>Ga0070734_10005332_pt1 | contig 11444 bp, 7 predicted proteins | sample Coa_R1_8_FD_66444 | JGI IMG/M metagenome (GOLD analysis project Ga0070734, IMG submission 66444) | Surface soil microbial communities from Centralia Pennsylvania, which are recovering from an underground coalmine fire - Coalmine... | ecosystem: Environmental > Terrestrial > Soil > Unclassified ...
AGCCGAATGCGGGTTCCGGCACCGCCGAGGGTGTCACGGAAGCAAAGGTCGAGCCAATCCGAATCTCGTCGGTAGTGTACCCACCGTAATTATTGATCACGATGCTGGACACCGTCCCTACATCCAGATCGCTCTTCACAGCGCTCGGCGTGGCCGGTTGTGGATTGCCCGGAACGGGATTCACGAACAGCGACAACAGGTCATTGCCTGCCAGAAACTGCGCCTCCAATACCAGAAGAACGGTCTGGCCCTGCACCACAGGCACGTTCGAGAGACTCAAGTTGTTGGTGGGCCCTTCTAGACCGTAGTCCGACTGATTGCCGGATCGGCCAATGAAGACGTTGCCGAAATTGACGCCCCCATAAAATCCGAAGCCGGCATCCGGCTGAAGCAAGAACGAAAGGTAGACGGTGGTTCCATCCGCGCCTAGAGGCGTACTAAGCGAACGGAGCCAAAAGGCAACGGACGAGCCCTGATTCGGCGGCTGAGAACCGGCAGTACTCGCTGCGCCGCCAGAGACTAGCAGGTCGCTAAAAGAAAGACCCGATGTTGTCGTTGCATCGAGGCCGCCCGGAGTGGTCCAGGCGCCCGCCCAGCCGCTGCCCCCGTTTTGTCCGGCGATGCTCGATCCAGTTGTGTATTGGAAGCCCTCGTATGCGGATAACGTGTCTGCTTGTGCCGCAATCCCGCCGAGAATTGTCAAAATGACCGTCGTTCCGAGTTTCATCGAAGCACCTCGCCGCGATCATACCACGCGCCTCTTTCATTTCCGCTAACTCTCCGCGGAAGGCTCGTTGGTACGCCGAGATGCTGCTCGAACTTAGTCGTAACGCAACGCAATCATCGGCTCCACCGACGATGCCCGCCTCGCCGGCACGAACGACGCCAACGCCGCCGTCAGAATCAACAGCAGGGTCACTCCCATTACCAGCAGCGGATCGTAAGTGCTCCCCTCGGCCCAATTTGTGATTACACGGCTAAACGCAAAACTCAGCAGAGCGCCGGCGGCCAATCCGCCGATCACGTTCCCCGCCGTGGCCGACATCACCAGTTGCAACACTTGCCCCGTGGATGCTCCCAGCGCCATCCGAATTCCGAATTCATTGGTCCTCTGCGCCACGCCGTACGACACCACGCTGAACAACCCGATCGCCGCCAGCATCAGCGCCACCAGGGAGATTGCGCCGAACAAGCCCGCCACCAATCGGCCATACGAGTACTCATCCTCGCGCTCGATCCACTGTTCCAGATCGCGCGTCTGCCCGGCCGCCTGTTGATCCGGATCCACAGCCTTGATCGCGGCCCGCACGCTATTCAGCGCCCGCAGCGGCGAAGTGTGCGTGCGCACCAGCACCTGCGTCCACATGCCCATGAAGTACGAAAATGGAACATACACGCCGGCCTTGACGGGCTTGCGCAATCCGTCGTCGCGCGCGTCTGCCGCCACGCCTACGATCTGCAGCCATTGATCGCTCGCCGGAATCGCCAGCCCGAACGGCGGATCGCCCTTCATATTCGGAAACCGGATCTGCTTGCCCACAGCATCGCCGTGCGGCCAATACTGCTTGGCCAAAGTTTGATTGATAACAGCCAGACGCGCCCCGCGCACTACTTCCGTACGCGTAAACAACCGCCCCTGCAGCAGCGGAATGTGCAACACCGAAAAATATTCCGGACTCACGAAATTCGCGCGCGCCTTCTCCTGCAGATTCGAAGGCTGCCCAAAAACCTCGTAGTTTTGATCCCAGCCATTCGAAGGCGGCGTGGCATTGGAAGAAATCCCCGCGTCCACCACTTCCGGCAGCGCTTGCACCTTTTCCATGATCTGTTCGAAATAGTTCGAGCGATTTTCCCAAGTGGTGTGAGTGTTCTGATGCACCGGAATTCCCACCGACATGATGTTGTGCGGATCGTATCCGAGATTCGCATGCACCACCTTCAGAAAACCTTTGACCGCCGCCGCGGCCGATGTCAAAAGCAGCAGCGTCAGCGCGATTTGCGATGCCACCAACAAGTTGTGCGTCCGCTTTCCGCGCCCGCCGCCAGCCACGCGCCGCGAACTGGAAGTCATCAATTGAGCCACCTGCGGCCGCGAAAATTGGAACGCCGGAGCCAGGCCCGACAGCACGCCGCTTACAACCGCGAGCGCCACGCTGAATCCGAGCACCGGAAGGTTGATCCGGATCACCGCCTCATGCGGGATCGAAAAGTCCGGCAGGAAGCGTACCAATACCGGCAGCAGTCCGAACGCGAGTGCCACGCCGCCCGCCGCTCCCAGCAGCGAGATTCCCAAAGCTTCTGTCAACAATTGCCGCTGAATCCGCCAACGGCTGGCCCCGATCGCGCTGCGGATCGCCAATTCATGCTGCCGCGACGTGCCGCGCGCGAGTAACAGGATCGAAACATTCGCGCAGCCGATGAATAACAACAGCGAGACCGCGCCAAACAGCAGCAATAACGATTTGCCGATCTTCTCTTCGAACTGTTCGTTCAGTCCGCGGACCTGCACGCGGAACTTCTTCGGAAAGTGATCCGGAGTTTCCTTGGCGAACTGCTCCATCAGCGGCTGCAGCTCCGCGTCGGCGGCTGCGAACGATACGCCCGGCTTCAGACGGAGCAGAGGATCGTAGTTGATATTGGCGTCGTTGGTGAGCTTGAGCGGAACGTACACCGCCGCGTCTTGCCAGGTGAATCGCGATGGCAGCACGCCAATGATGGAGTAGTTCTTGTGAACAAGCTGCAGCCGGCGCCCGATCACATTCGGATCCGCATTGTAGTGACGCTGCCAAAACAAGTAGCTCAACAAAACCACTGGCTGCGGATCCTGGCCGTCCGGCGCGTCCGATGGAATGAACGTTCGGCCCAGCAAAGCCGGTACGCCGAAATGCGATCCGGAATTTGCGGTAAGCTGCACGGATGGCACATCTTCGGGAAGATCTTCGTCGGTAGTCGTCAGATTCCACGTTCCCCAGGTAGCCGCGACACTTTCCAGACTCTTCAATTGACGAATCTGTTTGATCTGCGGACCGTTCAAGCCTACCCACCAGCGCCCGCCCTTCTCCGGCAACAGCGTTAGATGAATCATCCGATCCGCGTCTTTATACGGATACGGATGCGCCAACAAACCGTACATCACACTGAATACGGCAGTTGTCGCGCCGATACCTAAAGTCAGAGATAGGACGGCGGTTATTGCGATGCCGGGCCGCTTCTGCAGCTCGCGCCAGGAGTAACGAAGGTCTTGCAGCACACCCCTTTATACTCGCGAAATTGGAAACGGTTACTAATTTTGTCGCAGCGCCGGCTACTGTTTCACCCGTGTGAATTGATCGGAGGCTCTCTTCAGGAAGAGCAGCACGACGGTCGCCGTGATGCAGGCAATAAACGGGGGCGTATAATCGGACGCGAACAGCGAGGCAACCGTGAGGGCGCTTGAGGCGAAAAATGCGATGCTAACGAAGGTGGCCCAGCGCGCACGCATCGATGGGCCACTTCCTGTTTTAGTGCCACGTTCCCCACAAACGTAGCAGGACTTCTCCCCGGGCTTCATAATCCCGTTACAGCTCGGGCAGCGAGTCATGAACTATTACAACTCGGCGCCCTAAGCGTGGTCTATCGCCCATGCGTACTAATTTTCCTGAGATTTGTTGGAGTTAACGATCAGGCTTCTCCCTTAGCGGGGGTACAATAACAAAATGTTTCGACTCCCCTGTTGCTGGGTTGTATCATCCTTTCTACTCACCGCTGCCGCTTTGTTGGCACAACCGCCGGTAGCGCCAAAAAAGCCGGTCACCGATGTCTATCACGGCGTATCGGTCACGGACGATTACCGGTGGCTGGAAAACTATTCCGATCCAGCGGTGCGGGCCTGGAGTGACGCGGAAAACAAGTACGCGCGGAACTATCTAGATAAACTTCCGGCGCGGGCCCGGGTGGCGGACGAGTTGAAGCGCCTGCTGGAGCATCAGACGCGGCGATATTTCTCGCTGAGGATGCGTGCAGGGGTGTTGTTCGCGATCAAGGCCCAGCCGCCCAAGGAGCAGCCCATGCTGGTGACGCTCAAATCCGCGGATCAGCCCGATTCCGAGCAAGCGGTGGTGGATCCGAACCAGATCGATCCGGCGGGTGGAACGTCCATGGATTTTTATGTTCCCTCCACCAATGGAAAATATGTGGCCGTTTCGCTGGCGAAAGGCGGAAGCGAGAGCGGCGACGTTCACGTGTTCGAAGTGGCGACCGGAAAGGAAGCCGATACCCCAATCACGCGCGTGAATGGCGGAACCGCAGGTGGAAGCGTCGCCTGGAACGCCGATTCGACGGGCTTTTGGTACACGCGCTATCCGAGAGCGGGAGAGCGGCCGCCGGCGGACCTGGATTTTTACCAGCAAGTTTATTTTCATCGGCTGGGGTCCGATCCGAAGCAGGACACGTATTCCATCGGCAAGGAGTTTCCGAGGATCGCCGAGATTCAACTCCACGCGTCCGACGACGGGCGCTACGTGGTGTGCTCGATGGAGAATGGCGATGGCGGCGAGTTCGCGCACTACCTGCTCGGCCCGTCAGGACAGTGGCACCAGATCGCGCGGCTGTCGGATGAAATCAACTCGGTGAAATTCGGGCCGGATGGCGGGTTGTTCTATTTGTCGCACCTGAACGCGCTGAAGGGCAAAATTCTGCGGGCGACGCTCGAAAAGCCGCTGGTGGCGGATGCGCAAGTGTTGATTGCGGAAGCCAAAACTCCGATCGCGAGCTTTGAGCCTGCGGGGAAGTTCATCTATGTCGAGGATCAGATTGGCGGCCCTTCGCAGATTCGCGTGTTCGACAGCGCGGGAAAACTGCAGGGACTGGTTCCGATTTTGCCGGTGTCGGCGATTTATCAGATGACGCGCGGTGCAGGCGATGAGCTGTTGTTCCAAAACGCGAGCTATCTGCAGCCACCGGCCTGGTTCGTTTACGATGCCGCGTTAAAGAAAGTGACAAAGACGGCGTTGTTCGAGACATCGGCGGCGGATTTTGGCGACGCGGAAGTGGTTCGCGAGTTCGCCGTTTCGAAAGACGGGACCAAGGTGCCGGTCAATATCATCCGTAAAAAAGGGACAAAGCTGGATGGGAGTAATCCGGTGCTCCTCACCGGGTACGGCGGGTATGGTGTCAATCTGCAGCCGTTCTTTTCGTCTCAAAATCGTTTGCTGCTGGATCGCGGCGTGGTGGTGGCGGTCGCGAATTTGCGCGGCGGCGGTGAATATGGCGAGGCGTGGCATAAAGCCGGCATGCTGACCAAAAAGCAGAATGTGTTCGACGATTTCGCCGCGTGCGCCAAGTATTTTATCGACCATAAGTACACCACGCCGGCCAAGCTCGCCATCGAAGGCGGCAGCAACGGTGGATTGCTGATGGGCGCCGAGCTGACCCAGCATCCGGATCTGTTTGGCGCGGTAGTTTCGCATGTCGGAATTTACGACATGCTGCGCGTGGAACTGCAGCCGAACGGCGCGTTCAACGTAACGGAATTTGGGACGGTGAAAGAGGACGATCAGTTCCGCGCGCTGTACGCGTATTCGCCCTATCATCACGTGGTGGATGGGACGAAATATCCGCCCGTGTTGTTCCTGACCGGCGATAACGATCCGCGAGTGGATCCATTGAACTCGCGCAAGATGATCGCGCGGCTGCAGGCGAGCGGAACGAAGAATCTGGTGCTGCTGCGGACCAGCGGGAATTCGGGCCACGGGATCGGGACTGCGCTGAGCGAATCGATCGCCGAGCGGGCCGATGTGTTGGCGTTTTTGTTCGCGGTTTGGGGAGTGAATGGGGGCTAGGGACTCAGGGCTCGGGACTGGAGCCTTCGGACTGCGGCTTCGACTTCCTTTGCTTGGGCCAGGTAGTCTGCGCCCTGTAGATTAAGAGGTGCGCCGAACGTGATTTTTACAGGGGCCATCTTCGCCATTTTCTTGTCGGGGCTTAAGACTTGGTTCATGCCTTCAACGTGAATGGGGACCACCGGGATCTCCAGTTTTGAGGCGATCATGGCTACGCCGGGTTGGAAGGGCGCGATTGTTTCATCGCGGGACATTTTGCCCTCGGGGAAGATCAGGACACACCATTTTTCATTGGCCAGTTCGCCCATGTAGCGGAGGGTTTCTAGCGCTCCTGGTTCGCGCTGAGGGATGGGGAAGGCGTTGAACAGCCACGTCGACAAGTAGTAGTTCAGGCTGTTGCTGAAGCTGTGGCCGTGGAAATGGGCGTCGAAGAATTCCTTGCGCATTGCCGGGGCCACGCGATAGCGCCATTTCGCGGGGAGCGCGGCTAGGATGGCAGGAACGTCCATGTAGCTTTGGTGATTGCTCGCGAAAATAACGGGTGGTTCGAGGTTCGCTAGATTTTCGAGGCCAGCCTGGCGGATATGGGCAAAGATCCGTGTGAGCGGCAAGAGAAACCCTGGGAGAATGACGCGGCGGGTGGCGCGGGCGAGGGCGCGGCGATTCCAGGTGGGGAATGCGAAGGGCAATGACGGAACTTCGCTGATTTCCGATTCGTCGAGTCCGAGCGCGACCATGCGTTCGACGCGTTCGAGCGAAGTGAGCGAATCGAGCGGGATGCTGGGATCAAACTTGGTTTGCTTTTTCGGCGGCGGCGTGCCTTTTGCAATTTCATGGCGCTTCAGCTTTCCAGTGCCTTCAGTGCGCGGGAATTCGGAATACGGCCAGACTGACACCGCACGGATGCGTTGGTAATCGGCGAGTTCGGCGTTGGCGCGGCGCACGGCGTCATCGGCGTTCGCGCCTGGGTCCAAAATGAGTGCGGCTTGCACGCGGTCGGTGCCGAATACGGCGGAGTCGCGCACGCCCGGTTGGCGATTCAGGACGCTTTCCACATCTTCCGGAAAAACGTTCAGGCCTTCCGGTGTGACGATCATTTCCTTTTTCCGGCCGAGGATCGTCAGTTCGCCTTTTTCATCGAGGCGGCCGATGTCGCCGGTGTGGAACCAGCCATCGGCAAAAGCTTGTGCGGTTTCTTTCGCGCGCCCGAAATATCCGGATGTTACGTTTTCTCCGCGGACAAGAATCTCGCCATCTTCGGCGATTTTCACTTCCACGCCGCCAATTGGCTTGCCGACCGAACCGCGCCGCGCGTGGAACGGATGGTTCAACGTGACGATGGGAGCCGTCTCGGTGAGTCCGTAACCTTGGATGACGAGGAATCCGAGCTCCGAGAAGAAGGCTTCGAGGTCGTCAGGCAAGGGCGCGGCGCCGACGATGAAGCTCCAGAATTTCCAGCCGAACAGTCGGTGGACTCTTCGATAGCGCCACCACTTGCGCGTCCAGTGGATTTTGCTGGGGCGCAGATCGCGGAGCTCGGGGAACGTTTGCTGAAGATACTCGCGCAGGATTTCGAGAATTTGTGGGACGGAGACGAGCACCGATATTTTACGCGTCCGAATCTGGCGCAGCATGGCTTTCGGATCGAACCCGCGCATGAAAACCACGACGCCCGGCAGCATGGGCGGGATGAAGGTGGCCATGGCTTGTCCAAACATGTGGCTCAACGGCAGCAGATTCAGGAATCGGATGGGCGCAAAAGGCCGGGCGTACTTGCGATATTTCCGGACTTCGCCTTCCACGGGAACGATGTTTGCCAGGATATTGCGATGCGTGATGATGACGCCCTTGGGTTCGGCGGTAGCGCCGGAGGTGAAGATGATTTCCGCCGTCTGATCTTTTTGAATGGAGGCCGGCTGGAGCACGGGCGCGTCTTGGTTGACCGAGGAAAGCTTCCAGACTTTGGGCGATTCCGGAAGCGAGGGTTCGTCACCGATTAATATTGCCCGCGCGCCGACGATTTGATCGATGCGCTGGACAAATTCGGGAGACGAGCGATAGTCGATGGGAACCACGATGATGCCTTCGAGCAGGCAGCCCCAGAGCGCGATGATCCATTCCGGGCGGTTTTCCCCGTAGAGGATCAGTTTGTCGTCTCTTGAGAAACCGTTAGCGCGGAGGCGGGCGGCGAAGGATTGCGCCTTGGCAGCAATTTCGTTATAGCGGTAGCGATGCGTGCGGAAGCCGTCGTCGTAGAGGAGGAATTCGTTGGGTAGCGCCGCGAAGTCTTGGAAGAAGTCGAGGAGGGTGTCGCGCACCATTAAAATTTTGGCCGCGACTGAACGCGAATGAACGCGAATAAAACCAAGCTACTCCAGGTCCGCACGGTAGATGTCGTGGACTCGGAGGAGGCCGAGGCATTGAGAAGTCTCCGGGTCGAGGACGGGCAGGACTGATATTTGGGAGGGGCGGTTTTCCATCAACCGCAGGGCGTCGAGAAGGCGCGACTGTGGCGTAACCGTAACAGGATGGGCGGTCATTACGTCGGCTGCGGTTAGGCTGCGGATGTCGTCGTGGGCTTCGAGAGCGCGGCGGAGATCGCCGTCGGTGATTAAGCCGATCAGCTTTTCCTTGCTATCCACGACGCAGGCGGCCCCGAGCGGATGGCGGCTCATCGCTATTACCACTTTCTTCAGCGAGTCTTCCGGCCACGCCCAGGCGACTTCTTCGCGGCCGTGCATTACATCGTTCACCGTGAGGCGAAGGCTGCGGCCGAGGTGCCCTCCCGGATGGTAACGCTCAAAGTCGTCAACGCTGAAGTTGCGGGCGCGCATGAGGGCGACGGTCAGCGCGTGACCTAGCACCAACGCGACCGTCGCGCTGGCAGTGGGAGCGAGATTTCCCGGATCGGCTTCGCGCTCGACCGAGGCATCCAGCACGACATCCATTTCGGCGGCTAGCGACGAGCGCGGATTGCCGAGGATCCCGATGCGTTGCGACGGAAGCTCGCGCAAAAAGGGAATCAGATTCAATAACTCCGATGTATTCCCGCTTTTCGAAATCATTAAGGTCGGGTCGCCGGGCGAATAAATTCCAAGATCGCCGTGCGCGGCTTCCGAGGGATGCAGAAAAACGGCGGGCGTTCCAGTGCTGCATAATGTAGCGACAATTTTTCTGGCGACATGGCCAGACTTGCCGAGTCCGGTGACAACCAGTTTGCCCGGATGGGCCAAAATCAGATCCACGGCGCGCGAGAGGTTCCCGTTCAAGCGGCGGCCAGCCACGCGGATGGCTTCCGCCTCAATCTCCATCGCGATTTGGGCAGTCTCCAACCATCCGTAAGACTGTGATTTGGCTTGCATGCGAGCTACTTTTATCATCGCATGGCTAAAGAAGTGAGGGCTCAGAACCGATACCAACAAAAGGAGCTGAAAATGTTGCCCCTCATGACTACCGTGTCGCTGCCGCAAGTTTATTGCGGATGCTGCCATCTGTCCACGCGATCGGACGTGGCGCGCTGTTTACATTGCAATAAACCGCTTCATGCGACGCCCGTGGTCCGGGGTCGCGTGGGGCGCCGGGATAAACCTGCAACCGTGCATAGCGCCGGTAAGCGCGCCAGCCGGTAAAAAACGTGTCCGTTGCTCGTTCGCCGCGGCGATCTCGAAGGCCCGAGATCTTACTCGTAGCGCAACGCCACAACCGGATCTAACCGAGCGGCTTTATTGGCCGGCCAGATTCCGAAGAACAGCCCGATCGCTACGGAAACTACCACGCCTAGAACTGCTGCCCACATCGGAACGGCGGTGGGGAGGCTCGGGAAAACCATCCGGGCCAAGAGCGAAATCATCCAGCCGAAGCTCATGCCGATAAGTCCGCCGAGGCCGGTCAAAACCGTGGCTTCCGTCAAAAATTGCAGCACGATGTCCGCGCGCCGCGCCCCAATGGCTTTGCGGATACCGATTTCGCGCGTACGCTCCGTGACGGACACCAGCATGATGTTCATCACGCCGATTCCGCCGACCAATAATCCAATAGAGCTGAGCACCACCATCACGAGCGCGACCATCGCTGTGACGCTGTGGAACTGCTCCACCATTTGTTCGGAAGTGGAGATGGCGAAATCGTCCGGCTTATTGGGCGCATTATGCCGCTGGATTCGCAGCACCGCACGCGTCTGATCGATCGCAGCCGGCAGCATTCCCGGCTCAGCGACGACGATCAGCATGTTCTCCTTGGCGGCGGGGAACATTTTCTTCATCGTAAAATACGGCAGCAGAAAGCGGACGTCGTTCTGTCCTGGGAAAGACGCGGCCGGACGCTTCATCACGCCGATAATCTCGAACTTGTGGCCGTTCACGTCCACCCATTTGCCAATGGGGTCTTCTCCATTCATCAACGCACGCGGCACGTCGGCGCCGATGGCGACCACAGGCAAGTGATGCTGGTTTTCGACGTCGGTGAAGAAGCGGCCTTCGCTCATTTCGGCGGAGCCACCGGCGACGTATGATTCTTCGGTTCCACCGACGTCGGCCTGATACAGTTCCTGTCCTTTATAGCGCGCGATGTTGATTTGCGGTCCGGCCGCGAATGCGTTCGGAAAAAGATACGGACTCACGTGGGCGACTGCAGGGCAACGCTCGGCGATGGCGACGGCATCCTCGTAAGTGAGCGGCTTGCGGCGTGCTTCTTCGTCGGTGACGGCGCTTAAGAACTTGAATTTGAAAACCACTGCTGTATTTGTTCCAAAGCTGCGCAGGACGTTGGTGATCGCTCCATCGAGTCCGGCGATGATGGAGCCGACGCCGATGATGGTGCCCGTGCCGATGATAACGCCGAGGACGGTCAGGAACGAGCGCATCTTGTGTTCGCGCACTGTATTGAGCGCGAGTCCAACGGCGGAGCCTAGTTCGACCAGCGTCATCTTGTCACCATTTTTATCTTTCCACCCTCAGTGCCTCGATGGGATCAAGCTTCGCGGCTTGCTGCGCCGGATAAATTCCGAAGAAGAGTCCGACGATCATGGAGAGCGCTACCCCGATCACGACGGCTGAGATCGGAACGGACATGGGAACGGGCGTGAGCGTGCGGATGAGCACGGCGACAAGCCATGCGATCGCGACACCCAGAAGTCCCCCGATGCCGGCAAGCATGGAAGACTCCACCAGAAATTGATTCAGAATATCCTGGCGGCGTGCGCCCACCGATTTGCGAATGCCGATTTCGTGCGTGCGCTCCGTAACGACGGCCAGCATGATGTTCATAATGACCACGCCGCCGACCACCATAAAGACGGAGACCACCGCGACGGCGGTAGCAGCGATGGCGCCGGTCAGACGGTCCCACGCGCCGACCAGCGAATCCGAAGAAAGGATGGCGAAGTTATCATCCGCGCCGGGACCGATGTGGCGATGCGCGCGCAGCAGCATGCGCATTTCGTCCTTGGCTTGCTCGAGGAATGTCTGGTCGATGGCTTTGGCGGCGTACTGGATGCCTTGCCGCGATCCGTAGATTTGGAAGTAAGTTTCGATCGGGATGTCGACGAAGCCGTCGCGCGACTGTCCGAACACGCTGCCTTTAGGCGTTGCAACGCCGATTACGGTGAACGGGCGCCCTTCGATCTTA
>Ga0070734_10005334_pt1 | contig 11434 bp, 9 predicted proteins | sample Coa_R1_8_FD_66444 | JGI IMG/M metagenome (GOLD analysis project Ga0070734, IMG submission 66444) | Surface soil microbial communities from Centralia Pennsylvania, which are recovering from an underground coalmine fire - Coalmine... | ecosystem: Environmental > Terrestrial > Soil > Unclassified ...
ACTTTCAGTGTTGCTGACTCAGCCGACGTGCTGGAAGATGGGCAATATGCAGGAAAAATCCTGACCGACTATGAAGCAAAGCTCATAGCTGCACTCAAACAGTCGATGGCAGGGCGCGGCTATTCGCTGGTAGCCAGGACAGCCAACCCCGACCTCGCAATCAATATCACAGAAGTAGTGAACACGCAGACCGCTGTTTTCAGTTATGGTGATTACTGGGGCGATTACGGGTACTATTACGATCCGTATTACTGGGGGTATCCCGGTTATAGTTATTATAGCCCCTATGCTTACGCAGTGTACAGTGTACAGAGCGCAGCGGAGATAGACTTGCTCGACCTGAAAAATGCGGCCACAAACGGCAATAAAATCAAAGGGCTCTGGTCTGGTCTCGTGCAGGGGGAGGATGTTTTCAACCCTAACAACGCTGCACCAGAAGTCGCAGCACTCTTTGCACAGTCTGCTTACCTCAAAACAAATAATTAAAACAATGAGATTCTTACAAAAATATTCATCAGCATTGGCACTGGCGCTTGTGATCTGTTCAGCTGCCTTTTCACAAAACGGGATGGAGCTCAACCTTAACTATAACGTGGGCATTCCTTCCGGATCATTAAAGGACTACGTCAACAAGGCTTCCTTCAGGGGCTTTACAGGCTCGATTGATTATGCGGTCAGCAGCCGGCTGAGAGTGGGGCTCGGCTTTGGCTTCAATGATTATTATCAAAAATATCCGAGACAGGTTTATGATGAAGGAGGCAATACTTCCGTGTCAGCAGTCCTTAGCAATTCCATTCAGCAATATCCACTGATTGCCCATGCGAGTTATGAATTGATTAGTAAAGGAATCATCAAGCCGTATATTGGCGCAGGTGGTGGAGTAAATTTTATCAGCTTTGGACAATATCTCGGTGAGTTCGGGGGCAGCGCATCCTACACAAGGTTTCTTTTGCAGGGAGAAGCCGGAATACTCATACCGCTTAGCAGTTATTCATCTACCGCTGTTAAGATCGGCGGCACTTATAACTATGCACCCTTCCATGAATTTGGCACAAAGGATCTCAGTAGCTGGGGCATCCAGGCAGGCATCAGGTTCCCACTGCATTAGCATGTACAACGAGCAGGGATTGCCGCAGTGCCGGAATTTTATATACTTCAGCTAAAGGCAAAAGCCGCTCAATGATTTTATGCTGAAGTCAATATTAAATGCTCAATAGTATAATGACCGCCGGAACTCTCCACCGCTATTAGTGTGGTGTTCTGATTTTACGCGCAGCATCACCAACAGCAGGCTATTAAGTTAAGTTGTTGGTGAAGCTAACGCGCATGGCTATTCAGAACACCAACAACGGCGGAGGCAGTATTTATTTCACGTTTGATGCTGAAATTTTTCTTCCTGCATCAATCAAAATTACGTTTGGCGATTTGTCAAGTTTTAGCTCTTGTAAAATCTTGGTTGTCTTGTTGAATTCAACAGCATCAAAATACAAAATGACTTTTATAGATTTCTTTGTGCTATTTGCTTTTTCGTAAACTTCAACTTGTTTTTCAAGATTCTGTTTTAGTTTCGAATTTGAAGCCAACTTAAACTCAACAAGTGTTTTGTCAGCCGAACCTCTCGAAATAGCGTAATCTACAGGTCCTCTACCATTGTTTGTTTCTCTATTTACATCATAGTCGCTAGCAAACCACGTTAGCCTATATATTATCTGCAAATCTTCTTCACGTTTGATTGGATTTCCATCAATGTAAAATAATCTATAACCGTCATTGTCTTCAATAACAGTTTTTAAATATTGAACTCTTGCTAAAGACTCTTCATAAGAACTGTTTCCAGATATTTCATAGAAGTCACTTGTTTCCAAAAGCAGTTGAACAAATTCTTGAAGTTTTTGAATAAAGATTGCTTCAACTTCTTCAACATTTTGTTTGGAAAGGTTTTTCGCCCCTTCTTTATTTTCTTCTTTTAGTTTGACATAAAACTTAATAATCTCTGGAAATTGATTTATAGTTTCATGAACGGCTTTGGTTATTTCCTTTTGTGTATTCTTTTTGTTCTTTTCAGTTTTTGGAAGGCATTTAAGATAATAGTTAAATACTTCGTGTTTTAACTGGGCGTTTGGAATGCTATTCACAATTCCTGTAAAGTTTCCTCTCAGGTCATTGCTATTTATCCAATTGTCATCTTTTGTAAGTAAATCTCTTGGTGTTAATAAAACATAGTCACCGAAGATATATGGCAACTTGTATTTTTTAGGCATCCACCTTTCAAAAGTGTAGTCAAAATATGCTTTCTCAACATTGACTTCAGATAATAATGATTCATCAATATTTTCTGACGCAAAAGTTTGTGTGTATTCGCACAGGTAGCTTTTTATAAGATTGGTTGTAAAGTCGCTAATGTTGTCTTTACCAACTCCTATTTCAAATAATCCTGCTTTTTCTAAATGCGATGATTGTGTAATTCTTTCTTTTCCCAAATCGTCAAAAACAATATAAATAGACGAGGAAAACGCTCTGCCAAAAGTCATGTTCAGTCCTCTGCCACTATTTCCAATTTTGCTGTACCCTAACCAATTTTGCTTCACTTCTCGGAATATGTACCAGGACTGTATTTGATAGTTGTGTGATATACTTTTTTCTGCCTTAGCTTTTAGAAATGTCAAATATTGAATGATTGATTTGTGTAAGTCTTGATATTCCTCTTTCTTGCTTCCAAATAATAAAAATGGGTCAATAAACAAAGGAAGGTCATTGATAAGAGAAATATTAAATGCTCCATAGAGTTCCAGAATGGATTCGTCTATGTCAAAAAAGTCTGTAAAGTAAATTTTCATATACTATAAGGGTCTGCTAATATTGCTGCAAACTCATAAATATACGAAGGTTTTTTAGCCATAAACTTTCGCAAACACAACTGAACATTTTTCATTATCATATTCACTTCAGCAATATCGCACACATAGCTTTTATGTGATGGATGGAAGCATCCGATTCAAGTCCCGATCACTAAAACTTAATAACCTGCGTCGCATAAGCCACCACATCATGCCCGTTTTGCTTGCCGCATATCCATGCCGGGCTTTCTTTCAATGCCTGTTTTGTCAATGCTTCAAAAGTTGCATCCCCCGACACCTTCGCTATGTCGGTAATCTGCCCATGCAAATGAACGATGAACTGCATTTTTATTTCACCGCCACCTGCATCTGATATTTCACTGTGATGCTTGTCTGCAAAACTGCTCATATATTTATTCCATGCATCTTCCCCGCCGGGAAAAGAAGGCGGGATCTGGCATTTGGTAAAAGTCATGGCATTATGACGGATAGCGTCTTTGATCCTTGGGCTGATGGAAGAGTAATAATCTTCATAATCCCATTGAGAGTGGTTATAAGTGTACACCGTATTATTTTTCAATGTAACGGTGATTGTCCTGTCTTCAAAAGATGAGGTTACAGATGCAATATCTTTATCACTGATGGTGTGCAGAGCAGGAAGCGAATCCTGAGAACCGCTCAAACAAATATTTGTTGTGATATTATTTTTCTTAAAGCTGCTTGCAGCAAATGAAATAGCGAAAATGAGGACGACTGTAGCAATTTTCATAATAAGCTTTTAAGGATGAATAGTTTTTGTGCTATTAAAGTAGCATTTTAATTTCTTCCCGCCCAAACAATCCCTGCCGGCATCCACCTCACATCACTCACATCTTTCAGCAAACCTTTACGCATTGCTTCATAGCGTAGCGAGCAGCCGATAACCATTATTTCATCATCACTTAATTCAAATGGCAAAGAAATAACCTGCGAAGGGAAAAGATGATCATCATACACAATGCTTAATTCATCATCCCGGCAATCAGTGAGCGTTTGCGTTTTCATATTGCAGACTGCTGCGGCTAATCTTAATGTCACATCGCGGGTATAGGCAGGCGCAACCATTTTCTGCTCAGGCACAAAAGCAGGCAGCATTAATTGCATATCGCCTGCAATATTTCGGTTAACCGACACCGTTAGCTTCATCCTTTCTTTTAAAAGGCTTTGCTCATTAAATTCAAACCCGCTTATAAATGGCAAATTATCAACTGAAGCATCATCTGCAAGCAGATATCTATACACTGCATTATTGAACCGGAGAATGGTTGTTTTATCAAGAGCGGAATTGAACAGAGGCTGCAGACCGCTGCGGAATGCTTTTGCTATTCTTACTGCATTCCCGAATTTGCCTGCACTGGCTTTGGTGGCAGTAGTTTGTTTTACTGTTGAAGGCCTGGAGCGCACATAAAAACCACCGAACCTTTGATAGAATATAAGGTTACCGGCTGTGCCGCTGAATTTCAGATTGGATTGGATTGCCATAGGAAAGGTTATTGATTGCTTCGTTTCTTCTTCGGATCAAGTCCGGTAATTACCGGACTTGATCCGAAGAAAGCATGAAGGAAACGCGGCTCAGGCTGGGTTTATTGTAAACCGCAATCTGAAGCCGAAGACTTCCAAAGTTTTGAAAACTTCGAAAGTCTTTGTGTGGTTGTCATTTTCAAAAATCCAATACATTTGGATAAACCAAAAACTAACCACATGCAAACCGGAGCGCTCAACGCCAAACCTCATTATGCCATTCTCGACGGGCTTCGGGGCGTAGCTTCTGTGCTGGTGATTGCTTTCCATATTTTTGAAGCGCATTCCACCAGTCATCTCGATCAGATCATCAACCACGGTTACCTCGCTGTTGATTTTTTCTTTCTGCTTTCGGGGTTTGTGATCGGTTATGCTTATGACGACAGATGGAGCAAATTCACCATAAAAGATTTTTTTAAGATCCGTCTCGTGCGATTGCAGCCAATGGTGGTGCTGGGCATGATCATTGGTGCTGTTTGCTTTTATTTTCAGGATTCAACGATGTGGCCGACAATTCACGCAGTCCCTGTTTGGAAAATGTTGCTTACCCTGGTCATCGGTGTCACGTTGATACCGGTGCCAACCTCTTTCGACATTCGCGGATGGCAGGAAATGCACCCATTGAATGGTCCCGGGTGGTCGTTGTTCTTTGAGTACATCGCAAATATTTTATACGCTGTTATCGTCAGAAAGTTTTCAAAATTATTATTAGGCGCATTGGTATTTCTTTCAGCATGCGCATTGATCCATCTGGCATTGACAAGCCCGGCCGGTGATATCATCGGTGGCTGGTCACTTGAGCAAACGCAATTGCACATTGGTTTTGCAAGGGTGATGTATCCTTTCTTTGCAGGCTTGCTGCTTTCAAGATCACTAAAATTGTTTCACATCAGCAATGCATTTCTATGGTCGAGTGTTTTGTTATTGATTGTTCTTTGCATGCCAAGAATTGGTGGCAGTGAACATTTGTGGGTGAATGGGCTATATGATTCGCTCATCGTGATCATCATTTTTCCATTAGTTGTTTTTATTGGTGCTTGCGGAACAACAAAAGGAAAAACAGAAACAGCTATCTGCAAATTTCTCGGCGATATTTCTTATCCGCTTTATATCACACATTACCCCATCATTTATATGTACACCGCATGGGTAAGCGACCACAAGCCTTCATTCATGCAGGCGCTGCCACTTGCATTATTATCTTTCGCATCCAGCATATTGGTAGCTTACGCAAGCCTGAAATGGTATGATGAGCCGGTAAGAAAATGGCTAAAGAAAAAAGTATTGATGAAAAATGTATAGCACTTTTGTTTATCTGCCTTTGTTCAGTACTCACCGATTTGACAAGGTTTGTTTTCTGCTGAATCATTAACTTTAAAATTCAACAATAATATCTGTATGAACAATATCCGCAAAGAAGATATCAAACAGGAAGTGTTCGACCTCTATGATGATTATGCGCATAACCGCATCGACCGGAGAGAATTTGTGCAGCAGCTTTCTGCTTATGCTGTTGGTGGAATGACGGTTGCATCTCTCATGAGTTTTATGATGCCTGATTATAAAGGAGCAATCCAGACTTCGCATGATGATCCAAACCTGAAATCAGAATATGTAAATTATAATTCTCCGCAAGGTGATGGCAACATCAAGGCATTGCTTTCAAAACCTGTTGATTCAAAAGAAAAACTTGGTGGCATTGTTGTAGTTCATGAAAACCGCGGGCTTAATCCTCATATTGAGGATGTAGCAAGAAGAGCAGCGCTTGCAGGTTTTATTTCTATTGCACCGGATGCATTAACGCCTTTAGGTGGTTACCCCGGCAATGATGACAAAGGCCGTGAGTTGCAAAGCAAGCTCGATAAAAATAAAATGCTCGAAGATTTTATAACAGCGTATGATTCCCTGAAAAATCACAAAGACTGCAATGGTAAAGTGGGCGTTGTTGGTTTTTGTTTTGGAGGATGGATTGCGAACATGATGGCAGTGCGCATCTCAACACTCTCTGCAGCAGTTCCTTTTTATGGCTCACAGCCCGCTGCAGAAGATGTGCCTAAAATACAAGCGCCATTGCTATTGCATTATGCCGGTCTGGACACACATGTGAATGAAGGATGGCCGGCTTATGAAGCTGCGTTGAAAGCTAATAATAAAACATACACATCATATATTTATCCAAACGTGAATCATGGTTTCAACAATGATACAACACCGCGATATGACAAAGATGCAGCAACGCTCGCATGGCAAAGAACAATAGAATTTTTCAATAAATATTTAAAGTAGCGGGAAAGGAATATCACATGGAAAAAGTGATTTCAGATATGCGTCACTGTTAAGTAATAACATTTATAAAAACTCATACCCGATGTCTCTTCTGTAATAAATGCCATCGTAATCAATATTCTCCAGCACATCTCTTGATTTGTCGACAGCTTCATACACCGTTTCTGCAAATGAAGTAACACAAAGCACACGACCACCATTGGTAATGATTTTTTCTCCATCTGCTTTTGTGCCCGCATGAAAAACGAGACTATCTTTCGAAACTTCATTATCTAACCCGTCAATCACATATCCTTTTTCATAAGCACCGGGATAACCGCGGCTCACAGCAACGATTGTTATTGCTGTCCTTTGATCAACGCTGATTTTTACGGTATCAAGCTCCTGATTGCAGGTGCTTACAAACAATCCCACTAAATCGTTTTCTAATCTTGGTATGATCACTTCTGTTTCAGGATCACCGAGACGGCAATTGTATTCAATCACGTAAGGTTCATCGTTCACTTTTATTACGCCGATAAAAATAAAACCCTTGTAGTCGATGCCATCTTCATGCAGTCCATTAATAGTGGGTTTGATGATGCGCTCTTCTACTTTTTGCATGAAGGAACCCGTTGCAAAAGGCACAGGGCTTACAGCGCCCATGCCCCCGGTGTTTGGGCCTTTATCACCTTCATCAATTTTTTTATAATCTTTTGCCTCCGGCAACAGCACATAATTTTTCCCGTCTGTTAATACAAACACACTCATTTCAATGCCCTCTAAAAACTCTTCCACTACTACTTTCTTGCTGGCATCACCAAACTTCGATTGCTGGATCATCAATTCAAATTCTGCAATTGCTTCCAGATGGTTCTGACAAATCACGACACCTTTTCCGGCAGCGAGACCATCAGCTTTCAAAACAATCGGCAAAGCATGCGCTTTCAAAAACTCTATGCCTTCTTCATAATTATCAATCGTAAATTCTTTATATCCGGCTGTTGGTATTTTATGTTTTGACATGAAAGCTTTTGCAAATGCTTTGCTTCCTTCCAACTGTGCACCTTGTTGGGATGGCCCGATGAAATAAATTTTTTCGAGCGTAGGTTTCGATTTGAAGTAATCACACAGACCTTTCACCAATGGCTCTTCAGGGCCAACTACCACCATTTCAATTTTCTTCTCTTCACAAAATTTTCCTATTTCATCAAAATCAGAAATATCAAGATTCACATTGATGCCGCATTTGGCTGTGCCTGTGTTTCCCGGAGCTATATAAAGAGGGTTCGCCCAAACACTTTGGTTCAATTTCCATGCAAGCGCATGCTCGCGACCACCAGATCCTAACAGTAAGATATTCATAAGCAGCTATTCAAAGCCCGAAATTGCACATTCGAGCGCAAATATGAAAATGAATTTTATAAATGGCAATAAAAACTCATTTGGTCTTTTTCATTTTAATTAATTCAGTACTTTACGTAATTCTTTTAAAAATTCTTCAATAACCAAAAAGCGATTTGCTATGACTGAACAACTCGTAAAAAAAGGTCATCCAAAAGGCTTGTATATTCTCTTCGCTACAGAAATGTGGGAGCGCTTCAACTTCTATGGCATGAGAGCAATACTCATTTTGTTCATGACAAAGGCGCTGTTGTTCGATCATGCATTCGCATCTAATTTATATGGAAGTTATTTAAGCCTTGTTTACCTAACACCATTGTTGGGCGGTTATATCGCCGATCGTTATTGGGGCAACAGAAGATCAATTATCGTTGGAGGTATTGTGATGGCCTTAGGAGAATTGATCTTATTTCTTTGTGGCACTTTCTATCATTCAGCTCCTCAGCTTTCAACTTTTTTATTTTTTTCGGGGCTTGGTTTCATGATTACAGGAAATGGTTTTTTTAAGCCCAACATTTCTTCGCTTGTCGGGCAACTTTACCCGTCAAACGATCACCGCAAAGATGCAGCATACACTATTTTCTACATGGGCATCAATGTTGGTGGCGCAATCGGGCCTTTTGTTTGCGGGCTTGTCGGCGACACAGGCAATCCGGCGGATTTCAGATGGGCATTTCTATGTGGCGGAGTTGGGATGTGCATCAGCGTGATTGTGCAAAAATTATTTCAGCACAAATATGTTGTGGATCCTGATAATAATATTCTTGGTCTCGTCCCTAAAAACAGCCCTAAAGCTTTCAGCAATCCTGTTTTGATTGTTGGGGCACTGGCATTGCTTGTTCCGGTAATGATTGGTTTGTATTATCTGGATGCAAAATTCAACTATCTTTTTTATTTGCTCACGGCTTGCATTGTGATCATTCCAACTATTATTTTTTTAGATAAAACACTCACGGCTGTTGAAAAGAAAAAAGTGATGGTGATTTTTGTGGTCTGTTTTTTTGTGATTTTTTTCTGGGGAGCTTTTGAACAGGCCGGAGCATCGCTCACTTTTTTTGCAGATGAACAAACAGACAGAAGCATTAAAGGTTTTAAAGTGCCCGTTTGGGGAATTGCAGTTGTGTCAGCACTTTTATTGTATTATGTTTTCACGCTCTTTAAAAAAGCAGCTAAAAATTTGGCGTCTGACTTCGATAAAGAATTGCGCATTACTGTGTATGGCTTGTTGTCCGTTCTTTCCATTGCTATTATCATCGCAAATATTTATTTGCTTTCTTCGGGCATGCAATATGTCACAAAAGATGAAGTGCCTGCAAGCTGGTTCCAATCTCTCAATTCAACTTTTGTTGTTTTGTTTGCGCCATTCTTTGCATGGCTTTGGTTATCGCTCGGAAAAAGAGAACCATCTTCTCCAACCAAAATGGCAATGGGCTTAATGTTGCTTGCGCTTGGCTATTTATGGATTGCTAAAGGCGTGGATAATATTGCGCCGGGTGTGAAGGTGAGCATGATATGGCTAACGGGAATGTATGCGCTGCATACAGCCGGAGAGCTTTGTTTATCGCCTATTGGAATGTCGCTCGTTAATAAATTATCACCATTGAAATTCTCCTCTTTATTAATGGCAATATGGTTCACTGCAAATGCATTTGGAAATAAAGTAGCGGGAGTGCTGAGCGCTTTGTATCCTGAAAAAGGAAAAGCGACATCATTTCTCGGCTATCAAATGAATAACCTGCATGATTTCTTCATGCTTTTTGTTTTTATGGCGGGAACGGCTTCCATCATTCTTTTTTTATTGACGCTCAAACTTCAGAAAATGATGAAGACTGAATAGCAATTGCGATTGTTCCTCTTCTAACAAAAAAGAAATTAACTTATCGAGAAGTGAGCTAAAAACTTAAGCGAACATTATCTCTCTATCACTATAATTTGTGTGAATACACTTACGTTTCCTTCATCAAGAACCCTGAGGAAATAAAATCCTTGCGCATTGCCGCCGGGGACATTTAAAGATTCTGTTTGCAAAAGCTGCGAAACTTTTATTTTGTTATTGAGAACAATGTTGCCCACAGCATCTGTCAATTGAATGGTATAATTCCCTGTTTTAAGATTATTGAACTGTACATTAAATTTATCACTGAAAATAGGGTTGGGATAAGCTTTGATCTTATCAGAATTGTTAGCAAAAGTCTTAAAGAGAGAAGGCGGCAAAGTGTGTAGCACATTACTGTTTGCAAGATCTGCTGTTGTGAAAGTTTCGCTCATGGACTTATATGGCGATGCAGCCCATTTTTTTGGGTCAACAGAAAAATAAGAATCCGAATATGCCGAGCTGCTTATGATTAAGTTGCCATTCTCATCAACTGCTGCACCATTTGCAGTGAATGTTTGTGGCAAGCCCGATATAGATCCCAGAAATTGAGTTTTCCTTGATTGGATATCTATTTTGAAAACACGATTGCTTGCGCTGATGAGGTAAAGGCTGCCATTGTCATCTGCAACCATATCTCCACCGCTGTTGCTGCAAGGATTGTTGCGAACACTCTCAGTATTTGTGGGCGCATCGAAAAGCTCACCAAGGTCGTTGATCACGATATTTCCATTGGTATTGAAACGAAGAAGATGATTGCCATCGTTGGTCACTGTGTATCCGTAGCCATCTGGCGCGATCACCATTCTTGAAATGGCAGCGGGATAAAAATCAAACTTACCCGCCTTGCTGAATGACTGATCAGCAACAGTGTATGTTTTCATGCTGTTGAGATCGATATAACGAAGCTCATTGATCAGCACCGGCGCATAAAAAATTCTATTGTTCTTTTTGTCGAAAGCAAGTGCTGCCACACCGCTGCCAAATGCAAGCTGTGGGTTGCTGTTCGAGAATGTGTCATTAGCAAAACTTAAAATTTTTTTCAGGCTGTAGGTATCATAAATATCTGCACCGATTTTCTCGTTGTTCATCATCACTGTTGTGAACTGATTTGTTTCTGTGTTCAGTTTTCGAAGGCAAACCCAATCAGTCCCGCTTTTCTGAAGTGAGGTAATAGCATAAACAAAATGATCTTGCTGGGCATGAGCATGATTAAAAAGGGCAAGGAAAAAAAACAGGCCAATAAGTAAATTTTTTTTCATAACAGTACTTTTAGTTTCCAAATAATAAATAGAAATATTGCTAAAGATTTTGCCTTGCATAAAATCATTTATTAATCAATTGCAGCGGCATAAAATCACTGCATGAATTCTATTTATGCGTAATAGTTAAAAAGGGAGTTTTACAGGCAATTCAAGGATGGGAGTAGAATTAAATCACAATAAAGTTAACAATTATTTTTTATTATCTCATTCATTATGAATTTCCGTTTTCA
>Ga0070734_10005336_pt1 | contig 11430 bp, 7 predicted proteins | sample Coa_R1_8_FD_66444 | JGI IMG/M metagenome (GOLD analysis project Ga0070734, IMG submission 66444) | Surface soil microbial communities from Centralia Pennsylvania, which are recovering from an underground coalmine fire - Coalmine... | ecosystem: Environmental > Terrestrial > Soil > Unclassified ...
CCTGCGTACCGTCGCTTCCTGATCATCACCCTGCTCTTCAATCTGGGCAACTCCAGCGACGCCTTCCTGATCCTGCGCGCACAGACACTCCATTTCAATCCCACAGAGATCCTTTGGCTCTACGCTGCCTTCAATGTGGTGGAGGCAGCGCTAGGCTATGCTGCGGGGGCCTTATCCGACCGGGTGGGGCGCCGACCTCTGATCATTGCGGGATACGTGGTGTTCGCTGCGGTGTACCTGGGGTTCGGTTTCGCACAGACAAAGCCGGCGATCTGGGGGTTGTTTCTGCTGTATGGAGGCTACTATACCTTGACGCAGGGGGTGCAGCGCGCCTATGCGGCAGACCTGGCGGAGCCGGAGCAGAGAGCGGCGCAGATCGGGGTGTATCACACGGTCGTGGGAATCGCGCTCCTGCCCGCCAGTATCATCGCGGGAGTACTGTTCGATTGGCTACCGTCTGCACCATTCCTGCTGGGCGCAGCGTTGGCCTCTCTGGCAGCGCTGCTTATGACGATGCTGTCGCGCTCTCCACGTTAAGGCGTGGGTTGTGTATGACCGTCAGCGCCATAAAGAAGGAGACGAGCAGCATAATTCCGCAGAATAGAAACGGCATGCCATGGTGTGGAATGGTGATCGGGCCTAACTGGAACCGGTGGAGTTTGTACAGGAAGGCGCTGATGCCTACGCCGCAGATGGCGCCCAAACCCTGGGCAGTGCCGACCGCACCGACGGCGGCGCCTCGCTGCCCCGGCAGGCAATCCGTGATAACGAGCGCCATCCAGGCGGGGAAGGCAATGACAAAACCCAGCCCGAGTGTGGACCCAAAGGCGATGAGGGGCCAGGTGTCCCTGGTAGTACTCAGCATGAGGATCAACCAGTACGAAAAAGCGCAGAGGCCGATGCCGATTTTCACCGCCTGCGCTTTGCCGATACGGTCGCCCAGCGTGCCTAATGGGATAGAAAGGGCTGCGATGACGAGCGCGGGGGTGATCAACAACACGCCGAAACGGGATTCCGAAATGCCGAACCAATCCATGGCGAAGAGCTTGACATAGGCCATGATCAGCCCGATTCCGAGGAATGTAACGAAGGTCATCAGGAGGGTCATCGGCATACGGTTTAGCATGAGACGAAAGTCGTGGAAGCTAAATCCGCCTTCAGAGTGCGCTTCACTATGCGCTTCCGCATATTTCCCGGAACCGGCAGGGATCAATCCCATGGCGGCCAGGGACGTCAGGGCAAACAGTCCGGTGGCCACATAGAAGGAGGCGGTTTTCGATGCAGAGAGCGTCCAGTGGAGATGATTGAAAGCGTATTCATTGACCACGCCACCGATCACCGGGCCGAGGGCCAGACCGACCAGATAGGACAGATTATAGCAACTCATGGCCATCGCGCGCCGCTTCTCCGGGATAAAGTCGCCGATGAGGCTGAAGGTGGCGGGCCATAATGCCGCCGCACCGAGACCGTCGAGGATGCGGAGGCCGACGAGTACAAATGGGTTGGCTATGTGCGGTGTGAGCAAGCAGGTGAAGATCGAGACAATAGGTCCTGCCAGGATGAGCGGCTTGCGGCCTAGACGATCACCTAAAAGGCCGAACGGAGATTTGAGCACGCCTTCCACCAGAATGAAGGAAGTGGCCGCGATGGCGACCCACTGGGGCGCCAGATGAATGCCATACGTGATATAGACCGGCATGGCGGAGATATTGACCGTCGTGTATGCCAACTCGGCGCAGGCGGAGACGAGGATGATCGCAATCAGTATATTGCGGATGACCGACGGCTGAGTTACCGAGGAGTTCTCTTGCTTCCGCTCCTCCGCAGTCCCTTTCTGTGATTTGCTTTCAGAAGCCTGAAGCGGGGGTATTCTCTCTGGCTGCGATGACGGAATCTTCGTACTCAATCAATACTCCTCTTCACGCCTTGGTCTTCGATGATCTTCGGTATGAATGTTCTGAACCTTCAGTAGGCCTCACCCCTTTCTGGCCGTAGAGCGGCGGAAAAGGGCATCATGGGAGACTACGTGAGGTGGGGTGGGAACGTTTCAACAACATGACCTCCGCCGTCGTGAACGGCGGAGGTCGCTTTACGTTCCGGTCAACTCAGGCGATGGTGACTTCTTTGCCGGTCTCGGAGGACTTATAAATGGCGTCCATGATCTGGGCGACCATCAGGCCGTGTTCGCCTTTGACGAGCGGCTCTTTGCCATCGCGAATGCACTCTACAAAAGCCTTCATCTCCGCGTGGTGGGTATTCAGATTATTGCCGCCTGGGATCTTCGGCTCGTAGGAGAAGACACTCTTATGACGCTCCTGAGTGATCGAGAGCGGATAGGCTTCCGCGCCGCCCTCCGTGCCGAGAACCGTGACGTTGTGGACCTCCTGCTTGATGTTGGCGACAAAGCTGCATTCCAGCATGATCGCCGCGCCGTTCTCAAAGCGGATGATCGCCGAAGCGAAATCCTCCACCGTGAATTTCTTGTGGTCCCACTGACCCATAAAACCGACGACATCGGGGCGGGTGCCGAACTTCTGGTAAGTGACTCCACTGGCGGAGACCGGCTTCGGGTGCCCCATAAACCAGAGGGTAAGGTCCAGCACATGGACGCCGATGTCAATCAGCGGTCCACCCCCCTGCTTGCTCTTGTCAATAAAGACTCCCCAGCCCGGTATGCCTCGCACCCGGAGGGACTGTGCGCGCGCCCAGTAGATATCGCCCAATTCGCCTGAATCGATGAAGCGCTTGAGGGTCTGGTTGCTGGGCTGGAACCGGCTGTTGTAGCCGATTTGGAGGATCTTGCCCGCTTTCTTCGCAGCCGCGACCATCTTCGCGCCTTCGGTGGCATTCATGGCGATGGGCTTTTCGCAGAGCACGTGTTTGCCGGCTTTGAGCGCATCGACGGTCGGTTGGAAGTGGACATAGTTGGGGGTGCAGACCGAAACGCCGTCGATTTCCGGCATGGCGAGGAGCTGCTTGTAGTCCTCGAATTTGTGTTTGACGTCGGGATACTTCTCCGAAGTTTTGGCGAGCGCTTTGGGGTCAATATCGCAGAGGGCGAATATCTCGCACTCGTCCGGTATTTGCGAGTAACCGGGGAGGTGAGCGCCGTTGGCGATGCCGCCCGTACCGATCACTCCAATCCGAACTTTCTTAGCCAATGTGAGGCTCCTTTCGGTTTATTCCGTAGAGGCTTCTGTGAACATCTCCAATTGCGTGCCATTGTCCGTATCCGCGAAGGAAATCGTTGCGGGGACCGGGTTTCCGTTGCCCGCATTCGGTTGAGGAAGCGCCGGACGCGATCTTTTTTCAGGGCGTTTGTCTTTTGGGCCATGTTTGCCGTTCAGGAGCGGGGGATGTCCCTCCGCACCGGGCTGGTACTGTTTGGGGATGCGTCGCACCTGATGGCAGCGTCTGCAACGTGCCTCGTAGTTCTCCTCTGCGCCGATAAGGATCGTGGGCTCATCCCAGGCGGCGGGGCGTCCGTTGACGAGGCGTTGCGTTCGGCTGGCCTCCTCTCCACAGATTTTACAGATAGCGTGGAGCTTCATTACTTGATCCGCAAGCGCCATCAGGCGGGGCATAAAGCTGAACGGCAGTCCCCGAAAATCCTGGTCCAGACCGGCTACAATGACCTGGACCCCTTGATCGGCGAGACGCTGGCAGAGAGGGATGATCGCCTCATCAAGAAATTGTACCTCTTCGATGCCGACAACCTGTACTCCTGGCTCCAATAAGCTCTCCAGCGTCTTCGCATTGGGGACCGAGACGGCATTGAAGCGTGTGTCATCGTGCGTGCGAATGACGGTCGTCTCGCAGCGCGTATCTAGGGAGGATTTGAAGACCTGAACGCGCTTGCGAGCGTGCATGGCGCGTCGAACCAGGCGGATCAACTCTTCCGTCTTGCCGGAAAACATGCTTCCACAGATTACGGTGACCGCGCCGAGAGGCGCTTTCGTCGCAGGCACGATGGAGACCTCTTGTCGTTTGAATCGGGCGTTGACGGTGCAGGATCAGCCGCCGAGCTGGCTCATATTGCGTCCGGTAGGGGCCTGACCGTCTTCCAGCCGGTGCTCTTTCGGTTTGTGTCGAACCGTTAGGCGGATGAGATCGGCGATCTCTGCATCGTCGGCGCCTGCCCGGAGGGGAGTGCGTAAATCCACTTCGCCGTCCGCCATCAGGCAGGGGCGGAGCTGACCGTCTGCAGTGAGGCGCAGCCGATTGCAGGAGAGGCACATATCGTTGGTGATCTGGCTGATGAAGCCGATGGTGCCGCATGCACCTGGCAGTCGATACGCGCGCGCCGGACCGTTGGTCTGCACCGTGGTCGGCGTCAAAGGACCCAACATAGATTCAATCTGCCCCTGAATTTCAGCGGTCGAGACAAAGGCGCGGCGCATCTGAGCCGCGTTCAACTGTCCGTTTTGTTCTGTCTCCGCAGGCAAGTGAAACGCGGAACGGAAGGAGGGCAGGTCCGTTTTCGCATAGAGTTGAATGTTCCCATTCGCATGGTAGCCGGGCTCCGCTGAGAGCGCGAAGTAGTCGCTCATGGGATTATCCGATGCCATGCTGTCGTCCCCCTTCGACCAGTTGATGGGCATGAGCTCGATGAAGCGCACATCGAACGGCTGCTCCAGGGTAAGGCGAGCGAAGTCAACGACTTCATCCTCATTCCAACCTCGCATAACCACGCAATTCAGTTTGAGCGGGGCCATTCCGGCGTGCAGCGCGGCATCGATCCCCGCAAGAACGTCCTCCAAATTGCCCCTGCGAGCGATTTGGGCGAAGCGGTCAGGCTGAAGCGTGTCCAGGCTGATATTGATTCGGTTCATCCCATGCCTGGCAAAATCGGCGGCATAGCGCGCCAGCAGAAAGCCGTTGGTGGTCATGGAGAGATCGCGCACCCCTGGGAGCGCTCCAATCTTCTCCACCAACAGAGGAATGTCCTTCCGCACCAGGGGTTCACCGCCGGTGAGGCGAATTTTGCACATACCGAGACTGACCGCGATGCGAACCAGGCGTTCGATCTCCTCGTAGGTGAGGATCTCGGCTTTGGGCGCAATGGGGGCGCCCTCTTCGGGCATGCAGTAGACGCAGCGAAAATTGCAGCGGTCCGTCACACTGACGCGCAGGTAATCGATGGTGCGGTTGTAACTGTCTATGAGAGACATGCGAATCACTTCCCGTTGACACGAAGTATCGTTCTGATACACTATACGCTTTACGACGCGCCTTCGTCAACCGGAATGATTATAGCAAGAGATCCAAGGAGCGGTCAAGCGATAGCTATTCAGCCTTCAAGATGGGAAAAGGGTCGGCCAGTATCGATTCCGATACCACCCGTTGTTTTTCGTATGGGTATAATGGGATATGCTTTCGTAGTGGAGGGAGAGATGGATACAAACGATCCCCGACGAGATAGTGAACTATTGCGTTCGCTCGGAACGAGCAAGCCGGTGACAGAAGAAGCCCCGACAACGCGTCCTGCACGTCGCCCCCCGGTTCGAGCGCGATGTGAAGGGTGTCATAGCGCTCAACTCTCCAGGGTACCCGCTTTCTCGACCGGGAGCGGGATTGCCTATCGGACCTTTGCGGATGATGTCATCTGCCATCAGTGCGGGCGCATTGGACCGTATGTTATTGAATAGAACCCGATCGCAGAAATAGAAACTAATTATCGGAGTGACAGGACTCGAACCTGCGACCTGATCGTCCCAAACGACCCGCGCTACCAACTGCGCCACACTCCGCTATTCGGACAGAGTGATCAAACCTGCGTGGAGTGCTGCATGGCAGTTCTTGCATAACAGAACGCAGTGTTTTGTTTCTTCAAGGATCCGCACCCAGGACCATCCACGCATATGACTAAACTGGAGGTCCTTGTACTTCGGATGGAGATGGTGTATATCCAGCGAACAGGAATACAAATTGTACCCGCATATTTTGCAACAGCTTTCCATCGACGATTGCCCAATAAGGAAAAGATTGTGGCAAAGGTGGCATGTAGGCATGGTACACTGCTATGTCGCCAGGTGATTTTGCATGAAAACACATCGGCCCTATTATAAGCGATGTGAAGGCATAAGTCAAGATTTGTCGGAAGAATGAGATAGGAAGTACGCAGGAGAACGCAGCATGCGGAATGAGCGAACAATTGTTGTGTGGTGCTGTCTGACGGTAATGATGCTCGGGGGAGTGCTTCCGTGCGGCGCGGAGAACGCGTGGCCGCCGAAGATCTTTCCCATCACATTCTGGTGCGGGCCGCCGGAGCCTTTCATTACCGTAGAGCAGTATCGGAGGATAGCGGAGGCGGGCTTTACTATCGTCATGCCTCCCTGCGAAGGCGCAGCGACTGTGGAGCGGAACCGAAAGATCCTCGATACCGCAAAGGCGGTGGGCCTGAAAGTGATCCTGAGCGATGCGCGAATGCCCCTGGCTATCAATGGGAATCGAGAGGCGGAGAAGGCAGTTCAGGCGATTGTCGCGGACTATCACAAACATCCGGCGCTGATGGGGTACTTTCTGACGGATGAGCCGGGGGCGGATGCCTTCCAGGGGTTGCATGAGGTGCAGGCGCTGCTACATAAACTCGATCCGGAGCATCTCGTTTATATCAACCTCTTCCCGAATTATGCCACCACGAACTACGTTGCCAAGCCGAGCCAACTGCAGACCAATACCTATGAGGAGTATCTCCAGAATTATTTGCGGGTAGTCCAACCGGATGTGTTGAGTTGGGATCACTACCACTTTCTGAAAGATGGCGATCGGCAGGGGTTTTTCGGTAACCTATCCGCTGTGCAACAGGCAATCAACACCAACGCGGAAACGACCCCCTTCTGGCAGATCGTGCTGTCGGTGGAGCATGGGGGGTATCGCCCATTGAACGAGAATGAGCTGCGGTTCGAGGCGATGCAATCGCTGGTGTATGGGGTGCATGGCCTGGCCTACTTCACCTACTGGCTTCCTGATGATCCTTCGTTTACCTGGAACCATGCGATCATGAACCGTGACGGCACCCCAGGACCACTGTATGAGCCGGTGAAGCGCGTTAACTCGGAGGTGCAAAAGCTGGGCAAATGGCTCTACCATACCAAGGTGTTGGAGACTTTTCAAACCGGTGCGGTGCCGCCGGATGGCCGTGACCAGCCTCAGGACGGGATGGTGAAGATTCAGGGAGCGGGAAACCTCAGCATCGGGCTGTTTCGTGGCGAGGGCTTTCTGTACGTGATGGTATCAAATCGGGATTACCGGAACGGCGTGACATCGAAATTGGCGGTGAATGTGGGGAATAAAGACCGTGTGATCGAAAAACTGGATATGACTACCAATCGGTGGAACCCCTTAAAAGGAACAAAGGATCGAAACGGCATCATAACGCAGGATTTTACGCTGGACCCGGCTGCCGCATCGCTCTATCGTTGGAGATAGTGAGCATAGAGACGGTCGCTCGCGGGAATTCCTGGAGGGGACTTATCGAAACATATTCTTCACGACAAACCAGAGGTTGGCAGGGCGTTCCGCCAGGCGACGCATCATGTACGGATACCAGTGCGTACCGAAGGGGATATAGACGCGCATGCGATACTCCTCTTTGACAAGCTGAAGTTGTCGCTCCCGTCGGATCCCATAGAGCATCTGGAACTCGAAACGGTCCGGACCGATGTGGTTCTCCGCAGCGAACTGCTGGGTCGCAGCGATCATCTGCTCGTCATGGGTCGCGATGCCAGGATAGTTGCCATCCTTCAGCAGGCGCTGCATCAGGCGGATATAGTTGGCGTCCACCTCGGCTTTGTCCGGGAAGGCCAGTTCCGAGGGCTCTTTATAGGCTCCTTTGCAGAGCCGCACGCGCACTCCGGTCGTGATGAGCTGTTCGATGTCGTCGGCACTACGGCGCAGATACGCTTGGATGACCACGCCGACGTTACGGAAGGCGTCCGGACCATTCCAGAGGCGATAGAAGAGGTCCAGAGTACGCTGGGTGTGGGGCGTGCCCTCCATATCGATCCGCACGAACAGATCAGGCCCGGCGGCATTCAGCAGGCGCACCATATTCCGATAGCAGAGCTCGTTGTCTATATCGAGGCCCAACGCGGTGAGCTTCAAGGACACGTTGGCATTCAAGCTCTCCTGCTGAATACTCTGGAAGAGGCGCAGATAGGTATCCACCACGACCGCGACTTCCTCTTCGGTCGTGACGCTCTCTCCTAAAAAGTCGAGGGAGGCGGTGATGCCCTGGGCATTGACTGCCCGGACCACCTCCGTAGCCTCTTCGATCGTTTCGCCGGCGACGAAGCGACGGGCGGCTTTTGCCGACCAGCCGTTCTTGCGAACAAACGTCTCGACCTTTTTGCTATTCGCCAGTTGTAGCAGCAGTGTGCGTGGAATCATCCGTTCTTATATCCTCTCCGTCCTCGTCATTGGAGCGGAATCTGTCTCTTCATTGTACCCATTTCAGGCCTCATTCTTCATACCATTCCGGTCGATAACGCGGCAGGATCAACCGGAATCTGATTTTCGATGCGCAGGATTCGGAGCGCGTCACGTCGAAACAAGGGCTCATCAACTACAGAGAGGCGCAACTTTCTCCGGAGAGCTGCTGTCATCACAAGAACGATGCAAACTATCTACGATCTGGATACCCCGGCGCTATTGGTGGACCTGGACCGTCTGGAGCGCAATATCAACGCGATGGCGCAGACCGTGACAAACGGCGGCAAGGCGCTGCGACCCCATACCAAGACGCACAAGACCCCGGAGGTCGCGCGTATGCAGGTCCGGGCGGGGGCGAAGGGGCTGACCGTTGCGAAGTTGGGGGAGGCGGAGGTATTGGCGGACGCGGGGTTCGACGACCTCTTCATCGCCAATGAGATCGTGGGTGCGGTGAAGGTGACGCGTTTGCTGGCTCTGACGGAACGGGCACAGGTCCGTATCGGCGTGGATAGCTGGGAGGCTGCGGAGCCTGTCGCGAATGCCGCAGGAGCGCGTGGCGTACGTATTCCTGTGCTGATGGAAGTGGATACGGGCCTGGGGCGAGCGGGAGTGCGGTCCGAGTTGGAGGCGCTAGAGTTGGCGGAGCGGATGGACGCCAGTCCCGGATTGGAACTGGTCGGGATTTTTACCCATGAAGGGCATCTCTATCGCGGTAAGGATGGAGTGGACCGTGAAGCCGCCCCTCATGTCGCCAATCAGATGCGCGCCCTGGCAGACCGTCTCGCACAGAAAGGGATCGCCTGCCGGGAGGTGAGCGTCGGCTCTACACCCGGCGCACCGCTGTTGGCGAACGAACCGCAACTGACGGAGATGCGCCCTGGCGTCTATGTGTACTACGATCGGATGCAGATGCGTTTCGGCATACCCCGAGACCGCTGTGCGCTCATGGTGCTGGCGACGGTGACCAGCGTCCGGCCCGATGGGCGTATCCTGCTGGATGCCGGCACGAAATCCCTGGCCAGTGACAGCCCATTTCCAAACCGCACTTATGGCGAGATCTGGGAGTATCCGGATCTGCTCTTCGTTGGCGCCAGTGAAGAGCACGGGCATCTCCAGGCGGAGGGCAAGTCGCCCGTGAAAGTGGGGGAAAAGGTGCGCATCATCCCCAATCATGCCTGCACATGTGTGAATATGCATGACGCCGTGACCGCCTATCGGGGTGAAACGGTTGAGGCCACATGGAACATTGCCGGTCGGGGCAAAATACGGTGAGCGAAACCATTGAGGAGAGAATCGAAGCGATATGAAAGCATCCCAACTCTTTTTCCCCACGCTAAGGGAGGTACCCAAAGAGGCGGAACTCACCAGCCATCAGTTGCTGTTGCGGGGGGGATTCGTTCGGAACGTCGCTGCGGGGGTCTATTCGTATCTGCCGCTGGGGTGGCGAGTACATGAGAAGATCGCGCAGATCGTTCGTGAGGAGGCGGATGCCTTCGGCGGACTGGAGATGCATATGCCGGTGCTCGTGCCCAAGGAGCTGTTGGACGAGACCGGGCGCTCTGCCGTTCCTGTGTTGTTTGCGCTAAAGGACAAGAACCAGCGGGACTTCTTTCTGGGATTTACCCATGAGGAGGTGGTGACAGATATTATCCGGGGTGCAGTAAGCTCCTGGAAGCAGATGCCGCTCTATCTCTATCAGATCCAGACCAAGGAACGAGACGAACCCCGTCCCCGTGGGGGGCTGATCCGAGGGCGTGAGTTCACCATGTTCGATGGCTACTCCTTCGATTCGAACGAGAACGATCTGGATGTGATCTATCGGGCGAACTATCACGCCTACGAAAATGTTTTTCGGCGCTGCGGACTGGAGTATCTGGCGGTCGAGGCCGATCCCGGCGCGATCGGGGGCAGCGAGAACCATGAGTTTATGGTGCTCACCGAGGACGGCGAAGATACCGTGCTGCGCTGTGATCACTGCAACTATGCTGCGAATGCGGAGAGGGCAGAAATCCCCTTCGAGGTGATGGAAGTAGATCCCGCTCCGAGCGGCAAGCCGGAATGGGTCTCCACGCCGAACGCGCATACGGTCGAGGAAGTCTGTGCATTTCTCCAGGTCCAACCTCAGGAGCTTATCAAGACGATCATCTGTAAGGCGGACGGCAAACCGATCGCCGCATTGATACGAGGCGATAGGGAGTTGAACCTACCGAAATTCGCCCGTACTCTAGGGACCCCCGGCGTGGAACTGGCCGATGCGGAGACCGTGGTGCGCGTTACACGCGCACCTGTGGGGTTTGCCGGACCGGTCGGCCTGTCCGCAGAGGTACCTATCTATGCCGACAATGAGCTGCGTGGGGGAGAGGCGTATGTCGTGGGGGCGAACGAAGCCGACGCGCACCTGCGAAATGTAACTCCGAAGCGCGATTTTCAGGTAATGGAGTGGGGGGATATTCGGACCGCCGTTGCGGGAGACCGCTGCCCACGTTGCGAAGAGGGGCATCTCACGGAGGCACGCGGTATCGAAGTCGGGCATATCTTCAAGTTGGGAACCAAGTACAGCAAGGATATGGGGGCGGTCTACCAGAATGAGAGTGGCGTGAAGCATCCGATTATCATGGGCTGCTATGGATTAGGGGTCAGCAGAACGATGGCCGCCGCCATCGAGGCGCACAACGACGAGAATGGCATCGTCTGGCCGATCAGTATCGCTCCGTATGAGGTCGCCATCATCGTCGCCAATATCCGGGATGAGTTTCAGTTGCAATTTGCGCGGAATCTCTATTCGGTGTTGAGAATGCAGAAGGTGGACGTCCTGCTGGATGATCGTGAGGAGCGGATTGGGGTGAAGTTCAAGGACATGGACTTGATCGGCATCCCGGTCCAGGTCGTCGTGGGAAAGGGGCTGGCCGATGGGGTCGTGGAGGTCGGTTTGCGCCGGGAGAAATCCGAACGGAAGTCGGTTCAGGCGACAGAGGCAGCAGGCGCGATCACCACATT
>Ga0070734_10005337_pt1 | contig 11429 bp, 6 predicted proteins | sample Coa_R1_8_FD_66444 | JGI IMG/M metagenome (GOLD analysis project Ga0070734, IMG submission 66444) | Surface soil microbial communities from Centralia Pennsylvania, which are recovering from an underground coalmine fire - Coalmine... | ecosystem: Environmental > Terrestrial > Soil > Unclassified ...
CCACCGGCGGCACGTTCATGAATCGCGTGGCCGGCCAGCCCTTGTTTACTCAGGATCTCAACTGCCATTGCTTCAATCCCAACACGACCTTTGTGTTGAATCCGGCCGCCTGGGCCAATCCGGCGCCCGGGCAGTGGGGAACATCCGCCGGCTACTACGGCGACTATCGCACGCAGCGGCGGCCCGGCGAGAGCATGAGCCTCGGCCGGAACTTCCGCATTAAGGAGCGGGCAAATCTCCAGATCCGCGGCGAGTTCACCAATATCTTCAATCGCACCGAGATGAACAATCCGACGTCTACCAACGCGCTGGCGACCCAGACCCGGAACGCGGCCGGCCTGACCACTGCGGGATTCGGATGGATCAGCACGGCGACGGTGGCCTCGCCTCCGCGAGCCGGACAGCTCGTGGCCCGGTTCACGTTCTAAGTAAGAGGATTTCCAATGCGCTCTGTTTGGGTGACGGTGATCGCCAGCGGGCTATTGCTCCCCGGCTTGTACGGGCAGGGAACTCAAATCCCCAAAGACGCCGAGTGGCCGATGTATAACCACGACTTGGCGAGCACCCGCTATTCGCCGCTCACTCAAATCAACACCTCGAACGTTTCGAAGCTCGTGCAGGCTTGGACCTACCGGCTTCAGCCCCAAGGTAAGCCGCCGCTGACCTCGCCGAGTCCGGCGGAAATCTTTCAGGAAACCACGCCGATCGTGGTGAAAGGCGTCATGTACTTGCCCGCGGGAAACCGCGTGGTGGCTCTCGAGCCGGAAACGGGCAAAGAGATCTGGCATTACGATCTGGATACCGGCTTAGCTTCCCAACGCGGTCTGTCTTACTGGCCGGGAGATCGAAATAATCCTCCGCGGATCATCTTCACCACCGGCCACAAGATGGTCGGGCTGAATGCCGCGACCGGAAAGCTCGATCCCGGATTCGGCAAGGAGGGCGAGGTGCAACTCACCGTAGCCTACGCCGGCGCCCCCACCATTTACAAGAACGTCATCATGCTCGGGACCAATTTCTACGGCCCCGGCGAGCGGCACATCAATCCGGCGCTGGACCAGGCTGGCGGCCAGCTCGGCGACACCCACGGTTACGATGCACGCACCGGGAAACAGATCTGGGAGTTCCACACCATCCCTCGCCCCGGCGAAGTCGGCAACGACACGTGGGCCAACGATAGCTGGAAGAACCGCACCGGAAACAACGTGTGGGCGTTCGCTCTGACGGTGGATGAACAACGTGGCATCCTGTACATGCCCGTCAGCGAGCCCGGAGCGAACTTCTACGGCGGAGACCGGCCTGGCAACAATCTGTTCGGAGATTCCATCGTCGCGGTGGACGCTGAAACCGGAAAGCTGAAGTGGTATTTCCAGACCGTTCATCACGAGCTTTGGGATTACAACCTACCCCCGGCGCCCGGGCTGATCGACATTGTGAAGGACGGGAAGAAGATTCCCGCACTGGCGCAGGTGGGCAAGATCGGCTACATGTTCATTCTGGATCGCGTCACCGGTAAACCTGTGTTCGGAGTGGAAGAGCGTCCGGTGACCAAAGGCGACGTGCCCGGAGAAGCGTATTCGCCCACGCAGCCGTTTCCTGTGAAGCCGCCCCCTATTGCACGAGTGAGTTTCACCAGGGCCGATCTGGTTACCGCGGCTGACACCACGCCGGAGCACGCCAAAGCCTGCCAGGAACTCTATGACAAGTTTCAGTTCACCAACAGCGGACCGTACACCCCATGGCCGTTCCATGCGGCTGGCGCCGATACCAAGCCGGCTCTGATTTATCCCGGATTCGGAGGGGGCGTGAACTGGGGCGGCAGCGCGACCGATCCCAAGCTTGGCTACGTCTTCATCGCGACCAAAGACAGCCCGGTTGTAGGCTGGCTCGAGAAGAATCCGCAATACAAGCCAGGGAATCCGGAAGGCTTGGTCGAGTACATTCGCTCTGGTCCGCAAGGCACGTCGGGATTCAGCGCGGTGATGAAAGACGCGAACGGGAAGGTGATTGGCAACTGGCCCTGTTCGAAACCGCCATGGGCTCGCCTGATCGCCGTGAACGCCAACACGGGAGACTTCGCGTGGCAGGTCCCGCTAGGTTTGGTTGAAGGACTGCCCGCGGGCAAGCAGCTCGCCGGAGGCGCGAGCAGCGCGGGTCCCATCGTGACCGCGGGAGGGTTGGTCTTCATCGGCGCAACCACCGACAACCGCTTCCGCGCGTTCGATTCCAAAACCGGGAAAGAACTCTGGGTCACCAAGCTGAACTACACCGCGACCGCGGTCCCGATGACATATCAGGGCAAGAACGGCAAGCAATATGTTGCTATTATTGCTTCGGCTGGCGGAGGCAATGGGAGCAATACCCAGAGCCTGATGGTATACGCACTACCTTAAGTGAGGAACAAGCATCATGACGCGACTCATTCTTGCGATATCGATTGTTTCTAGCGCTTTCGCGCAGGTCCAGAACTTCAAACCCGTCACTAACGAGATGCTGCTGAACCCCAGTCCGAATGACTGGCTGATGTTCAGCCGGACCTACGATGCCCAACGGTTCAGCCCGCTCAAGCAGATCAACAAGCAGAACGTCAGCCAGTTGCACTTGGCGTGGGAACGCGGCATGGGACCGGGTCAGACCGAAACCATCCCCGTGATTCATGACGGCGTCATGTATGTGATCAATCCCGGTGCCGTGGTGCAAGCCTTGAACGCCACCAATGGCGATGTGCTCTGGGAGTACAAGCGCCCGGTTGCGGCCAACGTCGCCAGCCAGGCGCGGCCGAAGGCTCTGGCGATTTATGAGGACATCATCGTCTACGATGCTCCGGATGCCGAGGTTGGGCTGGACGCGCGCACAGGCGAGCTGCGCTGGCAGACCGATACCCAAGGCCGCGGCAACAGTTCCGGCGCGCTGGTGGTCGATGGAAAGGCCATCTCGGGCGGATCCTGCGGCGGCGGCCCTCGAACCAAATGCTTCATCATGGCCAACGACGCCAAAACCGGAAAAAATCTTTGGAAATTTCAGACCACCGCTGGTCCTGGAGATCCTGGAGATGCAAGCTGGGGCGGCGCGGATTTGGACAAGCGGCTTGCTTCCACCTGGGGCTTGCCGGGCACCTACGATCCTACGCGCAAGATGATTTATTGGGGCGTCGCGAATGCCATGCCGGACCAAAGATCCGCGCGTCACAACGGAAATCCTGAGGCAGTGTCCAAGACCGCACCGGCCGACCTCTATAGCAATTCGACGCTCGCGATCGACCCCGAGACGGGCAAACTAGCGTGGTATTACCAGCATCTTCCCGGTGACGATTGGGACTCCGACTACACCCACGAAAGGACGCTGGTTCACACCCGCGTTAGCCCCGATCCGAAGTTCGTGAAGTACATTAATCCGGACATCCCGAAAGGCCAAGAGCGCGACATCACCGTTGCCATCGGAGAGGCGGGAGGGATCTTCGCGCTGGATCGTAGCGACGGCAAATTTCTATGGGCCACGCCGTTTCCTTTTGAGACCAAGAACTGGGTCTTGTCCGACATCGATCCCAAGACAGGCGCAACCACAATCAACTGGGATCTGGTATTCAAGAAGCCCGGCGAGAATCACATCATCTGCTATTGGAACACTCGCAGCTACTGGCCCACTGCCTACTCGCCCACGACCAACTCGCTCTACACGTCCTATGTGGATAACTGCCGCGATCTCACGACGGCCGGACCTCAAGGACGCGAAGTCTGGAAAGTAGTTCCTCGCCCGGGTTCCGATCCCAACGCCCTGACCGGTTTGGCGAAGATCAATCTCTCTACTGGGGAAATCGTACGTTTCGACGTGGGCAAGACTCCTGGGAACGGCGGCATGCTCGCGACCGCGGGGGATCTGGTGTTCCACGGGGACATGAATCGAAGATTCCGCGCCTTTGATGCTGCGACCGGGAAACAACTGTGGGAATCGATCCTGGGTGGCAACATCTCCGTCAGCACGGTTACGTATGCGGTAAACGGAAAGCAGTACATCGCGGTGATGACCGGCGATAATCCAAAGGTGCCGGAGTTGAGCGCCGAATTCCCGGAGATGAAGGCGCCGCGCGGGCACAACGCCATCTACGTTTTTTCGCTACCCTAAATCTCAATAGCAGTACGGCCTGACAAGGGAGGGCTGACATGGCAAAGTTGCGATGGATGCTTGTCTGGATGAGTGCGTCTGCCTGCCTAGTGGCACAGACAGCCCCTCCACCTGTAAACGCGCCGGTGAATGCGGAGGTCCTGAAGAACGCAGGCACCGCCGCCGACAAGCAGGAGGGATCGTGGTTAACCTACGGTCACTCCCAGAACGAGACTCGCTTCAGCCCGCTCAAACAAATTGACACCTCGAACGCAAAGCAGCTTGGCCTGGCGTGGTCCTATGTAGCCGGAGCGGGTGGCGGAAACCAGGAAGGCACGCCTCTGGTTTGGAACGATACGCTGTACGGCATTACGACCTGGAGCGTGGTTTTCGCGCTCGACGCGCGTTCAGGCAAGGAACTGTGGCGCTGGGATCCCGAAATCAACCAGACTGCGGTTCGCCCGAAGATCTGCTGCGGTATTGTGAACCGCGGCATGGCGCTGTACAACGGGACGATCATTGCGCCCGCCAACGATGGGCGCCTGTTTGCGCTCGACGCCCTTACGGGCAAGCCGATTTGGGAATCGCGCGTCGCCTACCCGCAGGATCTCTACACCATCACCATGGCCCCGCGCATTGCGGGCGATAAGGTGATTGTCGGCGTTTCTGGAGGCGACAAACCTACGCGCGGCTTTGTGGACGCCTACGAAGCGGCGACAGGACGCCGCGTGTGGCGTTTCTACACGGTTCCAGGCGATCCCGCCAAGGGTTTTGAGAACGACGCCATGCGCGCGGCAGCCAAAACCTGGGGTGGTGAGTTTTACAAGAACGGTGGCGGAGGCGCCGTCTGGGATGGCGTCGCCTACGACCCGGAAATGAATCTCGTCTACGTCGGCACGGGGAATGCCGAACCGTGGGTGCAGAAGTTTCGCGGGAAAACGAACGTCGACAATCTCTACACCTGTTCCATCCTGGCGCTGGACGTCAACACAGGCCAGCTCAAATGGCACTATCAGACCGTGCCCAACGATAACTGGGATTTCGACAGCGTGCAGCAGTTGATGATCCTGAACCTCCAGATCAACGGCCGCCAGCGCAAGGTGATCACTCAGGCGGCGAAGAACGGCTTCTTCTACGTTCTCGATCGAGGCACTGGAGAATTTATTTCCGCTGCGCCGTTTGTAAAGGTAAATTGGGCGACCGGCTTCGACGAAAAAGGGCGGCCGATGGTCAATCCGGAGGCCTACTACGACCTGGAAGGAGTCGAGATCTTCCCCACCGGCGGCGGCGCGCACAACTGGTCTCCGATGTCCTTCAATCCGGGCACAGGCCTGGTTTACATTCCCGCGTCCTACATGCCCTTCCCCTATCAGGCCACGCCCGAATTGAAACCCGGCACCACCGGATACGTCCGGCCTACGGGCGAGTTGCGCAAGATCACCAAAACGATGGGACCAAACGCTCCCGACAATGTGCGGGGAGGACTGCAGGCTTGGGACCCGATTAACCAGAAACTGGTATGGCGTGGAGACGGAGGCGGCGGCATTGGCGGCGGAACGGTCACCACCGCGGGGAACCTGGTCTTCCAGGTCACCAACGACGGTCTATTCCGCGCCTATAGCGCCGACAAAGGCGAGAAACTGTACGAGATCCAAGTGGGGCGCACCGGCATGGCGCCGCCTATCACCTATGAGTCCGGCGGCAAGCAATACGTCGCATTTATTGGCGGACTCGGGCGCGCCGCGAACGTCGTGGGCCCCAACGACGCCAAGGTCGACAATCCGCCGATGCTGTTCGTCTTCGCTGTAGATGGCAAGGCGGAAATGCCCAAACCCGCGCCTCCGCCCGACAACCGTCGCCCGCCGGCGGCAGCGGCGCCGGAGCAAAACTAACAGGACTGAGCCCGTCCACTACGTCTGCCGATACGCCTCGCGTGCTACCTCTGCGTAAGGCACCGGGCAAACCGTCGCGCGAATCTCAACCTGGACGTGGCTCTCTACTGGAGGCTTTGATCCCGTTCCCGGCTGCTCGCCCCAGACGAAAGTCACTTCGTTACCTATCTGGGCATGTTCGTTGTCCAGAATCGCCAGGGTCAGCATCTTGCCTTCGTTGGAACTGTAGCCGATCCAGGTAGAGATGCCCACTGTCTTGCCATTCTTCGTCACCTTGTCATAAGGCCACGTGGCATACACCGCTGATGGGAACTCGAAGAACTTCGCGCGATTGCCTTTTTCGAACATGGTCCCCATCGCCTTCATTACGTCAGTCGTGTCCAGCGCTAAAGTGACCTTGGTCCGCTTCGGATTCTTTGAAATCTTTTCGAGCGCCTCCCGCCCGACAAACTCGTGGTCGAACTTCACGCTTGCCCCGTAGCCGAGATCGTACGGGGTCAAATAGTAATCTTCAATGTTCTCGGAATAAAAGCTTCCTCCGAGTGACGCGATCGCTTCCCACGAAGTGTCCGGCAGCCACTCTCGATAAGCCTTCATTTTCGGGCTCGTATAGACCGCTGGCAGAGGCGATGGAATCCATCCCGATTCGAGGGTGTTCGAAGAATACGCGCGGCCGCCGACCAGGTGCAGCCCAAACTCCTTACCCGCCGCGACAATCGCCGCCTTGATCTCTTCTCCGTCTGCCCAGGGACCGAAAATCTCCCAACCCGGCTGGCCCACCATGCCATGTCGCAGCGCACTGACCTTCTTCCCAGCGATCTTGATCGTGGCCATATTGAAGAACTTCACGTCGGGCACCGGGCCTTCAATCACCTTCTCCATCAGCTTCATTGCGTTCGGTCCCTGCACCTGGAATCGATACGCCTCCCGCACGATCGGACCAGTCCGCGCCGCCAGGCGCTCATCGCGAACGCACTTGGCGTTGTAGCCCTGCGTTTCGCAATGGTATTGGACCCAGTTGTGAACCGACGGACGGCCCACCAGGTTGAACCTGCCGTCATCCAAGCCGAAGAGAATGACGTCCCCAATCACGAAGCCTTCCGGACTGCAAGGGATGAACTGCTTCGCCTTGTTGGGACCAAAATTCTTGAACGAGTTCACTCCCAGGTCGGAGAGCAGTTTGAGCGCGTCCGGGCCGTCCACGTACATGTCCGTCATGTGATACGACTGGTTGAACAGAACGCAGGTCTGCTGCCAAGCCCGCTGCTCATCCCGCCAGTTCGTATACTCGCTCAGCACCCCGGGATAAACGTGAGCTCCGAGTTGCGAATTTCGCAGCAACTTTACCGGGCTGGTCTTCTGCAGGAGCGCTTCCAGGCTCTTTTGACTCATAACGATCACCTAGCTCTTTCCAAGTTTCCTATGTATTGCGAATCAGACCCAAAGGGAATAGCGTAACTCACAAGCGCGCGCCGAGTCGAGCAGAAAGCAGTATCAACGTTGTTGAAACTGTTCTTCGGAGGGAGTGATATTGGCACACTCGCGATTTTGATAGATTCAGAGGAGCCAATTATGCCACAAATGCAGACGCTGAGCATCGCCGCGATGTTAGTCGCGGGTTTTGCCGTCCCGCTCCGCGCGCAGGCTTTTGCGGACCTCAAGAAGGCGGCGGTGGATTATTCCAAAGCCGACGTCAAGCCGCGCAACTCCTGCGGATCCCTTTCGAGCTTTAAATCGAAAGATATCGCCCAGATCAAGGCGGTGACGGTCGCCGCCGAAGGCGCGGCGCCGGCTCACTGCGAGGTCACCGGTACGCTCTCGCCCGAGATCGCGTTCGAGGTGAGCCTGCCTGCCGCGTGGAACGGCCGGTTTTACATGATCGGCAATGGTGGCCATGCAGGCGAAGCCTTGGACGACGCCGGCCGCGTCTCTCAACGCAATGAGGCGCTTCGGCTGGGATTTGCCTTTGCGCAGACGAACACCGGCCATGACGCGCGGAAAGAACCCGGCGCGACCTTCGTCATGAGCAATCCTCAGAAGGCCATCGATTACGCCTACCGCGCCGTCCACCTGACGGCCACGACGGCCAAAGACATCACCAAGAACTACTACGGCAAAGCCATCTCGCATTCTTACTGGAACTCCTGCTCCAATGGCGGACGTCAGGGGCTGATCGAAGCTCAGCGCTTTGCGGACGACTTTGACGGCATCGTCGCCAACGCGCCGTGGGTGAGTCAGACCGGCTTCACGATTGGCGCGATGTGGAATCAGAAAGCGTTAAGTGAGGCTCCGGTCACGCCGGCCAAACTCGCGCTGGTGGCCGATAAGGTCATGGCGAAATGCGACGCGATCGATGGCCTGAAGGACGGCCTGATCGACGATCCGCGCAAGTGTGATTTCGATCCGCGACGTGACGTTACGCCATGCCCTGCCGGGACCGACGACGCAACCTGCCTTACTCCCAAACAGGCCGTAGCAATCGCGAAGGTCTATAGCGGTCCAGTGAGCAACGGCAAGCCGTTCTTTCCAGGCTACATGCCGGGAAGCGAGGCCGTGGTGGCTGGATTATTCGGCGGAGGCACCGGCAGTGGCTGGCTTAACGTGATTGTCTCCGCGCAGCCGGAGGCCAAACCGGCGGACTTCAACCTCGCCGAGAACACCATCCGCTATCTGGCGCATACCCCGCCCCAGCCGGACTACGACTACAAAACCTTCGACTACGACAAAGATCTTCACCTTTTGGACGCCTGGAGCAAACAGGTGGACGCCTCCAATCCGGACCTCTCGAAATTCAAGAAGCACGGCGGCAAGCTAGTGATGACGTATGGATGGGCGGACTCCATCCTGCAGCCGATGATGGGCGTCCATTATTATGAGCAAGCCGTTGCCAAGAACGGCGCCGACACTCGCGATTTCTTCCGTCTCTTTATGGTTCCCGGCATGGAACACTGCGGCGGCGGAATTGGTCCTGACCGGCAGGACTCCGTCACAGCCGTGATCGACTGGGTGGAGAAAAACAAGGCTCCGGATTCGATCGTGGCGAGCCGCGTGGTCAACGATCAGGTGGTGCGTACGCGCCCGCTCTGCCCCTATCCGCAAGTAGCGCGATATTCGGGCCAGGGCAGTATCGATGAGGCGGCCAACTTCCGTTGCGTGGCGCCCTAGAATTCCCTCAAGATAAGCGAAGGAGCGGCAACTATGTTGAGACTGGCAACGCTTACACTTCTGACGGGCGCAGCTCTAACGGCCCAACAATCCAATTGGACCGCGGCGGAAGACCATCAGAACATGATGGACCAGCTCGGGATCAAAGCCCTGCGGCCCGGTCCCAGCGGCAACGAGAGCGCTCCCAATCACGCCAACTACGACGAAGCCACCGCAAATCCCTATCCGAATTTGCCGGACGTGTTGACGCTGAAGAACGGAAAGAGGGTGACCACGGCCGATATGTGGTTCAAACAGCGCCGGCCCGAGATCATTGAGGACTTCGAGAGGGAAGTGTTGGGCCGCATCCCCAAGAACGTTCCGGCGGTTACTTGGAAAGTCACCAATACCGTCAATAACCAGGTCGGCACACTCCCGGTAATCGGAAGGCAACTGGTCGGCCATGTGAACAACGAATCCGATCCGGCCATTAACGTCGACATTCAAATGATTCTGGTGACACCTGCCAACGCCAAGGGGCCGGTCCCGGTCATGATGATGTTCGGCGGAGGCTTGATGCCCGGTGCGACCCCGCCTCCCGGCCGCGGCGGTCCGCCACCTGCCGCCGGTGCCGATCCTCCGGCCACCCAACAGCTCATCGCGGATGGCTGGGGCTATGCCTACATCAATCCCACCAGCGTCCAGGCCGACAACGGCGCGGGTCTGACCAGAGGCATCATCGGTCTGGTGAACAAAGGCCAGCCGCGCAAGCCGGACGACTGGGGCGCCTTGCGCGCCTGGGCCTGGGGAGCGTCTCGCGGGCTGGATTATCTCGAAACGGATCCAACCGTCGACGCGAAGCACGTCGGAATCGAAGGCGTCTCGCGTTATGGGAAGGCTGCCCTGGTGACCATGGCGTTCGACACGCGATTCCCCGTAGTGCTCATCGGCTCCTCCGGTGAGGGCGGGGCGAAGCTGCATCGGCGGAATTGGGGCGAGGCAGTCGAAAATCTCACGGGTACCGGAGAGTATCACTGGATGGCGGGCAACTTCATGAAATACGGCGCTTCCGAAGCTACTTTCGGGAGCAAAAACGCCGGCGACATCCCGGTCGACGCGCATGAGCTCATCGCTCTCTGCGCTCCCCGTCTGACCTTTGTTAGCTACGGCGTGCCGGAGAAGGGAGATGCCAAATGGCTGGACCACCAAGGCAGCTTCATGGCAGCCATCGCGGCCCAGCCCGTCTTCAGGCTTCTGGGCGCCAAGGATCTCGGCCGGTCCGACAATTACCACACCGAAAAAATGCCGGACGTGAATGTTGCTTTACTCGACGGCCGGCTCGCCTGGCGTCAGCACGATGGCGGACACACCGACGCGCCGAACTGGAAGTACTTCATCCCGTGGGTCGACAGGTTCATCGGCCACAAAGCTCCGACGCTCTAGCGTTCAAGAAGCAACAGCCGAAAAACAAAAACGCGCGCACGGCGGATTAATACCGCCGTGCGCGCGCTTGGTAAAGCGGCGCGATCCGCTAGCTTAGAAATACAACTTGGCGCCGATCTGCAGGATTCGCTGGCTGTTCGCGCGAACGCTGTTTTCGGTGCCGAAGCCGAACCGTCCGCCTGTTCCGCCCAACTGCGTCGGAAGGTTGATCAGCTTCCCGGCTGTGTTGAAGATCGCCGCGCTGTTCACCGTGCCCCACTCGGTGTGGTTGAACGCGTTGTAGGCTTCCAGGCGAAGTTGAATCCGAGCCTTTTCCCGGATCGAGATGCTCTTGTACAGGCTCATGTCCCACTGCTGAAGCCCGGGAGCGCGCATCGTATTGTACCCGGAATCCATGCCGATGCTTCCCTTGGCGGCAGGCGCAAAGCAAGAGGTGTTGATGAACGCGTTGATATTGCGGCTGTCGCGGGATTCGTTAGGATTGCAGGTCAGAACCACGCGCGGAGCCCAGTCTTCGCTACCCGTGATCATGCGATTCAATTGCGCCCCGCCGATGCCCGATACGCTGTAGCTCGGCGTGACCGGCGCGCCGGTGCTGACGCTGGTCAAGCCGGAGAACTCCCATCCGCTGAACACGGCCTTTCCAGCGGCATTACCCAGTGCAGTGCCCACACGAGCCAGGCTCGGTATCTGGTAGATGTAGTTGACGGAGAGCGACTGGGTCCGGTCCTGTGACAGCGGACCATACCCGAAATCGCGGGTATCGGTCGGATGCCCGACGCCTACACCCATCGCCTTGGACCACATGTAGTTCGCGCCGAGTTGCAGTGCCCCCACACGCCGGTTCAC
>Ga0070734_10005338_pt1 | contig 11428 bp, 7 predicted proteins | sample Coa_R1_8_FD_66444 | JGI IMG/M metagenome (GOLD analysis project Ga0070734, IMG submission 66444) | Surface soil microbial communities from Centralia Pennsylvania, which are recovering from an underground coalmine fire - Coalmine... | ecosystem: Environmental > Terrestrial > Soil > Unclassified ...
TAGTGTGCCAAAGCCAATTGCTCCGGCAGGCGGACATGGAGGAGCATCGGCCGCCGCCGACTCGGCCCCCTCGGAACTCCGCTTTCGCAAGAAGCCGGGTAGGAACTCGGGCGCAAGGATGGAGCCGGCGGATTGCAACAGGGCTTGTTTGAGGACGCTCTGCAATTCGCGGATATTGCCCGGCCACGAATATCGCTGCAACAGCTGCATGGTCTCCGGATGCACACTTTGGACCTCTCGACCGAGTTCCCGGTTGAAGCGGCGAAGATAATGCTGAACCAGCAATCCCAGGTCGTCGCCTCGCTGGCGGAGGGGCGGCAACCGGATAGTGAAGACACTCAGGCGGTAATACAGGTCTTGCCGAAATCGGCCCTGGTCCCCGAGCCTTTCGAGATCCTGGTTCGTCGCTGCCAAGATCCGAACGGATGTCTGAATGGTCTCGTTGCCCCCCAGCCGCTCGAAACGCTGCTCTTGCAAGAGACGGAGCATCTTGCTCTGCGTGATCGGCGACATGTCGGCCACTTCATCGAGGAAGAGGGTTCCTCCGGAGCACTGCTCAAACTTACCGATGCGGCGGTGATCGGCTCCGGTGAACGCGCCCTTTTCATGCCCGAACAGCTCGCTCTCCAACAACGCTTCCGGGATGGCGGCGCAGTTGATGGTCAGGAAAGGTCCCCCCGCCCTCCGGCTATGCTGGTAGATGGCTCGGGCGACCAGTTCCTTGCCGGTACCGCTCTCCCCCGTGATCAGTACGGTCACATCTTGGCCGGCGACCCGGCCAATATCCTTGTACACCTTCTGGATTTCCGAGCAGCGGCCGATGATGGCGTCGGCCCGGTCATCCACCTCCTCGGCGTCGGCCACGACCGCCGGTACTTGCATGAGACGGCTGATGGCCAACGCGCGCTCGACCACTTGCCGCAGTTGAGCCAGCTCGAGCGGCTTGAGCAGGTATTCGTACGCACCCCGTTTCATCGCTTCGATGGCGGTATCGGTCGTGCTCTTGCCGGTGATAAAGATCACCGGGCTCCGGGCATCCCGCTCGCGCAGCCGGCCAAGGGCATCCAGGCCACTCATGTCCGGCAACTGCACATCCAGGATGATGACGTCCGGACGGTGTTGCTCGGCCAGCTCGAGCCCTTCCCGGGCCGTTTCAGCAGTCAAAACCTCCAACGGACTACGGAAGGCGCGCCGAAACGCAGTCAGGATGGACGGCTCATCATCAACGACCAAGAGCGTCGGCATCACACGGGTCCCGAGGTTTCAAGGTCGCGCTCATACACGGGAAAGCTTCCTTGCCGCCGGAAATGATGCTGATAGAAGCGGAACAGATGGGGCATATCAGAAGGAACCTGAGCGGCAAACGTTGGCACATCGGTGTAGTGGAGTCGAAAGGCAGCATGGCCCATGAGATCGAGTGCCACCCGGTTCAGCTCATTTCCTTCCTGGGCCAAGAAGCTAAACAGGCCGTTGATCCGCTTGGTCTGCATCCCCTCCGTACCGAACGCCCCCAGCCGAAAGCAGGGCATGTTCGCATCGACCTGCCGGGGATCCGCATAGTCTGCGGCCGAGATCAACACGCCTGCGGCCAGGATCGCCGAATCGGCCTTGTTGCGCGCGACAAAAACTGCTTCGGGCGGGAAATAAGGATTCTGAAATAGATGGCGTTGCAATTCGGCCGGTGTGTGGACGCGCAACAGCTGCGGTGCCAGTTGCAGGATGGCGGGAACATCTTCGGGCCGCGCCGGGGCAATGGGGTAACTCCGCCGCGCTGCCGGCGTCGGCATGTCCGTTGGCTCCAGCCAAAAGTTGACCATCTCCCGCGCTTGCCTGAACCCGTGCCCCAAGAAGAAATCTCGCTGTGCCGTCCAGTCTGCTCGGTAGGCCGCGAAGGTCTTCTTCATGCCCCGTTGGCGCATGGCTTGGAGTACGTGTTCCCAAAGAGGCTCGGTCGCACGTTCGCAGCCTGGGCGGCACCACGGATAATTGACCCGGCCGTTCGGATGGAACGTCGCATAAGCAACCGGTTGATTGTCTTCGATCGCAAAGAAGCGCGTGTTGGGATCGAACTCCGGAGCCCGGCACCGCCGCCGAACCTCATCCACCGAGGCCGGCTTAAACTTCGGCAGCGCGGCGGTTGCGTCGTTGTAGATTGCAGCTTGGGCCTCTTCATCACCAGATTGAAAGTTGCGGATCATCATGGCATTCAGTTCCCGCCGGATATCGGTCGTCACAGGCCAGCGGACGCGGGTTGAATGCCATTATACCACGGGATCGGATTCTTGGCCCAGGAGCGAGGCGCGGTGCAAAACCGGTTCGTCAACGGACAAGTCGCACCTGAAGGACAGTCATGAAATTCGTGCGTAATTCGCCGCTGTAAACGATCGGTCCGTAGAGGTAGATGTTCCGCTCGACATAGGGCTCGAGCTTCACATCTGGACCCGCAGCGACATACATGTGTCGCTGGTTCGGTCCGAATGGATCGAGACGATACAGGGGTCTGCCGTCGGGGAGCGGTGGCAGGGCCGTTCGGCGCAGACGGCCGAGGTCGGACCATGCTCCAGCTGGTGGCGGCGGACTCGGGGTGCTCGGCACGGGGGACGACAGTCTGGCCGTGTAGCCAGGATCTTGGACATAGCAATATTCCGACGGAGCACGCTGGATCGGTCTGAAGGGTGTCGGTGCCGGGGGCACGGAACTGGCAGGAACCTGGGTCGAACCGCTTGCAATGCTGCTCCCATTCGAGCTAGCAACCCTTGGATCCGTGCGATTTCGCTCACGCAGGGCTACAATCCGGTTCAGGCACCGTGCCCGCAGGGCAAAGTCCGTCTGGCTGACCTGGTCCGCCAATTGTTGATACAGTGCTTCCGCCCGAGCAACGTTCCCGGCTCGTTCGGCTTCCTCGGCTTGGAGCCACAGTGGGTTTATGTCCGTTGCTGCCGACAGGGCGGCGGGAACGGTCGGACTGGCAGCGGGCGGCATGACCGGAAAACCCGTTGGTGCCGGTGCCGCCGCAGCCACCGGTTGGGCCGCCGCGCTTGGCCGAATCGCCTCGGCGGGGATGTAGCGAACCTCTGCGGGTACGGGCTGAATGGGAAGTCGCATCCCGTCCCGCGCCCGCTCAGCCTTACCGAGGACGGTCACTTGTGTTCCCTTCGTTGCCTTTCTGCGGCAGACCGTGGGCTCTGCATTGACGAGCCGGCTACCGACCCAGATCGGGGCCTCGGGCGCGATGACCACAGCCGCATTGGGTCCGAGTTGTTCCACCAACCGCGTGTCAATCCAACCAAAGGAGTCCGGCGGCGGTTCGACGGCGAGCCAGCCTGTCTCTTCTTCGTGGAGAACACGCACGGTGTCGCCTTTGTGCAGTTTGCTTGTGGCGTAAAACTCGGGACTCGGACCGCTGCGGACCAGAACCTCGGGGATCGTGATCTTGGCCGGCACCGGGTCCGCTCGCACCGTCCACACCGAGACCAAGACGATGGCGAAGCCGCCAAGCATCCGCGCCGTATGCATCGTGATTCTCCTTCGGCCGCTTTGCCTTATCCCCTCCTGAAATCGGCTTGCGGATCATCGCCAGGTGAAACCGAATTGCCGGCCCAGCCGGTGCACGCACTCAGGGGCAGGGTACTCGTTGGGCCGCGGCAGTTATAACGAAGCGCCCGGTTCACGCAAGTGCAGCCGGCAGCTGTTCTGGAGAACTTGCGGTGCCCGGATAAAAATGGGGATGTAGCCAAGCTGTGCTGGCGTGGACCGGGGCAATCGAGTAGTTTGGAGCTGGTTCCGGTCGATCAATGAGGGAGGAATCGATGCTCGACTTTACGTATTCCGAGGTCGCCAACATGGTGGATCATTCGTTGTTGCAGCCGGTGCTGACGGATGCGGAATTGGAGGAGGGCTGCCGGATTGCGCGATCCTACACGGTCGCCTCGGTGTGCGTCAAGCCATACGCCGTCTCGCTTGCCGCCAAGCTGCTCGCTGGCTCAAATGTGGCGGTGGGGACCACGATCGGCTTTCCCCACGGTGGCCACGCCACAACCATTAAGGCAGCAGAAGCCGAGCAGGCAATGGCTGACGGGGCGCGGGAGCTCGATATGGTCGTCAATATCGGTAAAGTCCTGAGCAAGCAGTGGCGCTTCGTTGCCGAGGACATTCGCGCCGTGGTGGAACCAGCCCATCGCAGGCAGGCACTGGTGAAGGTCATTTTCGAAAACTGTTTCCTGACGGACGAGCACAAAGAACAGCTCTGCCGAATCTGCGCCGAGGTTGGAGCGGATTACGTGAAAACCTCGACCGGCTATGGATCTTCGGGAGCGCTGGATGAGGATTTGCGCCTGATGCGGCGCTGCTCACCTCCCCATGTGAAAGTCAAGGCAGCCGGCGGCGTGAGAACGTTTGATCGCTTGCTGGCAGTCAAGGCGCTGGGAGTCAGCCGCGTGGGCGCTACGGCCACGAAAGCGATTCTGGATGAGTGCAAAAGTCGGTTGGAGCGAGGAGCTTAGCCCGAATATCCAAAGGAGACAGTTACCGCCCACTCCCGCCCTCCAGCTCGCGAAGAACCTTCTGGAATTCGGGATGGGCCCGCAGCGGATCGAGGTCGTTGTCTTTCTTCAAGTTGGCCACGTCTCGGTAGCCCTTGGCGATCGCCTGCCGTAGCATGGCCAAGGCTCGATCCGTGTAGGAGCGGACCAATTCCGCACGCTTCGGCTCGGCAAGCTTGCCATCGTTTTCCGCGATCTTGGCACATTGGGCCAGCGTGCATGCCGCATCATAGGCATACACCGAGTTGTCCGGCACGGCCACCGCCAATCGCTCCAGCAGCTCGGAAGCGAGGCGGCAAGCCTCTTTTCCCTGGTCGGGAGGCGATTCGGGGGGGCTCATGGACAGGAGCAGTTTGCCCAGGTTGTAGTAGCTCTGGGCAAGGTCCTGGAGGCAGCCGGGCACGGGGAACTCGCCCGCCACCTGCTTGCGGAGAAAGAGCGCACGGCGATACGCTTCCTCCGCCTCTTTCGGACGGCCTGTGCCTACGAGAACGGCGGCAAGGTTCGATTCGCTGCGGGCTAACTCCTGGCGATACGCGGCCACGACGGGAAACTTGGTCACCAACTGCTTATTCAGGTCGATGGCCCCGCGGTAGGCTGCCTCGGCTTTCTGGGCCAGGCCCATGCGTGTCCACAGCATGCCCAGGTTGGTTTTGCTCCGTGCCAGTTCCTGACGATACGTGGGATTGCCGGGCAGCTCGGTCAGCATTTGTTCATACAGCTTGATGGCGGCCTCTAGGAGCCGCTCCGCTTGCTGGTACTGGCCCAGGTACCGGAGCAGGTTGGCCAAATTATTGTAGCTCCCTGCCAATTCCAACTGGTAAGCGCGCTCTTCCGGGAACTCCGCCACGAGTTGTTCGCGGAGAGCGAGGGCATCGCGAAATGCCTGTTCCGCTTCGTCAATCCGGCGCATGTCGGCCAGTAGGTCGCCCACGCTGTTCTGGGTGGCGGCCAATTTTTGCCGGTAGTCGGGAACATGGGGAAAGTCGTTTACCAATTGTTGGTAGAGTTCCCGGCTGCGGCGGTAGGCGGCCTCCGTTTCCGCCTTTTGACCAAGCTGCCGACGGATCGTCCCTACCCGCCAATAACTGCGTGCGATGCCCGCCCGGCTGGTTTCGTCCTCTCCCGAGTCCCGGGCCAATTCCTCATAGGAGGCCAATGCCTTTTCCAGAAACCGGTTATGCTCGGAGGACAGTTTCGGTCCCCGGAAGAGCATGGGCTCTATCACCTCCGAGGACAGCATGTCCAACGCCTCGCGGGTCTGTTGGCGGCGGCGAGCTTCCGCGGCCAGGGCGTGCTGGGTTCGGTTCTTCTCCTGGTTAATCAACACGATACCCACCGCCAATAGAGCCACGGTCGTCACCAGCAATCCCGCCGTCCCGGCCGCCACACCGCGATGCCGGCGCACCCAGCGGCGCAGCTTCCAGGCCAAGGGTTCGCGGTACGCCGACACCGGCTCATCCGCCAGCCAGTGCTCGATATCCTGAGCCAGTCCCAGGGCCGATGCGTACCGATCTTCGGGGCGCAGGGCCATCGCTTTCCGGCAAATGGCCTCCAGGGGCGGCGGCACATCCTTGCCCACCTTGCGTGGCGGAAGCCAATCCCCCCGCTTGACCTTGGCAAGGATTTCGCCCAGATGGACTCCCCCGACCGATTGCTGGCCGGTGAGCAGCTCATAGAGCGTCGCTCCCAGGCTGTAAATGTCCGAGGTGGGACCGAGCCGGTCCAGGCGGCCCTCTGCCTGTTCGGGACTCATATAAGCCGGCGTACCCATGACATGTCCCGCCTGGGTTGGCATCGAGTCGCCGCTGAGCGAGAGGTGGAACACCCCTTCCTCCGATTTGGAGGCTCCCTCGCCGTCTCCCATGACCTTGGCCAAGCCCCAATCGACGAGCAAGGTCTCGCCATACTTGCCCAGCATGATGTTGTGCGGCTTCACGTCCCGGTGCAACACCCCGCGTCCGTGGGCATAGGCAAGAACGTTGCAAGCATCGATGAACCGCCGCAAGAGCTGCCGAAAGGCAAGGGAACGTTCGCCAGGATCGCGCGGCTGCCCATCCAGCGTATGGAACTCCCGGATCGCCTCGTGGAGGCTATCCCCCTTGATGAAGCGCATGGCATAAAAGGGCCGCCCATCCGGATAATGACCCAGGCCATAGACAGGCACGACGCCCGGATGCTCCAGTCGACCAGTCACTTCCGCTTCCAGAAGAAACCGCGATCGGCTTTCGGGATGGTCGGCGTACCGAGCCTGGATTTCTTTCAGGGCGACCTGGCGGTGCAGCTCTTGATCATCCGCCACAAAAACTGTACCCAGTCCCCCCTTCGCGTGCTCCCGGAGGATCCGAAAACGCATTCCGAATGCACTCGGCTGACCGACCACGTCCATGCGCGTGGCGTAGGGGTCCGCCTCCACCCCGTCGGCCGCCGGTAGGTGTGCCAGGCTGGCATGCAGGTGTGAGTCAGCGATTTCCTGAAGACAGCCGCGGACCGAAGTAACCGAGCTAAGCGACGCCAGGCTGCGCTCGGCGTCTCCACCGTGGATTTGGAGGTGACGCCGGACGACCATTTCCAGCATATCACGGTCCTCCGGCCGGAGGGCTCCCTGCTCGGCCAGGATCTGTCCCAGGGGTTTGGCCTTCTCGATTACCCAGGCGTGCATCCCGGCTATCAAGGCGTCGCGGCTGATGAAATCCATTTGCAACGCCAGGATGCCGAAAAGCAGGTTACGGTCGGCACTGGACAGTACCGGCGACGTAAGAGCCGATGCGTCGGGATGGTCGATCATGGGAAATTTCCTCTTCGCTGACGGACGAATGGTTTCACCCCGAGGATCATGAATCTGCGAAAAACGCGGACCCGCCAGGTGGGAACTTGTTGAGTATGGCGTTCTCGCCCGTGTTCCGTTGGCCGTGCCGGAGGGCAACGAAGCCCGTGGACGACATGGCGGTCCTCCAATACCCGCCATACGGTTGGCTCTCAGTCTCAAAATGTCCAACCGATTCTACCGCTGGAGCGGCGGGTCACAAGGATAGATTCTACCACGCCCAAGACAAGTTCTGGTGGCCAGGTTGATGCCGGCACCAAAGCTGCTAACGTGAACAATGTGGGTAAGGTAAGTTGGGATCGAGCCGCCCGTTCATCAGGAGATATGCTGTGTCCAACACCGAGTGGGTTTTTGAGGTCGATGAGGCCGGCTTCCAAGGCCAAGTCCTCGAGCGTTCCCACGAACGGCCCGTGATCGTCGATTTTTGGGCCGAATGGTGTGGGCCATGCCGGATGCTTGGCCCCATCCTGGAACGACTCGTCCAGGAACGCAAAGGCGAAGTTCTGCTCGCCAAGATCGATATCGATCGTTCTCAGGAACTTGCCGTGCAATACGGGATCAATGCCATCCCGGCGATCATTGCCTTCCGCGATGGCAAACCAGTCCTCGACTTTGTCGGCGTGCTGCCCGAGGATCAATTGCGAGCGTTTGTGGATCGATTGGCGCCCAGCGAAGCCGACCGGCTCGCCCAGCGCGCTGCTGCCGCGGAAAAGAAGAATCCGGTCGAGGCAGAAGCACTCAACCGGCAGGCGCTCCAACGCGACGACCATCACCAGGCGGCTCTCGCGGGGTTGGCACGCTTGCTCCTGGAAAAAGGGGCAGACGAGGAGGCCACGGAGTTGCTCGCACGCATCAACCCCGGAGGCGAGCAGGCCGCGGAGGGCGAACGCCTGAGTGCCCTTGTGTCGCTCCGCCAATTGGCGCGTGGGTTCGGCGACGAGGCAGCGGTACGGCGGCGCTTGGAGACCGCGCCCGATAAGGCCCAGTTGCAGTATGAATTGGGCTGCATTCTGGCCGGGGCCAGCCGCTATTCGGAGGCACTCGACGTTTTACTCCAGGCGGCAGAAGCAGATAAAAAACTCGGCGCTTCCCAGGTTCGCCAAGCGATGGTGAAGATCTTCCAGGTGATCGGCATCCGGAGCGAGATGGCCGATCAGTATCGGGATCGCCTCACGCGCCTGCTGTATTGAGGCCGCGGGCGACAGAGAGTCTCGGCTTCCAAAACTCAATCCAGCCACTCCATTCCAATAAGCTACAGCCACGGCCCGCAGTTCTGGAGCAGAATTGCGGGCCGTGGTCTTCTATCACGGAGCCAACCCAGGGGTCAGGGATGGGGAGGAGAAGCTGGCGACTCGAGCACCAAGAAAAGCGACGGATCTCGGTGGAGCTGCAAGTACAACTTAGTCAAAAAAAACGTCTCCGAAACCATCACCATTGCCGCCATCGCCGATGTAACTGCTGCGCCCGCCACCGCCATCATTAGGTGCCACACTGTTCGACTTCCGCACGATTCCAGGGGCCCCAGCGCTTCACACACCCTCCATGCCGCGCTCATTTTCCACGCCTAGCTCGAAGCCGGGGATGTCGCCCAGCCGGAACACGCTTTTTGCTACCGGCGTAGCCTCGCCAGGCTGGTTCAGCCGAGGACAACAAGATTCACATTCGGCGTCACGAATTCTTTGGTTTTTTCGGGGCCAGGAGTGCATTTGACAACCGTCCGGGAGCAACCTAGGCTTCGAGGAGACTTCCCAACTTGGACCCGTAATGAGCCGCAACTACGCCTGCCTGTGCTTGACCTTGGTTCTGTTCTCCTCATGGGCGATCAGCCTCATGAGTCACCGGTTCTCCGTTGCCCCACCCAATGGCAATGCGTCGTTCGGCCAAGAGGTCTATCCGCTGGCCATGCAACACCGAGCGGAAGCGCGTGCGTCGATTGAGGCACCGCCACTGGCAAGGCTTGCTAGTGCACCGGTGTCGATCCGCTTGATTGCGCTGAGCGCAATTTGTTCCGGGTTCGAGGATTCAATTCCTAGAATCCTTTCCGGACCGGATGTCTGTTATGTGCACATGTCTTTGCAACGGTAAGTAGCATTCTGCGCCCTCTTGTGGTTTCTCCCAACGGTGGTGGCCAGCCTAACCGATCGCTACCCAATACCGGGCAAAGAAAAAGCATGGGTTGTTCACGGAAGCCCGTAGACACGAATCGATTTGATGAATAGAAGTGCATCCAATCGCCTTACAATCCGAGCGCAACTCCAAACCTCGGCGTTCGGCATCCTGTTCCCTCTTGGAGAAAGCAACGATGTCTTTTGGCGTTTTGCGTTCCTGGGTTGTTTCTCTGGCCCGTCCGAGGTCGCTTCGCCATTCTGCGAAGCTGATCCGAAATCGACGATCATGCAAAGCACAGTTGGAGGTAGCGCCCCTCGAGGAGAGGCAGCTACTCAGCACCTTGACCGCTCTCGCGCCCTTCAACAGTACGAACGGTGCCAACCCCATCGGTGGATTGATGGAGGACCATAACGGCAATTTCTTTGGCACAACGCAGTCCGGCGGTGCCAACGGCGAGGGCACTGTCTTCGAGCTGCCGGCAGGCAGTAGCACGCTTACGGTGCTCGCCTCCTTCAGCAATTCGACCGGGACATTTCCTCAGGCCGGTCTCATCGAAGACAGCAGTGGCAATCTCTTTGGTACAACTTCGAATGGCGGCGCCAATGGTAAGGGCACCGTGTTCGAGCTGGTAGCGGGCAGCAGCACGATCACGGCGCTGGCGTCGTTCAACGGGACCAATGGGGCCAACCCCGTCAGTTCCCTGTTCGAGGATGTCAGCGGCAATCTTTTCGGTGTGGCCGAGTTCGGCGGTACGAACAATTTCGGTACGATATTCGAACTGCCGTCGGGCAGCAGTACCATTACGGCGCTGGCCTCCTTCAACAATACGAACGGGGCCAACCCCGTGGGGAACTTGATTGAAGACGGCAATGGCAATCTCTTCGGCACGACCGTGAATGGCGGCGCCAACAGTGTCGGCACCGTGTTCGAGTTGCCGTCCGGCAGCAGCACCGTCACCGTGCTCGCTTCCTTTAACAACACCAACGGGGCCCAGCCCATCAGTGGCCTCATCGAGGATGGCAACGGCAATTTCTTCGGTACGGCCCAATCCGGCGGTACGAATGGCGTCGGCACGATTTATGAGCTGGCGTCAGGCAGTAGCACCATCACCGCCCTCGCATCGTTCAGCACGGCGACCGGAAGCTTCCCCTATGGCTCGCTGATCATGGACAGCAGCGGCAACTTCTTCGGCACGACGCAGAATGGTGGCGCGAATGGTAATGGCACGGTGTTCGAGTTGCCGTCCGGCAGCAGCACGATCACTCCCCTCGCTTCCTTCAACAGTACCAATGGGGCAACCCCCACCGGCAATCTGATCGAGGACAACAATGGCGATCTCTTCGGGACAGCCTACGCCGGCGGGCCGAACAGTGACGGCACGGTGTTCGAGTTCGGCCAGCGGCCTTCGATCACGCTCCAACCACAGACCACCACGGCCACTGTCGGTCAGGCGGGATCCGTCTCGCTCACCGTTGCCGCCAATGAAGGTTCCGCATCGTTGTCCTATCAGTGGCAGATTTCCACGGACCACGGCGTTACCTTCAACAACCTCAATGATGGCAACGGGGTTGCGGGTTCGGCCACGGCAACGTTGACGCTCAACAACTTTTCCACCAGCGGTTCGCCCGAGTACCAGGTTCTGGTCAGCGACGACAACACGGGTTCGACCACCAGCCACATCGCTACCGTGATGATCAACGCCGCGACCAGCATCGCCACTCAGCCAACGAGCCAATCCGTCACAGCCGGGCAGGCGAGCTCCGTGTCCTTCCACATCGTGGCCGCCAATGGCACGGGGCCGCTCACGTATCAGTGGAAGCTGTCCACCGATGGCGGGCTTACGTTCAACAACGTCGGCAACAGCTCGGGAATCACAGGCGCAACTACAGCCACGCTGAGCATCGGCAGCAGCGCCTTCCCGGCATCCGGGGCCGAGTACGAAGCGGTAGTT
>Ga0070734_10005339_pt1 | contig 11423 bp, 7 predicted proteins | sample Coa_R1_8_FD_66444 | JGI IMG/M metagenome (GOLD analysis project Ga0070734, IMG submission 66444) | Surface soil microbial communities from Centralia Pennsylvania, which are recovering from an underground coalmine fire - Coalmine... | ecosystem: Environmental > Terrestrial > Soil > Unclassified ...
GGCAGCAAACCGGATGTTGGTCCCTGGGGCACGTACGACATGGCGGGCAATGTGAAGGAGTGGATCTGGACGGAGGCGGAAGACGGCAAGCGTTACGTTCTGGGCGGCGCATGGGACGAGCCTAACTACATGTTTATCGATCCCGACGCGCAATCGCCGTTTCTGCGCGCCGCAGACATTGGATTCCGCTGTGTCAAGTATATCGATGCAAATGCACTGAACCGGCAGGTGTTCGCGGCGATGCCTACCCCGCGGCGCGACCTGACAAAAGAGAAGCCGGTCTCGAACCAGATCTTCGAAGCGTACAAGGGAATTTATTCGTATGACAAGACGCCGCTGGATGCAAGAGTCGAGCCGGTAGACAGCAAGGACGAGGACTGGACGATTCAGAAGATTACCTACTGGGCGCCGTACGGTCATGAGCAGGCGATCTCGTATCTGTTTCTGCCCAAGAATCGTAAGCCGCCCTATCAGGTCGTGCTGTTCTTCCCTGGGTCTGGCGCTCTGAGCCTGCGCCACTTTGCTGTGCAGACTTCCGCATCTCTCGATGCCATCGTTCGCAGCGGACGCGCCGTTCTCTATCCGGTCTACAAGAGCACCTACGAGCGTGGCGACGGAATGGAGTCGGATTCGGCCGACACCAGCAGTAACTGGCGAGATCACGTTGTCATGTGGGTCAAGGATGCCTCACGCGCGATTGACTACGCGCAGACGCGGCCCGACTTGGATCACGACAAAATTGCTTACTACGGCTACAGCTGGGGTGCGGTGATGGGAGCGATCGTTCCCGCCGTTGACCAGCGGATTAAGGCCGTCATCATTGCCCTTGGTGGCTTGAATTACGAGAAATCTCTTCCTGAAGTCGAGATCATCAACTTTCTTCCCCATGTGAAGCAGCCGGTACTGATGCTGAATGGGCACTACGATTTCTTTTTTCCCGAGCAGACGACGCAAGTGCCCTTCTATAACCTGCTGGGATCGCCGAAAGATCAGAAGAAACGCATGGTGTACGACACCGGTCACGCCGTGCCACGGAATGAGCTCATCAAAGAGACGCTGGATTGGCTGGACCTGTATTTAGGCCCGATAAACTGAACTTTCCATCCTATTTGCTTTTGGACCGATCAGGTCCATGGCGACAGCGTCGTAGTTAGCCGAAAAAGGCTGTTTGCTTATAGAGTACGGTGCTCAGAAAATCCGGCCGAGTTTAAAGAAAACGCGTTGATGGCCGGTTGCTCCGACGGCCCCGCCGAACGTGACTGGTCCGAAGACTGTATTGATGATGAACGAACCTACGACGTCGCCGGGGACCTGAGAATTGAATGGTGAGGCAAACACTTTGCCTGCTTCAAAGATGCCATTGAAGTACAATTTGTCGCCGACGAGTGGCGGCAGATCGCGGAGTTGCCGTAAATACCCCGCCTGGAACAAGTAATACTGATTGGTTAAAAGCTCATTCTGGCCGTAGGCGTAAAGGCCGTCCACTCCACCGAGCGAAAACTGCGGCACACCGGTCCGGGTATTTCCGTAGGTAGTGCCGGCACTGCCGCTCAGGTAAATCGACGCAGGCGAACTTATGCGAAAGAACGCTGTAGCTTTGCCTTGCGATGTGGGGTAGCTGTGCAGTGCACCGGGATTCGCATCGATCCAGCCGCCAGCCAGGTCCATGTACTGGCCGGCGCGGGGGACGACGGGGTTATCAAGACGATTTAACACGTAGCGCAGGGTCGAGGCACCGAAGCGACCCGACAGGGTCGGTAAGATGTTCGGGTCGCCAACTTCGGGAGTGAGTTTGCGGTAGGCCAACTGATATCCGACAGCGAGTTGGCCTGTCGTCCCGAATTGATAGCCCACTTGCAGCCCACCCCCGGCAAACTTCTGCCGATACTCGGCGATCAAGTTGTTCTGGTCGTAGAGCGGGTATTGCGAGCTATTGGCAAATAAATCCGGCGCGATGAACCAGTTGCTCAAAGAAGAAAATGGGCGGTAATACTGCGTGTGGAAGCCGTATTCCGAGCCTAAGATGATATCGTTACGCAGTTCGGCGCGATAACTGCCAAAACCCAGGAAGGTAATGCGTGCTCCCATGCTGAAGAAGACATTGTTCAAGTTCGAGCCATTCAAGAGCAGCAGGGGCCGCACAATAGGGGGCGCGTAAGGCTTGGGTTCCGCCTGAACCAGCAGTCCGGGTTCGCTATCCCTCTGCGTCATTTGATAGCTCAGGGTGGAAAATTGGCCATCGCCGAGAAGGTCCGTGAGTTGTTGCTGAAGTGAGATGTGATCAATCGGCTTTCCAATATTGCTCACCAGCTCTTTCTCGAGCGGCTTTTCCAGAGTGGGCGTGGTTCCTGCTACTTCGATAAACTTCGGCGCGGGCGCTATCTGGCGCCGCGCAGCACGTTCCGATAGGTACTCCTGCCAATTTGCCTCGTCGAGCGCGAATGGCGCAAGAAGAGTCCTCTTGCTCTCAGCCGCCTCATAGCCCAACTTTATGATGGGATCGAAGGCTTCAAAATTTAGAAGAGAGTACTTTTCCAGCGGCACCGAAATGAGGATGTCGGCCTGTTCCATGCTGCGGAGCTCATTCGCCGGTACGACCACGCCGACGGATTCGTCCAGAACCCCCACAGCGGAAAGCGCGCTGTTGGCTTCCAGAGGCTTGGTTTGCAGATGGATGGCGATCGTCAGGTCGGCCCCCATCTGCCTGGCCACATCGACCGGGAGATTGTCCATAAGCCCGCCGTCCACAAAGATGTGTCCGTCCCATCGCACCGGGCTGAAGACGCCGGGCAGTGACATAGTGGAGCGGAGGGCGAGGGCCAGCGAGCCGCGGTCGAATACGTACTTCTTCTTGTCGATCAAGTCAGTCGCAACACAGCGGAAGGGAGTCGGCAAGTCATCGAAGCTCGCCATGCCGGAATAAGGCAGGGCGACCTGGTCCAATATCATTACGACCTGTTGCCCGGAATTGAAGCCTTCGGGAAACTGGACTCCCTTGCGCAGCCCAAACTCCAACTGGTTCGGATATTCGGTGGCGTCCTGCTTGCGACGAAACGTGAGACTTTGGTAGGGGAGTTGTCCTTGCAGCACCTGTTTCCAGTCAATGGTCGCTACCAGTGCACGAACCTCTGATGACGAACTTCCGGTTGCGTACATACCGCCAATCAGGCCTCCCATGCTGGTTCCGGATACATAGTCAATGGGAATGTGGTGCTCCTCGAGCCACTGCAACACTCCGATATGAGCCATGCCGAGCGCACCTCCTCCCTCCAAGACGAGACCGATGCGCGGGCGTTTGGCTATCGCTGCTGGAGATGGTTGTGCGTAAGCAGGGACGACACGAATCAGGATGAAGATAAACGCCAGCCAGGTCCTAAATCTCAGGTGCGTGTTCATGCTGTAATTCCGGAATATGACGGCTCAACGCCGGAGGTAGACGTTTTGCAACAGCGCTTCAGAACTTGAACCCCATTTCCAGCACCTGCTTGAGGATTTGCTCTACAGGAAATTCGAGAGTCAGAACCACGAGGAGGCGCTCGTAACACGCTCTCAGCACTGTCAGGCATGCCGTACCGCGCGGGAGAACTGAAGAAAAAGGTGGCTAATCGCGGGACCTGCCGACATACCCCCAAAATCTCGATTCGAGGCAAGTACTGAAATCATCTTCGCCGCCGGCACTCCACGTCGACGCTCCAATTTACATTCCAGTTGCCAAGACTAGGATTCCAGCAGCGCCCGTAGCTTGTGAGCGTATCTGCGGCTCGACGTGACCACGTTTCCTCCTGCCAGCACGATGTCGTAAACCCCATCGAACATCGGACGAATCTCGCTAATGCGGGCACTGTTCACGATGGCCGATTTCCGCACTCGAATGAAGTGGTGTGGCGCCAGCTTCTCTTCCAGGTGGGCCAGGGTTTCCCGCAACAGGTGACTGTCGCTGGCGGTGTGTATGCAGGCATAGTTTCCGGTGGCTTCAATCCACAAAACGTGGGAAACGGGAACAAAGAAAATCCGCTTCTTGTCCTTCACCACAAAGCGTTCCAACGGGCGGAGACTACGGAGGGATTCGAGCAGTGGTTCGAGACCTCGATTTGCTTTCCTGCCTTGTTCGAGGACCTGGCGTGCGTGAACCAGTGCCTTGGCAAATCGCTCTTTATCGTACGGTTTCAAGAGATAGTCAACAGCGTGCACTTCGAATGCGCGAATGGCGTGCGCATCATGGGCCGTGACGAAGACATATACAGGAGCAGGGCCGGTCGCTGGCTCCACATTCTCGATGACTCCAAAACCATCCAGATCAGGCATCTGCACGTCGAGAAAAACGATGTCGGGATGAAGTTGATTAATCTGCTCCACCGCGCTTAATCCGTTCGCCGCCTCGCCTACAACTTCGATGCCGTTGTGTTCGGCCAGATAGCGACGGATACCGCGCCGGGCGATAGGTTCGTCATCGACGATGAGGACTCGCGTCTTCATGCGAACTCCGCAGTGGAATAGTAATGATGGCCTCACAGCCTCGACCGTTGCCCCCGGTAAGTTCCAGCGACGACTCGTTTCCGTAGAGCTGTTTCAAGCGCGACTGGACGTTGGTGAGTCCGACGCCGAATCGCAGGCGCGATCCCGGTGCCGGACCCGGGCCATCATCGCGGACGCAGAGCCAAACTCTGCCGTTGAGGCGTTGCGCAGCGATCTCCAGCCGGCTTGCGGCGGAATCGACGCTGATGCCATGCTTGATGGCATTCTCAACCAGTGGCTGCAGCGCCAGGCTCGGTACATAGACTGCGAGAAGGTCAGGTGGCACGTCCATGTGAACTTTCAAGCGATCATGAAAGCGAGTCTGTTCGATCTCCAGATACTTGCCGACGAACTCGAGCTCGCTCTGCAAGGTGATTTCGTTCTCCCGCCGTTCGAGGGCCATGCGCAGCAAGTCGCCGAGGCAGACCAGCAGATGGCTTGCAGCATCGACGTCTTCCTGCATCAGGACTCCAATTGTGTGAAGGCTGTTGAACAAAAAGTGCGGATGTAATTGGCTCTTAAGGTTCTCAAGTTCGGCATGGGAGAGCTGCGTCTCCAGTTGCGCCGCTACAGTCTGGCGCTCCATAGCGGCCTGGTAAAAGTGGATCGACTGATACAGCCCCACAATTAACCAATACGTAAGCATGCCAGTAAAGCTCATAGATAGAAAACTGACTGCGAAGGGCGGGAGAAGGCGCAGCACGCCAGGATCAGTTATGCGACAAACTCGCAGAAGTCCGCGGCTCAGAAAGTATTCGGTGACAGATGCCAGAGGACCCATCATGAGTGACGTGATTGTGTGGATCGCTATATGAGGTACAGACCTCGGCCCCGTCAACGGGAACCGTTTCGCCAGACCAATCACAAGCGGGGTGTACGCCGCCCATACGTACCAGTAGACAAGTTCGAGCGTACCCACGATCGCCCAGTTGACGTGGATACCCTGTACCTTCACCAGCACGATCCTGCGCAGGGCAAACAACAGTCCTACAATCGTCCACGCACACAGAGTCAAAACCCATCTCGTCCGTCCGGTATCTCGTGTCGCCTGCAGCAATGAGTGTATCGACCTCTGCGGCACGGATTATAGCTGAAGCCTCCGAAGCACACATCACTGAGGACAAGGCCGTCGAGAGCGCCACGAATCCGTGGCACGAGTACTTGACGGCCAACTCTGACCGCTTGTCTCATTTCGGCCACCGCATGTCACTTTTCCTGCAAACACTGGTGTTTGGCGGCATATGTTCCGTGAGCAGGGGCATCGCCAAGAACATTAGCGTTGCGATGACGCTGTGGCCGACAGGGCCAACAAGAGGAAAAGAGGCGAATGAAATCGAGATTGGCAACTTACATACACTGCAGTTTTCCATGCGTGAATCTGAGGGGGCGCATTCTGGCCTGCACGTTACTGGCGGTAATGGTAACGGCCGCAGCAGGGGCGCAAAGTGCTCCTGCCGTCAGTTCGGCGGACGCGCGAAAAGCTATCGAAGCCGGTTACGCCGAGTGGGCCAAAGCGCGTGTGGCGCTGGACATGAACACGATCGAGAGCATGCTGGCTCCTGATTTCTACTTCCAACTTCCCGACCGAAAAGTAACACGGCAGGAGTTTATCGACAGAATGCATTCCCTCAAGATAACGCGATTTGACGCCACCGTGCTCACGGTCGAACCCAGAGGCAACGACTGGTCGGTAGTCATATCTGAGAAAGGAGAGATCGAGACCAAGGACGACCACGGCAAAACGAGCAAGGGGTACATCATGCTGGTTGCACGGGATGGCTGGAGAAAATTGAACGACAACCAATGGACCCTCCTATCCTCCGAGCCGCTGGGCCAGCAACGGTGGCAGGAGCGTCCGCCGATCGCAAACTGGTAAAGAAGTTTTCAAATGATGCTCTCTGCACCCATTCAGCGAACATTGAGGACAAAATGAAGAGAACTCTTGTGATCCCAGCCTTGCTCTTACTCGCCGCGTCGGCGGCTGCACAAACGGCACCCCAACCGACAAAGAATACGGTCAGCACCGCCCTAAGAGACATTTTGCCTGGCCGGCAGAAGAACACCGTAGCAGCCGTCGAAGCTATGCCCACCGACAAATTCAACTACAAACCCAGCGCAGACCAGATGGCATTTGGACATCTCGTCACCCACATGGTCGAAACGAATCATCTGCTGTGCAGTAAGGCCACCGCCGTCCCCGCTCCCAAAGTCGAGGTGAACGACACGGACTCGAAAGACAAGCTCGTCGCCGCGCTCAAGGGTTCCTTCGATTTCTGCTCCGACGCGCTGGCAAAAATGGACGATTCGAAGCTAGCGGAGATGACGGAAGGATTCGGCGGAAAGCAAGTTACGCGCGCCTGGATCAGCTTAGTCCTGGCCGGTGCTTGGGCCGACCACTACGCCCAAGCCGCAATGTATCTGCGCCTGAACGGTGTGTTGCCGCCGACTGCCAAGAAGTAAGCCTGCTGGAAAGGATTTTGATGACCACATTATTTCAGGACGTGCGGTACGCCCTGCGGGTGCTTTGGAAGAGTCCCGGTTTTACCACGGTAGCCGTGCTTTCCCTGGCTTTGGGCGTGGGCGCGAATACGGCGATTTTTAGCATCGTGAACGCGGTTTTGTTGCGTTCGCTTCCTTTTCCCCATCCCGAGCGCCTGGTGAAGATCGTCGCCAACAATCGGGGAGTCGGGGCGCAGGATATTGGATTTTCCGTTCCCGAACTGGATGATCTCAGGTCAAGGGCGGGCATCTTTGAGCAAGTGACTGCTATCCAAGGTGGCCCTACAAACTTGACCGGCGGAGAGCGTCCGCAACATCTCGAACTGCTGGAGGTGAGTCCTAACTATTTCTCCATGCTTGGCATTTCCGCGCACATTGGGCGGGTGTTTGGCCCGGGTGACGAGACGCAGGGTTTCGCCGAAGCGGTCGTGATCAGCGATAGTCTGTGGGCTAGAGGGTTCGGCAGAAATCCCGGAATTCTGGGCCGAAAGCTGCAACTCGACAATGATCCCTACACCATCGTCGGCGTTCTCCCGCCCGGATTCCGCCATCCAGGCAGAACGGTCGCAACGGATGCTGAAATATGGGTGACATGTGGATTCAGGGCCGATCCCTACCCGAAACCTGATCGCAGCCTGCGGGTAGTGCCCGGAGCGATCGGACTTTTGAAGCCTGGAATCAGCCTGAAACAGGCGCAAGCGCGGTTAGATACGTTCTCGTCCCAGCTGCGGGCGGAATACGCCACAAACTATCCGGCGGGGTCGGGCTGGTCGATTGAGGCTGAGCCCCTGCAGGAATCGCTCGTCGGCAATGTCCGGCCTATGTTGTTAGTGCTGATGGGCGCGGTGGTGCTGATCATTCTGCTGGCCTCGGTCAACGTTGCGAATCTGCTCCTGGCCCGGGCTTCGGGGAGGCAACGGGAGATGGCCGTGCGGCTGGCAATGGGAGCAAGCCTTGCGCGGATGATTCGGCAGTTGCTGACCGAGTCGATGATACTGTCTCTGGTGTCTGGCGTGGTCGGTGTCCTGACCGCAATTGCCGCTTTGCATTTTGTACAGTTTCTACCCGCCAGAATTCCCCGGCTGGCCGAGGTGCAAGTGGACTGGACGGTGCTGGCTTTCGCCTTGCTGATTTCCCTGCTTGCCGGGCTGGGGTTCGGTTTGGTTCCGGCCGTGCAATCGTCGAAAGCCGAAATTGCTGTGGCCATCCGGGAAGGAGCCCGAGGCTCGGGCACGAGCGGCAAAACCAACCGTTTGCGCGGTCTGCTGATCGCATCAGAATCGGCCTTGGCGGTAGTGCTGATGGTGGGAGCGGGTCTGCTGTTGCGGACATTTTGGGGACTGCTTCAGGAAAATCCTGGTTTCAATCCATCAAGAATTGTTGCCGCCAATCTCTACCTTCCAGTACCCAACAATCCTGATATGGATCGTTATGCCAAGCCCGATTTTTTTAACTCTTTCGTGCGGGAGGCTGTGCGCCGCGTGAGTGCCGTCCCCGGAGTTGATCTCGCTTCCATGACCAGTGATTTACCAGTCACCCACTTGTCGCGGCGACGCCCCGTCAATATTGAGGACCGTCCGGACGAATCTGGCAAAGGCCTGTTTTCTGAAATCACCAGTGTGACTCCTGAGTACTTCAAGGTGTTACAGGCTTCGTTAGTACGTGGACGTTACTTCACGGAAGACGATGATACCGGCAAACAGGCGGTGGCAATCGTCGATGAAAGCACAGCTCGTACCTACTGGCCGGACCGCGATCCGATTGGGCGCCGTTTGAGCATTAGGAACCCCAGTGGCGCAGCCAACCCGCGGTGGTGCACCGTGATTGGCGTCATCAAGGACATCAAGAGTGATGGCCTCGACCAATCCGGAGCTCCACACATCTACCAACCGGTCTACCAGTTTCCAGGACCGAGGTCTTCGCCTTTAAGCGTGACCGTCCGGACCTCTTTGTCTGCCACCAGCCTGGAGCCGCTCATCCGCCGTGAGATACAGGCAGTCGATCCAGATCTGCCGGTTTTCAACGTCCGTACGATGAATGAGGTCATCGACGGTTCTCTGGCTTCGCGCCGCTTCTCCGCGGAGTTGGTGGGAGTATTTGCCGTGGTGGCGCTTCTGTTGGCTTCAGTGGGAATTTACGGTCTGCTGGCCCACATGGTGGGTCAGCGGACGCACGAGATTGGAGTGCGCATGGCGCTGGGAGCGATGCCCTCGACCATTGGGAAAATGATTGTGAGCCGGGGCGCGGGTCTGGCCGGCATCGGACTCGGGATCGGTCTGCTCTTGTCGGGAATCATGGCTCCGCTGATTTCCAGTTTGCTGTACGGAATCCGACCGCTTGATCCGGAAGTCTTTCTAGCCGTGCCGCTCATTCTGGTGGTGGTTGCGCTCCTGGCCAGCTACATACCGGCGCGGCGTGCGGCCAGGGTGAATCCGATCGTCGCCTTGCGCGAAAGTTGAAACAGTTAGGGGTTGGGGTATGCGTCTTAGCCCGATCGAGGGGTTTCTGATAACCACGTTATTCCAGGACGTGCGGTACGGCCTGCGTGGACAATAGTCGGGGAGTGGCGGCGCAGAATGTTGGGTCTTCTGTTCCAGAAGTGGACGATCTCAGAACAAGACCTGGCCCTGGATAACGGCAAAATGAGGCGGAAGAAACACCACCGCTGTGCAGCTAAGCGCGGAGGGCGCTACGACCACGAAGTCTGATCGAATCTCCGCTGGACTGGTTCTTCATCGCGATCACGTGCCTCCTCCGGCGATTTCCGTCGTTACGGAACGCGGCGGCACCCGGTTGAAGGCACTCAGGCACCCAGGCCGGTGCATTTAGGGAGTTTAACTCCTACGTAAAACCCGGCGACGCGAAGGCGCGCCCTCTTATTGCGGAGCAGCGCTCAACGGGAAATTGCGCCTATGATCGCTCATGTCGCGATTGTGAGATCCTTTACGAAGGGCCGCGCGGCAGGTGGGATCGCCAGCATCATTAACGCACTGCTGGCGATTGCGAGGCCACTGCAGATGAGCATCACGAGGCGGAATCCAAATCCGAATGACTTCACGACGGCTGCCCGAATGGCTGCCGCATCAGCGGGGTCAAGGCTGGTCGGCAATTCCATGCCCGCTAGCTTGATGGCGTTCGATCGAACGTCGCGGACGATGTTCGGCGCGATGTTCATATTCGTCAACGACTCCATCAATCTGTACTTGAAGGCGCCGACCATCACTAACCCCAGGACGGCGACGGCCAGAACTCCCGCGACTCTTGCCACCGCATTGTTGATCCCGGAGGCGGTTCCGGCACGATCTTGTGCGACGGAACTCATCACGACAGTGGTCAAAGGAGCCACGCTGACCGCCATACCGAAGCCGAGCACGAGGAACGCAGGGAAAAACGTCGCCCAGTAGCTCGTCCCAGCGGAGGGCAGTGCGAGTAAAGCGAACCCGGCCGCGACGATCAGCGGCCCGACGAGCAGCGGACGCCGGAAGCCATAACGTACGACCAGCCCGCCTGACCAGCGAGACAGAAAAAACATCAGAAGGATCATTGGCAGCGCAGCGGCGCCCGTGGCTGTTGCCGAATATCCCTGCACCTGAATGAGATTCAGCGGAAAGAGGAAGAAAAAGATGCCCAACGCAGAATAGAGAAGCAGCGTCAGCAGATTCGCTCCACTGAATACGTGGGAGCGAAACAGCTGCAGTGGAACCAACGGTGATTTAGCGACCCGCGATTCCACCCAATAGAAAGCGGCCAATGCAGCCACACCTGCTATTAAGCCTCCCAAAACCAGCGGATGACTCCAGCCAAAGGTACTGGATTCGAGAAGCCCAAACACAATTCCGCCCACCGCTGCGGTTGCTGTCAGGGCACCCCGCCAATCCACATGCTTGCTCAACCGGCTGCGACTCTCGGGAACTTGCCAAAGCGAAATTGCAACCACGGTCGCCGCAAGCGGAACGTTGATGAAGAATATCCAGTGCCAGGAGGCATGCTCGATAAGCCAGCCTCCCAAGACTGGGCCCGATGCAGTAGTTATGGCGGTGAACCCTGACCAAGTTCCAATGGCCTTGCCACGGGATTTCCCGTCAAAACTTGCGCTGATGATCGCCAGACTCCCGGGCACAAGAAACGCCGCGCCAATACCCTGAATCGAACGTGCGATCACCAACTGCCCGATGCTTAGTGAGAGGCCGCAGGTGATCGAGGCGGAGGCGAACAGTCCCACTCCGAGCAGGAACATCAGGCGTCGCCCAAAAGCGTCGCCCAAAGCGCCTCCCGACAGGATCAACGCAGAAAGAAACAACCCGTACGACTCAACGACCCACTGCACGCCAACGACGGTAGCCTGCAGGCTGGATTGAAGTGTCGGCAGGGCGACATTGACCACCGTGTTATCAATGAACGCCATGCTC
>Ga0070734_10005340_pt1 | contig 11423 bp, 12 predicted proteins | sample Coa_R1_8_FD_66444 | JGI IMG/M metagenome (GOLD analysis project Ga0070734, IMG submission 66444) | Surface soil microbial communities from Centralia Pennsylvania, which are recovering from an underground coalmine fire - Coalmine... | ecosystem: Environmental > Terrestrial > Soil > Unclassified ...
GGGGCGGTACGTGACATACCCTTCCCGGGCCAAGCGTTGCAGGGTTTTCGAGACGGTCACGTGGCTTACCCCCATACGTACGGCGAGATCGACGGCACGCGCTTCCCCGGTCTCCTCAAAGAGGTCTTGGACGAGCTCCACGTAGTCGGCCGCGGTTTCGGTCGCGTGGTCGGCTCGTGCCTTCACGAAGGATGGTGCGCGGGTGTGCGTCACGCTCGAATTATAGCCCAGATACATGAATTACAGAAAGTGTAATAGATTAAATCGGTATTAAAGATACTTATTATTAGTTAAAATGTATCCAAGGCTTCATTAGTTGCCCATAATTAGAATTCTGGTTGCCCAATCGATCAATCCCCCACTAGCCGAGGATGCGTCGCTCGCCGGAGCGGGCGGACGAATCCTTATCCCCCGCGGAGCCTCCACGCTTCGGCGCTTTTTGGCGTTTGCGGGTCCCGCGTTCATGGTCAGCGTCGGCTACATGGATCCCGGCAACTGGGGCACGGATATCCCGGCCGGCTCCAAGTACGGCTACGGCCTCTTGTGGGTCGTCCTGCTTTCGGGCGTCCTCGCGATGTTTCTCCAGACCCTCTGCGCCCGGCTCGGAATCGCGACTGGACGCGACTTGGCGCAAGCGTGTCGCGAGGAGTTTTCCAAACCAGTCTCCGTCACCTTGTGGCTGCTCGCCGAGTTCGGAATCATCGCCTGCGACGTCGCCGAGGTGATCGGATCGGCAATCGCCCTCAACCTGCTTTTTCACCTGCCGATCCTCATCGGCGTGATGCTCACCGCCCTCGACGTGCTTCTCCTCGTCGGCCTCATGCGGTTCGGGTTTCGCAAGCTGGAGGCTACCGTCCTCGCGTTGGTGGCCACGATCAGCGCGTGCTTCCTGATCGAGCTCTGGCTCGCAAGGCCGGCGTGGGGCGCCGCGCTGGCATCGACGTTTACTCCGAGCCTGCACGGGAAGGACCAGCTCTTGTTGGCGGTGGGAATCCTAGGCGCGACGGTCATGCCGCACAACCTGTATCTCCACTCGGCGCTGGTCCGGACGCGAGTGACCGGGAGCGACGACGCGGCCAAGTCGGTCGCAATCCGAAACAACACCGCCGACACCGTCTTTGCGCTGACGATCGCACTGCTCGTCAATGCCGCGATCCTGATTCTCGCGGCGGCGACGTTTCACAAGTCGGATCCGTCCCGGATCGGCGACCGCGCCCTGAACGACGCGTACGTGATGCTTACGCCCCTGCTGGGCGGTGGCGCGGCGTTTGTGTTCGCGATCGGGCTGCTGGCGGCCGGCCAGAGCTCGACGATTACGGGAACGCTCGCCGGGCAAGTGGTGATGGAGGGTTTCCGGAGCTGGAAGCTCGATCCCTGGAAACGGCGGCTCATTTCACGCTGCGTGGCGATCGTTCCCGCCGCCCTGATCGTCGGCAGCCGGGGCGACGCGGGGACCACGGGCCTCATCATCCTTTCCCAGGTGGTTCTCTCCCTTCAGCTTCCCTTTGCGATCTTTCCGCTCATCAAGTTCACATCGGATCGAAGGAGGATGGGAGTCTTCGCCTCAAATCGGATTTGGACGGGTGTCGGCTACGCGGCCGGGGTCCTCATCACCGTGCTGAACGGGGTGATCGTGCTGCAGACATTCAACCTGATCAAGTAAGGCGCCGCAGGCCACCCTCGAGCCGGCCGTCGGTCCACCGATAGACGCCGGCGAACCGGCCGTGCGAGCCACCCTGGCAGATCCAGGTCGAGCCAACGCGGAGCGGCTGCTCCAGGATCGTGTGGGAGTGGCCGGTGAGGAGGATGTCGATACCAGGCACCCTTTCGGCAAGCTCAAGGTCCACGCGGTGACCGATATGGGTGAGGCCGATCAAGAGATCGACTTCGTCCCGGAGTTGTGCGACGCATTCGCGGGAAACGGGAATGGGCTGGTCCCAAATGTAGGCGCTGGCAACCTTGACCGCCATCCGTTCGGTCACCATCGGCACGGAAACGGCGAAGACGCCCACTCTAACTCCGTTCGCTTCTAGGCGCAAGGTGCCGGCCAGCGGCCGCTCGCCCGACTTGAGCCGGAGATTCGCACAAAGCACGGGCGCGGGGGCGCCGGCCAACTTCGCCTTGAAGCCTGCTTCGACCAGGTGAGTTTCGCGGTTGCCGATCACATGGGCGGTGAGGCCGAGCCGGCCAAACCGCTCCCAAACCGGCTCCTGGCCGAACGGGACGGCGAGGTTGCCGCTACGAATCGCATCGCCGGTGTCGAAGTAGAAGTCGACTTCGGCCCGCAGAGCCGCCAACGTCGACTCACGGCCGTCGTCGAGCGAACCGTGAAGGTCGTTCGAGTGGAGGAGAGAAACCGACGCCACCAGGCGTGGCCCCTATTTGGGAAGGTGATTGCCGACGACGTCGAGGGCCAGGAGCAGGAGCATGAACGAGACGCCGCCGATCAAGAGGATCCGGGTCATGTAGTCGTCAAAGCTGGCCTTGCCTTTGAAGGTGGTTCGGACGCTGCTTCCGCCGGACATCGCATCGCCCTTGCCAGTCAGCAACACGAGCGTGCCGAATAGGAAGGCCACAACCATGGCCAAGCCGAGCAGTAATCGGTAAGCAATCAGCACGAGAGCTATAGGATACCTAGCCCGAATTTGACGACATCGAGCCGGTCGATCGCATCGAAGAAGAACGTGGCGGCAAACCCGAAGAGCATGAACCCCAACCCGACCTGGACCATCCCCGAGTTCCACAGGGACTTCCAAGGGTTTGGCCGGAGGTTACGGGCCTCGACGTATCGATTCAGAAGAGCTTGACCGGATCGGATTCCGGCCTCGAGCTGGCGGCGGTTCGCGGGCCGGGTCGTGATCCAGTACTGGACGACGGCCCCGGCGCGGCGCCAGAAGGCGAGCCCGACGACAATGGCGATCAGGGGCTGAAAGTCGGCAACCGCCTTGGGCAGGCCGAAGTCGGTGCCGAAGATGATCGAGGCCATCATCACCCCCGTCGCCACGTTCGTTCCGCACCGGGGGTGAACCCGAGGCATCCGGGCGACGGTCTTGAGGTCGAGGTTCTCGCCCCGTTCGAGGGCGTGGACGACTTGGTGCTCGGCGGCGTGGTAGCCGGCAAGCGGAGAGAGGCGAAGAAGAATGGCGAAGCCGAGGAGGGTCACGCCGTTGGCCAAGTTCTCGGCCATTGCCTCCTTCAGCCCGTGGTGGAGCCCGTACTGGGCAGCGCCGTAGGCGAGGATGCGGCTGATGAGGAGAACCGCGGAAAGGTAGGCGCCGGTGACCACGAGCGCCCACTTTCCAGGTCCGGCAGAAGCGATGCCCGCGGTCAAGTGGACCCCAAAGGGCGCCGCCATTCCCCCGATCATTGCGGGCCGAACCCGAGTCGTCGGCTTTGGGAAGAGGTCTGACGGGAAGAGGAGCCCCCACACCACGCCGCCCTCGTCGACGACGACCGCGCCGGGGCTCGGCGAAGCTTCGAACTCGCGGAGCGCCTCGGCGCCGGTCACGTGTGGGCTCAAGACGAGAATCTGCTCGGCAAACGGCTCGATCGGGTCATCCGGCTCGGCGGTTTGGTCCAACGCTGCTCGCAAGCCGCGCTCCGTGATTACGCCCACGAAGACGTCGTCGCGTGTGAGGGGGACGATGCCGCCACCGGTTACGCGGACGGCGGCGGCGGCCATGTTGCAACTCGCCTCGATACCGAGGGGGCGGACCGGACGCATGCTGCTCGAGACGGGTTGGGTGAGCGCATCCATCCGGGGCAACTAAGTATACGGGCGCGGGCTGGCCATAATCCTTACTGGCATGGAGGCGACCGCGTGAACCGGATCGGAGTCATCACAAGCGGTGGAGACTCGCCCGGAATGAACGCGGCGATCCGTGCGGTGGTGCGCGCAGCGATCGGCCGGGGCGCCGAGGTAATCGGCTACGTGCACGGTTACGAGGGGCTGGTCGGATGCGAGTCGATCCCGCTCGATTCAAAGGCGGTTGGCGGGATCATCGACCGCGGCGGGACGATTCTTCGGACCGCACGGAGCCAGACCTTCATGAGCTACGAGGGCCGCGAAAAGGCGGTGAACCAGCTCAAGAAGAACGGGGTCGAGGGGCTCGTGGTCATTGGCGGAGACGGCTCGTTGACGGGCGCGCTCAAGCTGCACGAGGAGTTCGAGTATCCGGTGATGGGCGTGCCGGGCTCGATCGACAACGACATCCCCGGCACCGACTTCTCGATAGGCTTCGACACCGCCGTCGTCTGCGCGGTGGAGGCGATCGACCGGGTCCGGGATACCGCCTACTCGCATGAGCGGGTGTTCGTGATCGAGGTGATGGGCCGGCGCAACGGGTTCATCGCGCTAGAGGCCGGGTTAGCGGGCGGCGCCGAAGCGATCCTCATCCCCGAAGTCCCGTACTCCCTGCTCGAGATCTGCGACGCGCTCAAGTCTGCCGCCACCCGCGGCAAGAAGAGCTCAATCATCGTGGTGGCGGAGGGCGCCGCGCGTGCGAGCGATATCAAGGACTTCATCGAAAAGTCGACTTCGTTCGAGGCACGCTACCTGGTACTGGGCCACATGCAGCGCGGCGGCAGCCCGACGGCCTTCGACCGCGTGCTCGCCCTCCGCCTTGGTGCGCTGGCGACGAACCGGCTCCTGAGCGGATACCGCGCGGAGATGGCGGGCGTGGATGGCACAAACCTTGTTTCGCACCCGCTGAGCTATGTACTGAGCACGGAGCGGACGATCGATCCCGAGAAACTCCTGCTTGCCGAGGTGATGGCGCAGTAACGCCTTTCGGCGCTCTCAGGTCCCTAACTGCTAGAATTCATGTGTCTACGCACGCTTTCGGGCGCGCGAGCGGAGGGAATAGACGCCGGTGGCGGTTGACACGAGCGATTTTCGCAACGGAATGCACTTTTACATGGACGGCGATGTGTACACCATCGTCGAGTTCCAACACGTCAAGCCGGGGAAGGGAGGCGCCTTCGTTCGCACGAAGATGCGGAAGGTGAAGACCGGGCAGACGCTGGAGCGAACGTTCCGAGCAGGCGAGCGCTTCGAGCCGGCATTCGTCGAGAAGGCGAAGATGCAGTTCTTGAATCGTCAGCGGGGGAACGCGGTGCTGATGGATCTCGATACCTACGAACAGCTCGAGATCCCGGAAACGAACCTGGGTGACCAGGCCAAGTATCTCAAGGAGGATGCGGAGGTCGTGGCGCTCGTGGCTAACGGTGAGACGTTGGGCTACGAGCTTCCCTCGTTCGTGGAGCTGGAAGTCGTGGAAACCGATCCCGGATTCAGGGGAGACACCGTCAGCGGAAGCAACAAGCCCGCCAAGCTAGAGTCAGGCGCTACCGTGAATGTGCCGTTCCACATCAACATCGGCGACGTCATAAAGGTTGACACTCGCACGGATACGTATCTCGAGCGCGTCAAGAAATAGGTCTGGGCTTTTGCGGGCCGGATCGTCACTCAGTTAGAGGAAGAAGACAGCATGATAGGCGGCTCCAATCGGGACTTGTCGGAAACGTTCCAAGACGCCTTGGAGGTTGCCTGCCGTTGGCTGTTTTGGATTGGCGTGGGCGCCACCGCATTCGGCGCCGGCTTCATGTTCTACTACTGCTTCGCATCCGGCGACGAGACCGCCCTAAGGCAGATGGCGTCGAACGTGTCGTTCCTGAACAAGGTACTTTACGCCGGCCTGGTTGCCATCAGCATAAGCTCGACGATCATGTGGTGGGGCGAGCAGGTGCTCGCGCCAATTCAGATTCTCGGAGCGGCCGCGCTCTGGTCCGTGCCGTTCTGGCTTCCCTCGCTAGGGTTGGCGAATCCGCCGACCGTAGCGGCGCAAGAGGCGATGGCCGCCTTGCAGACGGGGGGAATGATCTTCGGAGGCATCGGCGTTGCCGTACTCGCCGGCGATATCTCCGTTCGCGCCAAAGATCGGTTCAAGTTAGGCGCGAAGGCCGACCAGATCAAGCTTGGCAAGGGAGTCAAGGAGGAATCGGACCGCCAGGACGTCTTCTTGGGCAAGTGCTGGCAGCTTCCCTTCTGCCGCAAATTCGTGCGCGAGAAGTGCCCGATCTACCATTCTCGACGAACCTGCTGGCGAGAGCTCGTTGGGTGCATGTGCGAGGAAGACGTAATCCGGGGCGCGATGGAAGGTCGCGTGATATCGAAGGACGCTTTGGTCGCCGCGCAAATGATCCCGCGTAACCACAAGCTGACCGACGGGCAGAAGAAGGAGCGTTGCAAGACGTGCGTGATCTACAACGAGCACCAGAAGCACAAGTATCGCGCCTCAGTCTGGGGGATTCTCGGGGGCTCGATCGGAATCTACCTACTGCTCCACGGACCGCTGGTCACGATGACCGAGAACGTCATCGCCAGGGCCGAGCAAATAGTCCGCGGTCTGACGGTTGCGCAGACCAAGACCGAACTGGCTCAGCAGGGATGGTTTGCTGAGGGCCTCCTCGTCGTCTTCTTCATCCTGGGAATCTCCTATGCGATGAAGCTGCTCGAGTATCTGATCTTCACGCTCAAGGTGTAGCAATGCCCAGCGCGACCCGGACGTCCACTCAGATCGAACTCGACGGGACGTACGGCGAAGGGGGTGGCGCGCTCCTCCGCGCGGCGCTGGCAATGTCCGCGCTCACGCAACAACCGTTTCACCTGACCCAGGTGCGGGGCGGGACGAACCACCCCGGGCTCGACGTGGAAGACGCGCTGGTGGTTCAGGCCATCGCTTCAGCCTGCGGAGCCGACGTGGTGGGCGGAAGCGTCGGTTCGCAGAGCCTCTCGTTCTCGCCGCGGCGATCGTTGGGGCCGGTCATCCTTCGGCAGGACGGCGAGGTTCGGGGAAGAGGCGCCAACGGCCTGGTCGTTCTCGGCTCCCTCCTGCCGATTGTCGCTCGGAGTGGGGTCTACACCGAACTCAAGGTGATCGGCGAAACCTACGGGAACAACACGCTCACGTACGACTATTTCGCCCACGTGACACTCGGCGCCGCACGCCGAATGGGGCTGTACGCGTATCCGCGGCTCGAGGTCTCGGGCTTTGGACGTGAGAACTATGGCGAGGTCGGCCTCGAGGTCGAGCCGAGCGCGTTGCGCGGCGTCGAGTGGCTCACGCGCGGCGCCTTACGCCGGTGCCACGCGCTCGTCGTTACGGCCCAGCTTCCCCAGACGATAGGCGCACGCGCGGTTTCCCACCTCGAGCGGCTCGCGCACTTCTCGGGGTTGAAGATGCGGGTAGATGCCCTGGACGTCCCCGGCTCGTCGCCCGGAGCGGTGGTGACGGCATGGGCGGAGTTTGATAACGGGCTGGGCGGGGTCGCGGTGCTCGGAGCTCGAGGCGTCAGGGTGGAGACGGTCGCCCAGGGCGCCTTCGAGGCGATTTCGACCTTCCTGACGAGCGAAGCCACCGTTGACGCCTATCTGGCGGATCAGGTACTGCTGTTGGGCGTCCTCGCGGAAGGGCGCACCGCGTTTACGGTGCCACGGCTGACGCAACGCCTGCTCACGATGATCTGGGTCATCAAGCAGTTCAGCCCCATCCACGTCACGGTCTCCGGCACCGAAGGGCGACCGGGAAGCGTGACTATTGAGGTTTAGGAAGCATCGGGCTGAAGCGCGGGCCGAAGAAGTTGCCGTCGGTTGTGACCCGCTTGATGTCGCCGCCACTCTCCGGCACGGTATCTATTTCGCTCTTTCCGCCCGGGGTCATGACCGCGAACCCGATCAGCTTTCCGTCAGGTGACCAGCACGGCGAGTTGACGTTTCCGCCAACAAGACGCCGAGCGGAAGCTGCCGCTCCGGTGTTTAGCGGCGCGACCATCAGGAGGCCGGACTGGAAGCCGTTTGGCGTGTCCATGCCGAGGATAAAGGCGACCTCCTTGCCGTCGGGAGAGACTGTCGGCTGAGCGAACGCCACGTCGGGCTTTCCGGCGGGGGTATCGCCGATCTTCCATCGGGCGATCGGGCCGCTCGACTTCGGGTCGTCGGGGTCGAGGATCGCCAGCAAGTTCCGGTAAGGCTTGACGAGCTTGCCACCCTGGATCAAGTTCTTGGATGTATCCGGGTTCTTCATGATCGCTTCAGGATCGATGAACTGGAAATTGTTGACGGAGTACACGATCTTGCCGGACGCAGGATCGATCGCCATATCGATGTGTTCACCCTTGGCAATCCCATGCGGCATCCCGTCTTCCACTGTCTTTGAATCCGGCTTTTGATCTCGAACGCAGATGATGACGAGCGTCTCACCCTCGTCGCCCCGCATCACGCCGGCGATGTACTTTCCTTGCTTGCACCAGTGAGCCTCCCTGAAGCTGGCGCCCAAGTGCTGGTATTCGGGGCCGAATTGGGCGCCCATCCCCTCCTTATCCTCGCCGCCGGCTTGGGTGGGTGACTTGCCGACCGGGGGAACGAGCTGGTGCGCGGTGCCGTCCTTGGGATTGAACTCGACGACGACGCCGGCCTTGGCCAGGAGCATCGTCTCGGCGCCGACCGGGGCGCCGTCTTCCAGGAACGTCGGATGCTCGCAGGCGAGCTTGCCGCTGGAGCGTTGGTCGACCCGTGCGCGGGCGGGATTCCAGCGGTACACCTGGAGCGACTTGCCCGAGCCGCGATCGGACACGAAGAAGATGCGCTCGCCGTCGTGATTGAACGTCGGGTCCTGGTCGCTCGCGCCGTTCGTGTATCCGGGGCAGTCGAGCACAGTCCCGTCCGGCTTGATCACGGCCACCTGATGACCCTCCGGCGTCTCCTTGAGGGCGACGAGCCAGCCACTCGTATCGGTATGGCCCCCCTCACCCGGATCGGTCACGAAATCCTTGAGCGCATACCAGGCGAACAAGAGCGCGGCGACGGCGAAGAGTCCGAGCGCGTAGCGCATCTGGATGCGACGGAGCATCTTCGGCTGATGAGCGGTGGATTCGAGTTTCATCCTAGTTGGCCAAGAGATTATCGCCGATTCGGAGTCGGGCTCCGTTCGCCCAAGCCCGCCCGTCCATCGGGCGCTTTCCTTCGGCCTGGACCTCGAGGAGCCGAAGGCTTCCGCCGACGCACGCCACGATTACATCCGGGTTCAACGCAACGACCGTGCCGGGCGTGCCCGCCAGGTCGGAAATCCGGCTCTTCAACAGCTTGAGGCGGCCAAAGCGGGTTGCCACGGAAACACCTGGGTTCGGTGAGAATGCTCTGAAGCGGTTGTACTGGGCTACGGCCGCATCGGTCAGCACCAGCTCCGTTTCGGCGCGGTCGATCTTAGGGGCAACCGTTGCCCCGAGCACATCCTGGGGCGTACGCGCGTAGTCGCCGGCGGCGAGACAGGGCGCCCACTCTTCAGCGAGATCGGCGGCCACAAGCGCCAAACGGGCTTGGAGTTCGCCGTAGGTCTCATCGGGATCGATCGGGGTGCGCCGGATCTCGATGACGTCGCCGGTGTCCATGCCACGGTCCATCTGCATGAGGGTCACACCGGTTTCCGTTTCGCCGTGTTCGAGCGCCCGCTGAATTGGGGCCGCGCCCCGGTACTTCGGCAGGATCGAGCCGTGAAGGTTGATTCCGCCGTGACGTGCGCTGTTGAGCACGGCCTCTGACAGGATCTGTCCGTAGCTGGCCACGAGAAGAAAGTCGGCCTCCTCGACCCGCAGGCGCTCCACAAACTCGGGGGACCGGCTCCGCTCCGGTGACTCGACGGGGATACCGAGTTCCCGGGCGGCTACCTTGACCGGCGTGGGTTGAAGAGACAGCTTACGTCCGCTTGGCCGATCCGGTTGGCTTACGACCAGGGAGATGGCTTTGCTGAGGCGTCGAAGCGACGGGACCGCGAACTCGCCGGTCCCAAAGTAGACGATTCTCACTCGGCGACCGCGGCTTCGCGGTCGGGGTGCGACCAGTGAAGGGTGGACTCATCGACCTTGTCGATGAAGAGAATGCCGTCGAGATGATCGATCTCGTGCTGGACGATCTTCGCCTCCATGTTCTCGAGCTTGTACCGCATCGCCTTTCCTTTCCGGTCGTGCGCCTCGACCTCGATAAATGCGGGCCGGGTGACGTCTCCATAGAGTCCGGGAATGCTGAGGCAACCCTCCTGCCCGGTAAAGGCGCCTTCGGACTTGACGATGCGTGGGTTGATCATTGCGGTGGGCTTTCCGCCGTCAGGAGCTACCACGATAACGCGTTGCAGGACGCCGATCTGCGGCGCCGCCAAGCCCACGCCGTTGGCTTTTCGCATCACTCGGGTGAGGTTATCGATCAGGAGCTGTGTCTTCTTGGAGACTTTGGTGACTTCGGCCGCCCGCTGTCGCAAGACCGGGTCCGGAATCTTCACGACGGGTCGCTCGCCGTTTTGGACATAGAGGTAGCGGTACGCCTCGGGCACGACGACTTCCACGGGCTAAAGGGTACCGCCACTGGAACGAACCGGAGGGGGTGGCAATAGCGTAGAGTAAGCCATGACTGCTGAACTCAAGGTCGATTCTCAGCGGCGCCTCGCGCGGATCGCCGGGCAGGTCGCCGGCATTCAGCGAATGATCGACAAAGACCGGGCTTGCGGGGACATCATGCAGCAGATCGTCGCCGTCCGTGCCGCGTTGGATCACCTTGGAGTCACGTTCCTGAGCGAGCACCTGCAGACGTGCGTGTTGCACCAGGGCGTCACCGACGAAGAAGGATGCTGCGCGGACCTTCCCGCCGAGCGCCGAACCGAGGAGATTCGGGACACCCTCAAGCGGTTCCTGAAGTAAACGCGACCGCGGCGGACCGGTTTGTTGGCAATCGGCCCTCTTGAGCGCCAGACGGATGGAGATTCTGGTAACATATTGTTGCGCATGCAACCAGATTTGGCGCGGGTGATGGGGCTTCTGGTACGGGCCTGTCTATTCGGGGCCGACTAAGCGCCAAAATTACTACAGCACCTGGAAACTCAGCGTCGAGTCGTAGGGTTGTGCCGAAGTGATTGTCACTGAATCACGCGGGCGCCAAAAGCGCGAGGAGACGCATATGACGATACTTGCCGAAAAGGAAGAGCGACTGGCGAGCCGGTCTGAAGCCGAGCGACGCCGTTTCGAGGCCATGCTCGAGGAAACCGAGCGTCGTGCCTATTCGATGGCGTTCCAACTCACGCGCAATTCGACCGAGGCTGAGGACTTGGTTCAGGACACGGTCGTCAAAGCCTGGAAGGGCTTCGACAGCTACATGCCGGGCCGCCCATTTCTCAACTGGTTGCTCCGCATCATGCAACGGGCGTATCTCGACGGCCGTCGCCGGGAAAACCCGATCCGAAAGGCTGAATCGCTCAACGCGATGATCTCGCCGACCGATGGCGAGGTGCAGGAATTGCCGATCGCGGACGACGGACCCGCGCCGGATGAAGAACTGATCCATCAGGAGTTCCGGGAGCAGTTGAAGGCCGCACTCGACC
>Ga0070734_10005341_pt1 | contig 11423 bp, 9 predicted proteins | sample Coa_R1_8_FD_66444 | JGI IMG/M metagenome (GOLD analysis project Ga0070734, IMG submission 66444) | Surface soil microbial communities from Centralia Pennsylvania, which are recovering from an underground coalmine fire - Coalmine... | ecosystem: Environmental > Terrestrial > Soil > Unclassified ...
TGCGCGATGGCGCCGGAAACCTCTATGGCACGACCACCATGGGCGGCGAGTACGGCTACGGTATGGTGTTCAAGCTCACCAAGCGAGGCTCGGGCTGGACGCTCGACCCGTTGTACAGTTTCCCGCAACCGAATCAGGGCCAGGACGGCGCCGAGCCGAATGCCCCGGTGGTGATTGGTCCTGACGGCAGCCTGTACGGCACAACCACGATGGGAGGCGGCAATAGCGGCATCGTGTTCAAACTGACGCCGCCGCCCCAGGTCTGCCGCACCACCATCTGTCCCTGGAACGAGACAGTCCTGTATCGCTTCACCGGTGGTGATGATGGTGGAAATCCCTACACTCCGGTAATTCTCGACGCCGCTGGAAATATCTACGGCACGACTCAGTCAGGAGGGTCGGCGAACCTCGGTGCGGTTTTCGAGCTCTCGCCCACAGGCTCCAGTTGGACCGAAAGCGTGCTGTACAGCTTTATGGGTCTGCCGGACGACGGCTCGCAGCCGGAGAGCGGACTGGTGATGGATACCGCCGGCAATTTGTACGGCACGACAGCCGATGGCGGCACTGGCGGCTCCGGCACGGTCTTCCAACTTGTCCGCTCCGGTTCGGGCTGGACGGAAAACATTCTTTACAGCTTCGGCCCCATGGACGGCTACGCGCCCTTCGGTGGGCTGATCTTTGATGGATCGGGCAATCTTTTTGGCACTACCGCATACTCCTATAGCGGCGATGGGACGGTGTTCGAACTCAGTCCCGCAGGCGGCGGCCAATGGAACTTCACCAACATCTATTTCCTGACCAGCGGCGCACCGGGAGTCCCAGGTCCGGTGGGCACGCTGCTGATGGACAACAGCGGCAATCTGTTCGGCACGACGTTTGAAGGCGGAATTCCCGGCTGCGGCCTGGGATTCGGATGCGGGACACTGTTCGAGCTGTCACCCGTGTCGGGCGGCGGCTGGACCTATAACTTGCTGTATCAATACATGGGCCAGTCGGATGGCGGCTTCCCGGTGGATGGTCTGGCCCACGACTCGCAGGGTAACTTATATGGCGCAGGCTGGGGCGGCGGCAACTCCGGTAACGGCGTAGTTTTCGAGTGGATGCCGTGACGGCGCAAGGGACAGGTTCACTGCGGCGGCTGTTCCACTGCGGAAACGCAGCTAGCATTGTCAAACGACAGGGCATATTGGAGGCCAGAATCACGATGCGGTTAGGCGACTACATTGACGACTACTGCTCGCGCTGCAAACGCAGCACCGACCACGCGGTGGTCAGCATGGACGCCGAAACGGTACAACGAGTGCGCTGCCGAACCTGCGGCTTCGAACACAAGTACCGTGGCAACAAGTCCGGTAAGAAGGAGCTGACTCCGCAAGAAGCATTCCAGAAAGTGCTGCAGAGCGTCACCGGACAAGTCGGGACGGCAGGAGCGTCGAAGAAAAAAGGAGGGAAGGGCACTTAATAGAACGTGCGCTTGAAAGCAAATTTGACTACCCCCAGGGACTCAAACCTACCGACTAGTTTCGGGCTTCGCCGTTCTCCATCGGAGAGAGGCGGCTACACCTGAACGGTATGCAACACGACCACATAGTGTCCGCCGCGAAGAAGGCCGGACTGGAAACCTTCGGCTGGCACGCTTTCCGCCACACATACCGCGCGTGGCTCAACGACAGCGGGAGGCCGCTAGGAATTGAGAAGGACTCGATGTGGCACGCGAACATCTCCACCACTGCCAAGGTGTAGGCGCCGCGATGGACCCGTCGATGCGCGAGGCCAATGACAAAGTAGTAAAGATGGTGATTCAGTGTGTCGCGAAGTGCCAGGCCCCGAGAGGATGCCGGGCACAGTCCGACATCCTCACGTTAGGGCATCACGGCGTGAGCTTGAAGACCACTCCGCAGCCGGGAGCGGCCAAACCAGTGCAGTTCGGGTTATTCAGGTAACCGCCGCCGAACGCCGCAGCGCCGTAGAGATTACCCTGGGCATCCATCGCCAGAGTTCCTCCGGGCAAGGCTCCGTCGGGACCATCGGTGAAGGTCCACAGGACAGACTCGACCCAACCCAAACCATTCCGGCTCAGCTTGAACACTGTTCCGCAACCGTAAGAGCCGCAGTTTCCCGCCTGAGAACCACCGCCGAGCGTCGCGCCGTATAGATTTCCCTGATTGTCTCTAATGAGTGCGCCAGACAGAGGGTGCGCGCCATCCGGGGGTCCCGTGAAGGTGTGAATTACGGTCTGCGTCCAGCTTCCGCCATTTGGCGTCAACTTAAACGCGACTCCAGCATTGGCGGTGCCTCCTCCGAGGGCGGTCGTCCCATAAAGATCTCCCTCCGCGTCCGCCACCAAGCCTTGTGCTGGAATATTTCCATCTGCTCCTCCGGTGAAGTTGTATATAACGCTTTCCGTCCAACCAGAGCCGCTGGGGGTCAACTTGAAAATTGTGCCAGCGTTGCTCGTGCCGCCCGAAGACGTAGTGCCATAAAGGTTGCCATCGGCACCAAGAAGTAGTGACGTGGAGGTATATCCCTGGTTTTTGCCGTCGGCTGGCGGTCCCTGAAAGCTGTACACCACCGATACGTTGCCTTGAGCATCCACTTCAAACACCGTTCCACAGCCGTCATTGCAAGGTCCTGTGCCTCCGGTTGCGGTAGTGCTGTAGAGGTTTCCATTCGCGCCGCGGATCAGGTCTGCTGTGGGTCCCGTGTCGAACATACCCGAGCCAAAGCTGTATAGGACGGTTTCAGACCAGGGACATATCGCGGTGGCGCAAGCTCTGGGCGGAGGGCTCAACCGGAACACCGTCCCCGCGCCGTTGAGGCCGCCAAAGGCGGTGGTGCCATAAATCCCAGAACTGTCGCGAAGCACGCCACCGTACGGCGGAGTTCCGTCACTGGGTGAACCGCCGAACGCGTAGAGCACGCTCTCGTGTCCCCTCGTATCAACCCTGAATACGACCCCGCACCCATACGGCGAATTGCAGTTGGATATGTCGCCGCCGAATTGGGCGCTGCCGTACAGATTGCCCGCCGAATCGAGAATTACCGCATTGGGATTGGACCCATCCTCCAGGCCCTGAAATATGTAAACCGGCTTTAGGGTCCAGGACGGCGAACGCTCCTGCGCGTTGAGCAAAGCCGAAGTCGCAATCAAAGCAGCCAAGACCAGCGCACACATTGTCCATGCATTCACTTTCGTGTTCATACAGTTCTCCTTCTTCCGGTAATGGCGGAGGGAGCAACCGCCGGATTCGTCGGATTGCCGGTCGCGTCAAGTTGGCCGGCCATGATTGGTACCATTTTGCTATTGACCCCACTACCCGGGCCGAACTTGAACAAATTAGCGTAATTCCACGGCCAAAAGTGTGCCGAGTTTGACCGAGAGGCCGCAGATCAGGCAAGGCACGAGAGCTAACCTTTATCTAACTTTGTTACGACCTCGTGGAAGTTGTTGAACCTGAGGACACGACACTCGGCTCTTCCGCGATTCAGCATCCGGCTTCAACTTAGAGGCGAACCGTAGTACACTCTTGCGCCCTCTCGCGAAACCCTGCCATGAAAGGGACCCTGCCGGATCGAGTTCGCCTTGGAACTTTCGAAGTTGATCTTCGTGCCGGAGAGCTGCGTCAGGGGGAAGGCGCGATTTTGGTGTTGCCCGATCAGCCCTTGCGAATCCTGCGGATGCTGATCGAGGCCAACGGTGAGATCGTTACCCGCGAGGAGATTCGCGAGCGACTCTGGCGGGGCGACACGATTGTCGAGTTCGACCACAGCATCAATAACGCCATAAAGAAGTTGCGCCGGGCGCTGGTCGATTCCGGTGACGAGCCGCACTACATCGGCACCATCGCGAAGCGGGGATACCGGTTGCTGGTTCCGGTGGAGCGAGTCGCGCCGGAGGACGATTCAGGTGATTCAGGGGAAATCGCAGGTCCCCTTCCGCAAGCTCAGGGCAAGTCCTCGGCTTCGATCGCCGCGGGGATCTCGGTTCGGGATTACAGGCCGGAAGTAGTCAACTTGGCAACGCAGTCTGGCGCGACGTCACAGATGGCTCCGGTGGTGCAGGTAGCCGAGATTTCGGGGGAGCAGGCCATACTTCAGCCGCATTCGCGCCCTCCGTGGACGTGGATTGCCGCCGCAGTCGCAGTCTGCGCGGTCGCGATCGCCGGAACCCTGTACTGGCGGGCGCACCGCGCGCGCCAGCTAACTGAGCGCGACACGATCATGCTGGCGGATTTCGACAACAAGACCGGCGATCCTGTATTTGACGATACCCTGAAGCAGGCGCTCACCATCCAGTTGGAGCAATCGCCGTTTCTCAACCTTCTTTCGAACCGCAAGATCCAGCAGACACTCAATATGATGAATCGCTCGGCGAAGGAGCCGTTGACAGAAGACGTGAGTCGTGAGATCTGCCAGCGCACCGGAAGCAGGGCGATGGTGATCGGATCGATTGCCGCTTTTGGCCGGGAGTACGTCATAGGTCTCCGGGCCATAGACTGTAACGCAGGCGACTCCCTGGGAGAGGTACTGGAGCCCGCAACAGGTAAGGAAAAGGTCCTCAACGCGCTCGACAAAGCGGCGAGCAATTTGCGCAGCAAGCTTGGCGAGTCACTGAGCTCAGTGGAGAAGTACGCTACGCCTTTGTCCGAAGCGACAACACCGTCGCTGGAAGCGTTGAAAGCACTCAGCTTAGGCAACAAGGCCCAATTCAGGGAAGGGGGAACCGCAGCCCTACCGTACTATCAGCGGGCGATAGAACTCGACCCGAACTTCGCCTTGGCTTATCAGCACCTTGCTGTGGTGTACAGCAATCTCAACGAAGCACAAAGGGCGGCAGAAAACGGACGGAAAGCCTATGATCTCCGCGACAAGGTGACCGAGCGCGAGCGACTTGCAATCGAGGCGACCTTCTATTGGCATGTAACCGGGGAACTGGACAAAGCGGCCCAGGTGTACGAGGAATGGCAGCAAAACTATCCCAGGGACGCCGCCCCCGTTGGCAATTTAGGCGGCATTTACGCCAACCTCGGGAATTTGCAGAAATTCTTGCAACAGATGCGGGCGGCATTGCGCCTGGAACCGAATTACTACGTTATTTTCGTGAACCTCGGTGCCGCCTACATGAATTTGAATCGGCTCGACGATGCGGAGCAGGCGTTCAAAGAGGCGGAGCAGCGCGGGCTGGCAGCGGAGCAGCTACTTCAGTATTGGTACCAATTAGCGTTCCTGAAAAGGGATGAAGGTCAGATGGACCATATAGTGGCTGCTGCAATGGGAAAGCCCGGTACAGAAGACCTGATGCTCACCACGCAAGCCGACACTGAGGCATGGTTCGGTCGATTCAGTAATGCTCGTCAGCTGACACAAAAGTCAGCGCTGTCAGCGGAGCGCAACAACGCCAGAGAGACCGCCGGAATAAGTTGGGTACAAGCGGCGCTTCGCGAAAGCGCAGCGGGTAATGGACGGCAAGCGCGCGTGTACACGAGCCACGCGTTGCAGCTGTCGCAAGGCCGCGACACGAAAGCAATAGCTCCACTGGCTCTTGCGCAATCGGGCGATATTAAGACAGCGCAAAGACTCGCCGCTGAGCTCGATAATGCATTTCCGCTGGACACGCTGGCTCAGAATTATTGGTTGCCTACGATTCGTGCAGCAAACGCCTTGGAGCGAAAAGACCCAAATGGCGCAGTTGAGGCGCTGAACGAGACCGGCCCGATAGAATTAGGCGTATCGAACAGTGGCACCAACGTGTTTCTCTGCCCAGCTTATGTGCGCGGCGAGGCTTACCTCATGCTGCACGACGGCAAGTCAGCGGCTGCGGAATTCCAGAAGTTCATCGACCACTACGGTCTGATCACCAACTTCCCCTTGGGAGCGCTGGCGCGGCTAGGAGTGGCTCGCGCGTATGCCCTCGAAGCTCAGACCGATCCCGCCTTTCGCGAGAAAGCCCGCACCGCGTATCAGAACTTCCTCACGCTCTGGAAAGACGCCGATCCCGATATCCTCATCTACAAACAAGCCAAGGCCGAGTACGCGAAGCTGAACTGAGGCCAATCAAGTCGGAGGTGTCGAAGGCAGGAAGTAGTTTTGGCTTAACTGCTGGTGTAACTGCTGGTGTTGACCTGTAAGTGATTGATTCTTGGCTGCCCCCCAGGGATTCGAACCCCGATATGCTGATCCAGAGTCAGCTGTCCTGCCGTTGAACGAGGGGGCAGCGAGAGAGGTGGGCGCGCAGACGGCGCGCTGCTTCGATTGTATGGTCAGGTGCTGGAGGCGTCAACCGACTCTGGCGGCGCTTGGTTTCAAACGCATCGGTGCTTTTCGCGCGCGACTCACTCCGTGCACCGGACCGGCGCTCGCGATAGGATAAGGCCATGTCAATGCTGGGTCATGTCGAACTTGCTGCCGATGTCGCCGAGGCCGCGCGCCGGCCTCTGGATGCGGCGCAGTGCGCGCTGGTCGTAGTGGACATCCAGGAGAAGCTGCTGCCGCCAATCTTCAACAAGGATTCACTGATCAAGAACTCGCAACTGCTGATCCGGTTGGCGAAGATCTTATCGATTCCAACGATGGTAACAACGCAGTACAGCAAAGGTCTGGGCGCGACCGTGCCGGAGATCGCGTCGCTGGTGGAAGATGTGACAGCGATCGATAAGCTGGAGTTTGGCTGCTTCGGCAACGAGCCGTTCCGCGCGCGTCTTAGGTCGCTGCCCGGCAATCGCAACACGGTGCTGCTGTGCGGCATGGAGTCGCACATCTGCGTGATGCAGACGGCGCTGGGCGCGCTGAACGACGGCTATCTCGTGCATGTGGCCTCCGACGCCGTGGGATCGCGCGCCGAGTGGAACTGGAAGATCGGCCTGCAGCGGATGAAGGCCGCGGGCGCGGTGATCTCCTCGACCGAGATGATGATGTACGAGTTGCTGCGCTGCTCAGGTACTCCGGCTTTTAAGGAGCTGCTGCCGTATCTGAAGTGAGCGCCATTCCTCAAGCTGACCGGCGCCCTGTGATAAAACTCCTCGAAGCAAGGGCAGCAGGCAGTGTATGCTTTGCGTTTGCGTAAAGCCGGGCAGGTGCCTGCACCGGCGGTTTTGCGCATCCAAGCCGCGTAGGCTCGCGGCAACCGCATTTCTCCGATCCGTACTGCACGGGCGAGCCGCGCCAGGGAGGCCGTAAATGGCAACCAAAGCTCAGACGGAAACGCCGGCAGTTCCGCATCCGCCAACCGCAAGTTTCGAGACCGACCTCGCGCTGGAGTTCCTGCGGGTGACCGAGGAGTCGGCAATCGCCGCCGGCAAAACCATGGGGCAGGGCAATCGCCAGCTCGCCGACCATGTGGCCACCGAAGCCATGCGTAGCGTAATGGACTCGGTGCCGATGGATGGGACCATCGTCATCGGTGAGGGCGAGCGCGACGAGGCGCCCATGCTGTATATCGGCGAGAAGGTCGGCAAGCAGGACGGCGACAGCTATCCCGCGGTGGATATCGCGGTCGATCCCCTGGAAGGCACCAATCTTTGCGCCACCGGATCGCCGGGAGCGATCACGGTGCTGGCCGCGTCCGAGAGCGGCGGGCTGCTGCACGCGCCCGACTGCTACATGGAAAAGATCGTGGTTGGGCCATCCTGCCGCGGTGTTGTGGACCTCGAGGCGCCGATGGCGCACAACCTGAACGTGATCGCGAAGGTGCTGGGCCGGCGAGTCGAGGACCTGGTGATCATCATCCTCGACCGGCCGCGGCACGAGAAGCTGATTGCCGAAATCCGCAAAGCCGGCGCGCGCATCCGGCTGATCTCCGACGGCGACCTGTCGCCAGGCGTTGCGGCGGCCATGCTGGGCTCCGGCGTGCACGCGGTGATGGGCACAGGCGGCGCTCCGGAGGGCGTGATTACCGCCGCGGCGGTACGCTGCCTGAACGGCTACATGGTGGGCCGGCTCACTGGCTTCACTCCGGAACAGGCCGAGCGCATGAAAGACATGGGCATCACCGATCCCCATCGCATCTACACGGCCGACGAACTCGCCCCGGGCAAGAACATCATATTTTCCGCGACCGGCGTGACGGACGGGATGCTGCTCAAGGGGGTGCGCTTCTTCGGCGACGGGGTGCGCACCACGTCGCTGGTGATGAAGCTGAGCAAAGGGAAAGTGCGGTTCATCGAATCGATTCACCTGGAGCGCCGTCCCGACGCGAAGGTCAGGATTCCGGAGCGGTAAGAGCGGCCGTGTGCAACCTATTCCCTTGCGCCCCTGGCCATGGGTTGACAGGGTTTCTGCCGCTCTGACCGTAATCCCCGCGCGTCGGCTGCACATACGCTGACCGGGCTATTGCCGAGGTTTGCAGCATGGCCGGTGGCACGGCAATTCCTCCAGCTGCGGTGGTTCTGCGGACTCGCAGGGCTAGGCGGCGCTGCCGAAAGCACCTCAACGTCGTATCCCATTTCCGCTCCGGTATTCATGCAACTCATCATTTTCTGCTTGCTTCTGTAACAGGAGGAGTAAAATCCAATCAGAAACGGACGGTACCTGCGGGTGAATTCTTCATCCGAGAGGCGTCAAATGAACGTCCATATTACCTACAAAGTTCCTAAGACTTCCGACCTCGAAAAAGTAATCAACCAACAAGTAGAGAAGCTGGGGCGATTCCTGCAGGTCTTCCGGCCCGACCTGGTGCATTTGAAAGGCATCATCTCCGAGAACTCGGCGCGCCAGGGCGCAGTTGTGTCGCTGAACCTGCGGCTTCCTTCGGGGCAGCTGGCGTCGCAGGAGACCAGCACGACGGCAAGTGCTTCCGTCAAAGCCGCCTTCGCCGATATCGCCGAACAGGTGAAGAAGCACAAGGAATTGCTGCGGAACCATCACAAGTGGTCGCGGCGTCGTGGACCGCAGCGCGCAGAACCGGCAACTGTGCCGTTTGAGCAAACCATGGCGGCGGTGCAGGCGGAGCTGATCTCGTCCGACGATATCTCGCAATACATCGATATCAACATTCCGCGCCTGAAACGGACGATTGAGCGCGAGCTGCGGTATCGCGAAGACCAAGGCCAGCTGCAGCCGGATTCCATCGCCGTAGAGGATGTGGTGAACGAGACCATTGCCGGCGCTCTGGGCGACGGCCGTGAAAAGCCGGAGCGGATGAAGCTGGATCCGTGGATGCACCGGCTGGCGCGGGAGGCCATCGACCGGTTAGCGGCCGAGGGCGGCGACGAAGGCCGCATCCCGCTGGAGCGATCACACGGGCAGCAGAATGTTGAAGGCAGTGATGAAGCGCTATTGCAGTTCCATCAGCCCGACGAGAAGCTGTCGGAAGAAAATGTCATACCCGATCCCACAGCCAATAATCCAGAGGAGCTGGCAGCGCGGCGCGAGTTGATCGGCCTGGTGGCCTCCACCCTGCGCGACGCCGGGCGGGATGAGCGGGAAACCTTCATCCTCTACACCATCGAGGGATTCACGCTGGAGGAGATCGCCGACATTACCAACCACAACGTGGAGGAGGTGCGAGCCGCCATCCGTCGCGCGCGCGAGCACCTGCAACGCGCCTTGCCCATGAAGGACCCCCTGAAAGACAAGCTGGTGCAGTATTCGAAGACCGCTTAACAGGGGCGTACCGAGTTGTTGAAAGAACACACAGGAGAACCGGAATGATCACACGCGATGACATCCGTGAACTCGCCAATTTTCGGTCGCCGGAAGGCTGCGCGGTAACGTTCTACTATCAGCCTACGACGCCCCTCAACAAGTCGCACCGGGAGGAAGTTATCCGGGTGAAGGACATGGTTCGCAATGCGCTGCGCGCGGCCGAAAAGAACGGCAAGAACGGCTCAACCCGCAGCGACCTGGAGCGGATCGCCGGCATGATCGACCCGCTGCACGGCAACGGCGGCAAAGCCAAGGCGATTTTTGCCTGCGGCAAGCAGGGGTTCTGGCGGGAGTTCGATATCCCGTTGCAGCCGATGCCGTGCCGTGTCGGGGTAAGCCAGCGTTTCCGGCTGAAGCCCTTGGCCGCGATTCTGGACGCAGAACAACGTGCCTGCATAGTGCTGGCAGATCGCACCAAAGCTCGCGTCTTCGAGCTGCTGAACGATGAAATCAGCGAGAAGCTCGATTTCGTTAACGAGCTTACGCGGCGCGGCAAGAGCGACGGCTGGGGAGGCTACGACGCCGGACATGCGGAGCGCAAGCAGCTCAACGAAGCCATGCAGCACTTCAAAACGGTCGCCGATTATATTGAGCGCGATTTCGAGCGTGGCGGGTGCGACCGCCTTTTGATTGGTTGCCGCGACGATGTTTGGTCAGAGATCGAGCCGCAGTTGCAATCACGCGCCCGTCAATGCCTGGTTGGGCACTTTCGCATCGATCCAAAGCTGGCAACTCCGGAGCAGGTGAAGCAGATGGCCCGCGAGCAGCTGGCGGAATACCACCAGAATAAAAAGCAGGGGCTGATTCGCGAGGTAATTGGCGAAGCTCAGCGCAATGGACGCGGCGCCATCGGATTGCGGCGTGTGCTGCGTTCGCTGGAGCAGGGTGAAGTGCTGACGCTGCTGCTGGGGGCGAACTTCAACGCACCCGGCGTCAAGTGCCACAACTGCGGGCACATCGATCTCCACGTAACCCCGAACTGCACAGTCTGCGGCCACGAAAACACGGAACTCGAAGACCTGGGGGATGCGATCGTCGGCAACGCGATCCGTAGCGGCGTTGAGCTGGTGTACATCTCCGGCGACGATGAGGAATTCGATCGAATCGGCCGCATTGCGGCGCTGTTGCGCTTCCGCGCCGACCAGAATACTCCGGCGAAGGCGGCCAGCTAGGTCCGATTGCCGGGAGCAAGTACGGGAGGCACAGCTCGGCTGTGCCTCTTTGTTTTTCACGAGAGATGTTGCTTTGGCACGGTCGTGAGCTGCGGTTGGAAACCGGTGCTACGGCGTGCTCACCTTCCTGCTATCTCCGGATAACTTCACAGGTGTGACGCGCCACAGAAGTGTTACGCGCCGCCGTGTTACGCGCGTGGCGATCAGTCATGGGTACGGGGTTGGGCCAACCTCGCTTCGCGAAGGTCCATCGGAATTGACATACGCCCTTCGACATCGCGCTAAAGTCCCCTGCCACGATTGCCGAATTGCAGAGTGTGCAGACCGCGCACGTTCCCCTACACATATCACGAACGGGAAGGTCTACGGCTCAATGATGATCCTGCGGGAAATGCTTCTAACAATGTTGGTAGGGATTCCGGCGATGCTGCTGCACGAGTTCGGGCACATCGCGATGGCATTGCTGTGTAGGGTGAAGGTGAAGAAAGTCGGCCTATCGTGGGTGGGCCTGTACACGGTGCGCGAAGCCGGACCGAAGTGGGCGAATGTGTGCGTCTCGCTGGCCGGACCGCTCTTCAATCTGCTGCTGGCGATCACGCTGCGCGACCT
>Ga0070734_10005343_pt1 | contig 11417 bp, 12 predicted proteins | sample Coa_R1_8_FD_66444 | JGI IMG/M metagenome (GOLD analysis project Ga0070734, IMG submission 66444) | Surface soil microbial communities from Centralia Pennsylvania, which are recovering from an underground coalmine fire - Coalmine... | ecosystem: Environmental > Terrestrial > Soil > Unclassified ...
CCTGATGGCCGGGGGCATCCTGATGGGGGTTTGGATGTACTGCAAACCCTTGGAAGGCTACCAATGGACCCTGGACAATTTCTTCGCCACCATCTTCCTGATCATGTCCTTCTTCGCGGCCGCCGGGGTCGCCGGGGTCCTCGAGTGGGCCTGCCGGGTTTTTCCCCAAAGGTCGACGGCCCTTTACGCCAGCGCCGTCTGCATGTCCTTGGCCATCATGCCGCTGCTCCTGAACTACCACGCCGATGACCAGAGCCGTTACGTCAGTTCCTACGATGAGGGCATGAACATGCTCAAAACCGTCAACCGTAACGGGGTCATCCTGTGCAACGGCGACATCGACATCCTGCCCTTGTGGTACCTGCAGTACGTCGAGGGAAAAAGGCCCGAAGTGGTCAGCTTCACCATGCAGCTCATCCCCTACGACTGGTACCGGAACCCCCTCTTTGAGCGCTCGCCCTTCCTGAAGGTCCCCATGCGCATCGACCAGTACGGGCGGGAGGACATCCGGCCCGAAACCGTGGTCCAGGACATGATCGACCAGCATGCCAAGGACCGGTCCTTCTACTTCACCAATATTTTTACCGCCCCCTGGATGCGCGAGAAAAACCCCGCCCTGCCGGAAGGTTTCCTCTGGCGGATGACCAACACCAAGGACCTGGGTTTTCCCTTCACTTCCGACCGGCTCAACCTGCTTTGGGATACTTACCGGCTGCGTTCCCTGGACGCCTCCGACCGGGGCTATTGGGACGAATACACGGACGTCATGAAGGATTCCTACGGTATCGGCTATGATTTCGCCGGCTATTTCTCCTACTTGGCGCCGCCCCAAGGCCTGGGGTCCCCCCGTCTGGCCCTTTGGTGCTTCAACAACGCCCTGAAGTTCCGCCAGCCCCAGACCCTGGGCCGCATCTACATGATGCTGGGGGAAACCTATTTGAGCCTGAAGGACTATCCCGCGGCGGTCAACAATTACCAGGAATCCTTGAAACGGGACCCGCGCAATCCCGGCGTGCCCTATATCCTGGCCCGGATGGGGGACGCCTTCCGGTTGACGAATGACTACGCCGACGCCGATTCGGCCTACCACCAGGCCCTTCAGTTCAATCCCCAGCAAAAAGAAGCCATTGACGGCATCCAGATGCTCAACAGCGGCAAACGGGAAATGCCCGGGAGCGCCCAGGCCACCACTCCGTGAGTAGCCGAAACATCCGCCTGACCGTGGAGTACGACGGGACGGCCTATTCGGGCTGGCAGAAACAGCCCCAAGCCCCCACCGTCCAGGGCACCCTGGAAGACCGCCTTAAGCTCATCTCCGGGCATCCCGTGGACCTTCTGGTGGCGGGCCGTACCGATGCGGGGGTGCACGGCCTGGGCCAGACCGCCAATTTCCACACCCGCTCCCCCCTGACGGTCGCCCGCATCCACCAGGTCTTGAACCAGCTTTTGCCCCATGACATCCGCATCGTGAAGGCGCAGGCGGTTCCCGCCAACTTCCACGCCACTTACCACGCCCTGGCCAAACTCTACCGTTACGTCATCCGCAACACGAAGGACTACACGGTCTTCGACCGCAATACCTACCACCACCTGCGCCTGCCCCTGGACCTGGCCGCCATGCGCGAGGCCGCCCGGCACCTTATCGGCAGCCACGACTTTACGGCCTTCCGGGGGACTTTGGGGAAGAGGGCGAATCCCAAACGCAACTTGATGAAGATCGAGGTCAAGAAGAAGGGCGGGGACGTCCTGCTGGAGTTCACCGGCGAATCCTTCCTGCACCAGATGGTGCGCATCCTCAGCGGGACCCTGGTTTACGTGGGAACGGGCAAGATCAAGCCGGAGGAAATCCCGGGCATCCTGAAATCCAAAGACCGCAGGAGGGCCGGGCCGACCCTGCCCCCCAACGGGCTTTTTTTGGTGAAGGTGTTTTATCCCAAGGCCTTCCCGCCGGTGAAAAAACACAGGTCCCAAGAGGAAGAAGAATGAAGATAGCCATGACCCTTTACCGGTTGGGGGCCCTGGGGGTTTTCCTCACCCTCGGTGTTTTCGCCGAGGATCCGCTGGCCTCCACCCTGCGGCAAAACCCCTCCGCCTGGTTGACCAATACCATCCTCTTTGGGTTCGCCGTCATGGCGGGGTTGCTGCTTCTTTCGGTGCGGGAGGCCTGGCTCCGGAACAACAACCGCACCTTGATGTTCTTCTCCCACGGGGCGGCCTTGATCGCGACGCTTTGGCTGATCCTCTGGTGCTTCGTCTGGCTGGCGGACATGATGACCATGGGCGACAAGGCGGAAATGTTCATCAAGCACACCGCCTACCTGCACCTTTTCGGGGTGGGCTTCGCCATGGCGGGTTACACCACGGGCTGGATGGCCCAGGGCCTGGGCGAGCGCTCAGCCCGATTCCTGATGACCCTGGGCTGGGCGGCCAGCTATATGGCCTGGTTCAACCTTTTCTTGCAGCCCGCCTTGAAGTGGCTTTGGGCCCCCGGGATCGGTGGGGTGCTTGTGGCTGTTGGCGCCTTTTGGGTCTCCTGGAAACTCAAGCCCGCTGTTGAGGCGGCTTCTTAACTAACGTAGAATAGCCCACTTTCAAATCACCCTAGGAAGTCCGATGCCTTATTCCTCCTTAAGCGATTTTGTCGAGTTCCTCGAAAAGAAAGGCGAACTGGTCCGCATCCAGGACGAGGTGGACCCGGTTTTGGAAATCACGGCCATTGCCGACAGGGTTTCCAAGTCCCCCCAGGGCGGCAAGGCCCTCCTTTTTGAGAAGCCCAAGGGAAGCCCCTATCCGGTCCTTATCAACGCCTTCGGGTCCACCCAACGCATGAGCTGGGCCCTGGGCGTGGAAAACCTGGAAGAGCACGCGGACGCCATCCGGGAACTCATGGAAATGAAGCCGCCCAAGGGTTTCGTGGACAAGATCAAGATGCTCCCCAAGCTCATGGATATCGCCAAGTTCCCGCCAACCGAGGTGGGGAAGGGCGCCTGCCAGGAAGTGGTGGAAACCAAGCCCGATTTGACCACCCTTCCGGTTTTGAAATGCTGGCCCCAGGACGGCGGCCGGTTCATCACTTTTCCCTTGGTCTATACCCAGGACCCGGAAACGGGCCCGCGCAACATCGGCATGTACCGCATGCAGGTTTACGATGCCGCCACCACCGGCATGCACTGGCAGGTGCACCACGGCGGGGCGGGGCACCACCGCAAGGCCGAGAAGATGGGCAAGCGCCTGGAAGTGGCCGTAGCCCTGGGCGGCGACCCGGCCTTGACCTACGCGGCCACGGCACCCCTGCCCGAAGGCATTGATGAATTGCTTTTCGCCGGCTTCTTAAGAAAGAAGCCCGTGGAGTTGGTCAAGTGCAAGACGGTGGACCTGATGGTGCACGCCGATGCGGATTTCGTGCTGGAAGGCTATGTGGAGGCGGGGGAGCGGCGCCTGGAGGGGCCCTTCGGGGACCACACGGGTTATTACAGCCTGGCCGACCAATACCCGGTATTCCACGTCACCTGCATCACCCACCGCAAGAACCCGATTTACCCCACGACCATCGTGGGCAAGCCGCCCATGGAGGACGGCTACCTGGGCAAGGCCACCGAAAGGCTTTTCCTGCCGCTGATGCAGAAGGTGCTCCCGGAAGTGGTGGATATGGACCTCCCGATCGAAGGGATCTTCCACAACCTGGCCATCGTTTCCATCGACAAACAGTATCCCCTTCACGCCCGCAAGGTCATGTTCGCCCTCTGGGGCCTGGGGCAGATGATGCTTAATAAAATCCTGGTGATCGTGGATAAGGACACCAACGTCCATGATTACGGCCAGGTGCTTTGGCGGGTGGGCAATTGCATGGATGCCAAGCGGGATGTGGTGATCACCGAAGGCCCGTTGGACGTCTTGGACCACACCTCGCCCATGTGGGCCTGGGGCGGGAAAATGGGGATTGATGCCACGAAGAAATGGAAGGAAGAGGGATTCGGCCGGGAATGGCCGGATGAATTAGTGATGACACCGGGAATCGAGGAAAAAGTACTCCCGATTTTGAAGAAGTATGGGTTGGTCAAGTAACTGGGTAAAAGTTGAAAAGGTTAAAAGGGCAAAAGTCGCGGAACTTTCTTGATGAGCTTGGCGCCCTTGGTGGTTCAAATTTACGTGAAAGGCTTTAAATGAGTCAGCAAATCCAAACAATGTTTTCCAATATCGCGCCGACCTACGACCAGGCGAACCATGCTTTGTCCTTCAACAAGGACGTCCAATGGCGCAAGGACGCGGTCGCCCAAATGTTGAAGGATGGGTTCAGGCCCAGCCGGGTGCTGGACCTCTGCGCCGGCACCGGGGATTTCGCCCTGGCGGTGAAGGAACAGGCGCCCCAGGTCCAGGTGGTCCTGGCCGATTTTTCCAAAGCCATGCTTCAACTGGCCCAGAAAAAGGCGGGAAATTTGCAGGGGTTGGATCTTTTGGAAGCCGACGCCTTGAAACTGCCCTTCCACGATATGGCCTTTGACGCGGTGGTCTGCGGCTTTGGCGTGCGCAACCTGGATTCCCTTGAACAAGGCCTGCGGGAAATCGCGCGGATGCTCAAACCGGGCGGCCGGGTAGCCATCCTCGAATTTTTCAAGCCCACGGGTCTCTTCAACCGGCTGGCCCATACTTTTTACGTGAGTGCCATCGTTCCCATGAGGGGCGGGGCGATTTCCGGCAACAAACAGGCCTATGATTACCTGCAAAAAACAGCGAAGAATTTCGCCTCACTGGACGAATTTAAAGGCCTCATGGAAAAATGCGGATTCAAGGACATCACGATGGAGTCCAAGACTATGGGCGTCGCGGTGAGCCTGGTGGGCGTAAGGAAGTAGGCTTATGAAGAAGATTTTAGTCGCGGTCAGCGGCGCATCGGGCACCCTCTACGCCCGGCGTTTTTTCCAGCATTTTCCCTATGACGACTGGGAGGTGCACGCGGTGGTGTCCGCCTCCGCACGGATCGTGGCATCCCACGAAGGCGGCCTCAACCTGCCGCCACATGTCCATGAATGGGACGAGAGGGATTTAACCGCCCCCTCCGCCAGCGGCTCCAACAAGTTTGAGGCCATGGTGGTCATCCCTTGCTCCACCACTACCTTGGGAAAACTGGCCCATGGCATCGCCGACAACCTCATCACCCGGTCGGGGGAAGTTTTCCTCAAGGAACGCCGAAAGCTTATCCTGGTGCCCCGGGAAACACCCCTTTCCCTCATCCAGATCAAGAATATGGAATTGCTGACACTGGCCGGGGTCCACATCATCCCGGCCACCCCCAGTTTTTACGGCAATCCCAAAACGATCGAAGACTTGGTGGATACGGTCATCGCCCGGGTTTACGACCATGCGGGCATTCAAGCCGAGGTGTCGAAACGCTGGAGGGCGGAAGAAAAGGAAGGTATGTTGAAAAAGGAAGATATGTGAAAAGATTTTATTGGTATTTGATGGCGATCTTATTGACGGTTCCGGTTTGGGCGGATGAAGACTTGAATCCGGCCCCCCTGCATAAAGAAATCGAACAATACAAAGGTTTTTGGAAATCGAACGATGTTGATCCCGTGAACCACGAAGTTTGGAAGCTCTATATCTTTGGTTGTCTTGCGGGGCAAAATAATATGACTACGGGTGGGCAATCAACCTCCCCCATCTTTGTTTCAAGTCAGGCTACTCAGTTTCAATTGGTAAAAATGTCCGACGTTTCCCATGGTTCTCCTGACGCATTACTTGCCTCTTTAACACCCGACCTAAAAAGCTGTGTTTTGCTGCAAATCAACAATCTTTATAATTTTTTCCAAACTATTCCAGGGGCAGGTGATGTCATTGTGATTGAAGGAAGGGTTTTACAGCATTCTCACGATGAAATTGTGAGCGGAAACAAGACATTTAGCTTAGATGCCCTGTTATTTTATGCAGAGAACGGTCAAAAAGCAGTTCCGGGATATTTCAAGCCGATCGAGGTTGATAAGACTTTGGCCGCGCCCACTCCTTTGGCAACACTGGGCTTCTTCAGGGCGGACTCCTCGGCCCACTAACCGGGGTGGCAGGACATTGAAATCGAGTAAACAAATTGATTGAAAAACTAAAAACCATCTCCAACTTGGTTGTCCTGCCCCATTCGGTTTTCGCCCTGCCCTTTGCCTTGGCGAGCCTTTTGACCGCGACCCGGGGCAGGCCCTCCCTCCATGTGCTGGTTTGGGTCGTTATCTGCATGGTCCTGGCCCGAACCACCGCCATGGCCTATAACCGCCTAGTGGATGCGGATGTGGACGCCAAGAATCCCCGTACCCAGAACCGGGATATCCCGGCGGGCCGCATCAAGACCTGGCAAGTCCAAGTCCTCGTTTGGATCTGTGGACTTGGTTTCGTCTGGTCCACTACCCAGTTCAACGTTTTGGCCGCCAGGCTCTCCCTGCCGGCCCTGGTCATCCTCCTTTTTTATTCCCATACCAAGCGTTTCACCTGGGCTTCCCATTTGTTCCTGGGCCTGGCCTTGGGGGTGGCCCCTGTCGGGGCCTGGATTGCCGCCACGGGGGCTTTTGCGCCCGAACCTTTCTGGTTGATGGCCGCGGTCATATGCTTTTTGGCGGGCTTTGATATTTTGTACGCCACGCAGGATGAGGCTTTTGACAAGAAAGAGGGGCTCCAGTCCTGGGTCGTGCGTTGGGGGATACCAAACAGCCTCAAAGCCTCTCGATTCTTCCATGCCTGTATGTTAGGATTCCTGGCCGGATTTGGAGTTGAGGCCGGTTTTCCCGCGGTTTATTACGTGGGAATCGGCGTCATCGGGGCGGTCCTGCTTTACCAGCATAAATACGCCTACAAGCTGGAAGCGGGCGAAGGCGGTCCCCGCTTTACCCTTTCCCCCTCCATGATGAAGATGAACGGATGGATTTCCGTCCTTTATTTCACAGTCGTAGGAGTCACGGTTTGGTTCTCAAAAGGCTTTTAAACCAGTCGCCCCTCAAGGACATCTACCAGAAGGTCGAACAGGGAACCCGCATTACGGATACGGAAGCCCTGCGCCTTTACCAGACCAACGACCTCTACCTCCTGGGCGTCATGGCCAATATGGTCCGGGAAAAAAAGAACGGCAACGACACCTACTACAACATCAACCGCCACATTGACTACACCAATGTCTGCGCCACGACCTGCAAGTTCTGCGCCTTCTCCCGCTTTGAGGGTGAAGAGGGGGCCTTCGAGTTCACCCACCAACAGATCGCCCAAAAAGCTAAGGAAGCCTTCGAGAGGGAGCATATCACCGAGCTTCACATCGTCGGCGGCCTCCACCCCACTTACGAGTTCGAGTGGTATGAACAAATGCTCCGTCTGCTCAAGCAGACTGTCCCCTCTGTCCATTTGAAATGTTTCACGGGCGTGGAGATCAATTTCTTCGCCGACAAGTACAACATGTCCCATGAAGAGGTGCTGACCCGCCTGAAGGCCGCGGGGCTGGATTCCATGCCCGGCGGCGGGGCCGAAATCTTCCATCCCGAGGTGAGGGAGCGGATCTGCCCGGGCAAGGCCACGGCGGACCAGTGGCTCCAAGTGCACCGCACCGCCCATAAGCTGGGGCTCAAGACCAACGCCACCATGCTTTACGGCCACATCGAGAAATACGAGCACCGGGTGGACCATATGCGCCGCCTGCGGGAACTGCAGGACGAGACGGGCGGCTTCCAGACCTTCATCCCACTGGCCTTCCACCCCGACCATACCGCCATGGACCATTTCGCCCGTCCCAGCGGCATGGAAGACCTGAAGACCCTGGCCATCGCCCGCATTTACCTGGACAACTTCCCCCATATCAAGGCCTACTGGATCATGTTGGGCGTACGGCTGGCCCAGCTTTCCCTGGCTTATGGGGTGGACGACATCGACGGCACGGTCATCGAAGAGAAGATCTACCACATGGCCGGCGCGGACACGCCGGAGATTATGACGGTGCAGGACCTGCGCCGGCTGATCCGCGAAGCGGGCCGCCAGCCCGTGGAGCGGGATACGCTATATAAGGAACTCAAACCGGTCCAGGAACCGGCACTTTCGAAGTAAATCCAGATCAAAGAGGAAATGGAATGAGCGAACCGACTGCCAATACTCCAGCTGCCGCGCCGGCCCCCAAGCCTGCTCCTGCCGCTACTCCCGCGCCTGCGGCTGCCGCCCCTGCCGCGGCCCCTGCGCCCGCCACTGCTACGGCCACTGCGGCTCCGCCGGCACCAGCACCCGCCCTGCCGGTCAAGTTCATCGCCAAGCCTATGAATATCGGGGTGGTGCCTTTCCTCAACGCCCAGCCGCTGATTTGGGACATGAAAAACCACCACAAGCTGTTCCCGGTGCCCCCCAGCCAGATGGCGGCCCTGCTCAAGCTGGGCCGGTTGGACGTGGCCCTGGCCCCCGTGGCGGCCAAGTTCCTGAGCCCCGAATTGCAAATCGTCCCGGTGGCCGCCATCGGCTGCAAAGGGCCGGTCAAAAGCGTCCGCCTTTTGTCCCACGTGCCTTTAACCGACGTCACCCGGATTTTTGCCGATGTCCGTTCCCAGACCTCCGTTTTATTGGCCCGCCTGATCCTCAAAAAATGGTACGGGGTCAAGAAGGTGGACGTGCAGGGCGTGGACATGGAAAACTTCAAACCCAACCAAACCAAGCCTTGGGAAGCCACCCTTCAGTTCGGCGATATCGCCCTGGAATCGGCCCCGACCGGCATGATGGTGACGGACCTGGGTGAGGAGTGGTTCCTGCGCACCCAAAAGCCCTTCATTTTTGCGGTTTGGATGGCCCGTAACGTGCCCATCGCGCGGGAAATCGAGATGGACCTCCTGGCTTCCAAGACCGAAGGCGTCAAGCATTACCAGGAGATCGTCGACAACTACCACGGCATCTGGCTCTTCCACCGGCCCCAGGCCAAGGAATACCTGGAGAAGAACATCGATTACACCTATACGGCCAAGGAAGTCCAGGGCCAGTTGGAATTCGAGAAACTTTTGAGGGAAGAGGGGTTGATCCTCTAATGGCCACCGCGACGATTGAAACCCTTCAGGAAAAGGTCCTCGACGGCCACGTCGTGAACCGCCAGGAGGCGCTGGAACTGTTCCAGAACTCCACATTGAACGAGATGGGGGCCATCGCCGACGCCCTGAAAGTGCGCTCCAAGGGCGACCAGATCGCCACCTACCTCATCGACCGCAACATCAACTATACCAACGTCTGCGTGACCTACTGCAAATTCTGCGCCTTTTACCGCGAACCCGGTGACAAGGAAGGCTACGTCAACGAGGCGGATAAGATCATCCACAAGATCACCGAAGCCAAGGAGAAGGGCTGCACCCAGATCCTGCTCCAGGGCGGCCACCATCCGGACCTGACCTTTGACTGGTATATCAACATGCTCTCCAAGGTCAAGAAGGCGCATTCCGACATCACCCTGCACTCCTTCTCGCCTCCCGAGCTGGTGCACTTTTCCGGGGTCTTCGGGATGCCGGTGAAGGAAATCCTCAAGAAGTTCAAGGAAGCGGGCATGGACTCCATGCCGGGCGGCGGGGCCGAGATCCTGGTCGACCGCGTCCGCAAGGAAATCGCGCCCCTCAAGGCCTCTACCGAGGAATGGCTGGGCGTCATGCGCGACGTGCATTCCCTGGGCATGCGCTCCACCGCCACCATGATGTTCGGCCATGTCGAGACCGTCGAAGACCGCATTGAGCATATCTTCCGGGTCCGTGAACTGCAGGAGGAGACGGGCGGATTCCTGGGCTTCATCCCCTGGCTCTACCAGCCGGGCAACGAGAGCCTGGGCTTGAAGAGCGCCAGCGGGCAGGAATACCTGAAGACCCTGGCCCTATCGCGAATCATCCTCAACCACTGCCTGCCGAACCTCCAGGCTTCCTGGGTCACCCCGGGAAAGAAGATCGGCCAGGTTGGATTGAAATACGGGGCCAACGACCTGGGCAGCATCATGCTGGAAGAAAACGTGGTGGCCTCCACGGGCTTGCGCTACCTGATGAGCGTCGAGGAAATGCGGCGCCTGATCACCGAGATGGGCTATGAGCCCCACCAGCGCAATACTTTTTATGATTTGGTAAATTAAGAATTAGAGTAAATGTCCGATTTTTATCTCAAAAAATACAGCGATGATTATCCAACTTGCAGAGAGACCTACGTTACTCTTCGAATTTATCCAAAGGAAATATCTCTTTCCGAAGTAACGAGGTTACTTAAAGTAAAACCTACGGAAGTAATCGTTAAAGGTGCAAAAAAACCAAGGCGCAGGGGCTCGAAAACAACTTCCTTTTATAAAATGGACGGCTGGTTTTTGTGCTCTGAGCACAAGGTCGAATCCAAAGATTCTCGCAGGCATTTTGATTGGATTTTGGACCGGTTGGTAAAAAGGAAAAAAGAGTTTCGAAAAATACAAGCAACTTGCAGTGTTGATATTTGTTGTCTTTGGGATTCGCAGTCAGGACATGGCGGGCCAACAATCTCGCCTGTTCAGGCTAGAAAAATCGCACAGCTCAATGTCCATGTCTGGTTTGATGTTTACTTTATTCATGCTTGGGGAAAAGGAAAATGAAAGAATATAACGACGCACATGCCCAGTCGGGGCTCCGCCTCAAACTCCCCGGCATCGAAACTTTTCCCAACCACTTTCAGGCCTACACCATCCGGATTGAGATCCCTGAATACACAGCGGTCTGTCCCAAGACGGGCCTGCCGGATTTCGGGACTATCATCTTGGAATACGAGCCGATCAAGCATGTCCTGGAACTCAAATCCCTCAAGGGCTACATCCTGGCCTACCGGAACGTCGGCATTTTTTATGAGAACGCGGTCAACCGCATGCTCCGGGATTTTGTGGCCGCCGCGAAACCGAAATGGTGCCGGGTTACGGGCCAGTTCGCCACCCGAGGCGGTATGCATTCCACGATCACCGCTGTCCACGGCAAGCCGGTCCAACGCTAGTCCGTTCCTAACCGCCTTAAAATCGCGGGATTAAATCGGGTGATCGGGGTCTATAAAGCGATGGTAAAAAGCCCTTTTTTGCCTGGGAAATGACTGGATTCAGGAACCCCAAAGGGGTGTATGATCATTGCCATACGGCAAGGGTTGGGAAGCCCCATCCTTTACTGAAATCGTTTTAGGCCGATTGCAGAAGACAAAAGGTTGCTCGATGAAAATCCCCCAACATTTCTTTTTGGCCGCGGCGCTTCTCCTACTGGTCCCGGTTTTTTCTGCGGCGGGAGTCAAGATAACACCTGAAAACGACTATCGCAAAGGGCTCGACCTTTACTCGAAGGGCCGCTACGAAGCCGCTTTGGAAAGGTTCCAATTGGCCATCGACGGCAATTGGAATTTCTGGCAATCCTACCAAATGGCGGGGTACTGTTATTTTGAGATGCGGGACAAGGATG
>Ga0070734_10005345_pt1 | contig 11416 bp, 6 predicted proteins | sample Coa_R1_8_FD_66444 | JGI IMG/M metagenome (GOLD analysis project Ga0070734, IMG submission 66444) | Surface soil microbial communities from Centralia Pennsylvania, which are recovering from an underground coalmine fire - Coalmine... | ecosystem: Environmental > Terrestrial > Soil > Unclassified ...
CCCGTCCCGGCATCCTGCGGTTACGGTATTAACACCGTAAATTTATTGATTCCTCGAACGTTCCGCACTAGCATTGCACAGGCAACGTTTGGAGCCTTCAGCTGGAGGCTCCGGGTTGCCGCTTCCGCCGCATTCAGGGCCGCCATACGGAGCAGGTGAATCGAGGAATCACAAAGTGACAAGACCCATGAAATTGACGCCTTTCGCCATCGCCATGAGTTTGGTTTCCGCCGGGCTGGTTTTCCCGCAAGACGCGAGCATGCCACCCCAGCCTGGCCAGCAGGGACGAGGCGGCCGCGGGGCCGGACGCGGAGGCGACTCACAGTACCTTCCTACACAGGCGCAATGGGACTCCAACCCGAAAACCCAAGCTTATGTCGCCAAAGCAAAAGCGATTGCCGGGGACGATCCTGATCTCAAGTTCGATTTCGGGATTTTTTGCAAGGCCTCGGGCGGTGCTACGAACGCCGACCGGGCCGCCCTGGGTGTTCCCGAGAGTCTTCCGCACCTGACGCCGTACCCAGCGCCCAATCCAAAGGTGTCGCTCGGGGGACAGCGGCTCTTCGACAACTTCTACTGGTTTGGCGACACCGGTGTGGGGGCGTGGTTGATTACGTCAAACGCCGGCTATATCCTCTTTGACGCGCTGAACAACGAAGACGAGGCGCGCGACGTGCTTGTTCCCAGCATGGAGAAATTGGGGCTCGACCCCACGAAGATCAAATACATGGTCTTTGGCCATTTCCATCTCGATCACACCGGCGGCGGCCTGTACATGCAGAGCCACTACCATCCGAAAGTCATCATGGGCCGCGACGATTGGGACCTCTATATCAAGACCATGGAAGCGGGCACCGGTCAGGCAGCGCGGTTGGCGAATCGTGCGCCAATGAAGCGCGATATCGACGCAGTGGATGGAATGAAGATCGCTGTCGGCGATGTGACAGCCACGATCTATGAGATGACCGGCCACACTCCCGGTTCGATCGGCATGATCGTTCCGGTAAAGTGGCAGGGCAAGAACCACCCGATCCTTTTGGTAACCGCCGGCTCCGACGTTCACAATCGCGAGGCCTTCGTCGGCGGGTATGAGCACATTTGGGATATCGCGATTCAAAACAAGGTCGAGTCCGTCATGCAGGTGCACCCGAACACGAACATGAACATTCTGGCGCGGACTAAGTATGTGAGCGACAACTATCCTCCTTCGACGAATCCGCTGCTATACGGCGCTGAGAGGACGCACCGTTATATCGACATCATGCGGGCCTGCACGCAGGCGCGCATGGAAGCCCTGGGGTGGTGATCGTGCCGAAATTCAAAGACGGAGCGGTTCGAATGGGCAGACGAGAGCTTCTGCAATTTAGTTCTCTGGCCCTGGCGGGCGCAGCTGTCGCCAAAATTGCAGGGGCCCAGGCCGAGATGGAGGCCAACGCCGTCGCGCCGGTTCGCAAGCACATGGGCAAGTTCCCGCTCGACGTCTATTCGCGCAGTCTGCAATGGCTGCGCACACCGCAGGATGTTGCCAAGGCGGTCGTCGAGATCGGACTCCAGAGCGTCGACCTGACTGTGATGCCTTACCCCGGTCACATCGAACCGGCCCGTGTCAGGACCGATTTGCCTCCGTTTGTAAACGGGCTCAAGAGCGGCGGAGTAGCGGTGTCAGCCATCACGTGTCCGATCGTCGACGCTGATTCGCGCGAAGCCGAAGCCATCATCGCCACCGCGTCGTCGGTCGGAATCCGCTACTACAGTTGGGGAGGTTTGCAATACGATGAAAGCCGGCCGTATCAGCCGCAGCTCGATGCACTGAAGCCGCGTGTTGCGCGGCTGGCGAAATTGAACGAGAAATACGGCATGAAAGCTCTGTACCAGCCTCGGCCTGGGCCGGCAGCTGTCGGCGCGGCTTTCTTCGATTTTCTGGAAGTCCTGCGCAACTTCGATTCGCGCTACGTCGGTTTCCGCTACGACACCGCGAGCCTGCTGCAAGCCACTCCGCACACGACCGTGATGCACTTGCGTCTGGGCGGAGCATATATCGGCGGCCTGGCTCTGAACGACGCCGCGGTAACGCTCGATCTTCCGGTCTGGCACGAAGGTCTCTACACCGGCACCGGGCAACAACTGGTTGGGGCGAGCAGCGGCGGCGATAACGTCGGCAGAGACGGCGGTAATCCGCTGGCCATCGGTGGCGGCGGCCGGCCTTTGCCCTATCATTTCAAGCCCTTGCCGATTGGAACGGGTATGGTCGATCTGCAGTTGATCGGAAAGACACTGAAGGAAATCAATTTCAAGGGCCCGGCCGAGTGCCAGACCGAATGGCCTCTGGGCGGCGCAGAGCAGGGCAACGACAAGATCGCTTTGCCGCGCCAGACCGTGTTGGGCCAGATTAAACATAACCGCCTGATGGTGGAGGCGGCTTTCGCTTCCTCGTGGGATCTCGACGTTGCCCGGCCGGCGTTTATGGAAGAGGGTATAGCTGATAGCGCACCTGCAGGGCGCGGCGGACGAGGGAATTAATCCAATGGAACTCAGTCGGACACTTGCGTACTCGATCTCTCGTATCGCCGCATGCACGGCGCTCTCGGCGCTCGCTTTCGCCGCCGACGGCGACTGGATCACGGTGGGCGGAGATTTCGGGCACACCAAATATTCCCCTCTCAAGCAGATAACAACCCAAAACGTTTCCGGGCTAAAGCCAGCCTGGAGCTTAGATCTCGGCAGCTCGGAAGTCACGCCGATCGCGATTGACGGCATTCTGTACTACCCAAGCGGGACCAAGATCATGGCGCTTGATGGCGCCACCGGAAAAGCTCTCTGGGAAGACGACTTGAACTCGGTCGTGCCCTATTCACCCGACTCGGCCACCAACGCTGCGCGCGCTCCTGGAGTGGTAGGGCGCGGCGGCCGCGGAGCGCCTGCTCCAGAGCCGGCCGACAACAAATTTCTGCGCACCGGAACAAGCGCCAAATATGGCGTGGCGTACTGGTCCGGCGAAGGCAGAGCCGCGCCCCGTATCGTCGTAGCGACCACTGGCGGCTACCTACTTCAATTTGATGCCAAGTCCGGGAACCTTTACAAAGATTTCGGCAAGAATGGCGCGCTCGATCTCCGCGTCAACGCTATGGAGAAGTTCCCTTACACAGACTACACGCCGGGAATGCTCCCCGCGCTTTACAAGAACCTCGCGATCATCGCACCGCGAACCGGCGAACAGGGCCGCTACGGTCCTCCAGGTGATCCGCGAGCGATTGATCTGAATACGGGCAAAGAAGTATGGAGATTCCACACCGTACCACAGCCCGGGGAGCCGAACTTCGGCACCTGGGGCGTGAATGGCTGGCAGGATCGCCGCGGCCCGGGCAGTTGGGTCCCCATGACCGTCGACTATGCGAACGGCACCATTTTCATGGCCACCGACAATGCAACCGACCAGGATTACGGTGGCACTCGTCCCGGGGATAATCTTTACGCCACCAGCCTCGTCGCCCTCGATGCTGAAACCGGCAAGCTGAAATGGTATTTTCAGACCACGCATCACGACATTTACGACTGGGACCTCAACTCGCCACCCGTGCTGGCTGATATCAAAACGCAGGACGGCAGGCGCGTTCCGGCCGTCATTCAGAACACGAAACAGGGTTATCTCTTCGTCCTCGATCGCGCCACCGGCCGGCCGCTTCTGCCAGTGGAGGAGAAGCCCGTCCCTCCCAGCGACGCGCCGGGCGAACTTACCTCACCTACGCAGCCCGTTCCGCTCAAGCCCGGACCGATTGGGCGCGTGAGCCTCAGTCGCGATGAGGTGGCGAATCTCTCGCCGGAAAGTCACAAGTTCTGCCTGGAGATCTACGACAAGGTGCTGCAGGCGGGTGAAGGCGGGCCGTATTCGATGGTGCCGACGCTGGTCTTCCCGAGTTCCACCGGGGGCGGCACTTTCGCCGGCGCCACTTACGATCCCGACCTCAATTACATTTTTGTCAACGACAAAGACCTTGGGACCATCGCCACGCTCACACCGCAGTTATCTTCGAACATGTTCGAATCGCTGGCAAAATCGAAAATCCCGTTCGTCGATCAGAACGGCTACCCCTGTTCGACACCGCCCTGGGGGGAAGTGATGGCCATCGACGCCGCAACCGGAGACTTCGTCTGGCGCGAGCCGCTCGGCGAGATTAAGGAATTAACCGCGAAGGGCATTCCAAAGACGGGCACCGATAACTCCGGAGGCTCAGTGGCTACCGGCGGCGGCGTGCTCTTCATCGCCGCGTCTCAAGACAAGATGTTCCGCGCGCTGGAATCCAGAACAGGCAAGGAACTGTGGTCCACCGAACTCCCCACCAGCGCAAATGCCACGCCACTTACTTATTTGGGCAAAGACGGCAAACAGTACGTGGCCATCGTCAGCAGAGGCGGTTTATCCACTTTCACCTTGCCTTGACGCGCCGCGAGTTTCCTATGTCCTGCTTTACGACTTGCTCCATGGCATTTATGATCGCGGCGGGCCTTACGATGGCGCAAACTCCGCCCGAACCGGGGCTGCCCGCCGGAATCAAAGTCGTCAATATCAGCAAGAACACTCCTCAGTTCGCATCGGTCTTTCCGCAAGTTGCGGTCAGCCGTGTGAACTCGACTATCGTCGCCGTGGCGTGGCGCCGATACAATCTTCCAGTCGATACCAATGCGCTCGAAAAGGACCGTGTGGCCGAATGCCACGTCGCCCTCTCGAAAGATGGCGGCGAGACGTTCGCGGACCGCAATATGATGGACGTCCTTCGCACCGAGGCCAATCCCCGCTTGTGGGGGTGCAACGCGCCCTGGGTAGCCATTGCCAAGGATGGAATCATGTATTTTGGGGGCGCGTTGTTCACAGCCGGCGGCGTACTGCAAGCGGAACCCAAGGCAGGGCGCGCGGGGGTGACCGTGTCGGCTGACGGCGGCACGACGTGGAGCAAGATGGTCCCTGGCATCAGCATCGATCGTTTCATGCCGGGGATGAGAGGGCTGAACGGCGGCATGGAGCAGCAGGACACGCCCTGGGACGGCGCCAACGGGATTGTCGACCCGATCACCGGGACGTTCTATTCGAGCGCAGGCGCTTACCTTGCGGCGTCGGACGACAAAGGCAAAACATTCGGTACCGTGTACGAAGGCAAAGGGACAGCCTCGGCATCCTTCGGCACGGTCGTCGCCGCGCGCGCTGTGGCCGACCGGCCTGGCGCCAAGTGTCCGTGCCTAGTGGTATCGATTACCACCGACAAAGGGAAAACCTGGAACGAGAATTTGGTCGCCGAAGCTGCCGCGTGGAACAGGACCGGCACCGTGCGTTATCCGGTCGCCGCCGCCTCACCTGCGAAGCCCGGCGAGTACGCCGTGGTCGTCTACCAGCCCGACCACAGGTCGATAAAACTTTACTACACGACCGATGGCGCAAAGACCTGGAAAACGGCCGCGCCCAATCCCGTGCCTCCGCATATCGCGATCGACAACGTGAACATGGCCAGCGTCGCCTACACGAACAACGGAGAAATCCTAGTGACGTGGCGCGGCTTCAGAAATCCGGGAGCGTTCCATACGTTCGTCGCCATGTTGAACGGAGACACCTTTGGTCCCACGCTAAAGGTAAGTCCGGAGCTATCGATCTATCCTCCCCTGACGTATGCCGGCAATTATGGCAACGGAAACGGTGCCGGTGATTTCACGACGTGGGTGCAGGGCAATAGCGACAAAGCTTATGTGGCGTATCCGTATGCGCCGGCAGGAGTGACGTTGGACACTTATCTGGCGGAAGTTCCGCTGCGTCTACTGAAGTAAGCGGAAATTCAAATCGGGACTCCCAACTCGGCCGCTATCTTTCGGATATACTGCGCGCCCTGCTGGAACTGCTCGTTTGTGGTGAAGTGTTCGAGCATGAGCGGGCAACCGGCCTTGGCGACTTCCGAAATGTAAGCCCGGTAATCCACACCGCTGCCGGGTTGCCCGGGGATGCCGCCCTGGCCCGGCGGAACCTCCACGAAATTTACGTTGACCTGGACCTCCCATTTCAGATCTTTGGCATGACAGGACAAAACCCATCGCCCCAGTTTCTGAAAAGTCTCGTGAATGAGGGCCGTGTTGTTGTAATAGCGAGTGGGCGAATTGATGATGTTGCAGATATCGATGTGAACGCCAAAGGTGCTCCGGTCGATTGCGCGGATCAACTCCAGATATGAATCCGGGCCGTCGGGAAGGTCCCATCCCTTCATCTCAAGGGAAAATCTTGCGGTCCGTGGTTTCACCGCGTCCACAACCTTGCGAGCGTTCTCCACGGTGCCGTCAAAGAACTCCTTCGACAGATTCTTCGGATGCGGACCGGAGAGCGTGCTTCCGTCGAAGGAACCCGCAATATCGACGCAGCACTTGACGCCCAGCTCCTCGGCGAGCGCGAGCTGCGATGTGACGTATTCGACATTGGCCTTCCGGGCGGCCGGATCGGGCGTCATCATGTTTCTCCAGGCCCCAACCTCGGCAATCAGAACGCCCGCTTCGGAAAAGGCTTTCCGGATCGCATTCACTCTCGCGCTGTCGCCGGGCTTGGCATCGGGACAAAACGCAGCGGTGTAGCCGAGACGCTTATGGGCTTGCGCCAGCACGTCCGGGTCGTCCTCCTCCCGATACCCCATCTGGCCGCCAACTGTATAAATCGGTGTGGCGTTGGGAAGGATCACATTTGCGCCGAGCGGCATCCGGTTCCCAGCGCTGCGGAGCGCCACTCCAGCGAAAAGTCCAGCGGCTCCCGTGACGAGCGTCCGCCGCGAAATCGAAGAGCTAGGATCTCTCACGTTCAAAACCTATATTTCAAAGCGAACTGCATGATCCGGGGACTGCTGGCGGTCAGGATCTGACCGAAGCTGGGACTGTTCAGCGCGGTATTTGGATTTCCGAAGTTTGGATGGTTGAAGATATTGAAGGACTCTACGCGGAGGTCGACGGTTTGGCGCTCGGTGATCGGGAACGAGCGTGAGAATGCCACGTCCGTGTTCCAAGCGCCTGGACCTAGAATCGTTTGCCGCCCTAGGTTTCCGAACGTTCCCACCGGTGCCTTGACGAATGCTGTCGTGTTGAACCAGCGCGAAATGGTCTGATCACTGACGCTTGGGTTCGCGATTTCATTGGGCCGGTCGGTGATGCCGAGCAGCGAATTGTCGACGCCGTCGGTGACGGTCAAGTAGCTTCCCGTTTGCGCGGTGAAGATTGTGGACTCTTGCCAATGGCCGAGAATCCTCTGCATCCAAGGCGACGAGAACCGCGGAGATCTGGCTACCAGCGAGAGGTTAAATACGCCCCTGTGGTCAGACAGGCAGTTCGCATATTCCGCCCTTCGATTGTTGGGATCCTGATAGTTGCCCCCGCCATTGAGCTGCACTTCATTTTCGGTCAAACAATGAGACCACGTATAGTTCGTCAGAACAGAAAACTCACCCGTCAGGCGGTGTTGAGCGGACACCAGAAGGCCGTTGTAACTGGCGATTCCACCGTCGCCGTTGACGCTTAGGGCGCCGTAGTACTTTGCCTGCGCAGGGTTGTTCAAATACAGTATCCTGCGATAGTTTTCATTGCCGGTCGTGGAACAGGCTCCGGCCGCGGTCAGACCGTATTGTCCGGCGGTGCAGGTACCCGGCACGTAAACAACCGAGTTATACGGTTCGGAATACTCCAGATGCACGGTCCTATTTCCCAGATACGTCGCCGACAGCAGCCAATCGCCTGGAAGCTGCTTTTGCAAGGAGAGGTTCCACTGCTCCATGTAAGTCGGCTTGGGATTGAGTTTGAAGTTGCCTAAACCGCCGCCGAACAGCGGAAAAGCAAAATTCGACGGCAGGGGGTTGGGCAATGGATAAGGGCTACTGCCATACGTCGACCCAGCGTAGGGATTGGCGAAACCACCGGTGGGAGTGGGTATGGAAACCGGGTCAGTGAAAGGCGCGTGCGTGCCGTTCTGCAAGAATAGAGGAGTCGCGCCATAGAAAAGGCCATATCCTGCGCGGATACTCTCCCGGCCCTTCCCACGCGGATCGACAACAACGCCGATGCGCGGCGAGAATTCGCCCATCCTTCCATTGAAGTAGTGATTGCCCGGCATTCCCTTGTCTCCGGTAAAGAGAGTGCCAACCGGCGCATTCGTAAATACGGTGCTATGAATGCCCGTGGCGTACCATCCCGGGTCGAAGATGCTGATCTGAGGAACCGCGGCGCTGGGCGACGTGAAAGGATCCCACCGAATGCCCGCGTTTACGGTCACATGGGAGGTGAGGCGAATGTTGTCCTGCGCATAGAGTGCCGGGATCGTAAGTCTCTCATCCCCAATCTGGCCGGCATTCTGCGAGAACGAAGATGGTAAGCCAAGCATGAAATCCGCCAGGGCATTCCCCGTGATCTGCCCGTTGAAGGAGAAATTGCCGTTCGTGGAGAAATTCCCGAAGGAGTTCAGCCGCGAATTGAGCGCAGTAACGCCGTAAGCCATCTGATGCTTCCCTCGGATCAGATCCAACTCCTCCGACAATTGGTAATTGGTGGAAACCCAGGGGCCCGGCGAGCAGTTCTGGCACACCGGAGTGAAATAGTTCGATATCGAGATGAAAGCATAGCCCGGCACGCCTTGATAGACGTTCGAGCCAAGCTGCGTCGGAGTCGGAACGGTGGAAGGGGTGTACCGAATGACACTGGAGCGAGTGAACCCTACCCGGAAGGAGCTGACCGTGGTCGAATTGATGATAAACGTGTGGCCGGCCACCGCGTTCTGAACATGGTCGTTCAGGCCCACGCTGGCGTCTACAGACATAGTCAGAAGATTGTTCGTGAAGTTGGGAGCGTGCTGATAGTCCGCAAGGAAATACCGCAAGAACACGGACTGCTTGTCGCTGATCTGGTAATCCGTCCTTGCGACAAGCTGATGCTCGTGATCGCTGCTGGGAATTCCAAAAGTCAGCTTCCCGCAAGGGTTCGTCGACAGGGGGATCAGTTTTAGCAGCTTTAAGGCCACGGGGCTCAATAAGGAGGGACTGACTTTGTTCCCAGCGAAGGGCGTTTTCAATGTGGCGCCGCTACAGGATGCAATTCCCGTGAAATCCCCTTGCAGTGCCTCAGCCGTCGCCACGTAGTCGATATTCGAAGAAGGCGTTTGCTTCTCGAACGTGCCCTGATAGCCACCGAAGTAGAACCACTTGTTCTTGAGGATGGCACCGCCAGCTGTTCCGCCGAACTGGTTCCTCTTTAAACCGTCTGTCGTCGGTGAAAAGAAGTTCCGGGCGTTAAAAGCGTAATTGCGCAAGAACCAGAACGCGTCGCCGTGGAGCGCGTTTCCGCCCGATGCTGTTACCACGTTCACAACCCCGCCGGGCTGAGATCCGTAGTTCGCCGGAAGGGAACTGGTTTCGACTTTGAACTCCTGCAGGGCATCCGGGAACGGCATGGGTAAGCCGATGTTCGATATCGGGTCCATGTTGTTCGCCCCGTCCAGTACGAAGAGTGTTTGGCCGCCCTGGCCGCCCGCCACGGAGAATGCCACCGCCGTCGGGTAGTTCTTGTTCGACTGTAAAGATTGTCCTGCGGTGAGAGGCACGAAGTTGGTGGCGCCACCCGAAAGCGTGACCAATTGCGTAACTTGGCGGCCATTCAACGGGAGATCCACGACTTGATCGTGGTTAATGACCTGTCCGACCCCGGTGCTGTGAGTCTCCACCTGCGCGGCAGTAGCCTCCACTTCCACTTGGGTGCTGACTTCACCGACTTTCATCGTCACATTGATCTCAGGATTCGTGTTGACCTGAAGCACAATGCCAGACTGCACATAGCCAGCGAACCCCTGTTTGCTGGCCTGCAATCGATAGGAGCCAGGCGGCAGGTTGGTGATGATGTAGGCTCCGTCCGGGCCGCTCGTTGCCGTTCGCACGATGCCGGTATCGGTGTTCGTAATCGCCAACTGAGCACCGGGAATCGCGGCGCCGGTCAGATCCTGAACAGATCCAGCGATCTGCGCGACTTGCGTTGCCTGTGCCCAGAGGGACACGCTCGAGCATAAAAGGCACGCCCAGAAGGCACACACTTTAGTTGGTCTCACGATGATCTTTACCCCTTCGGCACGAATCGGCGCACATTTCGAGCGCCACCCATTGCGCAGATGAGCCTATCACTGAGTTTGAGAGCTTTCAACGAATTAACGGTGCCGCTACCGTAACGCTGAGCACCCGATGTACGTCGCTGTTGTCGATCTGAGCTGGGCAAAATCGGTCCCTGTCAAACAACGTATTCCGTTCGTGCTGTTTCCGTGAATTTGGAGGGGCTTCGACTTAACGTGCGATCATGGCGAGCCCCAGTGGTTCGAAACGGTGTGGACCGGTGGATGGTCGCGCACGCGGCGTATCCATGCTTCGCCCGCCCGCAGTGGCCCGTGGTCCTGATGGCAGAAAATCACTCCAGGAGAATGAACTTTAGGGAATTCCGCGAGGAGTGAAAATTTGCTTGGGCGACGGTCACCGGGCGCGGCGGGCCGGAGGATCTTCCCCACCCCTCCCCGGTTCCGGTCAGAGGCTACAAACTTCAAAGGCGTCCGGGATCGCTCTTAACTAAACACACTGGGGCATCTAGGGGCGGATTCCGAGTTCGAGGAGACTGGGGGAGTGGGCGGGTCGGTAAAGAACCGATACTTGGTCTGAATTTTCAAAACCTGCGGGCGCGCGTGTGAGTTAGCCAAGGTCATCGGGCAAAGCTGGACGACCTTTTTCGACCTCTTACCCGTCTCGCTGCCGTATTCGTTCACTAACCGAGTTTCTCGCCACTGCGGTCGTACCTTATTGGGTCAAACAATTGCTAGCTCGCTGCATATGGAACCACTAGACGGCCCTCGGACGCCGGCCCTCGACGCTTTTGGGCCAGAATTGGGTGACGTGACTCTGGCTCTGCAAGGGCATTCCTTCCTATCAGGCTTGGACCAAGCGCATTACGCTGCCCTAGCCAAGATTGCTCAACCCGTCCAGTTCCTCGAACAGGAACTCATCCTTGAGGCAAAGCAACAGGCCCTCGGTTTCTATCTGGTGCTTTCGGGCTCCATCTCGATCGAAGTGCGGACCAAGCAATACACCGTGCGCATCCAGTCCCTGGGACCAGGCGAGGCGTTCGGCTGGTCGACCTTGCTGGAAGATCACGACACTCTGTTCGACGTGCGCACGCGAGAGCGTACTACAGCGTTGCGATTGGACGGCGCGCGTCTAGCTGCTGTCCTTAGGGAAGATCCGGTGTTTGCTGCCGAGTTACTAAGACGGACGTTAAGCCTGGTGGCCGGCAGAATGCACGCAACTGAAATGTGCCTCGGTGAGCTATGCGGAGTTCGCATGCGGACAGTCGAACACAAAGATGCCACCGTACGGGTGTTAAATAAGTT
>Ga0070734_10005346_pt1 | contig 11415 bp, 7 predicted proteins | sample Coa_R1_8_FD_66444 | JGI IMG/M metagenome (GOLD analysis project Ga0070734, IMG submission 66444) | Surface soil microbial communities from Centralia Pennsylvania, which are recovering from an underground coalmine fire - Coalmine... | ecosystem: Environmental > Terrestrial > Soil > Unclassified ...
GTCGGCGGTGGCATCCTGGCCGACCACCAGCACGATGCCGGAGCGGGTTTGCTCGGCAAAGCCGCTTTTGGAGGCGCGGATTTCGTATCTGCCGACGGGCAGAGCGGCCAGCAAGTAGCGGCCCACCTGGCCGGTGATGGTGTTGCGAGTCAGCCCGGTGTCGAGGTTCCTGGCGGCGATGGCCGCGCCAGTGATGGCCGCGCCAGTCTGATCGGTGACGCGGCCAGACAGGTTCGCGGTAACTTGCGCTGCCGCGGGCAGAAGAAACATGAGGAGGACAGACAGACCTGCAACCGGGAAACGGCGGCACCTCAGAAGCATCAGGAACTCCCAGGGAGATTCAGGCGGAGCACGACCGGGGCTCGCGGTGCCACGATTTAATCGAATTGAACCGTTAAAGTCAAACGACTTTAGGTTGATAGCGGGCTACACTCGGGAAGATGCGACGAGCGTGGGGCCGCTGCATAAAAAAACGGCCTGACTTGCGTCAGGCCGCGAGCGCTGTGCTTGTGAATCTGTCCAGCCCGAGGATGGCGGAACCCTTTCGCCAATCTCGAGAAATGCCAACCGACAACTGACAACCGACAACTGCTTTACTGCAACGACGCCAGGGTTTTCTGCGCGTCCTGCGCGTCCTGGCCGCCGAGCTTCAACTGCAGCGCCTTCTGCAGCTCGGTCTTGGCGCGATCTTTCTCGCCAACGCCGGTCAGGGCCATGCCGAGGTGATAGCGGAAGTCGGGATTCTCCGGCTGGCGCTTCACCGCATCTTCGGCCAACGAGACCGAAACGCGATAGTTGCCCTTCTTGTACTGGATCCAGGCAAGCGTGTCGTTCACCGCAGTCATGTCGGGGGCCATCTGCTTGGCTTGCGTCGCCAGGCTGAGCGCCATGTCGAGGTTCTCGCCCTGCTCGGCGTAGACCCAGGCCAGGTTGTTGGCGGCGATAGGATCGTGGGCGTTCTGCGCCAGGCTGGCCTGGTAGTACTTGCCCGCGTTCTTCATGTCGCCCTTGGCCATATAGAGATTGCCCATGGCGTTGTTGAGGGTGACGGAGTTGGGCTGCAGGGCCAGCGCTTTCTGGTAATTGTCGAGCGCCTGGTCGTTCTTGCCCTGCACCGCGTAGATCTGGCCGATGTGCATGTAGGCCACAGCCGACTTGGGATTGACCTGCAGCGCCTTCTGGAATTCAGCCAGCGCCTGATCGTACTTCTTGTTGCTGGCCAGGGCCGAGCCGAGGATGTAGATCGGACCTTCGCGCTTGGGGTTGGCAGCGGCATACTGGGTGGCGATCTCCAGCGCCTTGGGTCCCTGACCGGAGGCGAAGAGCAGCGCGATGTAGTCGGTGACGGCGGTGTCGGAGTTAGGCGCCAGCTTCAGCGCCTGCTGGAACATCTTCTCGGCTTCGGGGAATTTGCGCTGCTGCGAGTAGGCCAGCGCCATGTTGATGTAGATCAGGGCATCGTTGGGCGCCGCCTTCTGGGCCTCCTTCAGCTCGTCGAGCGCCTTGTCGGGCTGCTTGTCGCCGAGATCGATGGTGGCGTTCAGGAAGTGGGCGGCAGGATTGTTCTCGTTCAGCCGCTGCAAGCGCGCGGCATACTCGCGGGCGGTATCGAAGTCATGCGAATCGCGATAGACCTCGGCCAGCGCCTGCAGGGTGGGAGCATTGCCGGGCTTGATGCGGTTGGCTTCCTGCAGCTCGCTCTTGGCGCCGGCCATGTCGCCAGACTGGCGTAGCACCTGTCCCAGCATGAAGTGGCCTTCGGAATTTTCCGGAGCGTCCTTGACCACGTCACGCAACGCGGTGGTGGCCTGCGACAGGTTGCCCTTCATGGCCATCAGGCGGCCGTTGGTAAGTCGCGCGGTGATGTCGCCCGGGTTGTCCTTCAACAGGCGATCGACCATGGCTTGCGCATCCTGCAGCTTGCCGGTGTTGATCATGGTTTCCAGCACGCGTACCCGCAGCACCTGGTCCTTGGGATTATTGGAGAGCCCGCGGTTGTATTCCTTCAACGCGGCCTCGGGATTACGAGAGGCGAGATAGTAGTCGCCGATGGCCACGGCCACTTCGGGCGAGCTGGGCTGCTTGAGGCGCAGCTCGTCGACCAGCTTCTCGCCTTCCTCCTTGCGGCCCTGCTGCAGCATCATGCCTGCCAGGCGCAGGTAGCCGACGGGCGAGTCGGGATTGGCGGCGATTTCGTCGCGATAGACCTGCTCGGCGCCCCGGGCGTCTTTCTTGTAGAGCAGGAAGCCGGCCAGATCGGCATAGGCCTGGAGGTTGTGACTGTCCAGGCTGATGGACTTGCGGAAATCTTTTTCCGACAGATCATCCTGCCGCTGGAAGGCATAGACGGCGCCGCGGTTCATATAGGCGGGGGCCAGATTGGGATTCAGCGCAATGGCTTTGCTGAAGGCGGCCAAAGCGTCATCCAGGTGCTTCTGCGACAACAGCACGTTGCCCAGCAGTACGTAGCCATCGGCGCCGTTGGGATCGTGGTCGACCACGTAGCGCGCCTGCTCTTCCGCGTTGCTGTAGAAATGCGGCCCCGAGGCCATATACATTCCGCCCAGGTCGATGCGCGCCTTCAGGTTGTTGGGATCGAGCTCGACCGCCTGGCTCATCTCCTTGAAGGCTTCCTGACGCTTTTCCAGCCGCATGTCCGCCTTGGCCAGCTCGAAGTGGGCCTGGGCGAACTTGGGATCGATCTGCAGGGCTTTCTTGAACTGGATGGCGGCCGAGTCATACTTCTGCTGCTCGACGTACTTCAAGCCGCTCTCCAGGTACTTCTTCTTGGCGACTTCGGGATTGCGGCTGCAGCCGGTGAGGACGACGGCGATTGCGGCCAGCAGGGTGGTGACAACGATGTAGCGGTTACGCATAACTTCTCCTGGGTTCAGCGTGGGATCACCTGATCGATTTGAGTTGTGATGGTTTTGGCGAATGCGAGCGCCCGGTCCTGCGCCGTTTTCTCATCACCGTTGTCCACGGGCACGGTGATGCGGACCAATGCGGCGTCGGTGCGGTTCAAGCGCAACGCATCATAGACCAGATAGAACTTGCCCCAATACTCGCTGGCGATGATGCGGCCGTGCGACTGGTACCAGTAGAGCACTACCTCTTCGTCCAGTCCCTTACGGAGGAAGTAGAGATTGATGGGAGCGGTGTGGCCGTCGGCGAGCGGCAATGGATAAACCGACGAGTTGACGGGGTTCCATCCCGCGCCCGGCAGGCAGTTCTTGGGCGAGTGGATGGCGGCGCCGCTGCGCTGGCTGGCGAAATAGCCGATGTAGAGGCCCGCAGTGTGCTGACCCATGCCCGGCGCCCAGTAGGCGCGATCCAGATAGTCGGTGACCTTCAGCAGGTCGAGCGTCTCTTTGTCGAGCTGGTATTCGGCGACGGAGGCGTAAGGGCCCATCTTGTTGGGGAACTGCGACAGCGGCTTGGCCGGAGGAGTGGCCTCGCCGTGCGAGAGGTAAGCCATTCCGGTGGTTGCGCCCAGCAGTACCGCCAGCATCAGCCAGTAACGGAGGCTCGCCTTCATTGGCCCACCGTGGCGGCGCCGGCGCGCGGGGTAGGATCCTGCCAGCCCAACTTGCGTCGCACAAAGCTGATCACGCTGTGCAGCGTGAGGAACAGGATGGTGGCGACCACGAAGATCACCCATCCGGAGAATTCGTGCATAAATCCCTTGGCAGCTTGTGGCCCGATGTAATTGGCCATGATGGCCGTGATCATGACGCGGGTGCCGTTGCTGATAATGGCCAGCGGGACCATGGCAATGACGAGCAGCCAGCGCACGGCAACACTGCGCTCAACAACATACCCATAACCGGCAGCCAAGGCAAGCAGGGACATCAGCGAGCGAATGCCGCTACAAGCCTCGACGACCTCGAGCGTCATGTGCGGCAGCACCAGCACGTTGCCCTCGCGCATGATGGGGAACAGTCCCAGCAATTCCAGCACGCGGGTGGCGAAACGCGAAGCCAGGAACTGGAGCGGGAAGACGATCTCGTTGTAGACCACCGCCGGGAAGGGAATGGCAAACAACAGGAAGGCAAGCGGGAAGGTCATGGCGCGCAGCATCGCCCAGCCGGCGAAGTAGACGATCAGGCCGCAGATGGTGACCAGGATGGAAACACGCGAAAGCGAGTTCTCCGCGCCGAGGCTGCCGAGAAACAGCAGGCCCAGCGAGCCCAGCACCACTACCATGCCCCAGGCCGAAGGCTTGCGGACGATCTGGCGGAGCTTGTCGCGCCGCGCCCAGATCAGATAGGCCGACAGCACCGGCACCAGGAAGCCATGCGAGTAATCGGGATCGTTATACCATTGCCAGACGAGCAGTTTGACGACGTGGGCGTACAGCAGCGAGAGGGCGGCAACGAGCAGAAGTCCCTGCCATCCAAAGGGCTTGAGGGTTTGCCATAGCGAAGCGAGAGTCGAGGGCCGCGGAGTGCCGGGCAGAACTTCGTCTGCCGGCTGGGTCAGCGCGGTACCTGTTTTGGTGCCAGCCAGCGCCACTGGGATCGTGCTCCTGATAGGGGTACTTGCGTGGAACGAACAGCTATGTGCAATTATTTTGCCGAGTCTCTGAAATACCCTCACATGAATGTACTCTGAAATCAATAAGATATTCGCCTGTTAAACGGGGAGCGCAACACCTTGGCAACATAATGTGCAAACTGTTGCACATAGGTGTGCAGCCGAATTCTCTGTAACAGCAGAAATTAGCATCCCGCCGCGAATGACACCGACAATGACGCCCGATCACTCCAGCCCATCAAAGCTGGAAGTAAGAAGCGAGCGCGACGGAGCGTTGAACTCCAGCGCGCATATGAACGTCGTACAACTACCATCGCGTTATCGCGCGTACTTCTTACATGTCAATATTGCAAAACGCAACAATAAGCCGCAAGCCAATGATTTAGTGGCAGATATATAGTTGGCAAAGACGGAACACCGGCATACCCGATCTGCTAGTCTGAAAGTAGAGTCAAGTAGCGCGAAGAGCGCCGCTTGGCTCTTTCGCTTTCTGGCCTCTCCCAGTCTGGTTCTGAAAAGCCACGTTTCCCGAAGTAACCTCCTGCTGGTTACCTTAACGATCTAATCTCCGCCAAAACTGTAAAGCCGGGCCGGTTGCGGTCGATGGCTGTTCACGGGGGACAACGCGGCCCGGTGTTTCTCAAACCCCCGAACCCGTTTCAGATCCTTTGTGGCAAGGGGGGCCGCTGGGGCGCAGGTGAAGGAGAACGGCATGAATTACGTTGTGGAATACTTTCCCGGAATTCGCACTTATACGCGTAGTTGGTCAACTCATCTGATCGCGGTAGTGGTAGCGCTGGCATGGATGGCGGCGCTGCCCGCATCCGGCAGCCAGCGAGAGATCGTTAACAAAGGCCCCAGCGTCGGGCCGCGTTGCAGCGTTGTGCCTTCGAGCCCGGTAGGCGTGCCCGCGGGCGGAAGCTTTTCGTTCACCGCCGCCAATTGCGGCAGCGGGCAGCTGAACTGGCACGTTAGCGGCGCGGGCAGCATCGATCAGTCGGGCAACTATACGGCGCCGGCTTCAGTGCGGGCGCAAAACCAGTCCCGCGGCTGCCAGGAGCTGCCCAACAACGCGCCCTACAACGTGCCCGTCGACCAGTTGCCGGTGGACCCGCATAGCGCGCGCTGGCTGCAGCGCATCTCGCAAGACGGCCCGCAGTACCTGAACAGCTATCATGCGCTGAAGTTTTATCCGCAGGTGCTGGTGTTTTACGACAATCCCGTCGATGCAAACACGCCGCAACAGCGCATGCATTTCCTTTATACCGACCGCTCCAACGGATATCAGGACACCTGGTTTCCAATTCCCGGGCAACGCAACCTGCTGATGGAAGGCGGCACGGCGACGGATGCGATGGCGTGGATCGATCGTCACCTGTTCACCATGAACAAGAGCACCTGCGAGAACACGGAGATCTACAACCTGTACGTCGACTTCCGCTCGGTGTCGTTCAGCGCCGGCAATCCTACGCGAGTGAGCTGGACGACGAACACAGTGTGGCCCATCCCGCAGAAATACCAGGTGGTAATCGCGGGGGCGACCGGCTCGTGGGCTGCGGCCAACGGAACCTGGCGCATGACGCTGACGGGCGCCAGCAGCGGCACGCTGCCGTTCAACTCCAGCGCATGGGGAGCGCCGCCCAGCGGCATGACCATGGGCGCGACCACCTTTGCGTCCGGGTGCCCCAACTGCAATAGCCAGGGCGGACAGAAGTTCGCTCCCAACTCCTATGCGCAAATGGGCGGCGTGGATGCGGGCCCAATGCCGGTGGGCGCGCTGTCGCTGAAGATGGAAGAGTGGTACGCGGCCACGCGGGCGGGGCGCGGGGACATGGGTCATGCCTTGCGCACGACCATGTCGAACTCATATCTGGCGGCGCGAAATATCTGGCCGGCGGTGGGCTACGCCAATTACCAGGATGCGCTGCTGACGGCAACCAACGGCAGCAATCCGACCTTCACCGCGCAGTCGAACATCTCGCTGATGTACAAGCCGTGCGACAACTACACCTACAGTGCCGGCTGTCAGTTCCGCATTGTGATCTTCGGGTTGACGGGAGCATGGGCGGCGGCCAATGGCGACCAGACGGCGATTGCGATCGACAACACGCACTTCACCGTGCCGGCGCTGGACACGACGACGTGGGGCCGTTTCCCCTATGGCTATGGCGTCTATTTCGTGCCCGACTTCATGCCCTATGGCGCGACCCTGCGGCTGAAGGCGTCTTTCGACGTCGACAGCTTCTGCTCGAGCACCGATCTGAACAACTGGTGCCCGTATGCGAAGGTCTTCCTGCGCACGGTGCAGCGCTACGGGTTGGTGGTGGCCGACGGCACGACGCCGGCGGATAACTGGGACACGACGACGGTTTCCAGCGAATTCCATCCCAACGTGCTGCTGGACGCGACGCAGAACATCCGCTCCTCGACCGCGCTGCAGCCGATTGAGCCGCTGCTGGAGGTGGTGAATCGCGCATCGCAGCAGCTTTCCAGCAACCTGAACAGCTATCTGGCGACGCCGGTGAACCGCACCACGGTGACGGTATGCGGCACGGCGGGCTGCGCGTCGAACGACGTGCTCCTGCAGGGCACGACGATCGGCACCGACCGCGAGCGGCTGACGATGGGCGCGGGCGCGTCGTATCAGCTGAACGTCTGGGTCAACGGCAACGCGAACCAGCACCTGACGTACAGCATGGATTCGGGCATCACGGGAGCGTACGTCTCGTCCTCGGGCGCGGTGTGGATGCCGTACTGTCCGACGAAGCAACGTGGGATGATCACGGTCACCTCGCTGGCCGATCCTGATGCGCTGCCGCTGTATATCGAGGTGGCCTGCCTGCCGATCTCGAACGATGGCGGCTATCGTCTGGCGCTGGGCAACTACAGCGGGGACTATGTCGACTCGAACGGGCGAACGTGGTGGGGAAGCTGGGGCAATGTCGGCTTCAACAGCAACTACGAGACGACTGGTCTGTACTGGGGCTCGCAGAATGGCACGTGGCAGGGCATGGGCCTGTGCCGGAACGATACCTGGAGCGGGACGGACAGCCAGCTTTATTCACGCAGCACCAATGCCGATGAGGACACCAGGGTGGATGTCATCCTGCCTAACGGCATTTACAACCTGACGCTGTACGGTGAGCCGGGCTTCGGCGGCTTCGGCCCGGGAAGCACTTGCGGCAACACCGCCGGCGAGAACGTTTATGACTGGCAGGTGCAGGGACAGACGGTAGGCTCCTGGCTAGACGGCTATGTGCTGGCGGGTAACCAGCCGTATCACGGGTACACGCTGGGCGCGATCGCGGCGGTGACCGACCACGCGTTAGTGACCGTGGGCCGGCTGCGGCTGCCGACGACCTACGGAATGTCGTGGAGTTCGCTGCTGATCAAGCCGGCGGCGGCTTCGCGGGTTCCGCCGCAAGGCCACTAGCAAGACCGGCGGGCGGAGGGGTATGCGCGCTGCACCGCCCGCCGATACAAGGAACAGTGCATTTCCGCGAAAGCGGGGTGCGCTGTGCCGGAGCGGCTGGCAGGGTCCGCTCCGGCGCGTGCATTTTTCAGGATGTTATCGCTGTGAATGATGAGCGCGGAGCGGCGCACGCAGCTGGCAATGCTTGGCGCCAGGCGGGCGGGGGAAGCTCACGCGGCAGCTACGCGGACCGTTGAGGGTGCGCGGAAGCGAGCTCCGCAATTTCGGTTAGCCGCTGCTCGACGCGGTAGTCCGTTGTGGCGTCAGGCTTCGGAGCCCGGCGTCGCCAGATCAGAAACAGAATTGCGGTCAGCGATAAGGCCACCAGGGTGAGCGCCACGCACAGGCCTATGGTCCAAAGCTGAAAGGCATCGGCAAAGTTGTTGGAACTCATGCACAGCCCCCCTTGACTTGCGCGAAGTGGCGATGCTGCGACCCCAAAGCTATGATCGTTCTGATGCGCGACGCGCCGTTGGGGCGGGCCGGATACCGCCAATCTACGCCGCGGCTGCTGTGTGAATCTACGGCCTTTAGGGACCATCAGGTGAATACAATTAAAGTGGCGGTAGCCCCGCCGGATGGTGCTGATAGGAGGCTTGTTTGTGGCCGAAGCGAGGAGCAAGAGCGAAGATCGGGAAGGAAAGCAAGGGCTAACAAATAAGAGCCAGCAGCCGACCGCCATAAGCTAACGGCTAAAAGCTGACGGCTAAAAGCTGACGGCTAAAAGCTGACGGCTAAAAGCTGACGGCTAAAAGCTGACGGCTAAAAGCTGACGGCTAAAGGCGAACGGCTAAGAGCCAAAAGCCAAAAGCCCCTTCACAATCGCACAATCTTTTCCGAGGAAAAGGCCTTCATCGCGTTACGGGTGTCGACGATGAGGCGCGCGCGGTTGAGCAGCATGCGGTAATCGAAGTCGGAGTGGTCGGTGACGATGACGACGCAATCGGCGCCGGCCGCGGCCGGTTCCAGCGGCTCCGAGGCCAGTGAAATCCCATCCAGCTTGAGTTCGGGGACATAGGAATCGGTGTAGGAGAGGGTCGCGCCGAGTTTGCGCAGCAGCAGGATGATGTCGAGTGCGGGCGACTCGCGCATGTCGTCAATGTTGCGCTTGTAGGCCACGCCTACGATGTGGACGCGCGCGCCTTTGACGGCTTTGCCGTGCTGGTTCAGCGCGTCCTGGACTTTCTCGACGACGAAGTGCGGCATCCTGCCATTGATGTAGCCGGCGAGATCGATGAAGCGCGCCTCGATGCCCGACTGCTTGGTCTTCCAGGAGAGATAGAACGGGTCGATGGGAATGCAGTGGCCGCCGAGGCCGGGTCCGGGATAAAACGGCATGAAGCCGAAGGGCTTGGTGGCGGCAGCGTCGATGACCTCCCAGACGTTGATTCCCATGCCGTCGCACATCAGCGCCATTTCATTCGCCAGGCCGATGTTGATCATGCGGAAGGTGTTCTCCAGCAGCTTCACCATTTCGGCGACGCGGGTGTTGGAGACGGGCACAACTTTTTCCAGCGCCTGCGAGAAGAAGAGCTTGCCCATCTCGGTGCAGGCGGGGGTGATGCCGCCGACGACTTTCGGCGTGTTGTGCGTCTGGTAGGTGGGATTGCCGGGGTCGACACGCTCGGGCGAGAAGCAGAGGAAGAAATCTTCGCCGGCCTTGTAGCCGAGCTTTTCGAAGGTGGGCAGCAGCAGTTCGTCGGTCGTGCCCGGGTAGGTGGTCGACTCCAGGATAATCAGCAGGCCGGGATGGAAATGCTTCGCGATCGCCTCGACGGCGGAGACGATGAAGCTCATGTCCGGGTCTTTGGTCTTGCGCAGCGGCGTGGGGACGCAGATGTTGATGGTATCGAGCTCGCGGACGACGGAGAAGTCGGCGGTGGCGCGAAAGCGTTTTTTGCCGATGAGATCGGCGACCTCGCCGGAGGAGACGTCCTGCACATGCGAGATGCCGCGATTGAGGTCTTCGACCTTGGCCTGCTGCACATCGATGCCGGTGACGTGGAAGCCGGCCTTGGCGAACTCGACGGCCAGCGGCAGTCCTACGTAGCCCAGGCCGACAATGCCGACTCGGGCCGTCTTGGATGCGATCTTCTCCTTCATCGCTTCCAGCGTTGATGCGGTTCTCACCGTGTTCATTCCCATGGCTCCATCATAGCGTCGAGACCGATCATTGTGCCTTCACAAGGACCACATGGATCCAATTGGCGTGCGGCTGACTCATCGCAGCCTGCATGCGATTCAGGCGCAGCGCAATGCCGGAGCACACGCGCGACAGCGCCGAGCGGCCGTTGGGAGCGACTAGCGCGGCGCCGCAGTGGATGCAGGGCTCGTCCTGATCGTAGGTGCCCCAGGGATTGCCCGCCCAGTCCATCAGCGCGGTCGCGAGCGGGTTGGTCACATCGTTGTTGGAGCCGACGAAGGAAGTGGATCGCAAGGTCATGCCGGGGAAGAGGCTGCGAAGCTTCGCCTCGTCGAAGGTGTTGACGTGCGCCCACGGCGGGTTGATCGTGCCGCACTTGCGGCAGGTGGTGCGGCTCACGCGTGTGTCCTGGCGAAAGGGAACGCCGATGACGATCTCGTGGCGGGCAACGCGCATCAGCTCGCGGCAGGCCTGCTGGAGGGCAGGAATGTGCTCCAGGACCTCGGCGCAGAAGACGCAGTCGAAGGAGGCGTCGGGGAACGGCAGGTTGGTGATGTCGCCGGCGACGGTGGTGACGCGCGGGATCTCGAAGGCAGGCTTCTCCAGGTCGAGCGCGGTGACCTCGGCAAAGGACTCGGTCAGCAGACGCGAGAAGTGGCCGTCGCGGGCCCCGACGTCGAGGACCGACTTCCGCCCGCGCGGCAACAGGCGCAGCAGGTCGGCGGTGCGGGCTTGCTCCTGAGCGCTCTGGCGGTATTGTGAGAGGTCGGACATTAGCTGTTGGTGAATCCTTCTTTCCCACCCTTTCGCCAACCGAAGGCGAAAGGATGGGGCACCCTCGTTTTTGCGCGACTAGTACTTGGCAATTGGCACTTGGCAGTTTGCATTTGGTGGCTCGTGCTCGCCACGACTGTTGTCATGTTGCCGCATGCGTTCGCGTTGCCGATTTTCTGCCTCCCGCACCGAAATAAAATTCACGCAAGACATCGCGACTGCGGGCTCCTGCCTGGCCGTCCCACAGCGGGGGAACTTGCGCGTTTCGCGGCGAAGCCTGCATCTGGCGCCAGGCCGCCAGAATGCTCTCCTTCTTGGTGCCTGCCAAGCGATTGGTGCCGAGCTCGATGGTTGAAGGACGCTCGGTATTGTCGCGGAGCGTCAGGCAGGGCACACCGAGCACAGTCGTTTCCTCCTGAATGCCTCCCGAATCGGTCAGCACCAGCGCGCTGGCGGCTTCGAGGCTCAAGAAATCGAGATAGCCGAGCGG
>Ga0070734_10005347_pt1 | contig 11415 bp, 7 predicted proteins | sample Coa_R1_8_FD_66444 | JGI IMG/M metagenome (GOLD analysis project Ga0070734, IMG submission 66444) | Surface soil microbial communities from Centralia Pennsylvania, which are recovering from an underground coalmine fire - Coalmine... | ecosystem: Environmental > Terrestrial > Soil > Unclassified ...
TGCGGCTCCCCATCACCACGCTCAAGATCCGGGTCGTGCGGGGGCGGGCGATGCTGCGCCAGCTGGTCGAGCGGACGGGGGTGACGACGTGAGCACCGTCGAACAGCCGCCGGCCGCGCGGGGACGGATGCCCGAGCTCCGCCGCCTGCGCGACGACGTCACGCCGCCGCCCGATCTGGTCGCGCGCGTGATGACCCGCGTCTCCGAGCCACGGCTCCCCTCGATCTGGCAGTGGCTGAATCGACCGGTGCTGCTGGAGTTGCGGATCTCACCGCTGGTCATGATCGGGCTGGCGATGGCGCTGGGGGCCGCCTTTGTCTATGTCGGCGCCACTTTGCGCTGAATGTTAACGTTCACGCGCTGACGTCGACGCAGAGCACGAACACGCGCTCGTTGTTGGCGGCGTCGCGGAAGCAGGTGCTGATCGTCCGGCATAGCTGCCCGCTGGCCAGCGAGACGTACGGGTCGGTGGTGTACCGCGGCAGCTCGACGTCCATCAGCACGTAGAAGTACTCCTTGAGCGAGTGGTCGGTCCCGCGCGGCGCCGGCCGGAACATGGCCCCGGGGCGTTCGGCCAGGCCGGCGCGGGTGATCGTGTCGGTGACTTGGACACCGGCGTCGTCGAGGACGTACAGGCAGTCGATCTTCGGGTCCGCCCCCAGCTGCCGCGCGAGGACGCCGTCGAACTGGCCCGCCGTCGCGTCGGCCAGCTCGATGAGGATCCGGCTCAAGATCTGGTTGAAGCGGCGGTACTCGACCTTGCGCGCGTTGATCTGCCCCACCATGTGCCCCTTGAAGGCGCGCGCCAGCGGCTCGACGCAGCCGGCCGCCCGCTCGAAGCCGCCGCGGTCGAAGGTGGCGGCGGCGCTGGGCCGCCCCAGGAAGAACCCCTGCAGCAGATCGGCCCCCAGCTCGAGGGCGGTGACCGCCTCGGCCTCGGTCTCGATCCCTTCGGCGACCACCAGCGCGCCGATCCGCCGCGACAGGTTGACCAGGCTCTTGAACGTCTCCTGTTTGTAGAAGTCGGCGTCGACGCCGGTGACCAGGCTGCGATCGATCTTGATGACGTCGGGGCGGAACAGCGGGATGCGATCGAGGTTCGAGTGGCCGGCCCCCACGTCGTCGAGAGCCACGAGGAACCCGCGCGCGTGCAGCGCCGTCGCCAGCTCGCCGAAGCGGTGCACGTCGTCGAGGCGCGACTCGAGGAACTCGACCCCCACGTTGCGCGGATCGAGCCCGGCGCCGCGGATCAGCGCCTCCAGCTGCGCCGACAGGGCCGACGGCTTGGAGGTGCTGGTCAGATCGAGGTTCAGGAACAGCAGCAGATCGTCGGGGCGCGCGCGCAGCCGGTGGAAGCTGCGGACCGCGCTCTCGCGGCAGAGGTCCTCGATCGGGCCGGCGATCCGCTCGGCGGCCGCCAGCTTGAACAGCGTGGTGGGCGGGATGAGGTTCCCGGTCGGCCCCACGCCGCGCGAGAGCGCCTCCAGCCCCACGACGCTCCGGCGCCGGACCGAGAAGATCGGCTGGAAGTGGGTGGTGACCCGGCGCGCCTCCACGGGCGCGTGACGCGGCGGTCGCCGCTCGGCCAGCTCCAAGTCGCGTTGCAACAGCATCGAAGACCCCGACATGTGGTTGATGTAGGCGGGGTCATCGGCACGCTTCTGCCGCACCTGAGGCGTTCCCTGACGATTTGACCGAGCTGAAACAATTCACCGACGGAGCGCGTCGGGCGGCGCGCCTCCGGACTACAGATCCAGGTCGGCCTGGGCCGCGCGCTCCATGATGAACTTGAAGCGTGCCTCGACGTCCTTGCCCATCAGCTCCGTCAGGACCTTGTCAGTCTCGGCGACGTCGTCGATCTTGACGCGCAGGAGGCGCCGCGTCGCCGGGTCGAGCGTGGTGCGTCGCAGCTCGTCAGGCTGCATCTCGCCGAGGCCCTTGAACCGCATGATGTCGGGACGCGCGTTCTTGGGGAGCTCGCCGATGATCCGGTCGCGGTCGGGCTCGTCGAGCGCCCAGAACGTCTCCTTGCCGTGGTCGACGCGGTAGAGCGGCGGCTGCGCCAGGTAGACGAACCCCTCGGTGACCAGCGGCTTCAGGTGGCGGTAGAAGAACGTCAGCAGCAGCGTCGCGATGTGGTGGCCGTCGGAGTCGGCGTCCATCAGCAGGATGATCTTGTGGTAGCGGAGCCGCTCGATCTTGAAGTCGGCGCCCACGCCGCACCCCAGCGCCGACACCACGTCCTGCAGCTCCTTGTTCTCCAGCACCTTCTGCAGCGACGCCTGCTCGGTGTTGAGCACCTTGCCGCGCAGCGGAAGAATCGCCTGGGTCTTGCGCTCGCGCCCCTGCTTGGCCGAGCCGCCGGCCGAATCCCCCTCCACGATGAACAGCTCGCTCTTGCCGGGATCGGTCGATGAGCAGTCAGCCAGCTTGCCCGGCAGGTTCAGTCGGTGGGAGACCGCCGTCTTGCGCGAGACCGCCTGCGCCGCCGCGCGCGACGCCTCGCGCGCCTTGGCCGCCAGCGCGATCCGCTCGACGATCTGCGCGCCGGCGGTCTTGTTGCCGAGCAGGAAGGTCTCCAGCGCCGGACGGACGGCGCCGTCGACCTGCGCCTGCGCCTCGGGGCTGCCGAGGCGCTCCTTGGTCTGCCCCTGGAACTGGGGCTCCTGCATGTAGATCGACAGGACGCCGACGACGCCCTCGCGGACGTCCTCTGCGGTCAGCGTCACCCCTTTCGGCGCCAGGTTCGAGGTCTCGATGAAGGCGCGAACCGCCTTGACGATCGCCGCGCGAAAGCCCTGTTCGTGCGTCCCGCCCGAGATGGTCGGGATCCCGTTGACGTAGGAGCGGATCGTCTCCTCGTGCGATTCCGTCCACTGCAGCGCCGCCTCGATGCGGAAGCCGGCCTCGCCGGCGCGCTCGAAGTAGAACACCTGCGGCGCCGTGGGCGCCTTGCCGCGGTCGGTGACCAGCTTGGCCAGGAAGTCGGCGATGCCGCCGGCGTGCTCGAACGTCTCGCTCGTCTTGGCGGCCTCGTCCTTGAAGACGATCGACAGGCCCTTGTGCAGGAACGCCTTGGCGTCCAGGCGGAAGCGGATGGTCTCCGCGGAGAAGGACTGTTTACCGAAGATCTCCGGGTCGGGGCTGAAGGTGATCGAGGTGCCCGTCCCGCGCGCCGGGCCGACCTTGCGCAGCTTGGTGACCGGCTTGCCCCGCTGGTATTTCTGCTCCCAGAGGGCGCCGTCGCGACGCACCTCCGCGGTCATCTCCGACGAGAGCGCGTTGACCACCGACGAGCCGACGCCGTGCAGACCGCCCGAGAACTGGTACTGCCCCGAGGAAAACTTGCCGCCCGCGTGCAGCGTGGTCAGGACCAGCTCCAGCGCCGACTTCTTGAACTGCTTCTTGATGTCGACCGGGATCCCGCGCCCGTTGTCCGCCACGGTGACCGACTTGCCGTCGGCGTGCAGGATCACCTCGAAGCGGGTGCCGTAACCGTTGATCACCTCGTCGACGGAGTTGTCGACGATCTCCCACAACAGATGGTGGTACCCCTTGCTGTCGGTGCCGCCGATGTACATGCCGGGCCGCTTGCGTACCGGCTCCAGGCCCTCGAGTACGGTGATGTCTTCGGAGGTGTAACTGCTCACGTCGGTGTCATCCGGTTCAGAATCGTCAGTTCAAGAGCGCCGGCGGCGGCACGGGCAACGGGGTGGTGACACGAACGATCTTGGTCTTGCGCTTGAGCGCGTGCCCCTTGCCGCCGCGGCCGGTGACGCTGAAGCGCCCTGGGCCGACCGGCAGCTCCTTGCCGTCGTCGGTCTCGGCGACGACGACGTCCTTGTCCTTGGGGCCGCCGACGCCGAAGCCGACCACGGCGGCGTCACCCGCCTTGATGACGGTCACGCCGCGCCCGGGGTTCGACAGCTCGGGGAGCTCGTCGGCCTTGCAGAGGAGCGCGCGCGCGTCGCTGGTGACGACGCAGACGATGTCCTTCTGACCGGCGACCGCGACGGCGACGAGCTCGTCGCCGTCGGCCGGCTTGGCGAAGCGGCGCCCGGCGCGCGTGGAGAGCTCCCGGTGAGCGTCGAACCCGAAGCGCAAGCCGAAGCCGCCCTTGCTGACCGCCACCGCCAGCGTCCCCTTGGGCGCGTCCTTCTCGCTGACCGACAGCGCGCCGATGACGCGCTCGCCGTCGCGAAAGTTGAACAGCTTCTGCACCGGCTCGCCGTACCCCGTCGAGGCCGGCACGTCGTTGATGCGGATGACGTAGGCGTAGCCGAGGCTGGAGAAGATGGCGATCGGCTCCTTGGTCGAGCCCCGGATGACCGAGAGGATGGCGTCCCCCTCGCGCAGGCGGGTGGCCGACAGGTCCTTGACCTCGCGCACGCGCTTGAGCCAGCCGTCGCGCGAGAGGATGACCGTCACCTCCTCGTCGACGATGAAGTCCTCGGCGACGAACTCGGTCTCCTCGCCGCCGGCCCCGCCGATCTTGGTGCGGCGCTTGTCCTCGAAGCGCCCGGCGACCTCGGCGATCTCGTTGCGCACCACGCGCAGCAGCTTGCGCTTGTCGCCCAGGATCGCCTGGATCTCCTTGGCGCGCGCCCGCTTCTGCTTCAGCTCCTCGAGGATCAGGTTGATCTCCAGCTTGGCCAGCTTGTAGAGCTTGAGCTCGAGGATGGCGTCGGTCTGGGCCTCGGACAGCTCGAAGCGCTTGGCCAGCTTGACGGCGGCGTCGGCCTTGCCGTCGGATTTGCGAATGATGCGAATCGCCTCGTCGAGCGCGTCGAAGATGATCGCGAAGCCCTCGAGGATGTGGATGCGGCGCTGCAGCTCCGCCAGCTCGAACTCGAACCGCCGGCGCACCGTCTCCTCGCGGAAGGTGAGGAACTCGCGCAGCATCGCCGCCAGGTCGACCTTCACCGGGGCGGCGATCTCGCGGTTCTCCGTCGGGAAGAGGCAGGTCAAGTTGACGTGGAACCCGGTCTCGAGCGGCGTGTGCTTGTAGAGGTAGGCCATCACCAGGTTGGGATCGGCCCCCTGCTTCAGCTCCAGCACGATGCGAACGTCGTCGGTCGACTCGTCGCGCACGTCGACCAGCATCGGGAGCTTCTTGTTGATGATGACGTCGGCGATTCGCTCGACCAGGCCCGACTTGGTCAGCGCGTACGGGATCGAGGTGATGATCACGTGGTCGCCGGCGCGTCCGCCCGACTCGGTCTTCCACTCGCCGCGCAGGCGGATGCTCCCCTGCCCCGCCTCGTAGATCTCGCGCAGCTCCTTCTTGCTGTTGATGATCTGGCCGCCGGTCGGGAAGTCGGGTCCCTTGATGTGCTTGAGGAGATCCTTCGTCTCCAGCTTCGGGTCGTCGAGCATGGCGACCGCCGCCGCGCAGACCTCGCCCAGGTTGTGGGGCGGAATGTTGGTGGCCATGCCGACTGCGATCCCGGTGCAGCCGTTGATCAGCAGCTGCGGCACCTTGGCCGGCAGCACGATCGGCTCCTCGGTCGTGCCGTCGTAGTTGGGGCGAAAGTCGACCGTCCCCTGCTTGATCTCGCCGAGCAGGTCCATCGACAGCGGCGCCAGGCGCGCCTCGGTGTAGCGGTGGGCCGCCGGCGCGTCGCCGTCCAATGACCCGAAGTTGCCGTGCCCCTCGACCAGCGTGACCCGCATGGCGAACGACTGGGCCAGGCGGACCATGGCGTCATAGCAGGCGGTGTCGCCGTGAGGGTGAAACTTGCCCAGGACGTCCCCGACGATGGTCGCCGACTTGCGGAACTTGGCGTCCGGGTAGAGGTGCAGGTTGGCGTACATCGCGTAGAGGATGCGCCGCTGCACCGGCTTGAGGCCGTCGCGCACGTCGGGGAGCGCGCGCGAGGTGATGACGCTGACCGCGTAGTTGAGGTAGCGCCGCTGCGCCTCGAGCACCAGCGACGCGTCTGCTGGCGGCGGCGGATCGCCGCCGTCGGTTCCGTTGGCGCCGCCGCCGCGCTTGCGGCCGCGGCCGCCACCGTCGGAGGCGCCGTCCTTGCTCGGCTTGGCGCCGCCCGCGATAAGATCCAGCTGTCGGGTGGCCATCGGGCTAAAGGTGCCATGGACCCTAAAGGAGCGGGATCCGAATTGCAAGAAACCCGCGGCGCCGCGCCGCTTCTACGCCGGTTCTCGGTCGCGCTGGTGGCCGCGCTCGTGCTCGGCGCGCCCGCGGCCGTGTCCGCGCCACCGCCTGCACCTCATCCCCTCACTTACGCCGAGGACGTGGCGCCGCTCCTCGACCGCTGGTGCGTCCCCTGCCACAGCGGGCCCGAGGCCGACGGCGGGCTGTGGCTGGACAGCCTGGACGGCGTCCTGCGTGGCGGCGACAGCGGCCCGGTCGTGGTGCCGAGCGCTCCGGCGGCCAGCCTACTGGTCGCCAAGATCGAACGCCGCCACCGCCCGTCGATGCCGCCGCGCCGCCGCCTCCCGGCGGCGCAGATCGCGATCCTGCGAGGATGGATCGCCGCCGGCGCCCCGCGCTGAAGCGTACGGTGGCTCGCAGGTCGCGCTTCTGCTCCAATGCGGCGGGTGACGCCCCGGACACACCGACCTCATGGGCAGCGATTCTTGCTGGCGGCCGCCCTGGCCGCCGCCGGATGCGGCGGGACGCCGTTGATGTACCTCCCCGGCACCACCGTCGCCTCACGCCGGCTGGCCGCCTTCCCGTCCGACGGGATCTACTGGACCTTCTATGCAGACGGGAAAATGAAGGTCGCTCGCGAAGGGTCCGTCACGGCGCGAGCGAACGTCGACGAATCGATCGCCTACCGCGTCCAGCAGCACGGCGGACAGGTTTTTCGTGCGCCTGCGCTCGAGAATCTCCCGTACGCGCCCGCCTTTCACGAATGGGCCTTCGATTCGTTGGTCGAGATCATGGACGAACGTCGGGGGAGGGCCCATCGGAAGCATGGCTCGGTGGGCGACTGGGTCTTCCGCACCAGCCTGGCGCGCTGGCGGACCGAGCTCAACGCGGACTATGTGCTGGTGTCGGCGTTCAGCGACGGACACAACACACCCCAGCGACAGATCGGGCTGGTCTTCGGGGGTGGACTACGCGCTCTCCGACCGGCGATCACCTGCGCCGTCCAGCTCCAGACCGGCCGGATCGTCTGGTGCAACTTCTTCCAGGACTTCCAGGGCGGCGACCTCCTGGGCCGCGCGGGCGCCCAGGAGCTGGCCGACGGCCTCCTCGAACCGATGCTGCGCGCCGGGGACGGGGCTCCCCTCGAGCCGCCGCCCCCGCCCGCGCCGCGATAGCGCGCGCTACTGGCAGGTCGCCAGGTCGACGGTGACGGTGGTCCCCGCGGCCGCGACGACGCCGACGTCGGCGCCGCCGGAGCACGCCGTCGCGCGCGTGATGGCGTTGGTCGAGCTGCTGCAATCGGTCGGGCCCGAGAAGACGTTCCCCTCGGCCGACAGCGTCAGCGGCCCCTCGTTGGGCGACATCTGGACGCAGAGCCCGGTCAGGTCCGGGTTCGAGCCCGCCGCCGCCTGGATGACGTTCCCGCCCGGACTGCCGGCCACGCCGAGATCGATCGTCGACAGGTCGTTCGACGCCGCGCTCGAGTCGGACGACGTCACGAGCAGGCCGTTCAGCTTGTTGTTGAGCAGGACGTTCCCCCGCAGCTTGACCTTCTCGCCGCCGAACAGCTGCACGCCCTGACGGGTGTTGTTCCAGGCGACGAGGCCGCTCACCGTCGACAGCGGCGCCGCCCCGGCGGTCTCGAAGATCTCGAGCCCGTCGAAGGCGTTGCCGGAGGCGACGACCGTCCCCTGGCCGTTGGCCGGCAGCACCGGCACGCCGGTGATGTTCAGGACACCGGCGCCGGTCACGTAGATGCCGTGCTCGCTGTTGTTGGCGAAGCTGGTGGTCGCCTGGCCGGCGGTGACGACGATGTTCACCGTCCCGCCCGCCACGTTGAGGCCGTCGTGGTGACGGCTGGCGCTGCCCGCGTTCGTGACGGTGACCCCCTGGCCGATGCCGAGCGTCCCGCTGACGACCGCGATCCCGTTGCCGCCGCTGTTCTGCACCGTCACGTAGGAGATGGCCGCGGACTTGCCGGTGCCGGGCGAGACGCCGATGCCGACGCCCGAGCTGTTGGCGCCGCCGTCGAGGGTGATCGGCGCGCTCGGGTCGGGCGCGATGACCGACTGATCGCCCACCAGGCGGAAGCCGCCGAACGAGGTGTCGGCGCCCGGCGGCATGTTGACGCGGATCGGGCCCGCCTTGGTCGAGATGGCCACGTTGGCCGGCACGACGATGGGCAGCGTCTCGGTCACGTCGAGCGCCACGGTCTGGCCCGCCTCGCCGACGATCACGATCTTGGTGCCCGTGGCGCTGGCCGAGCTGGCGACCGACAGCGCGTGGGTGACGGTCTTGAAGCTGCAGCTCGGGGTGGCCACGCCGGCGGCGATTCCGCTGCCGGTGGCGGTCGCGTCGTCGCCGTTCACGGGGTCGACGAAGTAGGTGTTGCCGCTCACCGCCGTGCAGCCGGTGCAGCTGTTGTTCACGCAGCGGTAGATCGACCCGAACATCGGGTTGCCGGCGCAGTCGGCGTCGACGCAGCAGTTGCCCGCCGTGCAGACGTCGTTGCAGCAGAAGTCGCTGGCGTTGGCCGCGCAGGGCCCGCTGGCGCTGCAGGCGTCGCTGACGCAGGTTCCGCTGGCCGGCTGGCCGGTGGTGGTGTTGCAGATGGTCGCCGAGCCGTAGACCGGGTCGGCCTGGCACTGCGCGTCGCCCGCGCAGGGGCCGCAGTCGTTGGCGGTGACGGCGCCGCAGATGCGGCCGGCGTTGGCGTTCTTGCAGTCCGAGCTGGTGCCGTGGCAGTCGCCCAGCTGGCAGATGCCCTGGTAGCAGATGTTGCCGTTGCCGTACGACGAATCGGCGACGCACTGGCCGTCGGTCGAGCACGGACCGCAGGTGTCGGCCTGCGCGATGCCGCACAGCTGGCCGGTCGGGCAGTCGGACGACGGGCCGTGGCAGTCACCGGTCACGCAGCCGCCGCCGAGGCAGATGGTGGTGACGCCGTAGTTGCTGTCGGACTGGCAGGCGGCGTCGCTGCCGCACGCGGTGCAGAGGTGCGTCCCCTGGTTGCAGAGCTGGCCGCCGCTGCAGTTGGCCGAGGCGTGGCAGTCGCCGCTCACGCAGACGTTGTTGAGGCAGATGTGCTGCGGCCCGTACGCCGTGAGGCAGGCGTTGTCGTTGGCGCAGGCGCCGCAGGTGTGCGTCGTGGCGTCGCAGATCTCGCCGCCGCCGCAGTCCGAGGTCTGATGGCAGGTCCCCGACACGCACGCGCCGCTGATGCAGAGGTGGTTGGTGCCGTAGCCGTTGACGCACTCGGTGTCCGTCGAGCAGGTGCCGCAGGTGAAGTTGGTCGCGTTGCAGATCCCGCCGTTCGGGCAGTCGGGCGAGGTGCGGCACTGGCCCACGATGCAGGTTCCGCCGACGCAGAGGTGCCCCGAGCCGTAGACCGCCTGGCAGGACTGATCGGTCGTGCAAGCGCTGCACATGTGCGTGCTGACGTCGCACAGCTGGCCCGGCGTGGTGGTGCAATCGCTCGCCGTGCGGCAGTTGCCGGAGACGCAGCTGCCGTTCAGACAGAGCTGCGGGCCGGGATAGTTGGCGTTGCAGGTCGCGTCGTCCGGGCAGGCGACGCAGGTCAAGGTGGTGAGATCGCAGATCCTCCCGCCGCCGCAGTCGCTGGTCTGGCGGCAGTTCCCGGGCACGCAGCTCCCGCTCACGCACAGGTGGTTGGCGCCGTAGCCGGACTGGCACTGGTTGTCGGTCGCGCAGTCGACGCAGGTGAAGGTCGAGTCGCAGACCTTCCCGTTCTGGCAGTCGGTCGCCAGGCGACACTGGCCGGCCACGCAGCCGCCCGAGACGCAGAGGTGATCGGTCCCGTAGGCCGCCATGCAGGCCGTGTCGGTCGTGCAGTTGGTGCAGAAGTTGTTCACGCACAGCTGGCCGTTGCTGCAGTCGCTGAAGGTGTGGCAGTCGCCCGAAATGCAGGTGCCGCCGACGCAGACGTGCTGCGGCCCATAACCCGAGCGGCAGGCGGCGTCGCTGGGGCAATTGACGCAGGTGTGCGTCGCGCCGTCGCAGACCTGGCCGTTCGTGCAGTCGGCCGCCGACTGGCAGCCGCCGCTGCCGCCCGCGCCGGCCGTGCCGCCCGTGCCCGCCGAACCGCCCGAGCCGCCGGTCGCTCCGCCCGTGCCACTGCCGCCGGTGCCGTTGCCGCCGGTGCCGTTGCCGCCGGTGCCGGTGCCGCCGCTTCCGCCGGTGCCGTTGCCGCCGGTGCCGGTGCCGCCGCCCCCGCTACCGCCCGCGCCCGCCCCGCCGGTCCCCGCGCCGGCCATGCCGCCGTTGCCGCCCGTCGCCGAGCCGCCGGTCCCCGCGCCGGCCATGCCGCCGTTGCCACCCGTGGCCGAGCCGCCAGTCCCCGCGCCGGCCATGCCGCCGCCGCCTCCGGCGCCGCCCACGCTCCCGCCAGCCGCACCGCCGTTGCCGCCGGTGCCGCCGTCGACGCAGCCCTCGGTCCCCTCGATGCAACCGCCGTCGCCCGCACTGCCGTCAGGGCCCATCCCCGCCGTTCCCCCGGTTCCCGCCGTGCCTCCCGTGCCCCCACCCGATTGGCCGCCGGGCCCCACGGCGCCGCCGTTCCCGCCCGCATCGGGCTTGTAGACGAGGTTGTCGCCACAGGCCGAGGCGCCGACTGCCACCACGAACAGGGCCAGGAAGGACTTGACGGTACCGAAGGTCGGACGGAGATCCATCGCGGTGGAGGCTTCGACAGAATTCTGTCGAAACTTGACCTCAGGCGTCAGCCAGCGGCGCGGACGGCTGCCGAGGGCAGCCAGGCGTTAGGCGCCCGGCGCCTACGACTCGAGCTTCTTGCGCTTCCAGCCGCGGGGCGGGCGCTTCTCGGCCGCGTTCGAGTCCGGCGGCGACCAGTCGGTCCAGCGATAGCTTGGCGGCGAGCGGACGTCGATGTGGACGAACTGGCTGCGCGGGTAGATTCCGATCCCCATCCCGCCGCGGTCGAGCGTCTCGGCGAACGCCTCGATCTTCTTCGGGCTGACGCCCGCGATCCGGATGTCGGTGGCGCGCCCCTTGAAGTGGTTGCTGGTCTGCTTGCGCTGGTTGCGGTAGCCCGACACGATCTCCAGCGGCTTGCCGCCGAAGTGGTCGTAGACGTGCGACAGCAGCGTGAGCAGCTGCGGGTCCATCGCCGTCTCGGTGTCGGTGCGGCGGCAGCGAAGGATGTGGTTCAGCTGCTCGAGGGCGTCGATGTTGTACGACCCGTCCGGGTTGTAGATGTTGACCTTGACCTGGCCGTCCTCGGGATTGTTGAGGCTGACCATGACCAGGTTGCCGGAGGGGCG
>Ga0070734_10005348_pt1 | contig 11415 bp, 11 predicted proteins | sample Coa_R1_8_FD_66444 | JGI IMG/M metagenome (GOLD analysis project Ga0070734, IMG submission 66444) | Surface soil microbial communities from Centralia Pennsylvania, which are recovering from an underground coalmine fire - Coalmine... | ecosystem: Environmental > Terrestrial > Soil > Unclassified ...
TCACAACGTCATCTCCATTTCTATTTCATCGCGCAGCGGAATGCTGTCGAACCCGATGAGCGGTATCCGATCAATCTCATGTTCATGTCCGCCAAAACCGAAGCAGCCGCCTGGAGACATCCGCGTAGTCTCGAATGAACGGAGCTGTCGCCGCAAGCGAGATGGAGAGAATACCTGGTGTGATATTCGACCATTGATACATAGGTTCCTTTTTTCTCCGAGTTGAGGCTACTACTCGCAGATGATCTTTATCTTTACGGCCATGGGAAGTCCGGCGTGGGCGTGAAGCGGTTGTAGAGAGCGGGCAGCGTGAATAAGATCGCGGTCGTAAACTCTCCGAGCACCATTCCCAGGAAGAATGGGCGCAGCCGCGCATAGAGCTTCATGCCGCCGTAACGCAGTATCAATGTCTTCAGCAGCCAGGCGACCAGGCATGGAAACCAGAAGACGATCATGCCCCAGGAACCCGACAGCGCATACCCCAATGGGTGGAAGGGGAACCAGGCAAGGCGCGTCCGCAGCGTGGCCATGACAATGGTAGCGCCAGCGCCGATAAGGAAGTTGATCCGGTCGAAGTAGCTTACCGGCGGGTTGAGGTGCCCGAGGACGGAGGCAGCGCCATCGAAGGCCTCGTTCGGGTTGCCCCGATAAACATAGCTGTACATATCCACCGCGCCGAACTTGTACGGCAGCATGATGTGCAGAGTGCCCGACACGCCCAGCGCAACCAGCAGAGCCAGCGCAAAGACTCCCAGCAGGGAGCGCCGGCGCACGCGCACGCCATCCGAGAACTTCATCGAGTCGAGAAAGCCCGTCAATAGCAGGCCGCGCTGGTCCCGCAGCCATGCGGCATCCAGGAAAGCGAGCCCGGTCAGGTTGGGCGCGCCCAGATTGCGTGGATCGCCAACCATCGCATAGACGTCGATGGGCCGGAACGAGGTCTCCGTCATCAGCATTCCGGCCTCGCAGACGCTGCGTGCCATCACAAGCGCTATCACGAACAGCCCGATGACGATATCTAAGAGCGCCAGCCAGTAGGCGACGGAGAGCAGCCGCAGCCAGGCCGCCATCAGCAGAATACTCGCCAGCAGCCCCCAGACGGCAACACGGTAGGGCAGCACCTCCTCCTCGTCGCGATTTGCGATCTGCGATTTGCGATATCCGAAGAAACCCTGGATTGCAGCCTGCCAGACGCGCTTGAGGTGCGGCCGCGCCGCGTAGAGCATGTAGCCCACCAGCACGAAGTAGCAGCCCATGATCTGGTGCGCCTGGTAGGCTTTACAGTCGTACAGCGGCATGTCAGGCGGCTGATAGCCCCAACTTGCTAACAGCACATCCTCGACACGGGTGAAGATAAAGAAGAACCAGAGGGAGAAGAGCAGATCGGTGGGCAGCAGATAGAAAAAGCCGACGGCAGCAAACGAACAGTACATATGGGTATAACCCAACTGGTTGTAGGGTGGGTTGGGAAAGAAGCTGTTGACGTCGATATCGGTGAGAATGTCAGGAATGGAAGGAGCATACTGGTGCAGGCCCTTGAAGCCGAAAACGATCGCGGGCAGGGCAAACCCGAACCAGGTCAGCCCGTTGCTGAGAAAACCGCTGCCCGTACCGGCGCGGCTGGCGAGGGTGCTTTCGCCCTTGATCATTTCCAGCGGTAACTGCACCAGGGGAAAGGTGAGCTTCTCGTTGTCCACCCACTGCCTCCTCAATAGGGTGGCCAGGCAGAGGAAAGAGAAGAGGAGCAGCGCGACAAAGATTCCCCACATGCACAGCGGCAGGATCCATAGGTGCCAGGGAATATGTTCGCCGGGCTTGAGCGCATCATAGAAGCGGGCGCTGACAAACTGCTTTGGGCCGCCGTGCGGGTCCCAGGGCACGGCCCACTTCGGTATCCAGGAGAAGAACTTTTCCTTCCAGCCGTTCTCCGGCGTGGCGAAGTAGTTGGGCACGATGAGCACCGGAATCAGCTTCTCCAGCACTCCGCGTGAAGAGACCATGGAGGCGAGCAGCATCATCACGTAGATGGTGAACAGTTCGTGCGTCTTGAGACGCAGCCGGGGAGACAGTCGGGTCAGCGCGGCGCGGGCGCCCAACAGCAGCACCAGCATGCCTACGACGACGGGCGGCATCTGTAGAAAGCCGATCTGGATCTTGCCGACAACCAGCTCTGCATAGCAGACGACCACGCACGTGATGGCGACACAGATGACGCCCACGCCCAGAGCGCGCGCCGAGAGCGCGCTGACCCTGGCTGCGTCGCTCGTCTCCATATGGGCGGGAGGGGTGGGGTTATCGCCGGTTAGAGGTGCATTCATCTTCGTTGGCAATAACGATCTCAGGAATACCGTCTTCTCTATGCTGGATGGGTACTAAGCAGTCTGCAGCGGGTCGGGCGATTCGAGAACGCTCAGTAAGGGATCAACGCTGTGCGTTCTTGCCATCCCTATCGCTCCAGCGCCCGCCAGCAGCTCGCGGCGTGGGATTGGCATACTCGTATGCCCTTTCCGATGTCAGCGCGCCGCCTTTCGGGCCGCTCAGGCGCGTCACCTGCAGGTAGCCCGCGTCCCGGCCGACATTGGGATCGAAGAAGGAGCAGGTTTCGTGCGCCTGCTTCAGCGAGCGACCGGTGAGAATGTTGTTGAAGACAACCGGAATCCCCAGCGCGCCGATCTGGACCGGAGCCGCCGACGTGTTCTTCAGGGTGAACCGCAGCGCCAGCCGGCCCGATTCGAGCGCCCAGGCGCGGGTTACCTGGATCGGGCAGTCGGCCGGCAGCGTGGGCGTGAGGTCCGCGGCGGCGAGCGTGTCGCTGGAGGCAAGCAACGCGCGGACGGGATGGCGATCGCGCGCCGTGTCGTAGTCCGTCCAGTCGCGGGTTGTGCCGGTGCGGACGCGGAAGATCAGGTCGCCGAGATGGTGGAAGCGGTTAGCGGAGCGAGCTATCAGGCGGTCGGCCGGAGTAAAGTCGAATCCGCCCGCGCCCTTCGGCTGCAGTGCCGCCACGGTCTGCGAGGAGCGGACGAGCTTGAGCGTGAATTCCGGCGTCTCCAGGTCGATCGTACCCTGGGTGAGCCCGAGCGTGTCCGGTCCCGGCGGGTTCTGTCGTCGCTGCGCACATGCTGGCGACGCCGCCACGACGACGAGTATCTGTACCAGCCAGACCATCGGCTTCATAAGCCTCGCGGCCATTCCTCCCACGGCTCAAAGCCGGTGGGTTTCCTGGCCGCCCTCCTTTTCCGGTTTCTTGAAGGTACTGGTAGAAAAGAGAAAAGACTCACTTCTAAATTCCCGCCCTGCTTCTAATGAGGTGTTCATCTTCGGCTTGATTGTACCCACTTTTTGCTACTTCGCTTTTCCGTTTTAATCTTCCTAGGAAGAAAGGCCAATGCATCAGAGGAAAACTCCGGCCGCCTGGCTAACAGGGGATTGGAGACAATTGGAATGGCGATCGTCGAGGAAATCTGGAACGGATTGCTGGATGTTGTCTATCCGCCGCACTGCCTGGTGTGTGGGGCCTGGCAGGAGGAGCCTTTGTGCCTGGCCTGCCGGAACGAGATCAAGCCTCCCGAGCCGCCGTTCTGCGACCGCTGCGGCGCGCTCATTCCCGCCGAGAGAACACTCTGCCTCGCCTGTGAGAAGGGGCCAGCGCCGCCCTTTGCCTGGTGCCAGGCGATGGGCCGCTACGAAGGCGCGCTGCGTCTGGCCATCCACCGGCTCAAATACGACGGCAAGACCGCCCTGGCAAAGCCGCTGGGCAAACTGCTGGCCGAATCGCTGGACCGGCCCGGTTCCCGCCTGCTTCCCCTACCCGCTTCTTCCGACCGGCCGGCCTTCGACGCGGTCGTTCCTGTGCCGCTGCACCCCTCTAAACTGCGAGAGCGCGGCTTCAACCAGTCGGAGCGGCTGGCCCGGATCGTGGCCCAGGAGTATGGGTGGCGGCTGGACACGCGGGGGCTGCGGCGCATCCGCCGCACGAAGACACAGACGCGGCTGGGCCACCAGGAGCGCGCTCAGAATGTGCAGGGAGCCTTCGCCGCCCGCGCGCCGGACTATTTCGCCGGGCAATCCGTGCTCATCCTGGATGATGTGCTCACAACGACTTCCACCTGCTCTGAATGTGCTCGTGTCGTAAAGGAGGCCGGGGCGGTGAACGTTTGTGTCGTGGCCTTGGCGCTAGACTAGGTCTCGTACTGTCCGCTCGACAGTATAGCCAGGATATCGTCTACCAATTATCATGCCTTGCCAGTGGTGGCAAATCAATGGTAGATCTCATGAGTTTGAACTTGACCTTCTCTCTTGCTCGGTCGCTTGATTTAATTGAAACAAGCGACCGACCCTCTGTGTCATCTTCAGAAATATCTGCCACCGGATCTTCAACATTATTTGTCACCCTCCGCCCGTGTTACGCGTCCTCGCGGTGAAGGGTATGGAAAACCTCCAGGAGCTTCTCGGCCACTTCTGCTTGCGACCGCCGTTCCCCAGGCAGTCCCATCGCTTGTTTTTCGAGCCTGTCTAAATGGGCAATCAGCTTGTCCCGTGTCGCCCCGGCTTGGAGCAAACGGCAGATACCCGCAGCATAGCTATCGTATTCGTCCATCGCATTAATGTTACCCAAGATACCAATGGGATCCCAGTCGACCAGGAGCACAAGACGGACGAAGCCATGCAACGTCGAGAAAGGACGCCAGGCGTCATCGACTTTTCTCATTGCCTTGTCCTGTTCTGGCGTAGCGCTCGCCCTCCGCGCTCGCCGCGTTTGTTACTGAACGGATGTACTTGTAATAGGTGTTGCGACACACTCCAAGGATCTGACAAATCTCGGCGACGGAGCGAGAGGTATCGTTCTTGAGCGCCAGCGCCGCCTTCTGTTTGTTCGGATCCATCACGCCCGGCGGACGACCGCCCTTTCTTCCCCGTGCCCGCGCCGCCGACAACCCTGCGTTGGTGCGCTCGCGGATCAGGTCGCGCTCGAACTCTGCCAACGAGGCGAAGATATGGAAGATGAGCTTGCCTCCCGATGTGGTGGTATCGATATTCTCCTGAAGACTTCGGAAACCAATCCCTTTGTCGGCCAGGTCTCGCACCGTCTCCACCAGATGCGGCAGTGAGCGTCCCAATCGGTCGAGTTTCCATACCACCAACGTATCCCCTTGCCGGCACTCCTTCAAAGCCTGGGTCAAGCCAGGCCGATCGGCTTTGGCACCACTGGCGGTATCGGTGAAGAGCCGTTCGCAGCCGGCAGCCTGGAGCGCGTCCTGTTGCAGATCGAGATTCTGGTCGGTTGTCGAAACACGAGCATAACCAATGCGCATGGAAACAGTTCCCCTTTGAATGTTAGGTCGGTTGTACCACGAAATTCATTTTCTGTCAATCAGTCTGGGATGTAGATTCCCTATACCAGTTTTGTGGTACGATAACAGGCATCCGAACGACCGCAAACAGTCCGATCTGTCCCTTCTGGGAGCATCCCACGAAAACGACCGTTTTCCTGAACAGGCTCAAGGCGCACTGGAAGCGGACTGGTCATCTACAACAAACCGGTAACTCTGCTCGATGTCGTCCAGAACCGTGGGGCCAATCGCGGGACATTGGGCAATGTAGAACTGAATATCCGCCCAACTGTCTTCCTCCGTCCATTCATGATGGCCGCGGCGAAGAACGCTGATTTTGGCAACGACACGATGCTGTATCTCATTGAGCCACTTCATCAGTTCTACTTTCTGGGCATCACTGAGGGAAGGATCCGACCACAGGCGCATACTGGTCGTCAGTCTGTGTGCCAGGATCTCGTAGAAGTGCAGTCGTTGCTCCGGCGTCAGACTGCCGATCCGTTCGACATAAGGAAAGTTCATCGCACCTCCTTGGCGAGTCGGTTCGCCACGATTACCAAGCTGTCAAACGTTCTCCGGGTCCTTGCTTCTCATGAAAACCCCGCTCACCGAACTTACCCAGCAGCAACGCACTCTGGCATGGCAACGCTACCAGGTTCTGCGTCCCTTCCTAGAGGAGGGAGTATCCCTGGAACAGATCGCCCAGCAGCATGCGCAGACCTTGCGGACCATGCGGCGCTGGGTTGCACGCTATCGCGCCGAAGGATTGGCTGGATTGGTCCGGAAAGGGCGAGCCGATCAGGGAGAACGGCGTAAACTCGCTCCCGAGATGCAGAAGCTGGTGGAAGGGCTGGCGCTACAGAAGCCTCCCCTGAGCGCCGCCCTCATCCACCGCAAGGTGCGCGACTTGGCCCTCTCGAAAGGAGAGCCTGCTCCGAGCTATTCTCTGGTCTATGCCGTGATCCGCGCGCTTCCCAGGGCGCTGACCACACTTGCCCATGAGGGCAGCAAAGCATATTCAGAGCGCTTTGACTTGGTTCACCGTCGAGAAGCCAGCGGACCCAACGTCATCTGGCAGGCGGACCACACCTTGTTGGATATCCTCCTGGTTCGGGAAGGCAACGCACCGGCTCGCCCCTGGCTGACGACCATCGTCGATGACTTCAGCCGCGCCATAGCTGGCTACTTTCTCTCCTTTGACGCCCCCTGTTCGCTGCATACCTCGCTGACGTTGCGGCAGGCGATCTGGCGCAAGGAAGATCCGCGCTGGCATGTCTGCGGCATTCCACAGATGCTCTACTCCGACAACGGCAGCGACTTCACCTCGCAGCATCTTGAGCAGGTCAGCGTCGATCTCAAGTTCCAACTGTTCCACTCTCTCCCAGGCCAGCCGCGCGGCCGCGGGCGCTTCGAACGCTTCTTTGAGACGCTCAACCAGATGCTCCTATGCGAGCTGCCTGGCTATGCGCCGGCGAAAGGCTCAATGCGTGGGGAGCCACAACTGACCTTGCGCGATCTGGACCGACGCTTTGTTGCGTTCCTACTCGAAGTCTACCATATGCGCATGCACGGAGATACCAGGATGCCTCCGCAGCAACGTTGGGAAGCGGGCGGCTTTCTACCGCACATGCCGGGCAGTTTGGAGCAACTGGATTTGCTGCTGTTGACCGTGCCGAAAACGCGCAAGGTGCGCGCGGACGGCATCTGGTTTCTGAACATGCGCTACATCGATCCCACACTGGCCGCCTACGTCGGGGAACAGGTTCTGTTGCGCTACGATCCGCGCGACATCGCCGAGGTGCGCGTCTTCTACCAGGATCGTTTTCTCTGCCGGGCCATCTGCCAGGAGCTGGCCGGCGAAACCATTCCGTTGCGCGAGATTATCCGGGCGCGCAACCATCGTCGCAAGGAACTGCGCCAGACCCTGCAGGACCGCCGACGTACCGTAGACACTCTGCTGGAGCTGCGCCGGTGGGCGCCGACACCAGCGGACGAGGCGTCCGTTCCAGAGCCGAATGCTGAACCGGCGTCTCCGCGCCTGAAACGCTACATCAATGAGTAATCTGCCGGACCCCAATTTCATCCTGACACGCGAGTATCGACGCTTCGCCGAGTTCTGTGATGCCTGTCGCCGTTATCGGTATATCGGCCTTTGTTATGGATCGCCCGGTGTAGGCAAAACCCTCTCAGCCCGCCACTACACGGGCTGGGACCGGCTTGCAGCAATCAAGCCTTTTACGGAAGCTCCGCTGCAAGAGGTTCACGAACTGCAGGGCATGTGCAGCATCCTCTACACGCTAGGTGTCACCAATACATCCTCCCAGGTCGCACGGGAGACCGCATCGCTGCGCCAATCGCTCCACTACCTGCGCTTGGAACCGTTGCGTCGAGAAGAAGAAGCCCTTCTGGAGCGGGTTCGCCGCTATGAACTGCAACGCGAGCAGGAGCGTGAAGAGCGCCTACGGCAACATGACTGGCTGACCGGGCCGCTTCCCGAAGACCCCCCGCGCAGCGAACCGACGTGGTCGGAGATTGGGTTCGACTATCGGCGCAAGCGGCACCAGATCGCCGATCCGACGACCTTGATGATAGTCGATGAGGCCGACCGCTTACGCATGACCAGTCTGGAACAGATGCGCGCGATCTTCGATATGGGCGATATAGGCCTGGTACTGCTGGGGATGCCCGGATTGGAGAAGCGATTGGCCCGCTATCCGCAGTTGTATTCGCGGGTGGGTTTTGTGCATGAGTTTCGTGCTTTGCAAGCCCAGGAGGTGCGAACGCTTTTGGAACAAGACTGGAAGCCTTCCGAGGTGACCGGCTCCTTGGCCGGAATTACGGATGAGGAAGTGGTGGCAGCGGTTGTGCGGATAACGGGCGGCAACTTCCGCCTGCTGCACCGGCTCCTATCCCAGGTAGCGCGGGTGATGGAGATTAACGCATTGTCGACAGTCACCCGTCCGGTTGTCGAGGCCGCGCGCGAGACTCTGGTGATTGGCTCCGCGTAGGAACCGGGTGACAAATAATGTTGAAGATCCGGTGACAGATATTTCTGAAGATGACACCCTCTGGCCGATGCAGAACATTGTTGCACCTGGTAAAGGACGTTATCAGCGGCAATAGTTGTTATTGTCGCAATCTAATTTTCGACCGTTTTTGGCGGGCGAACGGGGTTTTGCTGGGATGGTTGGAAGGGGAGGGGACAGCCTTCAGCGCAGACCGATCAACGCCTCGTCTCGCCACGTCACCTCGACCTGGCCGATCTCATCTAGGCTCCCCAATGCCCTGCGAACCTCCCGCTCGAACGCCTCGCGCCGCTCTCCTAGCCGCGTCAGAACATGCGAAATCGAATACGCGGACCCGAGCAGCGATTCGACCGTCGGGCGCAACGGCGCCGGGTACACATGCTCGATCCTCTCCACGCGCGGGAACGGCGACCGCGCAAGGATCGCTTCAAACGGATCGTGCCGTCCTTGCGGATGGGGACCAGGCGGCACGTCCGCTAGATATCGTTCCAGGATCGCCTGCACCGTCTTCTCGGCCGTTTCCAACACTTCTGGTACCGAAACTCTCCACGGTGTGATAAAAGCGACGGATCCTTCGGTTGCCTCCACCATCGCGCTCAGGTCGCGCAGAACCTGGTCCTTGTCGAGCATCCAGTGAAACGACTGCCCCATCAAGGTCGTGCGGAACCGGCCAAGAGACGCCTGCAACGCCGAGAGATCCTCGGATGTTGCCGTAACGAAGGTCACATTCTCTGTTCCCAGCGCGCGTACGCGCCTCTGGCCCTCTGCGACCATGTCCGGTTCCGGCTCGACGGCGACGACTTCGGCCACGAACGGGGCTACCAACAGGGAGAGCTGTCCTGACCTGTTTAGGCCAGACCTTCCGACAGCGCGAATCGGACGGCCTCTTCACACGTCATCGAGTGGCCGGCTTCCCAGGCCACAGCTAAGGCGGCCGCGCCCAGTGCCTCGCGCATCGTGATCTGCCGCGCCTCGTACGAGGCGTACCCTTCCGCTGACAGAGGCACAGCGATACTCTCGCGCACCGTGAGGGAAGCTCCCAGCAACCGCGCGGCCCGCTTCGGTTCCCCTTGTGCCCACGCCACCGCGCTCAACCCTTGCAGCCCCCACATGATGCCCCAGTGTTCCCCGATCTCGTGGCGTTCGATCAGGAAGGTCTCAAAGTAGTCGCGCGCTCCCGCATAGTCGCCGCGCTCCAGGGCGAGTTCGCCCAGAGACTTCAGCACCAGCCCGCCTTTCACGCCCAACTCCTGATCCAGCGACCGACACTCCAGCCAGCGCGTCCGGGCTGTGTCGTGGTCGCCGGCCCCCGATGCCAGGCGGCCCAGCATGAAAAGAGCGTTCGCCATGCCCTGCCGATCGCCCAACTCCCGCATGATCGCCAGGCTCTCCTCCGCCAGCGCGCGCGCCGCGACGGGATCATGCTCGGAGCCGGCGGAGGGGGCTTCATTCATCAGCCAGGCCAGACCGTTGAGCGCGTTAGCGATACCGACCCGGATCTCTAACTGTCGCGCGATCTGCAACATCTCGGTCAGCATGCGTTTGGCGCTGAGGAAATCCCCCCGGTCAATGGCAATCGCCATGGCCGCCTGACCCAGCAGATGCACCCGTGCTTGCGTGGGCGGGGTGGGGCGCAGAGCCAGACCGACCACCCAGGTCATCTGCTCGTAGATATACCCTCGTGCCCTCCAGAACGGGATCAGCGCCGCCGCCAGCTGCACGGCCTGATCCAGCATCGCCTCTTGGGCGGCGAAGTAGGTCAGCGCCGCGCGCAGGTTGTCATGCTCGCTCTCCAAGCGGTCCAGCCAGGCCGGTTCGGGCTTCTCCAGAAACGGCCTGGCCTGTTCGGCCAGTGTCAGATAGTACGCGGCGTGCCGCTCCCGTACCGTCTCCAGCATCTGATACCGCAGAGCGCCCCCTTGCGCCTCGGCCTGCACCAGCGATCTCTCCAGCAGCGAGGCCAAGAGATCCAGCACCTCGGGATTTTCGAGTTTCGAGTTTCGATTAGACCGGGCTCCGCAGAGGAGGGCAATCGCAAATCGGCGCTGACCGCCTCCACCGCCTCCAGACTCCATCCACCCGCAAACACCGAGAGCCGCCTCAGCAGCACCCGCTCCCCCTCCGCCAACTGCTCATAGCTCCAATCGATCAGCGCGCGCAGAGTCTGATGCCGCGGCGACGCCTTCCGATGGCCCCCGCTCAGCAGAGCAAAGCGGTCATCAAGGCGGGAGGCGATCTGCCCCACCGACAGCACATTGGTGCGTGCGGCGGCCAGTTCCAGGGCCAGAGGAATCCCATCTAACCGACGGCAGATCTGGCAGACCGCCTCCACCTCTTCGCGACGCGTCAGTTGGAAGCCCGTGAACGCGGAGGCGGCACGCTCCACAAACAAGCGGATTGCGGGAAACGTCAGAGCCGCCTGCGGATCGGCAGGAGCCTGATCGGGAGCCGGGGCGAGCAGCGACGGAACGCGCCAGGCGGTCTCCCCCGCCAATCCCATTCGCTGGCGGCTGGTGGCCAGAACGCGCAAGAGCGGACAGCGCGACAGCAGCGTCTGCACCAACTCGGCGAGGGCATCCAGCAGGTGTTCGCAGTTATCGACAATGAGCAGCGAGGCGCTCTCGGAAAGGCGGGCGACCAGAGCGTTCCGCAACATCTCCGGATCGCTCATCCCCTCCTGACGCAGCCCCAGCGCCGTCGCCAGGGTGGGCAGGAGCAGATCCCCCTCCGCCAACGACGCCAGCTCCACCCAGGCCACGCGTTGCTCGAACGCCTCCGCCGCTCTCCCGGCGACCTCCAGGGCCAGGCGGGTCTTGCCCACCCCGCCCGCTCCGATCAGCGTCACCAGCCGGCTCTGATGCAGGTACTTCTGAATGTCTGCCACCTCCGGCTCGCGCCCGATCAGGCGGGTCAATGGGTGAGGAGGCCGGGAGAAAGTAGAGACGGGAACGGAGGAGGGAGGAACCGGCACGGAAGGCGTTGGCGTGCCGAGTGCTTCGGTCTTGGGCACGGTTCTTGACCGGGACGGCGCGCGTATCTGCTGAAAGAGGCGCGTG
>Ga0070734_10005349_pt1 | contig 11414 bp, 8 predicted proteins | sample Coa_R1_8_FD_66444 | JGI IMG/M metagenome (GOLD analysis project Ga0070734, IMG submission 66444) | Surface soil microbial communities from Centralia Pennsylvania, which are recovering from an underground coalmine fire - Coalmine... | ecosystem: Environmental > Terrestrial > Soil > Unclassified ...
CACGCGGCGTCGCTCGGTCAGGCTTGCGCCCATTGCCGAAGATCCTCGACTGCAGCCTCCCGTAGGAGTCTGGCCAGTGTCTCAGTGCCAGTGGCGCGGGTCGTGCTCTCACACCCGCTAGACATCTGAGCCTTGGTAGGCCGTTACCCCACCAACTAGCTAATATCACGTGAGCCCCTCCCCAGGCGATAAATCCTTTCGTAGCAAAGACAGGCGCCTTCGCTACTTCGCCGAGTATTACCCATCCGTTAGGATGGCTATCCCCGTCCCGGGGGTAGGTTACCCACGCATTACTGCCCCTTTCGCCACTTTCCCCCAGAGTTGCCCCCGGGTTCTCGTTCGACTTGCATGCCTAATCCACGCCGCCAACGTTCGTTCTGAGCCAGGATCAAACCCTTCAATAATTTTTAGCGTTCCCGTCTGGCTTGCCGATCTAGGATCGGCACACCGACGGGCACTTTCCTCACAGCGGATTGCTAAGAAATCCTCTGTGGGTCCGTAATCGCTCTTTGAAAAGTCTGATGATCGCCTTGCGGCACGACTCAAAGAACTGCTCTGCAATGATTCCTCATTGCAACGAGTTCATGTGTCACGCCGTAAGGCGCTCCACATCCCTCGTTTTGGCTTGTAGGTGCTACCGAATTGTCAAAGATCAAACAAATACACGGCCCACGGCTCGCCTCTCCCTTTCGCGGATCAACGCGCCGATCGTTAAGTTAGATACCGGATACCTCGAAAGGATTCACCGATATCACTTGTTGCCGTGTTGGAAGGCCCTGGCTTGGCCAGGACATTAATCAGTATAGGAAGGGGATCGGTAGGCCGTCAAGAGTTCCTGATGAAATTTTGGAAATACGCCCCCCCGCTGCCTCCCCATATGGCCGTGCTTGAGGAATAATCCTCAGCCAAATCCCGCTGGCCACACTAGCGATGGGTGCGTCGTTCCACTACAACACCCTAGTATGTGCGGCTTCCACAAGCCCGTCAAGAAGGAACTGGTAACCGACAGGCTGAAAAAATGGCCAAACCTCGGGCCTTAATCCTCCGCGCACCTGGAGCCAACTGCGACAACGAGACTCAATTTGCCCTCGAACAGGCGGGCGCAGCTGCCGAGCGTCTGCACATCAACCGCCTCCGCGAGCAGCCCAGGCTGTTGCACCGCTTTCAAATCCTGGTTATCCCCGGAGGATTTACTTACGGCGATGATGTGGCCGCCGGGAAAATCCTGGCAAACCAACTGTCCCACTTCCTGGGCGAGACACTCCGCCGCTTCCGCGACGCCAACAATCTCATCCTCGGCATATGCAATGGCTTCCAGGCTCTTCTCAAAGCTGGCTTGCTCATCACTCCTGACGATGACGGGCCCCTGGCCACGCTGACCAACAATGACTCCGGCACGTTGGAGGATCGCTGGGTCTACCTGCAAGCGACGCCCGGCAAGTGCCCGTTCTTGACCGGTTACGAACGGTTTTACCTCCCCGTAGCTCATGGGGAAGGAAAACTCATCTGCCGGCAGCCTTGGATCCTCAAGGGACTCCAGCAGGCGGGTCAGGTTGTCCTTCAGTACGTCGATTGTCGGGGACAGCCCGGACCCTATCCGATCAACCCCAACGGCTCGCAGGGAGACGTAGCGGGCCTTTGCGATGCGACCGGCCATGTGCTCGGGTTGATGCCCCACCCGGAACGCCATATCCTCCCCACTCAGCATCCACAATGGACCCGGGTGGGGCTGGCAGCGGAGGGAGAGGGCCTGCGGCTCTTCCGCAATGCGGTATCATTTTTTGATTAATCCACGGCAAATGCAATTTGCAAATTGTGGCGGCTGCGGGGATGATAAGGTGTAGCAGGACCCCCGCATCGCGCCCTGCTTGCACTTGGCGAGCCGACCTCATGTTTACACGAGCCGAGACGGACTGGTGCTGTCGCCTGGTCGAACTTGCCCGTGAAGAGGACCTGGAGCCAGCGGGTGATCTGACCAGCCTTGCTGTCATTCCCGCAGGCATGGAAGGTCAAGCGGCGTTTGTGGCCCGCGCGAAGGGCATCGTGGCTGGCTTGCCCGCGGCGCAGATTGCTGTGGCGGCCATCGACTGCCGGCTACAATTCCAGCCCGTGGCGGACATCGCGGATGGCAAGCTCGTCCAACCCGGCCAGCCGCTCGCAAACGTGGCCGGTCCGATGTCGGGCATCTTGGCCGCGGAGCGGATGGCTCTGAATTTTCTTCAACATTTGAGCGGCATCGCATCGTTGACGCGACAGTACGTCGATGCGATTGCGGGACTGCCGGCCCAAATTCTGGACACGCGCAAGACCACGCCCGGCTGGCGTCTGCTTGAAAAATACGCCGTCCGCCAAGGGGGTGGACACAACCACCGCTTTGGGCTTTTTGACGGAATTTTGATCAAGGACAACCACCTGGAGGCTTTGGGTATCGGCCGGGAAGGGATTGCGCAAGCCGTCGCCGCGGCGCGGGATAAAGTCGGCGAGTCCGTACCCGTCGAGATTGAAGTCGATTCCCTCGACCAGTTGGATCGGGCCTTGAATTGTTCTCCGGACATTGTGCTGCTCGATAACATGCCCCCGGATCTCCTCCGCGAGGCGGTTCGGAGGCGCAATGCCGCGGCACCGAGTATTCTGCTCGAAGCTTCGGGCGGCATCACGCTGGAAACGGTTCGCGACATTGCCCGGACTGGCGTGGATCGCATCAGCGTCGGTGCCTTGACGCACTCGGCACCCGCTCTGGACATTGCTTTGGACTACCGAACCATGCCCAAAGGAAAACGGCAGCGGACAAAACGCAAAACGTAGGCTTGCCTACCCGGTTCTTTCCATTCACTCCCACGCATGAACCATCGCGAAGAGTGGCATCTCGATACGGATCGCATCGGCCGACGGGTGCTGGTCTTTGATTGTGTGGACAGCACAAACAGCCAGGCCGCAGCGCTGGCAGCCGACTGTGCCAATGATGGAATCGTGATTCTCGCCGAGGAACAGACGGCCGGCCGGGGACAACACGGCCGGTCTTGGCACTGCCAGCGCGGCCTGGGTGTGCTTCTTTCCCTTGTCTTGTTTCCTCCGCCTGCATTGCGCCGTCCTGTGATCCTCGCTGCCTGGGCCGCCAATGCGGTGTGCGAGACCATTTTGCAGACCAGCGCCCTGGAACCCACCATCAAATGGCCCAATGATGTCCTGATTCGGAAGCGCAAGGTCTGTGGCATTCTGATTGAGCAAGGGGCTGGTACGGTAGTGGGGATCGGCCTCAATCTGAACCAGCGCACCGAATCTTTCGCGGCCGCCAATTTACCGCAAGCGGGATCCTTGGCCATCTTTACGGGTCAATCCTTCGCGTACCAAAAAGTGGCCCGGTTGCTGATTCGTCACCTTGATGATGAATTTCGGCGTCTCTGCCAAGGAGATCTCAATCCGTTGCAGTCGAGTTGGCGAAATCGCCTCGGGCTGCAAGGTGCGGATGTGCGGGTTGAATGTCACGATGCCATTCATTATGGCCGGCTACTGGAACTGACCTGGGACGGATTGACGCTGGAGACGCCTTCTGGAGAAGTTGTTCGGCTCCTGCCGGAATCGGTGCGCCATGTTACCGCAGACGGTCACTTCTTGAGCTTGAGGTCGTAAGCTCCCGGTCCAGGCGAGGGCACGACCTCGATCACCAAATCGGTGGTCTTCAGATCGCCGTATTTGTAGTTGACATGCGATCGCCGCTTTCCGTAAGGAAAGCCGTTCTTCGGATCGATTTCTTCGACGTCCACGACCAGGACACGGTAGCGTCCGGGCGGGGCGCCTTCCTTCCCATCGGTGGTCAGTCGATACGTCCCATCCGGTTCGATTTTGGCGGCGGGTTCTTTGTGGTTGAGACTTCCTTTTTCGGGGCGATAGTTCACGATGCCGGTGCCCGTCGTGAGCGGCTTGCCGTCTACGATTACCTTGCCGACCACCGGCACGAGGTTGCTGCTGGAATCGCCACATCCAGCCACCAGAGCGATACCAACGCCGACGCAAACAACAAGGAAACCTGGCCCGTGGAGCAGTGTGTGGAAACGTGACAAGGCCCATCCTCCCTTTTGCGTGCCTGTAAACCCCGAAGAGGTTGGCGAATGTCCCTTTGACAGCGTCCCCCTCAGTGTAACCACCGCGGCCCGTGATGCAAGAACTGTCGCCACGGACTTTGGGCCATTCACGTCTCAAGCGTGCCGATTCGCACGGCCAACTCGTGACGACCTTGTCGGGGGACCTTTTGCACCTTACCCTGATGAATGCGGCTACCTCAATGCCCTGCGCGGGTCCGCCCCCAAAACGATTTCACACCAAGGATTCTTCATGCTCGCGTCTTATCGCTTTCCGATACGGATCTGGCTGGTGATTACATCCAACCTATTCGTGGTGTTTCTATCCGCTGGGAGCGTTGGCCGATTGCACCAAGCATTGGCTGGCGAACCCGCGGCCAACAATTCGCCGCGACTCGCCGTGCTGCTGATCTTTGATCAGATGCGCGCGGACTATATTTTGCGGTGGGAGAAGCTATTTGGAGAACGGGGCTTTCGCCGCCTGCAACAGGAGGGTGCGTGGTTCCGCAATTGTTACTATCCCTACTCCGACACGATTACCGGGGCGGGTCACGCTTCCATCGCCACCGGTTGTTCACCGGCCGAACATGGGATCATCGAAAACGACTGGTATGATCGCACGACCGGCAAGGATGTCAACTGTGTAGTCGCTGGTCGATATGAGCGTGTTCCGACGATTCCGCACGCAGAGCCGCCGTCCGTGGCAGAGCAGAAACGCATCGCCAAAACGAGCGTTTCTCCTGAGCGGTTGCTGGCCCCCACATTAGGTGATGCACTCAAACAAGGGACCGGAGGGAAAGGACGTGTCGTGGCGCTCTCGCTGAAAGATCGCTCCGCCGTGCTCCCAGCCGGCCGGCGTGCCGACGCCTGTTACTGGTTCGATACGCATGATGGCATTTTCGTCACCTCCACGTACTATCGTTTGCAAGTGCACCCCTGGGTAGCGGCGTTCAATGCTACCCAGCCGGCAGACCATTGGTTCGGCAAGGCCTGGACGCGGTTCCGGCCCGACCTGGAATATGAGTTCTACAGTGGCCCGGACGATGTCCGCGCCGAGGGAAGGGGCTTCGGCCAGGAACGCACCTTCCCCCATCCGATGATGGGCGGCAAACCCAAGATCAGTGACGACTACTACCAGGCAGTGATCACTTCACCCTACGGCAACGAGCTTCTCCTGGAATTGGCCCTGCGTGCCGTGGACGCTGAACACCTGGGTCGTTCGGATGCCCCGGACCTCCTTTCGGTGAGCTTTTCGAGCAATGATCTCATCGGCCATTGCTGGGGCCCCGATTCCCAGGAGGTATTCGATGTCACGTTGCGCTCGGACCAGATCGTGCAACGACTGCTCGATCACCTCGACTCCAGCGTGGGAAAAGGGCGATACGTGGTGGCGTTGACGGCCGATCATGGCGTATGTCCACTGCCGGAAGTTGCCCGTGCGAAGGGGAAAGATGCTGGCCGGGTACCTGCCGAACTGCTTGGCAGCCGTGCAGAGGCGTTTCTTGATAAAATGTTTGGCCAAAGCGATCAGAAGGCTCGATGGTTAGAGGCGAAGGCCTCTCCGTGGATCTATCTCAACCGTGCCCTCCTGCAACAGCGTGGACTTGACCAGGCCGTGGTGGAGGAAGCGCTGGCCGGCTGGCTGAAGCAGCAACCGGGCGTCTTGACTGCGTATACGCGGAGCCAGCTCCTCAAGGGAGTGCCGGCGGGGGATTCCATCGGTGTCCGGGTGCGTCGCTCTTTCCAGAGCGATCGGAGCGGCGATGTGGCCGTGGTGCTCAAACCGTACTACCTCTTTTCTTCCCCGTTTCTAACGGGAACCACGCATGGCACACCGCATGAGTACGATACGCATGTCCCACTGATGGTTCTCGGCACCGGAATCCGACCGGGTGTGCATGCTGAATCGGTGACGCCCCTAGCGACCGCGACGATCCTTGCTCACGCCCTCGGCATCCCGCGCCCCGCCCGCTCCCAAGCGCCGCTGCCGGAAGGAGTCTTTGTGGCTCCCTGACATCCTTCCTGAGTGAGAGTGTCCCAGCTCGTCGAAACAAGCGCCCCCCAGGGAGCATAGATTCCAGCGCTTTCCCGTTGCCAGAGTGCGAAAATCGGCTATGCTACACCGCACACTGGTACGCCTGTTTGGCGTTTACGAGGCACGAAGGATGCGCTTTTGGGTTGAATGCGGAGACTTCATCCGCGAGTCGCGGCGGCATTTCCGAGATACGGGCGCCCTCTTGCCCAGTAGTCGCTTCTTAGCTCGGGCCCTGGTTTCCGAGTTGCGCAAATGGCGGGCTCCGAGCCGCATTCTCGAGGTTGGCCCGGGCACGGGTTCTGTCACGGCACAGATCCTCCGGCACCTCCTACCCGGCGACCGGCTGGACCTGGTGGAGCTGAACCCTCACTTCATTGAGATGCTCCGGTGGCGGTTCGAAGAGGAAAGAAGGTTTTGGCGCCATCGCGATCAGGTCAAGCTAATCCACGCTGCCATCGAGAATCTTAAAGGCGAAGCGACGTATGATTTCATCATTTCCGGCTTGCCGTTGAACAATTTTCCAGTGGCTCAGGTACGCGAGATTTACCGTGTTTACGATCGCCTACTCAAGCCGGGCGGGACTCTGACCTATTACGAATACGTCTTCATCCGTCAATTGAAAACGCCGTTTGCCGACCGGCGCGAACGCCGGCGACTCTACCGCGTGGGAAGAGTGGTTGGCGAATACATCCGCACGTACCAGGTCCGGCGGCAGCGTGTGTTCATGAATATGCCGCCGGCGGTGGTACGCCATCTCCGACTCAAACCCCGAGAGCAGCTCGTCGGCCGGTGTCGCTGAGCTACGGGATGGGCTCGTGCGTCGTTGGGACCGGCGCCTCGTCGCCCTATTCACGTACTCTTGATTAGTTGATCGCCGAGGGTGCGCACCTGATCGAGGCAGCTTTGCAAGCTGCGTTGGGCACTGCGCAGGCTGTGGATGGCGTTTTCGAATTTCTGCAGACACGTATCCAGTCCGCCCATGGACCCGTCCGGATAAAAGAGGCAACTCGACAGCTCTTTGAGTGCGGGCTCGAGTTCTTTCTCCAGAACCGCCACGAAATTTCGCCCCTGGTTTTCCGATTCGATCGTTGCATGATGCAGATACGAGAGCTGGGCCCCATGCAGGTTCGGGTCGATCGTGCGTTCCGGATCCAGGATCGCGGTGGCCGTAGACACCGCTTGGTTCCCCCGATCGCTTACCGTGTCACCCGCTGCCGAGGAGACAGGCGTTGCCGGGCGCCGGGCTGAAGCCATGGCAGCTTCTGCCTGAGCGAGGCCGTTCTCGGCCTTCTCCCAGTTGGGACGGAGCTCCAGGGCCTGGTGATAATGCGAAACGGCAAGATGATATTGTCCCTTGTCCAGATACGCATTGGCCAGGTTGAGGTGAGCGTCGGCCATACGCGGATTGAGACGCGTTGCTTCGTGATACGCCTGGATTGCCAGATCGAGCTGGCGTTTCCGGCGATAAGCCAAACCCAAGTTGTAATACCCCTCGGCCCGGCGGGTATCGAGCTGAATGCCGCGGCGGAGGACCTGGATGGCCTCATCTACCTTGTCCAGGCGATTGTAGACGGCCCCGAGATTGATGTGCGCTCCCGCCCGCAGCGGATCGAGCCGCGTGACTTCACGAAAATGGTGCGCCGCACTCTGGAGGTCGTTCACCAAGAAGCAGACCGTGGCCAGGCCGTAATGGACATCCGGCGCATCGGCCTTCAAGGCGAGGGCCTGGACGTAAATCTGCCGAGCCTGATCGTTGTCGCCCTGCGCAACAGCTTGGCGGGCCTTTTGGCACAGGCTCTCGATCGTTTCGTTTGCCATGATTTTCGCCCCCAACTGCTGCGGCGGGGGATTTACCGCGGATGCGCGTCTGTCCTCCCAACCGCCCGATTATAACCGGGTTTGGGGAGCGGTCACAACCGGAAAGTCCGAAATTCTTTACGGGAATGAAGATTTCTCTCCTGCCGGGAATCCGTTTCTGATTACAACACGCACACCCTGCACCGAGCCGGCAACGTCAGGTTCCCCGCGTCGGATGGGACGTTGTCAATTCGGTCGAAACGAATGGTTCCCGATAGGTTCGGCCCAGAAGCCTATTCGCTTCGGGATCATCGGCGATCGTTTCCGATCGATCATCAAAGCGGAGACTCCTTCCCGTCCGGAACGCAATGTTGCCCAGATGACATAAGCGCGTGCTTTTGTGTCCCTCCTCGATGTCGCCATTTGGCCGCCTGTGCTCCTTGACGCAATCGAGAAAGTTGCGAAAGTGTGCCCGGTCGGTGCCGCTCGATCGGTCCGACGCGTCGATCCCATCTTGCACCTTCCAGCCGGATCGATCGAAGACCAGCGTCCCTTTTTCGCCGTAGACCATGATGCCGAATGGTTCGCCCTCGACGCCGGTCTTGGACCAGATACGATGCTCCCAGATCACACAGGTATGTGGAAAATCGAAGGTGGCGACCATCGTGTCTGGGGTTTGCTGATCGTCCTCGTAGAACAGCTTGCCGCCGCCGGCCGTGATCCGAACGGGTGCATCCAGTCCGACCAAGAAACGTGCCATATCGAGTGCATGGATCCCGTTATTGCCGATTTCGCCGGTTCCGTAGTCCCAGTTCCAGTGCCAGTTGTAATGGAAGCGGTTGGGATTGAAAGGCCGCTTTGGCGCAGGACCCAGCCAAAGATCGTAGTCGACGCCGGTAGGAACGGGGCCATCCGGCTTATGACCGATGGGCTTGCGATTGCCGGCGATCCAGGTGCGGACGAAAGGGACCTTACCAAGCTTGCCGGAGCGGATCAGCTCCGCAGCACTGGCGAAATGCGCTGCACTGCGGCGCTGCGTGCCGAGCTGAACGACGCGGTCATGGCGGCGCGCGGCTTCGACCATGCGCCGTCCTTCGATGAGATTGTGGGAGGCTGGCTTTTCAACGTACACATGTTTGCCGGCCTGGCAGGCCCAGATCGTACCCAGGGCATGCCAATGGTCCGGAGCGGCGATGACCAGGGCCATGATGTCCTTGTCCTCGAGAACCCGGCGGACGTCCTTTTCGACCCTTGGCGTCTTTTTTTGCTTCTTTTCCGCTTCCTTGATAGCGGGGGCAATGACGTTTTGGTCCGGATCGCAAATGGCGGCGATTTCCACGTCCTCAAACGCGGAGAACCCCCGAATCAGCTCTTTGCCGCGGCCGCGCACACCCATGAATGCGAGTAGAACTTTTTCATTTGGGCGGTCGGCGGCGCCGGCGGCCGTCAGAGCAGTGAGCGTGCCGAGTGTGGCGGCGGAGCGTTGCAGGAAGCGGCGGCGGTCGAGGGAGGGCATGGTCAGGTTCCTTCGGCACAAAGCATGGCGGTGAGGCCGGTACAGGGCATTCTTGTTGCCAACATACTCCGGCCGACGCCAAACGACCACGCCGCTCCACAATAGGTTCACTGGAAGCTGCGGATTCTGCTCCGACAAGAAAATGTCGGTCCCGGCTTATGTCCGGACGCAGTCTCCCTTGCAATGCGCTGTCGATTTGTCCAAAATGGCACCTGCGATTCAACGGAACAGCCTACCTTGGCAACTCTACCCCAGTAGGAGATCGCATCATGTCAAACTCGACTATTTTCGCCGCCCTTTTCGATCGCTCGATTGCTGCGGTACTTCGCAAGCACTGGATCCTGAGTATCGTGACGCTCTTGGGTCTACAAGCGACTTCCATCAACGCCGGCTTTGTCACGGCCCCCACTTACCAACCCGGTGGCACGGCAGTGGCGGTTGCGGACCTCAACGGCGACGGCATCCCGGATCTCGCCGAGATCAATAACGACGGCGGAGTCAGCATTTTGTTCGGCAATGGCGACGGCACCTTCCAGCCGGCCCAAAACTATGACACGGGCGGCGTGGCCCTATCGGTGGCGGTCGGTGACTTGAACGGCGATGGCCTGCCCGACCTTGCGGTGGTCAACATCAACGATTCCGGCGGCACGGTCGGCATCCTGCTGGGCGCAGGCAACGGCACGTTCAAGGCCGCCCAGAACTACACGGCCGCGGCCAATCCTGTGTCCGTGGCCGTTGGGGACTTCAACGGCGACGGCGTCCCTGACCTAGCCGTGGCTAACGCAGGGACCGATCCAGATTTCCTGGGCACGGTGAGCATCTTTCTCGGCAATGGCGACGGCTCCTTCAAGACACCGCAAAACTACCTGACTGGTGGCCCCAACGCCCAGTCGGTGGCGGTTGCAGATTTCAACGGCGACGGCCATCTCGACCTTGCCGTCACCGATTTCCAATTTAGCGGAGCGCTCATTATTTTCCTCGGCAATGGTGACGGCTCCTTCCGGCTGCCTCAGAGTTACACTGCCGGCCAGCAGCCAGCAACGGTGGCCACGGGCGACTTTAATCGGGATGGCCATCCCGATGTTGCCGTCGTCACGGAAGGGAAAGTGCTGATTTACCTGGGCAATGGCGATGGCACCTTCCAGTCACCGCAATCCTATCTTGGCGGTGCGTCCGCTCTGGCGGCCGGAGATTTCAACGGCGATGGCGTGCTCGATCTCGCTGTGGGCGGGGTTGGCACGGTGAGTATCTTGGTAGGCAACGGCGACGGCACCTTCCAGGCCGGTGCGATTTATGCTGCCCAGAGTCTCGGGATCGCGGCCGGCGATTTCAATGTGGATGGCCATACCGATATCGCCTCCCTGGACTCCTCCGGAGTGAGCGTGTTGCTCAACAAAGGCGATGGCACATTCGGGGCGGCACGCAGCTTCATGGTTGGCAGTGACGGCGGGCTGGGCTCCGTTGCAGTGGCTGACTTCAACGGTGACGGGAAGTTGGATCTCGCGACGGGCAATGGCAAATTGCTCCTGGGCAACGGCGATGGCACGTTTCAAGCGGGTCCCAACCTCCCCGCCTCCGGTATCGCCATCGTGGCCGGGGATCTGAACGGGGATAATATCCCTGACCTTGTGATGGCCATGGTCAGCTTCAATCCTGCCTCCCCAAGTAACACCATCGCAGTCATGCTCGGGAACGGCGACGGGACGTTTCAGGCTGCCCAACACTATACGGTCGGCCAATCTCCATCCGCGATCGCACTCGGGGACTTCAACGGCGATGGCATCCCCGACCTGGCGGTGGCCGATGGATCGGGAGTGAGTATCCTGCTCGGCAACGGTAACGGCACGTTTCAAGCGACCCGGAGCACCCCGGCTCAAACCGGTTCCCTGTACGTTTCCCTGGCCGTCGGCGACTTCAACCAGGATGGAAAACTGGACGTTGTGACCAGTGCCGGCAGCGTCCTCCTGGGCAATGGCGACGGCACGTT
>Ga0070734_10005350_pt1 | contig 11412 bp, 9 predicted proteins | sample Coa_R1_8_FD_66444 | JGI IMG/M metagenome (GOLD analysis project Ga0070734, IMG submission 66444) | Surface soil microbial communities from Centralia Pennsylvania, which are recovering from an underground coalmine fire - Coalmine... | ecosystem: Environmental > Terrestrial > Soil > Unclassified ...
ATCCGTAACGCCATCCGCTATGCGCCGCGCGGATCGGCGATTGACGTCGAACTCGCCAAAGAGCCGGGCCTTGCCCGCATTTCGGTTCGCGATTACGGCCCCGGCGTTCCTGAAGAGGCAGTCACCCGGATTTTTGATCCCTTCTACCGCGTGGATTCAGACCGCAACCGGGCAAGCGGCGGCTTGGGTCTTGGCTTGGCCATCGCGCGACGCTCGGTGGAATTGCACAATGGCAAGCTGACCGCTCGCAACGCGCATCCGGGCCTGGCCGTGACCATCGACCTTCCGATCCCGGGAGAGCAGGAGCTTCGTCCGTCTTCTGAGCCTGCCGCTCCCGCTACGGTTTCAACCGCTTAATCGAAGGCGGCAACTCGAAAATATCTTCTGTTCCCTTGACCGGATCCACTTCCACCGATTCGGAGAAAATTTCGTAGATCTTCTCGCCGTTTCGATGGCGCTCAATGGCAAAAGGCCACCGCAAGCCGCCGCCCAGATCCCGGTACTTGGTGTAGAGCGTCACCTCTTCGTTGCGATCCTTGGTCTTGGGATCGCGCCGATAGAACACCTGCTTCACCGGAACTTTGGTCGTCTGGTGAAAATAGACGGTCGTGGTAAGGTCATCGGCATCGGTGATATCGACGATCTCGACCGGCGAATTTTCGAGCACGTCGGCGCCGCGCGACTCGAACGTCATGCCGGGCTCGCGAAAACGGACACGCAGGATGTAAAAGACGTCGCGTAGCGTCGTTTCTTTATAGCGCGCGAAGGTATCGTCCGGAAGCGGACGCGCTCCCCGGTAGGTGATGTCCCAGGCTTCCTTGTCGGTGAACAGCGCGCCGTAATCCTGCTTCGGGCCGAAGAACTCGCGCTCCCGTTGTGCCAGTTCATGGGCCGTGTCGTGGACGCCGCCGTAATAGCGCGTGTAGATTTTCGCAAGAGTCAGGCCGGACAGGTTCTCCCGGTAGAACGAGTATGCGCGACCGGATTCCAGTCGGCTTTGCATGTGAAGGTATCGTTCGCCGCCGATGGCATCCAGACAGTCGTTCACCACGCGCTTGCCGCGCTCGAGCATGGTCTCGGCACCCAGCGCCCCGGCACCAGCCATCGCGGCAACAAAAGTCCGTCGTGTCATGGTTTCTTGCTCAACGCCTCCTGGGACAGGCCGGAGTTGATTTTGTAGTCCTCGATTGTGACCATTGCGTACTTGTTGCCGCCCTGCATGACAGTCCACTGGTAGGGCAGTTTTATTCCGGCCACTTCCCGCCAATCGCCGAAAACCAGTTCGATACTCGACCCGCCTTCTGTGTATGCCAGCGTGAGCGGCAAGCCGGCCTTTTCATCCACCTTTAGCCGTACGCTTTCACCGTCCTTTGAGGCGATGTCGAGCGCACCGTCGCCTGCGTAATTCACCGTCCGGTTCGGATCCCGGTCACTCAACATCAGGCTCGAGATCTGGCGGAACACTTCTCCCCGTGCTTGCTTCAGCACTTGCGCCGGCAGATTCTGCACGCCTTGCATGCCCGCCATCCATCCCGACTGGCCGTCCGAATACATCACTTGCGTTCCAAACGGCAGCGTGATCTCCTGCCGGACGGCGCCTGTTAGTAGAAACGAGTTGGTTTCCTTCACATGCATGGCTGGCCCGCCGGGTGTTTGGACCTGAACGTCGGCGCGGTACTGAAGGTCCTTCACCGCGCTCAGTGCCGCAGCGCCCCCCAGAGCCTTTTGGGCCGCCTGCAAAGCCGCTTTGCCCCGCGCGAAACTGGCCTCATCCGCCTGAGCGGGCGCTGACGCGTTCGCCGAACTCGACTTCGGTTCCGGAATCGTCAGGTCAATCGGCTCCACTTTCATGCCGAGTGCGGCCAAAGGAGTCCCGAAATCTTGAGGATTTCCCGCCGCGACGTACGTCAGGTCCCCAGGCCTGAAATACTTCTTTGCCACCCGCAACACATCCGCCTTCGTCACCGCCCCGATCGCCTTTTGATATTGGAAGATGAAATCCTTGGGATAACCGAAGTATTCGTATTGCACCAACCGGCTCAGGGTTTTGATCGGACGATCAAAGAAGAATACGAAACCGTTCAGGACCTTATCTTTTGCGCCCTGCAGCTCTTCATCGGTGACCTCTGCCGCTCGGATTTTCTCCAACTCCTCCCGGACCGCCTTCAGCGTGTCGACGGTGTGGGCCGATTGCGTGCTGCCTGCGATGTGGAACAAACCGGGATGATCATAGTTCGCGCCCCAATAGGCGGAAATGTCATACGCCCAGCCGTGCTCGGTACGTACGTTGCGAAACAGACGGCTCGAAAAGCCGCCACCCAGAATTTCGGCGGCAACCTCGAGCGCCGGATAGTCCTGGTCGCGGAGCTCGCCGCCCAAGTGCCCTACGTCGAAAAACGTCTGCGTCACGTCGGTCTTTGCGGCCAGAAAAACACCCGGCGTCGCCTTCGCCGTAACCTTTGGAAATGGCGGGACCGCGGGCTGCGTAACCTTCCAGCTGCCGAACGTCTGCTCGAGCCTCGACTTCATCTCCGCCGCATTGAAATCGCCGTAGACGCGCAGCAGGATGTTCGAGGGAAAGTAATATCGCCGGTAGAAATCGACCAGGTCCTGGCGCTGGATGTGATCGATGTCCGCGTACTCGATTCGCCAGCCATAAGGCGTATTCCGTCCGTAAAGGATGTCGTCAAACTCCCGCTCGGCAACGCCATGTGCGTCGTCGTTACGCCGGGAGATCTCGCTCGCCGCCTGTGTTTTGGCCAGTTCGACTTTGTCTTCGCGAAACTCGGGCGATGTCAGGACGTCATGGAAAACTCCCAGCACCTCATCGGTGTTTTCCTTCAAACACGAAAACGACAGCGTGCCCTCGGTCTCGCCGATGGCGCTCTCCACCGATGCTGCAACGTTTTCCAGCTGGACGTCGATCTGATTGCCGGTCTTTGCACTCGTCCCGCCCGAGCGTATCACTTCGCCCGTGATCCCAGCCAGGCCCTTTTTGTCTGACGGATCGAAGAGATTGCCGGTGCGAATCAGGGCCGTACCGCTCACGAGCGGCAGCTCATGATCCTCCAGCAAAAATACCCGCATGCCGTTCGACAGAGTGACCTCCACCGGCTCGGGCGGATGGATCGCCGGCAGCGGCGGGTACTTCAGATCTTTGTAGGACGGGAGATTCGGAACGACGGTCTTGCGGACCTCGGTCTGCGCGCTCGCCGCGGCCGCCAGCGCCAAAATCAGAATGGTCGACCTCATTTCGCGTCCTCTTTCGTGCTCGCATCCTGACCCGCTGGCCCGCCGCCGCTCTTCGGCGCCACCGTATAAGCTACGGTCCGCCGCTCCGGCACCAGGTATTGCTTGGCCACGCGAATCACATCGTCGGGCGTCACCTTGTCCACTTCATCGATCTCGGTGAACATCTTGCGCCAGTCCCCGTAATTGACGTAGTAAGACGTGAGCGCCGCGGCCATGCCCGCATTGCTGTCCATCTGCCGGATTAAGGCGGCACGCACCTTTGTCTTGATGCGGTTCAGCGTGGCATCGGTAACCCGATCCTTCTTGAGCCGCTCGACGATCTCGTAGCAGGCCTTTTCGTTTTCCTCTACCGAATGCCCCATGTTCGGCACCAGGAAAAAGATAAAGAGGTTCGGATACTTTCCGCCCGGAAAGGTGGGCTCCGCGAAGGCGCCCAGCGAAATCTTCTGGTCGCGCACCAGTTCTGTGTAGAGCAGGCCCGTTCGCTCGCCTGCCAGGATCTCCCCCAAAACGTCGAACACGACGTCATCCTTGTCGTTCTGGTTCGGCCGCTTGTACGCCATGGCGATAAAGGGCTGCGCCGGAGTCTGCACCTCCGCTCGTTTCTCGCCGCGCTGCACCGGCTCGACGGTTCGCGGCCCGGGAGGAGTCGGCCCGGCGGGAAGGATCGAAAAATACTTGTCCGCAAGGCGCCGGCATTCTTTTGGATCCACGTCGCCCGCGATCCCGATGGTGATGTTCGACGGCACGTAGTATTCCTTATAAAACTGGACTGCCTCGGTCAGGCGAAAATTCTCAATGTCGCTCGCCCATCCGCCCGGCATGTTGCGATAAGGATGCGCCTCGAATGCCGTCGCGAGCAGAATCTCTTCCAGCAGACCCTGAGGGCTCGACTCGACACGCATCCTGCGCTCTTCGCGCACCACGTCCCGTTCCTTGTAAAACTCGCGGAACACAGGATCGTAAAAGCGCTGCGATTCGAGCAGGAACCACAGCTCCAGCCGGTTGCGCGGAAAATTGTAAAAGTAATTCGTCGAGTCCTCCGCGGTACCGGCATTCATCCCCACGCCGCCGTTTTCTTCGATCAGCTGCGGATATGCGTTCGGGATCACGTAGCTGTCGGCCTTCTCCATTGAGGCTTTCAGGCGCTCCTCGAGCTCCTGCAGTTTTTTCGGATCCGCTTTCGAGCCTTTGTTTCTCTCCGCGTTGTACTGGTCGTAAATCTTCTCCGTCTGATCCATCGCGAGACGTTCGAGCGAGTAGTTCTTGGTCCCAATCGTCTCGGTCCCCTTGAAGGCCATGTGCTCGAACATGTGCGCGATGCCGGTCTCGCCGCCCGGATCGTTCACCGCCCCGGCATTTACGTAGGAATGAAAAGAAACAACCGGCGCTTCGTGCCGCTCGAAAATGATGAAGTGCATTCCGTTGGCAAGCGTAAATTCCGTCACGCGCTTTTCAAAATCGGCGAGCGATTGCGCAGCCGCCACTACTGGCCACAGCGTCGCCGCAAGAGCAATGATCTTTAGGGTTCCAGATTTCATGCGGGGTCCGTCTTTCAAGGTTTTCGATACGAGAACGGCTTCTCTATATTGTAACGGGCCTCTTGCGGGCGGCGTTTCCGATATTGTGCCGGAGGTGCTAGCATGGCACCGATGTCCGGCCACCTTCCTTCCCGCCGTCAGGCCTTACAGGGACTCGGGTCCGCTTCTCTTTTAGCCGGTGCCATGGACATAAAGGGTGCTTCGCCCGAGATCTGCTTCCTGAGCGCCGTCGAAATGGCCAGGCTGATCCGCGCCAAGAAGCTTTCTGCCAGGGAGGCCCTGGCGGCGCACCTCAAGCAGATTGAACGCGTCAATCCCAAGGTGAACGCAATTGTGACGCTGGTCCCCGAACTAGCGGCGGCCGACGCAGCCAAGGCCGATGAACTGCAGGCCCGCGGCGGAAAGCTCCCGCCACTACATGGCCTGCCAGTCGCACACAAGGATCTCTTCGAAACGCAGGGGGTCCGCACCACGTACGGATCGCCGATCTACAAAGACTTCGTGCCGAATGAGGACAACATCGTCGTCGCGCGCGTCCGCCGCGCCGGGGCTATCCTCCTGGGCAAGACCAACACGCCGGAGTTCGGCGCCGGTTCCCAAACCTTCAATCAGGTGTTCGGCGCCACGCACAATCCCTACGACCTCACCAAAACCTGCGGCGGATCCTCAGGCGGTGCGGCAGTCGCTCTCGCCTGCGGACTCGTGCCCGTTGCCACCGGTTCCGACACCGGCGGCTCCCTTCGCAATCCGGCCGCATTCTGTAACACCGCCGGCTTCCGCCCCTCACCGGGCCGAGTACCAAGTCCGAAGGCTGCCTTCGGCTGGTCGACGCTCTCCACTTCAGGCTGCCTGGGCCGATCCATTGCAGACCTGGCGTTCGCCCTGAGCGTCATCGCCGGACCCGATCCCGCCGCGCCGATCTCCAACCCGGAACCCGGTGAAATCTTCGCCCGCCCTCTCGAGCGGAATTTCAAGGGCGTCCGCGTCGCCTGGTTTCAGGGACTCAATGGCATCCCGTTTGATCCGCGCGTGCGCTCGGCCGTCGATGCGCAGCGTGCCGCGTTCGAGTCACTGGGCTGTGTCGTCGAGCAAGCGGAACCCGATTTTTCGCCGGCCGAGATTTCCTTCCCCATCCTTCGGGCCTGGCACACCGCGAAGTCCTACGGCGAACTGTTCCGCCAGCATCCCGATTCCTTCAAAGACACCTTAAGAGGAGAGATCGAGGAAGGATTGCGCCTGACCGGCGACGACCTCGCCCGCGCCGAAACCGCGCACAGCCAGGTGTGGCGGGGCTTTCAGAAATTCCTCGAAAAATACGAATACTTCATCCTGCCCACCACGCAACTGCCGCCCTTCGACGTGAACCTGCCGTATCCGGTGGAAATTGCCGGCGTGAAGTTTAAGACCTATATCGATTGGATGAGGTCCTGCTGGTACATCTCGGCGGTGGGGAATCCGGCCGCCTCGGTGCCCGCCGGTTTTACATCGGACGGCTTGCCGGTTGGAATCCAGATCGTGGGCCGCGACAAGGCCGACTTCGCCGTTCTTCAGTTGGCTCATGCCTTCGAGCAGGCAACGGGATTCGGCAAAAAACGCCCGTCCATCGCTTAGGTAGCCGTCGCTTAGTTCCCCGCCGCGTAGCTAGCCGCCTCGCGATCGCCGCGGGACCTTAGCGATAAAGTCCGAAGTAAGCCAGCCCTAAAACTACCAGCGCTACCGCCGCCGAGATGTACTGCCACTTCTCGCGCGTCAGGCTATTGGCCGGCACTCTCACGAACTGGCACCCGCAGGCTTCGCAATAAGGAGCACAGTCGTCGACTACCGTTTGACACTCCCTGCATTGCTTGGGCATCCCAACTGTCCTCCGCCTTCAGCATGGAGCCGGGCGGCGGGGGCGAGAATCCACCGCCTGTACTAGGTCGTACCGCAGTTTTTTAAACTACTCAAACGAAGGAAGTTTTGGAACTTTAACCTGATAATACGCGCCTTCGGACCGCCTGAGTTTGCTAACATCGCGAGAGAAACTCCGAAGCCTAAATTATGTCTAATCCGAACACGCTTGCCGGCCTGCTAAACGCCGCGCCCGGTAGCCAGACCGCTGTCATTCTTCCCGATGCCGGAATTTCCATCACCTATCGCCAACTTCGCGATCAGGTGATGACCATGGCCGACGCGTTGAGCGCCCTCGGCATCGGACCGGGCGATCGCGTCGCCACCGTGCTTCCCAACGGATTACCCGCCATCGTCAGCTTTCTGGCCGCCTCCATCGCCGGTACCGCTGCGCCGCTCAACCCGGGCTATCGCGCCGACGAGTTTAGTTTCTTTCTGGACGACACTTCCGCCAAGATCCTGCTCTGTCCGCCGGGAGGTGCGCCGGAAGCGCGCAAAGCCGCGGAAGGCAAGGTACCCATTTATTCGCTCGACCTGGACGCGACCGGATTCGTCCGCATCGTCGATGCGCCCGCCGGGACTAAGTCCGCGTCGCCGGCGCCCGATGACATCGCGCTTGTCCTGCACACCAGCGGCAGCACCGGCCGCCCCAAGCGCGTTCCCATCCGCCACGAGAACATTACCGCCTCAGCGGCGAACATCGTGAAACATTACTCGCTGACCGGCGACGACGTGTCGCTCTGCGTCATGCCGCTGTTCCACGTGCACGGCCTGGTGGCCTCCACCATTTCCACGCTGCTCTCGGGCGGCACCGTAGTGGTGCCTTCCAAATTCAATCCCCTGTCGTTCTGGCGCACGATTCGCGATACTCGCGCCACCTGGTACTCGGCGGTTCCCACCATCCACCAGCTGCTGATCGCGCGCGCCGGCAATGAGCGGCCGGCCGGCTCGGAAGGCCTTCGTTACATCCGCTCCTGCAGCGCCGCCCTGCCTCCCGACATGATGGCGAAGATGGAGCAGCTTTTCGGCGCGCCCGTGCTCGAGGCCTACGGGATGACCGAAGCGTCGCACCAGATGTGTTCGAATCCCCAGCCGCCTGCGGCCCGCAAGCCCGGCTCCGTCGGGCCGGGAACCGGGATCAAGGTCGGCATCATGGATGAGCAGGGCAATCTGCTCGCAAATGACCAGCGCGGCGAAGTCGTGATCCAGGGACCCAATGTGGTTTCCGGTTACGAGAACAATCCCGAAGCCAACGCAAAATCGTTCACCAACGGTTGGTTCCGCACCGGCGACCAGGGCTTCCTCGATGCCGACAGCTATCTGACTCTCACGGGCCGCATCAAGGAACTGATCAATCGCGGGGGCGAGAAGATCGCGCCGCGCGAAATCGACGAGCTGCTGCTTACGCATCCCGCAGTGTCTGAAGCCGTGGCCTTCGGTGTGCCGCACGCCATGTGGGGCGAAGAGGTGGCAGCGGCGGTGGTGTTGCGCGAACCGCAGACCGAGTCGCAGATCCTCGGCTACTGCAAGGAACGCATGGCCGACTTCAAGTGCCCGAAAAAGGTCTTCATCGTCGAAACCATCCCCCGCACGGCCACCGGCAAGATCCAACGCGGCGCCGTCGCGAAGGCGCTCGCCGGAGCCAGCAATTGAAATTTTTGATCGCCGGCGCGGGAGCGATCGGCGGCTACATCGGCGCCAAGATGACACAGGCAGGCGCCGATGTCACACTCTTCGCCCGCGGACCCCATCTCGCCGCGATGCAGCGTTCGGGGCTGCGAATCATTTCGGCCGATGGCAATTTTGAGGTTCAGCCCAGAACCGTCGCATCGTTGAAGGACGCCGAACCGCCGGACGTCATCGTCCTGGGAGTGAAGGCGCATGGTCTTACCGCGCTCGCGTCCCAGATCGCACCCCTCATCGGCAAGAACACCACGGTCATCAGTACGCAAAACGGGATTCCGTGGTGGTTTTTTCAGTTCGGTGAACCGTCCCTGCATCTGGAGCGCGTCGATCCCGGTGGCGTGATCGCCGGTGCTATTCCCTCCCGCTCCGTCGTCGGCTCGCTCGCTTACTTTTCTACCGACATATTGGAACCCGGCGTGATCCGGCACACCGATGGCGATCGCCTCACGCTCGGCGAACCCGACGGATCGCGCTCGGAACGTGTTCGCGCCCTGGCGGCGGTCATCGGGAAATCGGGCATCCGCTGCCCTGTTACCGCGCGCCTTCGCCACGAAATCTTCGTGAAGCTGCTCGGCAACGTCGCGTTTAATCCCATCAGCGCTCTCACCCGCGCCACGCTGGTCGAAATGATCCAGGATCCTGGCGTTTGCGGCCTCATTCGCGATATCATGGCCGAGGTCGAAGCCATCGCTCACAAGCTCGATATGGAATTGCCCGTGTCCATCGAACAGCGCATCCAAGGCGCGGAAAAAATGGGCCCGCACAAAACCTCGATGCTCCAGGACCTGGAAGCGGGCCGCCCCATGGAACTCGAGCCGATCGTCGGCGCGGCGCTCGATTTGGGTGAACGATTCGGAGTGCCCATGCCGCACACAAAAAGCGTTTACGCCTGCACCCGCCTGCTCGACTCGCTCGCACGGAGAGCCAGAGCGTGAACCGTTGGATCCGGCTCACCGCCGCGGTCATCGCCATGATGATGATCGCCAATCTGCAGTACGGCTGGACCCTTTTCGTGAAGCCGATCGCGGGCGCGACGCACTGGAAACTCTCGGATATCCAGTGGGGCTTCACTATTTTTGTCGCCCTCGAGACCTGGATGATGCCGCTCTCCGGCTGGATCATCGATCTGCTCGGCCCCCGGCTGTTTATGACCGCCGCTGGCGCGCTGTGCGGCATCGGCTGGGCGGCACTCGGGAAAGCCTCCACCTTGCCCGAGCTCTACGCCTTCTACGCCCTCGCCGGATTCGGCGCCGCGCTGGTCTACTGCGGATCCATGGGCATCGCGCTGAAGTGGTTCCCCGATAAGCGCGGACTCGCTGCCGGCTTGATTTCCGCCGGATTCGGTTCGGGCGCAGCGCTCTTTGTACCGATCATCGCCTCGTTGATCCATTCCTCCGGTTACAGAATTGCGTTCCTCTACACCGGCATAGCGCAGGGAGTGATTATCATCGCCGCTGCGCAGTTCCTACAAAACCCCGAAAAGGCCGGCGCGCCGGCGGCTGCGCCCACCCGCGTTCAGGTCCGTGCGCACCATGAGCAGTTTAATTCGCTCGAAATGCTCCGGACGCCCCAGTTTTACGTGCTGTTCTTCATGGCGTTGATGATGGGTATCGGCGGCCTGATGGCCACCGCGCAAGTCGCACCCATGGCCGAAACACTCAAGATCGGCGCCGCGGCGCTGACTCTCTCGCTCACCTTGAACCCGATCGCCAACGGCGGAGCGAGGATTTTCTGGGGCTGGGTGTCCGATCGCATCGGCCGCGAGCGCACCATGATCGTCGCGTTCTTCCTCCAGTCGGTCTTTCTGCTCGGCGTGGTCTCCCTCGGCCATCGGTCCGCGGCGTGGTTCATCGTAACAATGGCGTTGGTCTTTTTTACCTGGGGCGAAGTTTACTCGCTCTTCCCTTCCCTTTGCGCCGACTGGTTCGGATCCCGCAACGCCAGCTCGAACTACAGCTTTATCTACAGCGCCAAGGGTGTCGCCTCCATCCTGGGCGGCGGATTGGCTGCGCTCCTGTTCGAAAGAACCGGCTCCTGGAATTACGGCTTCTACATCTGCGCTGGCTTCGCGCTCCTCAGCGCCATCCTGGCCTGGGGCCTTCGTGCCATGCCTCTACCGGCAAAGCCCGCTTCGGAAACAAGATCGGCAACCGTCGGCGTGTCTTAAGGCGAGCCTCGCCGGCCGGCGCTACTCCACCGTGAACACTACCGGCTGTTCCACCATCGAGTCGCGCTTGGCGCTCAGAGTGGTCAGGTGATATCGCCCCGGCGCGACGCCGGGAACTTTAAATTTGATCTGCGTGTCGCTCTGCTCGGCGATCTCCGCCTTGGTGTCGTTCTTGGGATCCGACAAATAAAGTTCGGCTATGCTTGCCTTGCCGAGGTTCTCTCCCTTGGCGGAAACAACATCGCCCTTCTTGCCGGATTCAGGATCGACCGACATCAGCCGCGGCACGGCTTGGAATGCGAGCGCCGCTGCGCCCAGGAGCAGAACAGCGCCGAGCATCATCAGACCATGGATGACTCTTTTCCCCATAACCCCTCCGGCACGCGATTATACACCCGCGTGCGATCGTCCGGCGCGTGACCAGGCAGGTCCGAGAGTAAACTGAAGCCATGCCCACTGCCGCGGACCCCGGCCACGCCTTGCCGCTCACCCGCCTGAGCGAGGAAGAGCAGCTCTTCCAATCCACAATTCGCCGCTTCGCCCGCGAGCGCATCGGCCCGCACGTCCGCTCCATGGACGAGGCTGGTGTGTTCCGCAAGGACCTGATCCACGAGATATTCGACCTCGGCCTGATGGGTATCGAAATCCCCGAGGAATTGGGCGGCCAGGGCGGGAGCTTCTTCCAGGCGGTTCTGGCAGTGGAAACGCTTGCCGAAGTGGATCCTTCGGCCGCGGTGATCGTCGACGTGCAGAACACCATCGCCAACAACATCCTGATGCGCTGGGGCTCGGAGGAACAAAAGCGCCGGCATCTACCCGCGCTCGCGCGCGAAACCGTCGCGGCCTTCGCTTTGTCGGAAGCCGGATCGGGCTCCG
>Ga0070734_10005351_pt1 | contig 11412 bp, 7 predicted proteins | sample Coa_R1_8_FD_66444 | JGI IMG/M metagenome (GOLD analysis project Ga0070734, IMG submission 66444) | Surface soil microbial communities from Centralia Pennsylvania, which are recovering from an underground coalmine fire - Coalmine... | ecosystem: Environmental > Terrestrial > Soil > Unclassified ...
CCAATTACATATGTGCACGCGGCGCATCCAGGGGACGAACTCGTCTTGTGGGGCACGGGTCTCGGCGCAATCACGGGCGATGAGACCGAACCGCCGCAGCAATCGGATCTGCATACCGGCGTTCAGGTGCTGGTGAACAATCAGCCGGCGACGGTTGTGTACGGCGGGCGCGGAAGTTCGGCTGGGGTGGACCAGATCAATTTCGTGATTCCCGCGGGAACCAAAGGCTGCAAGGCGTCGGTGGCAGTTCGGGTGAAAGGAATTACCGGAAATATCACGACGATCGCGGTGGCTCCGGCGGGAGAGCAAACGTGCGACGACACGTTCGGCCCTTTAACAGCGGCGAATCTCAAGACGGCAATGACGCGCGGATCGGTGAATCTTGCCGGAGTGTTCGTGAGCCGCGTGGCGGGCGGCAACGATACGTTGAAGGCGGGTTTTGCGACGTATTCGCTCGACAATTTGATTCGATCGTGGGGCGGTGGGTCGTCGGGTTCCATTGGCGCATGCGTGGCGTACGAAGAGCTGGGGAGTTCGCTGAGCCCCGTGGATCCGGTGCAGGAGGCGTTTTTGAACACCGGTTCAGCGTTGACCGTCACCGCGCATGGCGATCCGATCCGCGTTCCGGCGACGTCGACGGGATTTTATACCGCGACACTCGCCACTGAGCCTGCGGCATACATCGAGCCGGGCCAATTCACGCTCGACAACGGATCCGGCGGCTCGCAGGTGAGCTCGTTTCAGTGGAGCTTGACCCTGCCAAATCCAGTGACGCCGACGAATCTTCCTGCGGTTGTGAATCGCGCGAGGGATCTGACGTTGACGTGGACAGGCGGCGCGGATTTTTCCGTGGTGAGTATTTTTCTGTTCAGCGGTGTGCCAGTGGAGACGTCCGAGACTGCGTACGTGGAGATTTTGTGCACGGCCGAAGCGGCGGCGGGAACGTTTACCATTCCGTCCGCTGTTCTGGAGTTGCTTTCTCAGAGCGGTTATGGCGCAAAAGGGCAACCGGGCGTGGATGTGCAGATCGCCGGTGTTCCCCTGATCCGGTTTAGTGGAGATGGGCTGGATGCGGGCGTGTTCAGCGTTTTCGAGTCGAACGGGCAGGTGGCAAAGGTTCAATGATTGCGCGTAAGCCGGATGATGGCGCCGGCGGACATGCAGCGGATCGCTTCGTTGGAATCCGAGAGATTCTGTTCGAGCGTGGGGATGGCGTCTTTATTGCGGCAGCGGCCGAGTCCTTTGGCCGCCGCGGCTTTCACCGCCCAGTTCTTGTCATTGATGGTGGACCATTCGAGCAAGCGGATGGATTCGGAATCGCAATCTTCCGAAAGAACGATGGTCGCGAGAATGCGGCCGGCGGTGGCGCCGTCCTTGAAGACCTGCTCGGCGGCGATGACGCCGATGTTGAAGGGACCCAGCAGAAGCCCCGAGGCTTCCTTCAATCCAAGAACGGTCATGGCTTTCGGATCGCGCATTTTGCGTTTCGCATCGCGCATCGCGCCTTTGACTCCGCCTTCGTTGGATTTTTGCTGCCCAGCGAGCACGTCTTCGATTAGCTGAAGGCCGCTTTTGTCGTCCATGTCCCACAGTGCCTTGGCGGCGGCAAACGCAACTTCGGGCCATTCGTCGTTCAAAGCGACTTTCAGCGCGGAGATACTCTGGCGGGCTTTCATCTGTCCCAGCATCGCGGCAGCCGTCTGGCGGACCAGCGAATCGGAATCTTTGAGAGCGCCTTCTACCAACTGAACGGCGTCATTATCGAGACCGATAGATCCAATGGCCGTCACAGCCTGCCGGCGGCGCTCCGGATTGTTCTCCACCAAACCGTTTCTCAGTACGTCCCAGGCCGTTTTTTCCGGCTGCGCCAGCAGCGAAACCGAGGCAAGAGAGAGGGCCATGAGGAATTTGGCGCGCATCGCTACTTCGTCTTATACACTGAAATGGACGCCATGCTCAAATTTGCAGTTCCTGTTTTCTCCACTGTGGTCATGTTCGCGCAGGTGCAGCAGCAGGAATCGAAACTGCCTGCGCCGTTCGCCACTCCGTCGGTGAACAATTTTCCAAAAGTGGTTGCGAAGCCCGGCGATTCGCAGCTCAAAGTTCCGCCGGGATTCGAGATTTCCGAATACGCGACCGGCTTCGACACGCCGCGCTTCATGTACACCGCGCCCGGCGGCGAGATCATCGTGAGCGACAGCTCGGCCGGCAGCGTTTATGTTCTGGTGGACAAGAACAAGAGCTACAAAGATCCGGAGCGCAAGAAAATTTTGACTGGGTTGGAGCGGCCCTATGGGCTTGCGATCTGGAAGGATTATCTTTACGTCGGCGAACCGACGTCGATCAAGCGGTACAGATACGACGCGAAGAATTTGACGGCGGGTCCGGGCGAAGAGATCGCGCAGCTCAAGGATTTCAAAACGGCCCACTGGACCCGCAGCCTGCTGTTCGATGCCAAGGGCGAGAAGTTATATGTCGGGATCGGCTCGGGATCGAATGTGAATACGGGCGAAGATCCGATGCGCGCGGCGATCAATCGCTTTAATCCGGACGGCAGCGGGCATGAAATTTTCGCGTCGGGCACACGCAATCCGATCGGACTGCATTGGTATCCGGGGACGAATGTGTTGTGGGCCGCGGTTCAGGAGCGCGACGCGTTGGGCGACGATCTGGTGCCGGATTATTTCACGCACATCCAGCAGGGCGCGTTTTATGGCTGGCCGTACGCCTATTCGGGACCGCATGAAGAGCCGCGGCACAAAGGCGAGCGGCCCGATCTGGTGGCGAAGACGATCGCGGGCGATGTGCTGCTGCAATCGCACGTCGCGGTGCTGGATTTTCTGTTCTACACGGGGAAGCAATTCCCCACGCAGTATCAGGGAGGCGCGTTCCTGGCGTTCCATGGATCATGGAATCGGTCGAAACGCGTGGGCTACGAAGTGGCGTTCATTCCGTTCAAGGATGGAAAGCCGAGCGGGCCGGTGCAGGAATTCCTGACGGGCTGGATGATTTCGCCGGAATCGCGCGAGGTGTGGGGGCGTCCGGTGGCGATTCTCCAGTTGGCGGACGGAAGCATTCTGGTTTCCGACGACGGCGGGAAGAAGATCTGGCGGATCCGGTATAAGGGCTGATCGGTTTGCGCGGCCTAGGAATTTTGCTCGCCGGATTCTGCGTGGCCGCCGCGCCGCTCAAGGAGTTTAGTCACGCCAAGCACCTGAAGTTAGGCAACGTGGGACCCGCGATCGCGTCGGCGATCGATCAAGGAACATATTTAGGACGCGACGGCGCGAAGATCCGGCCGTTTTTGAACTCGGCGAATCCATGCGTGGGGTGTCATCGCGGACTCGAAGAATCGAACAAAGTGAGCGCGGCGAATATGCCGCAGATGGCGGATTGCCTGGTGTGCCACAACCAGATCGATCTGCCGGATAGCTGCGCGTTTTGCCATCCGAAGGATGCGCAGTTGAAGCCGGCGAGTCATGGGTCGGATTTCTTGGATACACATACCAATAAAAAAGCTGGGTTGGAATACGCGTCCTGCGCGGTATGTCATGGGCGGAAGTTTACTTGTTTGGGGTGTCACCTGAAGTAGGAGCTAACTCGGTAAGCGTTTTTTGGCCGATCGTGGTCCGCCATCTCCCGTTCACCGCACAAACGTGGCCGCCCGTGAACAAGTGGTAACTGATCACGCGCATACGGAGCATACTGGGGTACAGTATTTGAACGCCGCCTACCGCCAGAGACAAAGTGCTCGTGTTCCCTCCTGGTTGGCCCATTCAAAATCAACGTTCATACACGAACATTAATTATGGTTTATATGTTATGGAAATCTGTAGTAAAGTAGCGGTATGCCCGTTTGTTATGAGTACTGGATCCGGGTCGCAGCCATTTTGTTGTTGTTTCTAAACCTCGCGCCCGGCCAGGGCGAGACAACCAGTGCCATCGTCGGCACGGTCGTGGATCCAGCCGGTGCGGCGATCTCCGGCGCTGTCGTGACCGTCACAAACGTGGAGAACGGCTTGCGACGTTCGGTGAAAACCGACGACTCCGGACGGTTTAGTTTTCCTCAGCTCAAGCCTGGGGTGTACTCAGTAAAGGCGGAGGCCGACCATTTTGAAGCACAACAAAATAGTTCCGTCTCGGCGCAGCTTGGGCAAAAGCAGACGGTCGATTTCAGGCTGAATATCGCGTCGGCGAGCGCAACCGTTCTCGTTCAGGAACAAGCGCCTCTCGTCAACCCGGACAACCCAAATACATCCACTACCTTGAGTGCGCGGGCTCTCGAAGACCTTCCGAATCCGGGTGGCGACATGACATATCCGCTCCAATTCGCCGCGGGCGCGCTCATCAACACTGTCGGCAGTGGGAATGACTTCGTCGGCGGCTCGAATGGCTACGGCAACGTGCAGTTCAATGGCTTGCCCTCCCTTTCGAACGGCTATATTGTCGATGGCCTGGAGACCAATGATCCGCTGACCAACCTGAACAGCGGTCTTTCGACCAATCTGGTTCTAGGGTTGAATTCGATTGCCGAGGTAACGGTCAACACGGTTTCCTATGCGGTGGATCAGGGGCGTTATGGCGCATCGCAGGTCAACTACGTCACGAAATCCGGCACCAATCGATTTCACGGAAATGTGTACGAACTCTGGAACGGATCTAAACTGAATGCGGCTGATTTCTTTACGAACGCCACATCCGGAAATCATAAACCACGCTCCACGGTGAATCACTTCGGAGGAAGTCTCGGAGGTCCGATCGTCCACGACAAGCTATTTTTCTTTTTCGACTCCGAATGGGTACGGATCGCGCTTCCGATCGTCAACGCCACAACCGTTCCGACACTTGCATTTCAGAATTACATTCTCGGCCAGTTGCCACGCGGCGGCGTAGACTCCATCACCGGATCGGTTTATCGACCTGCGCCCCAACTGGTTCCGTTTTACCAGAAACTCTTTGCGTTGTATGGCAATACCGCGGGAACTCCTCTCGCGGTGTTGGGGTGCCCGTTCAATAGCAATGGGACTGTTGCCGGCGGTATTCCGCCGAATGGAAACGGATGCGCGAATCGCCAGAGCGTTTCGCATTCGAGTGACGATCGCGAGGAGGTGCAGACTGCGCGCATCGACTACAACATCAACACCAACAATATGGCATGGGTTCGCTTTCAGTCCGACACGGGCCTCCAAGCCGCCTACACCGATCCCATTAATTCAATTTTCAACGCCATCTCTCCGCAGCCCCTATACTCCTTCGCGTCCGGCTACACCCATGTATTTTCCGGACATTTGGTGAACTACTTCAATCCGGCGTTCTCCTGGTATGAAAGCCTGTTCGGGCCGGCCGACTTCGAGAAAACGCTTGCGGCATTTCCAATCGTACTCCAGGGTAGCGGATCGAGTGCTCCGTTCACGCCCATCGGAGGGCTCGACAATACGTGGGTGCAGGGCCGACGGGCCGCGCGCTTTTTCATCAACGACAACCTGGCGTGGACCGTAGGCTCGCACGAATTGCGCTTTGGAACCAATACCCGGATCTTCCGCCTCAACGATTATGATTTCGGCGAGGGTGTCGTTCCTCTCGTGACCTACACCACCCTTCCCCAATTCATCTACGGCGTTGCATCCACGGCTTCAAAAACTTTTCCCTTGGCCAACTCGCAGCCCTTCAACTTCCTCAATTTGGATTTTTATGCGCAAGACACGTGGAAGATGTCCAAGACATTCACGTGGACTTTTGGCATCCGTGACACATACAATTCGAATCCGCTGAGTCCGCATGGCGCCGTCGCGCGACTTGCCGGCTCGTTCGATTCCATCTCGCACGATGTGAATCAGCCTCTCGACGCGGTGATTCAGACGCATCTAGGGAGCGTCTTTGCCTCGACGCCCTTAGCGATCTGGCAACCTAGAACCGCCATTGCATGGCAGATCGCGCCGCATACGGTGCTGCGGAGTGGTTTTGGTCTGTTCAGTGACATCCTGCCGGGCAGCGTCGCCGATCTGGTGGGCACGAACCCTCCGTACTCGAAGACCTTTCAAGGTGGACTATTGGGCTCTGTAGGTGGAACAGCCATCGCGCCAGGAGTCCCAAACAGTGCCATCGACGCGACAGCGACTGCAAATCAGCGGTTCAACTCCGGCTTCGCTCAGGGCGAAGTTTCATGCGCTTCGCCCTTGGCCAATCGCAACTCCTGCCTTCCTCCGATAGCGATCACGGCCGTTCCGGACGGCCAGCTCCATGCACCTTACTTCATGCAGTGGAGCTTCGCCTTGGAACACCAAATCGGCAACGACCTAAATCTGAGAGCTCAGTACGTTGGTACGCGCGCCGTAAACCAGCCCTACGAAACGCAAGTGAACGGCTATCAAACGGTCTGCCCCGGATGCTTTGCGCCATTCCCTTACGGCCGGCCCATTGATCCGCGCTTTGGACCGGTAACGCAACTGAACACTGGCGCAAACAGCCATTACAATGGCCTGCAGCTCACGGCGGACAAACGCTTGGCGAAGGGCATTCAAGTCCTCGTCAACTACACGTGGAGCCACTGCATGGACACGGTTTCCAACGGCGGATTCCTTCCATTCGCCGGTGGCGCAATCCTGTCCCCACTGCCGGGCGAACTCGGCCGACAATACGGCCCCTGCGACTACGATGTCCGAAACAACTTGACCGCACAATATGTTTATCAGTTGCCCATCAAAGTCCGGCATCCACTGCTGGCACGAGCGGTTAACGGATGGCAGGTCTCAGGCGCAGTCTTTTGGCATAGTGGCTTGCCATTCTCGGTCTTGAGCGCACCCTACTCCGCGGACGGCAATGGCATCGTTCAAGGGAGCGGCCCGCAGTACGCCAGCGTCGTACCCGGGGTGCCCGTGTACCAACACAATCCCATTCCTGGAATTACGCAAGCTGGCACCATCCAGTGGCTCAATCCGGATGCCTTCACTTCCACGGTTGATCCGAGCACTGGCGGCTGTGCCGGTGGCGCCAACCCGGCGAATTGCCAGTTCGGCAATCTGGGCCGAAACGCGTTACGCGGACCCGATTTCATCTGGAGCGATCTCTATCTCACCAAGTGGTTCCAAGTGACGGAACGCGTGAGGCTGCGCATAGACGGTCAATTCTTCAACGTGTTCAACCATCCTAATTTCGGCCTTCCGAATCTAGTCTACGCCGGGATTCCTGGCAAACCGTCCACCCAGAGCGGATTCGGAGCGCTCAGCTACCCGACTTCGCCGCCTACGGGACTGCTCGGCGTCGGGTTAGGCGGCGACACTTCACCGCGAATGATTGCATTCCAAGCGCGGCTTGAGTTCTGAGGCGTCCGATCCCGCCGGAGATCAGTATTGTGGAGTTCGGCCCAGGCCCGAAACCCGCTTCGGCGCCGATGCGCCACGTCGAACGATTGCTCACGAGATTGAGCCTGCGATCTGTCTGCTCATCGCCATCCAGGCAACAACTCGCCGGCGGCGGAGACCGCGCTTCTGCTGGCGTTCTGGCCGCTCGCGTCCCGCCCTCTCCCGTTCACCACACAAACCTGGCCGCCCGTGAACAAGTGGTCCCTGATCACGTGCCTCCGTAGCATACTGGGGTACAGTATTTGCATGTCGCATACCACCAGAGACAAAAAGAAATTGTTGAATCGGATCGGCCGCATCCAGGGACAACTGAGCTCCGTCGCAAAGGCCCTGGAAGAAGAACGAGAATGCTCGCTCGTCCTGCAAACTATCGCTGCCTCACGAGGCGCCATTAACGGCCTGATGTCCGAAATCCTGGAAGGTCACATTCGGTTCCTGATGAATGCCGAGGACCAGCCACCTAAGAAGAAAGCAGAGTCGACCGACGAGTTGATTGATTTCGTACGAGCCTACATGAAATAGGGTAAGGAGTTTACTCATGCATCCCGCAACAGCTCAATCGCCATTAGAGAGGATTCCGGCCGTTCCGGTTGTGGCCGCGCATGAATCGGAAGACGGGCACCACTTCGAATGGATCGAATACGCCCGCGTCGCGCTGGTAGGCGTCGCCGCGGTTTTGGCCTGGACGCGCGCCGTCCCTCAGTTTTACGGATTCGATTTCGTTTCCCTGGCCGCGGCTTTAATCGGCGGATATCCGGTTTTCGAAGAAGCAATCTCAAACCTATTGGCGCGTCGCATGACCATGGAACTTTCCATGACCATTGCGCTCGTCTCCGCCCTCGCCATCCGTGAATATTTCACGGCTCTCATCATTTTGATGTTTGTTCTGGTGGCGGAGATGCTGGAGGAACTGACCGTCGGCCGCGGGCGCCGCGCTATTCAGACGCTCCTGGACCTGATGCCCAAGCAGGCCACGGTGCGCCGGGGTGGCGGCCTGACTGATCTTCCGATGGAACAGGTCAATCCCGGCGACATCGTGGTAGTAAAGCCCGGTGCCGAAATTCCGGTGGATGGAACTGTGGTGAAGGGCTATTCGTTCGTCGATCAATCCAGTATCACCGGTGAGTCGACGCGAGCCGAAAAAGTGATAGGAACAACCGTCTTCGCCGGCACGACAAATCTCTCCGGGTCGCTTGAAGTGAGCACGGAAAAGCGGGGACGGGATACCGTGTTCGGCAAAATCGTGGAAGCGGTGGAGCACGCCGAGCAGTCGCGGGCGCCCGTGCAGAAAACCGCCGACCGGCTTTCCGGCTATCTCGTGTATTTTGCGCTGGCCGCCGCGGTACTCACGTTCCTCATCACACACAACATCCGCTCTACCATCGCGGTCATCATTGTGGCCGGAGCTTGCGGCATCGCCGCCGGAACGCCACTCGCGATACTCGGAGCGATCGGCAAGGCGGCGCATCAAGGCGCCATCGTGAAGGGTGGCCTGTATCTGGAAATTCTGAGCCAAGTGGACACCGTGATTCTCGACAAGACCGGCACGCTGACATTTGGAGAGCCGGAAGTCGCTGAGGTAATCCCGATTCCAGGCGTGAACCCTAAAGATGTTATAGAGGCTGCGGCGATCGCGGAGCGTCCGTCCGAACATCCGTTAGCCAAGGCTATTCTCAAGCGGGCATCGGAGCTCTCGCTCCCGATAATCGAGCCGGAGCATTTTGATTACTCGCCTGGAAAAGGTATTTTCAGCGCCTCGGCATTGGGCGTCATCGCCGTCGGCAGCCGCGCATTGCTAGTTGAAAAAGGTGTACCGCTGATTCAATTTACCCTGCTCCCGGAGAACAGCGGAACCGTGATGGTGGCGCGTAACGGACGCCTGCTAGGTGCTATTCGAACCGAGGACCGGCTTCGCCCCGAAGCGATCACGGCGGTTCGGGCCCTGAAAAAGATGAACATGCGAGTGGAGCTCCTGACGGGCGACTCGCTCAACATTGCCAATGTCGTGGGGAAAAAGCTGGGCGTAGATCAAGTCTCAGCGGAGCTGCTACCGCACCAAAAGCTGGAGCGCATCGACACGCTGATTCGCTCAGGCCGGGTAGTTGTCATGGTCGGCGACGGCGTGAACGATGCGCCTGCTTTAGCGAAAGCAAACGTAGGCGTCGCCATGGGATCGGGGACCGAGGTCGCCCGCCAGAGCGCGAATGTCCTGCTGCTCGGGAACAACCTGATGGATTTTGTAGAGACGCTACGTATTGCCCGCCAATGCAGGCGTGTCATCCTGACGAACTTCACCGGCACGCTCGCCGTGGATGCGGTCGGCGTCGGCCTGGCCGCAGTGGGGTTGTTGAATCCTTTGCTGGCTGCTTTCATCCACGTTGCTTCGGAAATGGCGTTCATCCTTAACTCCGCCCGGCTGGTGCCCTCACTTTCGGGGAAATATCGGAGGGAGCGCGCGGGCGCCCGCGCTTAGGAGTTTACGGTATGGCTCAGCTGCGAACCAAACGGATCAAGCTAGCGGAAGTGCTGGTGTGCGCCGGCTGCTGTTGCGGGCATGTCGAGAAAGGACATCCCGCGGTCCCGGTAGCATGGCTCAAAGAAGAGTGGCGCCGTAGAGGTCTGCTGAAATCCATCCAACTGACCATTGCCGGATGCATAGGCCCTTGCGATGTGCCGAACGTCCTCTGTATAACCACCGGCCGGGGCAGCACCTGGATCGGCAACATCGACCAGCACGACCAATATCAAGCGCTTTTGACTTGGGCTGTGCAATCCAAGGCTGCTGGTGGATTAGCGCCACTACCAAGTGAGTTTCGCGATAAATTGTTCAGCCCGTTCGAAGGCCATGAAGTCTCTGGAACCCTTTAGCCCAAATAGGGCGCGAACCATTGTCCGCTCATTCCGTTTATTTGACCACCTACGAACCTTCTCATCCCGCTGGCGAGTTTCTTATCGGATTCTGGGATGTTCGGGAGTAAACAGACAGAGATGGATCGAGTGATTAAGACCCTGATCGCCGACGATGAACAAATCGCGCGACGGGTCTTGCGGGAGGAACTGGAGCTCCTGCCCGAAGTGACGATTGTCGGCGAGGCCGAGGACGGCCGCGAGGTACTGCAGCAGATCGTCGAGCTGCGGCCCGATTTGGTATTCCTCGATCTGCAGATGCCTGGACTGGGTGGCTTCGAGGTCATTCGGAATTTAAGTGGACCTCGATTACCCGTGATTGTCATCGTCACGGCATTTCATCAGCACGCCATGGAAGCGTTTGAAGCCGGAGCCGTTGATTATTTGCTGAAGCCTGTGAGCGAAGCCAGGCTCAAGAAAGCGGTCGAGCGCGCCAGGAAGCTCTTAGGGAAACCGCTCGAAATCGCTCAAGACCTGGCCAAGATCGCCTCGGCGGCCGAGACGCTCACTCCCGCCCGCCGCAAGCTGGTGGGTCGCGCGGGCCGCGAATATTACTTGTTGGATGCTGAGGAAGTGCTGGCGCTTCAGGCCGAAGGCGAGCTGGTTTGGATCGTGACACCCAAGAGGCGTTTCATGGCAAGCCAGCCTCTTCGTGCGCTGGAGAACAGTCTTGAGTCTCTCTTGTTTCAACGCGTGCATCGGAACGCCATCGTAAACATCAATCACGTCCGCAAGGTCGCCGCCCTTACCAGCCACCGCTGGATGCTCACGCTGAGCAACGGGTTGGAGTTCGTCGTCAGCAAACGGCAGGCGCACAATGTCCGGCGCATCCTGGAGCGATAGTCCGCTCACGGCCAAAAGCGACTCGTTCACGAAAAATCCAAGGCCGCCCATAAGGCTTTTCTAGGTCGAAACAGGGCAAGCCAGCACAATCGAAGGATGAAGAAGCTCGCTTTTTGCGTTGTCCTCGCCATCAGTCTTGCCACGCTGAATTATGCCCAGTCGAGTAGCGGAAACGCAGGCACGGTTCGAGGTACGGTGCTTGATCCGTCTGGTGCAGCCATCGCGGGTGCGAGCGTGGAGATTGAGAACCCCGTTTCGCACTATACCCAAACCACCAAGACCGACGGTCAGGGCAATTTCG
>Ga0070734_10005356_pt1 | contig 11403 bp, 11 predicted proteins | sample Coa_R1_8_FD_66444 | JGI IMG/M metagenome (GOLD analysis project Ga0070734, IMG submission 66444) | Surface soil microbial communities from Centralia Pennsylvania, which are recovering from an underground coalmine fire - Coalmine... | ecosystem: Environmental > Terrestrial > Soil > Unclassified ...
AGCTGCCGGCATCGGAACTTATTTACAAAGCCTTTTGCCGCTCCTGATCCGGAAAAAGCCCGAGTGGCAATTCCGCCTCTTGGGCAGGGAACTGGAAACCGGCGGGTTCGGCTGGGCCCGCGCGAAAAATGTCCGGCTGATCAGGGCCGATAGCCCCATTTACGGCCTGAGGGAGCAAATCGAACTGCCCCGGATCATCCCGGCGCAGACGGACCTCTTCTGGTCGCCCCACTACAACATCCCCCTGGGCTGGGGCGGGAAACTTCTGGTGACGGTCCACGACGTTTTCCACTTGGCCATGCCGCAATACACGCCCGGGTGGCATAAACGCCTTTACGCCAGGTACCTTTTTTCCACCTTGCGGCGCAAGGCGTCGGCCATCCTTTCGGTCTCGCGGTTTTCCAAAAACGAGCTGTTGAAATATACGGGGGAAGCGGGATGCCAACCCCAAGTGGTTTACAACGGCGTCGATGAAACTTGGTTCAAGGTCCGCAAATCCAAGCGGCCCCGCTTGAGGCCTTATTTCCTGTTCGTGGGCAGTGTGAAGCCCCACAAGAACCTTTCCGGCCTAGTGGAAGCCTTCAGCCGGGTGAAGGACCGTATTCCCCAGGACCTGGTCATCGTGGGCAAAAAAGAAGGTTTCATTACGGGCGACCGGAGGGTGGTGGAGAAGGCCGAGGGCCTGGGCGGGCGGGTGCATTTCACGGGTGATTTCCACCACGACGACCCGAAGTTCCGGCAGTATTACGCCTGGGCCGATTTCCTGGTGCTGCCATCGTTTTATGAGAGCTTTGGATTGCCCCCCTTGGAGGCCATGGCCTGCGGGGTGCCGGCCCTGGTTTCCAACCTGGCGGCCCTGCCGGAAGTTTACGGCGACGCCGCCCTCTACTGCGATCCTTACCATCCAGGGGATATGGCCCAAAAGCTTTTGAGCTTGTCACGGGACCGGGGCTTGAGGCAAAGGCTCATCCGTAAGGGTAAGGTAAGGGCGAAAAGGTACAGCTGGGAAAAAAGCGCAGACCAGATCCTAGGCGTGATCGAGGGCCTTTTCTGAGGGGTTTGGATAAACCGCCAGGTTTATCGTGAGGAAGAACAAGAGCCAATAGTCCAGCCGGGGGAAGTTTGAGGAAAGGTTGTAGTTGATCCCAAAAAGGACAATGCCTGCCGTTGCCAGGATCACCCAGGTTCCCTTATCCATCCGGCGGGGAAGGGAAGCCCCTAGGGTGCACAGCACGCCTAAAAGAAAGCCCGCCAATCCCAGGAAGCCCGATTCCAACCCTATTTCAATCCAGGTATTCAAGGCACCCGGCGCCATACCGCTGTCAGCGGCAAGGGGTTGGTAACCCTGTCCCAACCAGGGATGCGCCAGGATGGATTGGAACCCCTTCAGGAGTCCCAGGAGCCTATCCCCCTCGCTGGTGTGGGGGGTCAGGATGTGCTGCTGGATTGTGGAAGGGCCATAGGGTCCGGCCAAATAACCCAGGAAGAACCGCTCCTGGGCGGACGTCAGGAACAGTCCCAGGACCATTCCGGCAAAAAGGATCGTTTTGAGGAGAAGGGCCCTTTTTTCCCGGAGGGGACCCAGGAGCGAGGCCGTTCCCAGGACGGCCAAAACGAAGGCGCAGCCCAGGATGCCTCCCCGGGAGGAAGTCAGGAAAACAGCGGCAATGACCAGCCCGGGGACCCATCCCGAATACCAACGGGTTCCTTTTTCCAGCAGGATGAGGAGGGGAAGGGACAAGGCCAGGGCACCGCTGAGGTAGTTGGGTTCGTAATAAAAGGCGCAGGGCCGGTAAAGGGGAACTCCATAAGGCCGGTCGCCCAATTGGCCGATGCCCAAGGGAATATCCAAGCCGAAGGGATGGGCATGCAAGAGGTAACTGCTGGAAAGGGCCAAGTTGCCGGTGACCTGGAAGAAGCCTGAAAGCACGAAAAGGCAAAGTGATTGGACGAGCACCCAGGCGGCCAGGGATAGGATCCCCCACCGGAACCCTTTTTGGACCGTGGAAGGCCAAGGCCAACCCAGAAGTAATAGGGCCGCCCCGCCGAGGTTGAAGGCGGCCCAACCGAGTTTCAACAGTCCCAGTGCCGGATGGGAGGAGAGGCAGGCGGCCAGGACATAGACCAGGGCAAAAGGCGTCCAGGCAAGGCCGGTTTTTTTCAGCAAGTAGCGTCTTTCACGGGAGGGCCCGTTTTGCCGGAACAATTGGAAGACTGAAAAGACGGCGACACCCAGGAGCAACAACTGGCCCCAACGGAAATTAAAACCCCGGATCCTTGTCGTGAAGACCAAGTCGGCGCCGCAAAGAAAGAAGAGCGCGGCAAAAAAGAACGGCGGGAGGATGGACGAAATGTTTTTCGAGGGAGGAACGGAGCCGTTGAAAACCGAAGCCGGTTGGGTTGTCGTTGAGGCCATGGAACCCTGGACATTCCGTCTTTAAAACTGACTGCGTGCCTGTATACTACCAAACCATCGGCGCAATGACGGGAACTTTCCCAAGGAGTTCGGCGTGATCATCGGCATTGACGGGACCTGCCTGCAGGGCGTCCGCACGGGAGCGGGATGGTACCTGACCCACCTGCTGGAAGCCCTGTCCCACATCCTGGAAGAAGACAAGATCATCGTCTGGATGAACAACCCGACGGCGGAGGAAAGGGCCCGGGTCAACGAGAACCGCTTCGTGGCGGTCAACGCCACCCATTATCCCGCCGGTGCCCTCAAACTTACTTGGAACACCCTCGGCACCCCCACCATGGAAAGCCTCGTCGGCCGCCCGGCGGACCTTTGCTTCTACCCCAACTATCTCCCCATCCCCCAAAAACAGGGAAAAAAGGTGCTTTTCGTGCACGACATCACCTTTCTCACCAATCCTGAATTGTCCTCCGAAGAAATGGCCAAGAGCCTCAGTTCGAATCTGGAAAAACACGAAGAAAAGGCGGACCTGGTCCTTACCCCTTCGGACTATAACCGCAAGGAGATGCTCAAACATTTTAAGCATCTTCCTGAGACGAAGATAAGGGTTATTCCCCATGGCCTGCCGGACGCTTTCCGCAAGCCCGCCTCCCCCGAAAAAATCAAGGCGGTGCGGGAACACTACAACCTTCAAAAATCCTACTTCCTTTTTGTGGGGCAGTTGGAACCCCGGAAGAACCTTTTGCGGTTGGTTCATGCCTTCCTGCTCTTCAAACAACAATCCCACAAGGACCACCAACTGATCCTGGCCGGCTCCAAGGGTTCAGCCGGGGAGGATTTCATGCATTTCATCCTTTCCCCCCAGTTGGCGGACAAGGTGCGATGGCTAGATTACGTGAAGGAAGAGGACCTTCCGGCCCTCTATACCGGCGCCGAGGCTTTTCTCTTTCCTCCTGTGAAGGAAAGTTTCGGGATGCCCCCGCTGGAAGCCATGGGCTGCACGACGCCGGTGGTCTGCTCCAACGCTGCGGCCATCCCCGAGGTGGTGGGCGACGGGGCTTGGATGATCGACCCCGCCAACGTGGGGGAATGGACCAAGGCGATGGTTCGGATTGCGACGGAGCCGGCCTTCGGCCAACTTTTGCGGGAAAAAGGCAGGTCCCGGGTAAGCCTGTTCCAGATGGACAACACCGCCCGGCAAACCCTGGCCGCGTTCAAGATGGCCGCCCAAGCCCGTGGCTAAGAAAAAAGCGAAAGTTTCAAGGGCCCGGCCGCGCGCTGCCCGATCCAAGCCCGTTGAAAACCCTCCCGCCCCCCTAGCTGCCGTCCCCCCGCCGAAACCGCCCCTGCGGGCCCGGCCTGCCCCGGCCCGGTCGCCCTTAAGGGACCTGGAGAGGAATTTTGAGATCGGCCTTTCCCACCCCAAGGTGTCGGTCATCATCGCCACCCATAACGGGGTGGACGCCCTCTGGCACTGCCTTTTCGCCCTGAAAACCCAGACCACCGCGCCCTACGAAGTCATCCTGGTGGACAATGCCTCGGAGGACGCCAGTGTTTCCTTCGTCCGTTCCAATTACCCGCAGGTCCGCATCCTGGAATGCCAGGAAGATTTCGGCCCCGCCATGGCTTTCAACCTGGGTGTCAAGACGGCCACCGGGCACCTGGTGGCCTTGCTCGGCCCCGATACGGTCGTTACGCCCGATTGGTTGGGGCGCATGGTGAAGGACTTCCAAAAGGGTTGGCCTCGGTTCGGCCTCCTCACTGCGACAGTCCGGGGGGAACGGGAAGGGAAAGGAACAGGCCGCACCCTCAATATCGTGGGAAACCCGGTGGAGGGTTTTGGGACCGACCCGCAGGAAGCCTTTTGCCCCGGCCAAGGGACGGTTTTTTTTCCGCGGTTCCTGGCGCCGGAAGGCCCTTTTGACGCCGACTACTTTTTTTGCCGGGAGGACGCCTATCTGGGCTGGAAATTCCACCTATCCGGGCATGGCACAGGCCAATCCCTCGAAACCAAAGTTTTCTTAAAGGAAGAGGACGCAGATTACCCGGACTGGAAGACCGTCTATTTCTCGAGCCGTAACCGTTGGTTGAACCTGTTCTTGTTTTATGAATCCGGGAACCTTTTAAAGATCATTCCTTTCGTATTGATGGAAGGGGTCCTGCGGCTGGGGCGGAGCCTGGGGGTCGGCTTCAGCGCTTTTTGGGGCACGCTGTGCGCCATGGTTTGGATCGCCGGGCATCCCCGGTTGATCGCCCGGAAACGCCAGGCGGTCCAGGAGAAAAGAAAAGTCCCGGACCGGGATATCCTCCGGTATTTAAGCGGGCGCGTTGTCCGGGACGGCGGAATCCTCTCCAGGGCCCTCAACCTGGTTTCCCTGGCTTATTGCCGCCTGGTGGGCCTGGAAGTGTTGGAATGGCAGTAGGTCCCAACAAAAAACTTATCATTTCATTTTGTTCCATGTAAACTCGGGGTTCTTTAACCCTCCCGGAAGGACGCGGCCTTGGTCAAGAACGGCAAAAAAGATTCGACTTTCATCGACGACCCGCAGCGCTGCGAAATTTGCAACACCACCCTCACGCTTTACCCCAAGGATTTCGCCCCCTGCCCCCACTGCAACCGGAAGGTCTGCCGCCAATGCTGGGGCCATGTCTGGGCCACCAAGGCCTTCACCGCCGAGAATTGCGCCCATATTGCCGAAAACGACGGAAGGACCATGTCGGCGGTGGGCGGGGGAAGCAACAAGCTGGACTGGGACTGGCCGAGGGCCTTGTTTATGCTGGCCTTGGGCGGCCTGGCCATCGGCATCCTGGTTTTCCTCTATTACCTCTTCAGCTAGTCCGCTGGTTCCATCCTTTCAGCCGGAGAAAACGAAGTGCGAATCGCCCTGGTCCACGACTGGTTGACGGGAATGCGGGGCGGCGAAAAGGTGCTCCAGTGCCTGCTGGAGCTTTTTCCCGGCGCGGACGTTTTCACCTTGGTCTACCGCCCGGAGCAGTTCGACGGGATGTTGGAGGGGCGCCGCGTCACCACTTCCTTCCTGCAGCGCCTTCCCTTCGGCAAAACCCGCTATCAATACTACCTTCCCCTTTATTGGGGGCTCATGGGCGGGTTTGACCTTTCCTCCTACGACTTGATCGTTTCCTCCAGTTCGGCCTGCGCCAAGTGGGTCCGCAATCCCAAGAAGGCCCTGCATGTGTGCTATTGCCATACCCCCATGCGCTACATTTGGGACCTCTTTGAGGATTATTTCGGCCCCTCCACCTCCCCCTGGGTCCGTTGGCCCGCCGAGTTTTTCCGGCCCTATTTGCAACGCTGTGACCTGAAGTCCAACGAAGGGGTGACCCACTTCCTGGCCAACTCCACCGAAGTCCAGGGCCGCATCCAGCGCCTCTACGGCAGGGAATCCCAGGTGTTCCATCCGCCGGTGGATGTGGACCGGTTCAAGGCCAAGAGCGGCCCCGGCGAATACTACCTGGTGATTTCGGCCTTGGTCCCTTACAAGAAGGTGGATCTGGCGGTCAGGGTCTGCACGAAACGAAACCTGCCCTTGGTGGTGGTGGGGAAGGGCAGTGAGGAAAAGCGGTTGAAGGCCATGGCCGGTCCCACCGTCTCCTTCAAAGGATGGGCTTCGGATAACGAAATTCCGGCTTACTATGAAAAAGCCAAAGCCCTTCTGTTCCCGGGTATGGAGGACTTCGGCATTGTGCCGGTCGAATCCCTGGCCGCCGGCTGCCCCGTGATCGCCTTCGGTGAGGGTGGGGTGAAAGACACCCTCAAGGACGGGGAGACGGGTGTGTTTTTCCAGGAGCAAACGGAGGAAGCCCTGGGCGCGGCCATGGAACGGTTCGGGACGATGACCTTCGACCCGGCCGCCCTTCGGGAGAAGGCCATGCCCTTCTCCAAGGCCCGCTTCCTTTTCCGGATGCAGGTCTATTTCCGGCGGCTCTACGGCGTGCAAGTCCAGGAAGAGAACCTCAAACTCTGAAAAGTAAGTTGGCAGTCCGCTGTTCGCAGTTGGCAGTGAAAACTATTCAGCGGAGTAGATATGCCTTCAGACCATGAAAAGTTATTGGTTTGGCAGAAAGCAATGGTTTTTGTTACTGATATTTATCAAACGACCCAAACGTTTCCAAAAGAAGAAATGTATGGTTTGACCAGCCAGATGCGCCGTTCGGCCATTTCCATTCCAAGCAATATTGCGGAAGGAAAAGGAAGGTGTTCCCCAGGCGAATTCCGGCAGTTTTTAATCCACGCCCGGGGTTCTCTTCTGGAATTGGAAACCCAGGTTCAAATTGCCGGGAATTTGGGTTATTTAAAGCCGAAAAGAGTAGATGAACTAAAAGCAAGGGCGGTGGAAATTGGTAAAATGCTCAATGGTTTGATAGACGCAGTAAGCCGTAGGAAGAACCTGTGAACTGCCAACTGCGAACCGCGAACTTTTTTGGAGAACTATGAAGCTTCGAATTCCATCGATCTTTTCAGCGGTCAGCTTCATCGGGGATGGCTTGTTGGTGGCCGGTTCCTTTATTTTGGCCAACTGGATCCGCTTTAATTCCGGCTGGCTGGTGGTAGGGTCCGTGACACCCTATGTCCATTACCGTTCCTTCTTATTGTTCTTCGTCGCGGTCCACCTGGTGGTTTTCAAGTATGTCGGCCTTTACCGCAAACGGCGCGGTATTTCGGGGGTCGATGAACTTTCCAAGGTCATCCAAGCGGTCTTTGTTTCCTCGATCCTGATCGCCGCCGCCACATTCCTCGTCAAATTCTTCGCTTTTTCCCGGTTGGTCATCGGTTTTTCGGCGGGCTTGGTGGTGGTGAGCGTCTGGCTGGAGCGGGTCCTCTTAAGGCGGGTTCAAATCCTGATGCGGCGGCGGGGGGTGGGTGTCACCCGCATTTTCGTCGTGGGCACCGGCGAAACGGCCAAGGTCCTGTTGCGGCGCATTACGCAAAATCCGGGCTTGGGTTACCGCATTATCGGCGTTGTTTCGGAGGGAAAAACCTCCGGTGGGATCGAGGGGTTCCGGGTTTTAGGTTCCTTGTCCCAATTCGTCCCCCTGCTCGAGAAACACGACCCTCACGAGGTCATTTTCGCACTGCCGGCCTCTTCCCATGGGCAACTCATCCCCATGCTCGTTTCCCTCCAGGGAACCACGGTTAAATATAAGATCGTTTCGGACCTGTTCGGCCTGATCACCAGCCCGCTGGAAAGCGACGTGTTGCTGGACATGCCCGTCTTTGAAATGAAGGAAGCGCCCCTCAATTCCTGGCACAACCGTGCCATCAAACGGGTTTTCGACTTTGCCCTCGCCCTCTTTGGTGTGCTGGCCTTGAGCCCCGTCTGGATTTTGATCTGTGTCGGCGTCAAGCTTTCCTCGCCGGGACCCATCTTGTTCCACCAGAAAAGGGTGGGGAAGGACGGCCGGGTTTTCCATATGCGTAAGTTCCGGACGATGGCCGTGGGTTCCGAAACGGTGGCCTTCACGGCCAAGAACGACCCGAGGGTGACAAGCTTCGGGGCTTTCCTACGCAAAACCAGCCTGGACGAATTGCCCCAGCTTTTAAACGTCGTGACGGGCCGCATGAGCTTGGTGGGCCCCCGACCCGAGGTGCCGGGGCTGGTGGAGAAGTTCCAAAAGGATATCCCCCGTTATTTCGAACGGCACCAGGTGAAATCCGGCATCACGGGCTGGGCCCAAGTGAACGGCTTCCGGGGAAATACCTCCCTGGAAGAGCGGGTGAAGTACGATATTTATTACATCGAAAATTGGAGTTTAACCTTCGACATCAAGATCATCCTTCGGACCATCCTGGACATCCTGGAACATGAGCATGCCTATTGAGGTAGCTGGTTGCTCGCAATCCGTTGGTAATTTGGGTTCAAGCCCTTAAAAGGGACGTGCAGTCTATGGATGAAAAAGCCAAAAAACAGCTATCGATAATTGTTCAGATGATTCTTCTGGGGGGGCTTTTTTCTTCGTACTGGAAAAGTTTTGATTGGACCCACTCGAAAGTTAATTTTTATTCTTTCGTTTTTCTTTTTTTAATTTTGCTGGGCCTTACTTTTTTCAGGCTGATTTTGCTATCGAGAAACATTGAAAACTCTAAATTGAAATTTGTTTATTTAGCTTTTTTGATTATTTTTATTTTGATTGTTATTGGCTTGCCCCAACAGTTAAAAGTCTTGAAGAAAACAAAGGAAGATGCTGTTGTGGACTTTATGAGTTCCGTTAAAAGCGCGGTTTTGAATTATCGCGGCGACAATTTTGGAAGATGGCCGGAAAGTTTGGATAGCTTGGTCCCACATTATTTGAAATTGATCCCGAAGGACCCGGTTGTTGGAAGTCAAAAAATTGTCGCTGTATATGACGGGACTGGGGGATGGGTTTATGACCAAATTAAGGGAGAAGTCAGCCCTAATTTTCCCGCCACAATCCAGGATGGGAAATATAGATTTCAATAGTGTAAGGTTAATGATTCGCAATACCCACGGAATGAGGCTCCAGGTTAAATGAAAATCCTTGTAACGGGCGGGGCGGGGTTTATTGGTAGCCATGTGGTGGACACTTATGTGGAAGCGGGCCACCAGGTGGTGGTGGTCGACGACCTGTCTACGGGCAAAAAAGAGAACCTGAACCCCAAGACCAAGTTCTATCAAATGGATGTCCTGGACGACAAGCTTCAGCACTTGATGCAGGACGAGCACATCGAAGTGGTCAACCACCACGCGGCCCAGATTAAGGTGAAGGCCTCGCTCGAAGACCCTTATTTCGACGTCAAGGTGAACGTGCTGGGCTCGGTGCTGTTGTTAGACCTCTGCCGCAGGGCAGGCGTGAAAAAGTTCATCTACGCCTCCTCGGGCGGGGCACAATACGGCGAAATGAAAACGGTGCCTTTCCCGGAAACCCAGGCTTCCAGGCCCTTTTCGGTTTACGGGGCCAGTAAATATTCGGTCGAACTTTACGTGGATGTCTTTTCCCAAAACTTCGGGCTGGAATACGTCATTCTGCGCTATGCCAATGTCTACGGTCCAAGGCAGGACGCATTGGGAGAAGGCGGGGTGGTGGCGATTTTCACCCATTCCATGCTCCATGGCGGTGATTTCGTCATCTTCGGGGACGGGTACAATGTCCGGGATTATGTCCACGTGAAGGATGTTGCCCGGGCCAGTCTTTTGGCCCTGGATTATCCTCACAACGACGTTTTCAACATTGGCACGGGGGTAGGGACCACTACCAACCAGCTTTTTGAGACCCTGGCCAAGGAAACGGGACATTCCCAACCGGCCAAACACACGGTGGCCCGGCTGGGCGACCTTCAAAAAAGCGTTTTGGATGCCTCCAAGGCCCAAAAAATGCTGAAGTGGGAACCGAAATACGATTTGACTGCAGGTTTGAAGGAAACGGTCGACTACTACAAAAAAGTTAGAAGTTAGGAGTTAGAAGTTAGGAGTTTAAAACTTCTAACTGATAACTCCTCACTCCTAACTCAACACGGAGTGTTGAATGAAAGCCATCATCCTCGTCGGGGGCCAGGGAACCCGGATGCGACCCCTGACCGACCACCTGCCCAAGAACATCGTCCCTCTTTGTGGGGTGCCCTTCCTGACCTACCAGATTGAGTTTTTGAAAAAGGCGGGCATCAAGGAGATCGTGTTTTCACTGGGCTACCGGCCGGAGGATATCCGCAAGGTTTACGGCAATGGGAAAAAGCTGGGGGTGAAAATCCATTACGCCATCGAGAAGGAGCCCCTGGGAACCGCCGGGGCCATCAAGAACACGGAAAGATTCGTCAAGGGTTCATCGGTGGTGGTGCTGAATGGGGATATCCTCACCGACATCCCGCTGAAAAAAATGATCGCCTTCCACCGGAAGAACAAAAACCTGGCCACCCTGGGGCTGGTCCGCGTGGAAGATCCGACGGCTTATGGTTTGGTTCTGCTCGATAAGAAGTCCCGTATCCTGAAATTCCTCGAGAAACCTACCCTGGAAGAAGCGGTGGCCGATACCATCAACGCCGGGGTCTATTGTTTTGAACCGAAGATTTTCAACTTCATTCCTGCGGGTGTGAATTATTCCTCGGAGCGGGCCCTGTTTCCCCATCTCCTCAACGCCAAGGAACCCTTCGGCGGTTTTGTCTGGAAGGGCTATTGGCAGGACATCGGCACCCCCCGCAAATACCTGACTACCCATTGGGATGTCCTGAATGGGGCTTTTGACGTCCCCAAAAAATTCACCTCAAAAAAGAAGAAGGTTTACTTGGGTCGCGGGGTCAAGATTGGGAAGAAGACGGTCCTTCAAGGACCCGCCATCCTGGAAGAAGGATGCGTGGTAGAGGAGGGCGCGAAGATACTGCCTTATGCCGTGGTCGGCCCCAAGTGCAAGGTGGGGAAGAACAGCACGGTTTCCAAAAGCGTCCTCTGGGAAGGCGTGAAAGTCGGGGAAGGGGTGAATCTGGACGAAGTGATCCTCGGACGCCGGTGCCAGGTGCCCTCCCATTCCCAAGTGGCGCCTGGAAGCGTCCTGGGGGATGACAGCCAGCTATGAGCCTTCCGGGATACCAGAAAGCCGCCTCCTTTTCCGAAATACCCGACGGCGGCACGATTGAAGTGGAAGTGGGCCCCCTGCCCTTGTTGCTGCACCGCCGTGGTGAAAAGGTCTTTGCCACGGGCGTTTATTGCCCCCACCAGGATTTCAGGCTTTATCCCTCCAATTGTTCCGGCGACACCATCCTTTGCACCGCCCACGGTTACCGCATGAATATCCAGACCGGCGCCTGCCAGGACGAACCCGACCTGTTCATGGCAACCTATGCGACCCGGGTTGAAAACGGCGAGGTCTGGGTGAAGTTGTATTGAAAGGGTGCTACCCTCGTTATAGAATCCGTGCCACTCCAATCCGTGGAAAGGGACATTTCATGAGCCGGTTGAAAAACTTTGGCGGCGCTTTCCTGTCGTTGTTCCTGCTGGCCGTTTCGCCTTCTTGGGCCGATT
>Ga0070734_10005357_pt1 | contig 11402 bp, 10 predicted proteins | sample Coa_R1_8_FD_66444 | JGI IMG/M metagenome (GOLD analysis project Ga0070734, IMG submission 66444) | Surface soil microbial communities from Centralia Pennsylvania, which are recovering from an underground coalmine fire - Coalmine... | ecosystem: Environmental > Terrestrial > Soil > Unclassified ...
GAAGAAGAGGAGCCCGACCCGGATACGATGCGCGCGGCGCGCTGAACACTCGAACCGACCATGACCCCGCCAGCCCTATGATCCTGCTTCTCGACAACTACGATTCATTTACCTACAACCTCGCGCAGTTCCTCGGGCAGTTGGGGGAGAAGCTGGAAGTGCATCGCAACGACAAGATCACGCTGGAAGAAATCGCCGCGAAAAAGCCGGACCGCATCGTCATTTCGCCGGGACCGGGTACGCCGGATGATTCCGGGATTTGCCTGGACGTGATCCACCGGTTTTCCGGCCAGATTCCGATTTTGGGCGTTTGCCTGGGGCACCAGGCCATCGGGCAGGTGTTCGGTGGCAAGGTGATCCGCGCGCCGGAGATTATGCACGGCAAGACAAGCCGCATTCACCATGATGAGCGGACCGTGTTCAAGGGCCTGCCGCAGGACTTCGTGGCGACGCGCTATCACTCGCTGATCGTCGAGGAAAAATCTTTTCCCGCCGAGCTCGAAATTTCCGCGCGAACGGACGGCGTCATTATGGGCCTGCGCCACCGCAAAATGTGCGTCGAAGGCGTGCAGTTCCACCCGGAGTCGGTGCTCACCGCGGTAGGCATGCAACTCCTGAAAAATTTTCTCTCGATATAGCTTGTACTTCTGAACGAGTGTGAGTTTCTCCGTGGCACTCATCTTTTTCTGCGTCTTCTGTGTTGATGCTGTAACGGCTTTAGCGTAGAGCACACAGAGAAATGCGGAGAAAGCCTCGTTCAATCGTGGGTGAAGGCGATCAGCCCTTCGAGTTTTTTGCGGGCTGCGCCGGAGTCCATGGATTGGGCGGCCATTTGTGCCCCTTCGAGGAAATCGGCGGCGCGGCCTCCGGCCACGATCGCCGCGGAGGCGTTCGCAATCACGATGTCGCGCCGCGGCCCTTTTTCACCGCCGAAAATCCCGCGAATGAGTTCGGCGTTTTCAGCGGCGTCGCCGCCGGCGATCGCCTCGAGCGGCGCGCGCTCGAGGCCGAAGTCCTCCGGTGCGACCTGGTAAATTTCCGCCACGCTGTGGTGCACGTCGCCCACGGTGGTCTCCCCGCACAGCGAAATTTCATCGAGGCCGCCCGCGCCGTGAACGACGAAGGCGCGTTCGACGTCCAGTTCGCTCAGCGCCAGCGCGATTTTTTCCACAACTTTGTCGGAAAATACGCCGGCGACCTGCGCGCGGGCGCCCGCGGGATTCGTGAGCGGGCCAAGCAGGTTGAACGCGGTGCGCCCGAGGCGGCGTCGAGCGGGCATCGCATAGCGCATCGCCGTATGCAGTGCGGGCGCGAAAAGAAAACCGATCCCGATTTCGTGAATGGATCGGCCCACCCGTTCCGGCGGGATATCGAGGCGGACGTCGAGCGCTTCCAGCACATCGGCCGAGCCGCATTTCGAGGAGATGGACCGATTGCCGTGCTTGGCTACGCGCACGCCGGCTCCGGCGGCCACAAAAGCCGCCGCTGTGGAAATGTTGAACGTGCCCGAGGAATCGCCGCCTGTGCCGCAGGTGTCCACGAGCAGTTCTTCGGGCCGCGTGCCGTTTGGAAAGATGGGCGTCACGTGCCGCCGCATGGCGCGCGCGAAGCCCACGAGCTCGCTGACCGTTTCACCCTTCGCGCGCAGCGCCGCCAGCAGCGCGACGATGGTCTCTTCGTCCGAGCGGCCGGAGAGAATCTCCTCCATCGCGCTCTCGGCTTCCTGGCGCGAGAGATCGCCAAGGGCTTCCACTTTTTGGATGAGGGCTCGAATCATGGGCGGCCGGGCCAAGACTCCGCTTCCCAATGGGTGCTGGGGTTCGCGGGAATCATTTCGTGGGTGCGCTTCTGCGGGGCCGGGAGACAAGCTCGCCGAGGCAATTGGGGCACACGCGACGCATCTCGGCCGCGCATTTTGGGCAGTACGTGCACTCGTACGAGCAGATCATGGCTTCGTCGTCCATGGCAAGAGACCGGCCGCACCGTTCGCAAGCCGGCTTCATCTGCAAACTCACGAAGTCCCTTTCGCCTTGCCCGTCTTGAATGTTCCCTATAAACTCTTAAATTTCGAGTGTAGGTAAATTCTAGCACTGATGGAAGGACGATGAAGATCCACGAATATCAAGCCAAGGGAATTTTCCGCCGCTTCGGCGTACCCACGCCCCGTGGGGAAATGGTGACCACGCCCGAAGCCGCGCGGGCCGCAGCTGAAAGGTTAGGTACGAAAATCGTGGTGGTGAAGGCGCAGATTCACGCCGGAGGCCGCGGCAAGGCTGGCGGCGTGAAGCTGGCGAAATCGCCGTCGGAAGCCGGGGAGCTGGCCCAGAAAATGCTGGGCATGAAGCTGGTGACGCCGCAAACGGGACCGGGCGGGCGCATCGTGCAGCGGCTGCTGATCGAGGAAGGGCTCGACATCAAGCGCGAGCTGTACCTCAGCATCCTGGTCGACCGCGCCGTCGCCGCACCCCTAATCATGGCGAGCACGGCGGGCGGCATGGAGATCGAGGAAGTCGCGCACAAAAATCCCGAACTGATCCTGCGCGAGACGATTCTGCCCGCCACCGGCTTGCAGCCGTATCACACGCGCAAGCTGGCCTTCGGGCTCGGCCTCTCCGGAGACGCCGCGAATGCCGCCGGCCCTTTCCTGCAGTCGCTGTACCGCGCGTTTGTCGAGACCGACGCCTCGCTCGCGGAGATCAATCCGCTGATCGTGACCGGCGATGGAAAACTCGTCGCGCTCGATGCCAAGATGTCCTTCGATGACAACGCGCTCTACCGCCACAAGGATATCGTCGAGCTGCGCGACCTGAACGAAGAAGACCCGCTCGAAGTCGAAGCCTCCACCTACAAGCTGAATTACATCAAGCTCGACGGCAACGTCGGCTGCATGGTGAACGGCGCGGGCCTGGCCATGAGCACCATGGACATCATCAAGCTCTCGGGCGGCTCGCCGGCCAATTTCCTGGACGTGGGCGGCGGCGCCTCCGCCGAGCAGGTCAAAAACGCCTTCAAAATTCTGGTGAAGGATCCCAGCGTGAAGGGCGTCTTCATCAATATTTTCGGCGGCATTTTGCGCTGCGACGTGCTGGCCTCGGGCGTGGTCGCGGCTGCAAAGGATCTCAACTTGAAGCTTCCGGTGGTCGTGCGTATGGAAGGGACCAACGTGGAAAAGGGACAGGAGATTTTGCGCGAATCGGGGCTGGGATTGACAATCGCGAGTGACATGAAGGATGGAGCGGAAAAAGTGGTGAGGCTGGCCGGAGGTGCGCGATGAGCGTACTCATTAACGAAAAAACGCGCGTCGTCGTGCAAGGCCTGACGGGCCGCGAGGGCAGCTTTCACGCCGGCCAAATGGTCGAGTATGGATCGAAGGTGGTGGCTGGCGTCACGCCGGGCAAGGGCGGCACGACCCATGAAAAGATTCCCGTGTTCAATACGGTTTCGGATGCGGTGCGCGAAACCGGCGCCGACGCCTCGATTATTTTCGTGCCGCCGCCGTACGCTGCGGATGCAGTCCTGGAAGCGATCGACGCGGGGCTGCCGCTCGTCGTCTGCATCACCGAAGGCATTCCCACGCTCGATATGGTTCGCGTCGCGGCCGCGCTGAAGGATTCCAAAACGCGCCTGATCGGCCCGAACTGCCCGGGGATCATCTCGCCGGGGAAGTGCAAAATGGGCATCATGCCGGGACGCATTCACAAGCAGGGCAACATCGGCGTGGTGAGCCGCAGCGGCACGCTGACGTATGAAGCCGTGCACCAACTGACGCAGCTTGGCATCGGCCAATCCACCTGCATCGGCATCGGCGGCGATCCCATCATCGGCACGACGCACACCGACGCGATCAAGCTCTTCAACGAAGATCCCGACACGCACGCCATCGTGATGATCGGCGAAATCGGCGGCGACGCGGAAGAAAAGGCCGCCGCCTACATTAAGGCCAATGTGAAGAAACCCGTCGTGGGTCTGATCGCGGGGCAGACCGCCCCTCCGGGACGCCGCATGGGCCACGCTGGCGCAATCATCAGCGGCGGCGCCGGCACGGCGGCCGAGAAGTACAAGGCCATGGCCGCCGCAGGCATCCGCACCGTGCAGAGCCCGGCGGAGATCGGAATCACCTTGGCAGCAGCGATCGGCAGAGAGGTGGCAGGTAGTAGGTAAGACCAGGCCAAGGGAGGCAAAGAGGCAGGGAAGCAGGGAGGCAAGGATGGCGATCCGGACGTATCGCGATTTGGAGGTGTTCCGGGAAGCCTACGCGGCTGCTCTGGATGTGTCGAGGATCAGCAAGCGCCTTCCGTCGATCGAGCAGTACGAATTAGGCAGGCAGCTTCGCAGAGCGGCACGATCCATTCCTGCGAACATCGTGGAAGGTTGGAGTAAGCGTGCTTTAACACCGGAATTCAAAAGGTACCTTCAGATCGCGATTGGTTCGTGCGACGAAACGAGAATGTGGCTGGAACTAAGCAAGGATGAAGGATATATCTCAGAGAAGGATTGTCAGCCGATCAAGGATCGCTACAACCGACTCGGAGCCATGTTGGGTAGTTTGTGGAAGCAGTGGCACGGCGCGGCAAGGTAGTTCCTTGCCTCCTGCCTCTTTGCCTCCTTGCCTCAATCTCACTTTGGGAGACATTCTGAATGGCAATCGAACGCACTCTTGCAATTATTAAGCCTGATGCCGTGGGCCGTGGGTTAACCGGCGAAATCTTGTCGAGGATTCAGAGAGCTGGATTCCAGGTCGTGGCCATCAAATCGATGCAATTGACGAAATCCGAGGCTGTCGGGTTTTATGCCGTCCACAAGGCGCGGCCGTTTTTCGGCGAGCTGACCGACTTCATGAGTTCCGGCAAGATCGTCGTGCTGGCACTCGAAGCCGAAGGCGCAATCTTGAAATGGCGCGACACGATGGGCGCCACCGACCCCGCGAAAGCAGCTCCGGGCACGATTCGCCGCGACCTCGGCACCAGCATCGGCAACAACTGCACCCACGGTTCGGACGCGCAGGACACCGCCGCCTTCGAGCTGGGCTATTTCTTCGCGGGCTACGAATTGATCTGATTGCCAGAAATCTCCTGCCGTTTTGCGCGCAATTTCTTGCCGCCTCTCGCCCACAAGCATATACTCCCGGCAAACTTCAGCCTGGAGGTCCGCATGGTCAGGAAATCGCTGGTGCTTTCGTTTTGGCTGGTCATGGTCCTTGCCTTCGCAAATGCTGCGCCGGCCCGCGCGCAGGGCGGAGGAGGAATGCAAGGCGAGTCCGCTGTTCCTCCACCGCAGTTGCCCTTGCACCTCGTCGAAAATTTCTTCCATTATCCGGCCACCTACGTCCTCGGCGAAGTGATCGGCGTCGCCGTCAATTCCAAGGGGCACATCTTTCTCCTGAATCGCGGCTATCACCCGCTGATGGAATTTGACGCGGAGGGCGCGTTTGTCCGCTCCATGGGCGAAGGCTCGGGCGAATTCGAGGGGGCGCACAGCATCCGTTTCGACCCGCAGGGCAACCTGTGGTACATCGACGCGGCCTCCAACATGGTCATCAAGTTTGATTCCGAGGGCCGCACACAGGAAGTCCTCGGAATGCGCCCGGAGCCCTGGACCTGGGCCACTCACGTGATCGAGCACGCCGTTCCCTCGAAAGTCGCCTTCTACCAGCCAACCGACGTGACCTGGGCGCCGGACGGCAGCACGTTCGTCTCCGACGGCTACGGCAACTCGCGAGTCGCGAAGTTCGACAAGGAAGGAAACTTTGTAAAGGCCTGGGGCGAGCGCGGCAACGCGAAAGGCGATTTCAACACGCCGCACAGCATCGTCATCGACAAGAACCAAAACCTGTATGTCGCGGACCGCGGCAACAGCCGCATCCAGGTGTTTAACACGGACGGGAACTTCAAGCAGATGTGGACCAATCTGCCCGGGCCGCCCTGGTCGTTCTGCATCACCCCGGGACCGGCGCAGGTGATCTATGTCGGGAGCGTGGGAAAGATCTACGAACTCGATTTGACGGGCAAGGTTCTCGGCACGTTCGGCCACTACGGGCGCACGCCGGGTACCATGGATTGGGTGCACGCCGTCGCCTGCCCGGATGAGAAAACGGTCTACGCCGCCGAAGAGCAGGCCTGGCGCCTCGACAAGCTCGTCGCCAAGTAGCGGACTTTCGCGTTCAGGTGGCGCAGGCTTCTAGCCTGTGGAAGCTTGTCATGGCTGGATCGATCGCGCCGTAACCAACCCCCACAGGCTAGAAGCCTGCGCCACAAGTGCCTCAGGCCCTCCCGTCCTGTAAAATCTGGTCGTGGAACCTATGCGCGAACTCGGGCGAATGATGATGTTTGCAGGAGCGGCGTTGGCGGCGATCGGGGCGCTCGTGTGGCTGGCAGCGCGTCCTGGTGGGCTGCCGTTCCGCCTCGGGCGCCTGCCGGGAGACGTCGCCTACCAGGGCAAGCACGGCTCGTTTTATTTCCCCGTGGTCACGTGTATCCTGCTGAGCGTGGTCCTCAGCTTGATTCTGTGGCTGGTGCAATGGCTCAAAAGGTAAGGCAATTCGAATTGAACCTCGCCCCGGAGCGAAAAGTACTGAGCGTCTCCGAGCTAACGGCGCGCATCAGTCAAACTCTCTCCACCCAATTTTCAAATTTGTGGGTCGAGGGAGAAGTTTCCAACTACCGCCCGGCGCAGTCGGGCCACCTGTACTTCACTCTGAAAGACGAAAAGGCGCAGGTGCGCTGCGTCTGTTTCCGCACGCAGGCCATCCGACTGAAGTTCAAGCCCGAGGACGGCCTGAAGCTGATCGTGCGGGGATCGATCAGCGTGTACGAGCCGCGCGGCGAGTACCAGATTTACGTGGAGCACATCGAGCCGTCCGGGGTCGGCGCGCTGCAACTCGCCTTCGAGCAGCTCAAGAAACGCCTCGAAGCCGAGGGGCTCTTTGATCCTGCAGGCAAGAAGCCTCTGCCAATGCTGCCCCGGCGCATCGGCATCGTGACCTCGCCGAAGGGCGCGGCGGTGCGCGATGTTTTGCGCATCCTGCGGCGGCGGTTCCCAAATCTTCATCTGACCGTTTATCCAGTACGCGTGCAGGGAGACGGCGCGGCGGAAGAAATCGCCACTGCGCTCCGGTATTTCAGCAAAAAGCAAAGCGTCGATGTGATTATTCTGGCGCGCGGCGGCGGCTCGATCGAGGACCTCTGGTCCTTCAACGAGGAGTCCGTCGCGCGAGCGATCGCGGCATCCACCATTCCCATCGTCAGCGGCGTGGGCCACGAAACCGATTTCACCATCGCCGACTTTGTCGCGGACGTGCGCGCGTCCACACCTTCAGCCGCCGCGGAAATCGTGGTGAAATCGCGGCAGGAGTTTCAGAAGCATCTCCGCGACCTCGAGCACAAGATCTCGCAGCGCATGCGCTACGTTCTGCTCGAGTATCGCCATCACCTAAGGGAGCTGACGACGCACGTCGGGTTTCGGCGGTTGGAGGATTTGCTCCGGCGGCACCGCCAGCAGACGGACGAGCTTGCGTCGCGCCTCGGCGCAGCGCTGCAAACCCGCCTCGAGCGCCTGCGCCGTCGCTACACGATCGCCGGGACGCGCATCGCCTCTTTCGATTTGCGCGCGCGAATGCGCACCCTCGGCTTGCGCCTGCTGCAGCGCTCGACGGAGCTCGGCGTGCGCATGGAGCGCCTGCTGGGTACAAAAATTCAACTGTGGGAGCGCCTGCGCGTTCAACTCGACGAGCGCAGCCCGCTGCGCGTCCTGCAGCGCGGCTACGCCATCTGCACGGACGCCGCGGGAAACGTGGTGAACGCCGCCGACCAGGTCGCGATCGGCGCCGAGGTCAACGTGCAACTCGCCCGCGGCCGCCTCAACGCCGAAGTGCGCCGAAAGGATCTCCCGAAACTCTGAATGTGCATTGGGTAGATCGGGACCGCCGGCTTTATCTGTAGATATCTCTGCGATGCCCGATTTGCAGCACGATTACCAGCCGCTTTTCATCGTCAACGTCGTAGACGATGCGATAGTCTCCGACGCGAATTCTCCAGCCATCGCGTCCCCGGAGCTTGACGCAACCGTGAGGCCGCGGGCTGTCATGCAAGCTTGCGACCGACAGCTTGACTCTTTCGTATGCAGCTTGAGGCAAGGAAGAAAGCTCTCGTTGGGCTCTGGGCAGAATGAGAAGGGAATAGCTCACTAGCGAGAACGTTCAATTTCTTCAACTGCTTTGTCGAAAGGTATAGGTTCCTCACCCGAGGCCTTGGCGGCATCGTAGGCGCGAATCGAATCCAGTTCTTCGATTTCCGCCAGGAGTTTTTTGTAATCCTCGATTGCTAAAACGACGGCGACCTTTTTGCCGCGGCGGTCGGTAACAAACTTTTTTGGTTTGAGGGCCTGTTTCATGGATGTCTTGAAATAAGTCTACTCGGGCGATAGTCGGAGCACAAGTCGGTTATTCATCCGGCGTGCTTGCGACCTTCAGCACGGCGAGGAATGCCTCCTGCGGAATATCCACGCGGCCCACGCGCTTCATGCGCTTCTTTCCTTCCTTCTGCTTCTCAAGGAGCTTGCGTTTGCGCGTGATGTCGCCGCCGTAGCACTTGGCCAGCACGTTCTTGCGAATTGCGGCCACGGTCTCGCGCGCGATCACGCGGCTGCCGATGGCGGCCTGAATGGGCACCTCAAACATCTGCCGCGGGATCAGCTTGCGCAGGCGCGTCACCAGCTCGCGCCCGCGCTCGTAGGAAAATTCGCGGTGGCACACGAGCGCCAGCGCATCGACCGGATCCCCGCCCACCAGCACATCCAGCTTCACCAGATCGGCTTCCTTGTACCCCGCGAGGTGATAGTCGAGCGAAGCGTAGCCGCGCGAGGCGCTCTTCAGCCGGTCGTAAAAATCGAGCACGATTTCATTCAGCGGCAGCTCATACGTCAGCATCACGCGCTGCGGCGAGAGATACTCGAAATTCTGCTGCACGCCTCGTTTCTCCTCGCAAAGCTGGAGGATTGCCCCCACCGAATCTTCCGCCGTGATGATCATGGCCTTGATCACCGGCTCCTCGATGCTGGCCATTTCGTTGGGCGGCGGGAATTTCGTCGGGTTGTCGACTTCGAACGTCTCGCCCGCGGTGGTAGTGATGCGGTAGCGCACGCTGGGCGCCGTGGTGATCAGGTTGATGTTGAACTCGCGCTCGAGCCGCTCCTGCGCGATCTCCATATGCAAGAGTCCCAGAAATCCGCAGCGGAAGCCGAAGCCGAGCGCCACGGAATTTTCCGGCTCGTAAAAAAAAGCTGCGTCGTTCAGTTGCAGCTTGCCGAGCGCGTCGCGCAAATTTTCATAGTCGCTCGCCACCACCGGAAAGAGGCCCGCAAAAACCATCGGCTTGATGGCCTCAAATCCGGGCAGCGGCGCCGCCGGCCGCGAGGGGTCGATCACCGTATCGCCCACCCGCGCATCGGCAATCTGCTTGATATTGGCGACCACGAACCCCACGTCGCCGGCGGCCAGCTCGTCCAAAACGACAGGCTTGGGCGTTAGCGCGCCGAGCGCTTCGACCTCATACACCTGATCGTTCGCGCACAGCCGAATCTTCGTGTGCCGCGTGATTCGCCCGTTCATCACGCGCACCAGAATCACCGCCCCACGATAGGCGTCAAACCAGGAATCGAAGATGAGCGCCTGGAGCGGCGCCTCCGCCGTGCCGGTAGGAGGCGGCACGCGCGCCACCACGGCTTCGAGCACGTCTTCAACGCCGAGGCCGCTCTTCGCGCTGATCAGCAGCGCGTCGGCCGCCGGAATCGCCAGCACATTTTCGATCTGCTCCTTCACCTGGTCAGGCTGAGCCGCGGGCAGATCAATCTTGTTGATGACGGGGATGATCGTCAGATTGTGATGCGCCGCGAGAAACGTGTTGGCAACCGTCTGCGCCTCGACGCCCTGGCTCGCGTCAACCACCAGCAGCGCCCCCTCACAGGCGGACAACGCGCGCGAAACCTCGTACGAAAAATCGACGTGCCCGGGAGTATCGATCAAATTGAGCTGATACTCGTTGTCGTCCTTGGCCTTGTAATGCAGGCGGATGCTCTTCGCCTTGATGGTGATGCCGCGCTCGCGCTCAAGGTCCATCGAATCGAGCACCTGCGCGCTCATCTCGCGCTGGCTGAGCGCGCCGGTCAGTTCGAGCAGGCGGTCGGCCAGCGTCGACTTGCCATGATCGATGTGCGCAATAATGCAAAAATTGCGAATGAAACGTGGATCCATCCGTCAATCCGCCGGCCACACCAGCAAAGCCGGTTCGATTCTCCTCGCTGGATCGGGGGATTCGTTGCGCGGTAAGCAGTCCGCAAGGCGCAACCTCCAAACCGTTCCGTAGAAATTCAGTGTGCCACAAGAATGTGCGCGCTGAAAGCACAGGGTCAACGAAGATTTAAATGTAGCGCCGCGCCTTTCAGCCCGGCATCTCCCTGCCTCGGTTTGTGCCCCAACTGCCGCGCTGAAGGCCGCAGCATTCAAACCTATCTCCCGGAATCGCAGGATGGAACGCGGGTCGCTCTTCGGTTTGGCGTCTCCTGCGGCAGCGGTATATAGTGTTTTTTCGCGTATTCAATGGAGATTTACCCGGCCGCGATTTCGGACTTGCGTCGGAAGCCCGTCAGACCCGCATGAGCGTGGACGTCGTCAAACAAATGGAGCAGGCGCGGCGGCTGGTCGAAAAAGGCCGCATCGACGAAGCCATCCAGGCCTACCAGTCGGTGGTGTCGGACGCCCCGAACCACTTGGAAGCCATGCAGTCCCTAGGCGATCTTTACACCATGCAGAACCGGCCCGACCGGGCCGCGACCTACTACGGGATGCTCTTTGACCGCCTGACCGGCCCGCGCGAGGAGCCCAAGGCGCTCGCCCTCTACACCCGCTTTCTGAAACCGCAGCAGCAGCCCGCCGAACGCGTCGCGCGCTACGCCCTTCTCCTCCAGAAACAGGGCCGCACGGAAGAGGCCATCGAGCAGTTCACCTCAGCCGCGCTGGCCCACGAATTGAGTGGCAAGGGTGAGGACGCTCTCGCCTGCTTCGTGCGCATCGCGCAGCTCGATTCCGAAAACCGCGACCGCCACATCGCCGTCGCCGAGCTGGCCGAGCGCCTGAACAATCGCGCCGCCGCCTCCCGCGGCTTTCTCCGCGCGGGCCAGCTGACCACGGAGAACGAGGAAGAGGCGCTCGGATTTTTTGCCAAGGCGCACGAGCTCGCGCCCAACGATCGCACGACTTCCTTGCTCTACGCCCAGGCGCTCCTGCGCAAGGGCGACGGCCCGGCGGCCGCCTCGCTGCTCGCGCCGCTGGTGGTCAACGAGAAGGACGCGTCGTATCTGGAAGTCTACGCGGACGCATTGATCGCTTCCGGCCTGCTCGACGACGCCCG
>Ga0070734_10005358_pt1 | contig 11402 bp, 7 predicted proteins | sample Coa_R1_8_FD_66444 | JGI IMG/M metagenome (GOLD analysis project Ga0070734, IMG submission 66444) | Surface soil microbial communities from Centralia Pennsylvania, which are recovering from an underground coalmine fire - Coalmine... | ecosystem: Environmental > Terrestrial > Soil > Unclassified ...
GAAATCAGCGCGACGCTGCAGGAAGCAATGCCGACGAGCGTCATTGCAGAGCTTGAAGGACAGGTTCGCACGCTGGCGGAACGATTGGAAGAGCGCCGGGGCGGTGACGCCGCCACTGAGGCGATTACTGATGTCGAACTGGCCCTCATCGGGATCCGCGAGCGGCTTCAGACGCTCACTCCCGCGGAGGATCTCGCCGAACTCAGCCATGCCGTCAGGCTGCTGTCGAGCAAAGCCGATTTGATAGCGGCGCAAAGCACGGCGCCCGAGAAGATCCAGCAACTTGAGCAGGCTATCGGCGCACTTCAGGGCCTTGTGTCCCAGGTCGCTTCACGGGACGTTGTCGCTGCCCTTTCGCAGGACATAAAGGCGCTTGGGGATAAGATCGATCGCAACGGCCGGCCGGCCTTCGATTCCGAGTTCATGAATACGCTCGAGCGACGGCTGACCGAAATTGCGCAGGCCGTTACGCGGTGCCGGCCGCTCGAAGGCGCTTCGGTTCCAGCAAATTTCGAGGCCGTCATCACCGCATTGGCCGACCGGCTTGAAGCCATGCGGATACAGGCGGCCGATCAGGGCGCGCTCAAGAGCCTCGAACAACGCATCGACACGCTGGTAGACAAGCTGGAGAACTCCGAGACTTCGCCGGGCCGCCGGGGCGGCGCCGATTGCCGAATGGACGAGTTGCTCGCCCAACTCAGGGAATTACGCGCCCAAAACGAAAGCAGGCTCGAGGCCATCCAGCATCAGATCGTTGCCAGCGCGGCGGATGCTATCAGCGGTCCCGCAGAATCCATTCGGCGCGACGTTGCGTCCCTGAAGGAGATTCAGACCTCCGTGGACCGGCGGACGCAGGACACGTTTGAGGCGGTCTACGGCACGATCGAGCAGGTGGTGGATCGCCTTGCCTCCATCGAGGATGAGCTTCGCGACGGACGTCATGTCTCGCAAGCCGAGGGATCGGCTGCGAAACCCGAAAGGGCGGGCGCGTCGGTAGCAGTTACGCCACAATTCCCGTCCGCAATGCTCGCAGAAGCTCCGACACTTGTGCCGTCGCCGACGCCGGTACCGGAGCGCGCTGCAGCCGTATTTGCGGAGGACGGAAGGGTGGGGGGCGGCCCGATCGGTATTTCATCCGATCATCCCTCCGCGGCTGCAAGGTTGCGCCATCCCGCTGTTCCTGATCCCGCCTGCGACGCGCCGATCGAGCCGGGCTCGGGCGCTCGGCGAGTGCGGGTGGTGGCCAACGCGATCGATCGGATCGCGGCATCCGAAGCCGCAAGCGGCGGCGTCAAACCAACCGAGACTGCAGGGCCGCTACGCGCCAATTTTGTTGCGGCGGCGCGCCGGGCCGCTCAGGCCGTAGTGAAAGAGCGTGAGGAAAGGCCGAAGGATAGGCCCGAGAAATCCGGTCGGAATTCCCGGAAGAATTTCCCAGCCGGCAGATTATTCGGGGCGTTAAGGCCGCGGATAAGGTCCATGGTCCTGGGGCTCGGCGTGATCATCTTCACGCTTGGCGCGCTGCGTGTGGCACTCGATATCCTCCATAATCCAGAGGGACCGGAATTGGCTCAGCCGGTCACCCGAACAGACGATGCCGCCCAGCCCGGCGTGTCCATCCCCGCCGAGCCCCTGCCGCTCGACCAAGCGTCGAGCCGCAAGGGTGCCAATCTCGAGTCCGTTACGTCGCCCGTTCCCGTCAATGCTGATCCGGTTCTGGACGGGGCCGCGCCACGACAAACGCCCGGGTTGGACATCCTGCCCGATTTAGCGACCCCGGCGCCGATTCCGCCTCCAGTCATCGTCCCCACGCCCGCCTTGCGGGATGCGGCCGCATCTTTACCCGTCCGAAATGCGTTGCAACCGGGGGCCGCCAGTCGCGACCAGGCCTCGCGTTCTGCCGCTTCATCGGCTGCTCCGGACCTCACCGAGAGACCTCTGCCAGCCACGATCGGGGGCAGAACGCTCATCGCGGCCGCTACCGCGGGTGACCCAGGAGCGAGCTACGAGATCGCCATTCGTTTTGCGCAGGGCCGCAATGCACCTCAGGATTTCGCGATGGCTGCGGCGTGGTTCGAGCGGGCGGCGCAGAGCGGCTTGGCACCGGCTCAATTTCGCCTCGGCAGCATGTACGAGAAGGGACTCGGGGTTAAGAAGGATCTTGCTGAAGCGCGTCGCCTCTACGTCGCGGCTGCGGACAAGGGGAATGCCAAAGCGATGCACAATCTCGCGGTGCTTTACGCGGAGGGCCTCGATGGCAAGCCCGACTATGCCGTCGCATCGCAATGGTTCCGCAGGGCCGCTCTGCATGGCATTGTCGACAGCCAATATAACCTTGCCATCCTGTACGCCCGAGGCGTCGGGGTCGAGCGCAACCTGGCGGAATCGTACAAATGGTTCGCGCTCGCCGCAAAGGGCGGTGACAAGGATGCCGCCAAGAAGCGTGACGAGATCGCGACGCGGCTCGATCCAAAACAACTGGAGAGCGCCAAGCTGAACGCAGAATCCTTTGTGGCCGAACCGCAACCTGATGAAGCGACTTCCATCAGGTCTCCGGCCGGAGGGTGGGACCAGGTCGTTGCAGCCGCGACGACAAAGCCCAGGACCGCTCGTTAGATCAGAGCGTTTCCCCCCCGGAGTCCCGGCCGATCGAATTTTTGGCGGCGGTCGTCGAAAAGGCTTTGCGTTTGAGCCTCCGCAGGATACCGATTCAGCCGGCCGCTGCGACCTGTGCAACCCGCCGGCGATTGTGAATCCGGTGCTCCGGTCGTTGCATCGTCAGGTTTGAGACTGTGGAAATTTATCTCCCGATCGCCGACCTGCCCGTCAATGTATTCCTCGTACTGGCGATGGGGCTTGCTGTCGGCTTCATCTCCGGCATGTTCGGCATCGGCGGCGGTTTTCTGATGACGCCGTTGCTGATCTTCATCGGCGTCTCGCCGGCGGTCGCCGTCGCCACCGTGTCGACCCATGTTGCGGCTTCCTCGTTCTCAGGCGCCGTGGCGTATTGGCGGCGTCGGGCCATCGACCTTGCGCTCGCCTTGATGCTGCTCGCCGGCGGTATCATTGGCACCATATCGGGCGTGTGGCTGTTCACAGAGCTGCGCCGGCTCGGGCAGCTCGACATCATGATCGGGCTCTCCTACGTGCTGCTGCTCGGATCGGTCGGCGCCATGATGGTGGCCGAGGGAGTACGGGCAATACTGCGCGCGCGGCAAGGCAAGCCGGTGGAATTGCGCCGTCCAGGCAGCCATACCTGGATTCATGGCCTGCCGCTAAAGATCAGGTTCAAGCAATCGAAGATCTATGTGTCCACGATCCCAGTCTGTGTCATCGGGTTCACCATCGGCTTCATCGGCGCCATCATGGGCATTGGTGGCGGGTTCCTGCTGGTTCCGATGCTGATCTATTTCCTGCGCGTGCCCACGAACGTGGTCATCGGCACCTCGATGCTGCTGACCTTGGTCACGATGGCATCCGCGACAATTCTGCATGCAGCGACCAATCACCTGGTCGATGCCGTGCTGGCTCTGATCCTGATGGTGGGAGGAGTGACGGGCGCTCAATTCGGCGCCCGTGCCGGCCAGAAGATGCGCAGTGAACGCCTGCGCCTTCTGCTCGGGATCCTGGTGCTGGCGGTGGGATTGCGGTTCGCATTCGACTTGATCGTCGCTCCGGACGATCTCTACACCATCCGCACCCTTCAGGAGGTGCGATGAGGTCCGCCGTCCAAGTCCGTTGCTTAGAGCACCTTCCAGTGAAATTGCGCCACTTTCTTTTGCACGTCACGCGCGGGCTTGACCCCCGAGTCCTCCTCCCCCGCTTGCGGGGGAAGGTAGGGAGGGACCTGGATTGCCGCGTCAAGCCCGGCAGTGACCTTGGACAAAGGTCGGCGAAATACGTTCTGGTCTTTGCGGTGACATTCTCGCTGATCGCGCTTTCGGCTACGCGCGCCAGCGCCGAGCGTCTCGTATCTTCGCTGTCGAGCCATGTCGTCCAGATCACGTCAAACTTCACAGGCGTCGAACTCACCCTGTTCGGAACCGTCGAAACCGATCAGGCGACCGTGCCGCACAATGGCAGCTATGACGTCGTTGCGACCGTCACCGGGCCGCGAGAATCGGTTGTGACCCGCCGCAAGGAACGGATATTCGGCATCTGGGCCAACGCGGATTCGCGAACTTTCGTTGAGGTGCCCTCCTATCTTGAGGTGCTCTCAACCCGGCCGTTTGAAAACATTGCCGATACCGAGACGCTGCGCCGGGAGCAGATCGGCATTGCCAATATCTCGCTGCCGCAGCAGATCGGGCCGGATATCGCGGACGTTATTCCCAACGATCAATTCCGCCAAGCCTTCGTGCGCATCAAACGTGAGCGCCACCTTTACGGCGAGATTGCCAACGGGGTGACGTTCCTCACCCCGACTCTCTATCGGGCTTCCATTTTCGTGCCGGCAGAAGCGCTCGTCGGAACCTACGTAGTTGACGTCAAATTGTTTGCCGACGGCGCCGTGATCGCGCGCACGAATTCGGCGTTCGAGATCGTGACGGTCGGCTTCGAGCGCTTCATCGCCAACGCCGCAGTGGATTACGGCCTCGCTTACGGCATGGCGACCGCCATGATGGCGGTGATGACAGGCTGGTTCGCGTCGATCGTATTCAGGCGGGATTGACTGACCAAGATTTCTTCACGTGCTCCAAGAAGCGCGGTCCAGTAACTTCGCTCCGGGGGGCGCCCCGACACGCCGCGGTTATCGATGCCCCGCCTTGGCGGGGCATCACGGCCTGTGCCTCGCTTAATCCTTGAAGAGTCCTTATTGAGCGCCGTCGTTGTCCAGCTTGGTGTACACGCGCGAGCGATGGCAAATACGATGGTGGATGTCACCGTTCGAATACGTGACGATTTCCACCCCGGGACTCAGAATGGATGTGGTCAATGTGCGGCCGTTCGCCGAGATCAATCCCGTGGCCTCCGGGATAAACTCCACCGTGAAAGTCTGCCCTTTCCGGGGTCCGGACAAAACCGTTCCCTTGTCGGTTCCCTTGACATTCTGGCTGGTAAACGTGTCGTCCGCCACCTTGTAGGTGAACGAGGCGCTGCTTTCGCTGGAACTCGCCGACGCCAGGAAGGCCGTTGGAGGAGTTGGAGGAGGAGTGACCGACGTGTTCCTGTTCGTGAAGGTTCCGGTGCCATTACCGTTGAACGTCCGAATTCCCTCGTCAGAGCTGGAGGAGAACCAGACGGTACTACCTGGGTTGGGTTGGAAATTGCCGTTAAATCCACCCGATGAGAAGAGACAGCCGGTGCTGCCCGAGTAGCCGTAGGTGCCTTTGAGCGAATCGGCGAGCGCGCCGCCCGCGTAGATCGTCACCATGGCAGATACCGATAACATCAACAAACGTTGCATAGTTTTCTCCCAATAGAAGGCGCGACACGGCGCCGGCAGGCGACGCTGCGAACAACCGTGCGATTTCCAAGGCTAAGACCGATTAAGAAAAACAGCGGTCAGGAGAATTAAGTGCTTGCCGATAGCACCCTCGCTACCCGTTCCCCACGGGCGATCTCGGCTTGTCCCCTGAGGTAGCTATCCCCAACGGTACAGGGCCCGCACATAGATGTACAGAGTTATGTTATGCCGCAATGATAGTTTTTAACATACGACAGCACTTGCGGGACCGCCGTCTGCTAAACACCGCGCCGCCACGAACGTGTAAAGTCGCCGCTGTCCGAGCACGTATGCCGTAAAGGCGAGCGACCCGAAGACCCGCATGAAGGCCGCGTGGCGGATGTTGAGCCCACCCGCGTAGGCTCCGAACGCCGGCATCACGAGGCGCGTTTGGTCGCTCACGAAACAGCGCCGCGTCAGGATGCGACCGCGCCGGCTGACGCGCGCGACCGGGTGCAAGTGGCCGGCGATTTCGCCAGGAATCGCCCCCGGCGTCGGCTCATGGCGGAACAGCAGTGGTCCGATCGCAAGTGCCTTGGCAAAAACACCGCCAATGCGCTCGGCCGGATCGGGATCGTGGTTGCCGGTGATCCAGACCCAGTCGCGGCCGCGCTGAAGCTCGATCAATTTGGCGCGGTCGCCGGGTGCAAGGCGTGCCGGCCCGCCGCCGTCGTGGAAATTGTCTCCGAGTGCAATGACGACCCGCACCGCATAACGCGACAACACCCGGGCCAGCCGCTCAAGCGTAGACGCGGTGTCGTAGGGCGGAAGCAGAATGCCGCGGGCGGCGAACGACGATCCCTTTTCGAGATGCAGGTCCGAGACGGCGACGAGCTGCTTTTCCGGCCAATAGAGCGCGCCCCCAAGGTCAGGCACCAACGTCACGCCGGCGACCGAAATCTCGGCATCTACCATAGCGACCGTGAAGTCCGAGTCGCGTTGTGCGGCTGGTGGACCTTGTCCCGGAACAAGAGCCTTCGGACCGTCTCCTGGTATCGTCACTGCATGGCCTCGTTCACGAGAGCCGCCTCAGCCTCTGCCAGCAGCTGCTCGGATGCCTCGCCATAAACGGATTCGCGGCCGATCTCCAGCATCACCGGCACGGCGAGCGGAGAAACGTGATCGAGTGCCTGGTGCACGATGTGGTCCTTGATGCGGCCCAACATGGCGCCGAGCCGCTTGATGTCGAGCAGCCCGACGGCGGCCTCCTGGCGGGCCGCCCGCAGCAGGATGTGGTCGGCCTGATGGCGGCGCAGCACATCGTAGACGAGATCGGTCGAAATCGTCATCTGGCGCTTGGTCTTCTCCTCGCCGGGGGCTCTGCGCTCGATCAGCCCGGCAATGATTGCGCATTGCCGGAAGGTCCGCTTCATCAGCGCCGACTCGGCGAGCCAAGCTTCCAGATCATCGCCCAGCATGTCGTGATCGAACAGCCGCGCGAGCGACAATTGGTCAGTGCGGATCGCGAACGCTGGATCGCCAAGCCCCCACACCGCGAGCGCATACTCGTTGGCGACGAAGCCGAGCGGGCGCAGGCGTGCCCGTTCGAGTCGCCGCGTGAGCAGCATGCCCAGGGTCTGGTGAGCGAGCCGACCTTCGAACGGATAGCAGACGAGATAATGCTTGTCGGCGCGGGGAAATGTTTCGACCAGAAGCTCGCCCGGCAGCGGCACACGGGAGCGCCACCGCTGGATATCGAGCCATTCGTGTACTTGCGCGGGCAGACCTTTCCAGGCACGTGGCTCGGAAATCAGCGCCCGCACCCGCGCCGCCAAGTAGGTCGACAGCGGAAATTTGCCGCCCGCATAGGACGGCACCTTGGGATCTTCGGAATGTGCGCGCGAGACATAGGCCTCGTCCTCGGCAAGGGCTTCGAACCGCAGGATTTCGCCCGAGAACACGAACGTGTCGCCTGGCGAGAGCCCTTCGATGAAATATTCCTCGAGTTCGCCCAGAACGCGGCCCCCCCGCGCAATCGCGCCAGTCGGGCCGCGACCGCCGGGCGGCGCTCGGCCCGAACGCACCAGCCGCACCTTGATCATGGTTTCTTCCACGATGGTGCCGACGTTGAGCCGATACTGCTGCGCAATGCGCGGATGACTGATGCGGTAGCGGCCGTCATTGCCGCGCCTGATCTTGGCAAAACGCTCGTAGACCTTGAGCGCGTAACCGCCGGTGGCGACGAAATCCACTACAGCGTCGAAATCCGACCTGGTGAGGCCCGCGTATGGGGCAGCCGTCCGGACTTCCTCGTACAGTTCATCCGGCAGGAACGGCTCACCGCAGGCACAACCCAGCACATGCTGTGCCAGTACGTCGAAGGCGCCGGTGCGCAGCGGCGGCGTGTCCTGCGCTCCGGCCGCGACAGCCCCGATGGCGGCGTGGCACTCCAGCACCTCGAACCGGTTGGCCGGGATAAGCACCGCCCGCGACGGCTCTTCGAGCCGATGGTTGGCACGGCCGATGCGCTGGGCGAGGCGCGACGCCCCCTTGGGGGCGCCCACATTGATGACGAGATCCACATCCCCCCAATCGATTCCAAGGTCGAGCGAGGACGTGCAGACCACGGCGCGCAGCCGCCCCGCCGCCATCGCGGCTTCGACCTTGCGGCGCTGAGCGGCATCGAGCGAGCCGTGATGCAGCGCGATCGCGAGGCCATCGTCGTTGATGCGCCACAGCTCCTGGAAAAGCATTTCGGCCTGGCTGCGGGTGTTGACAAACATCAGCGTAGTGCGATGCCGCCTGATGAGATCGTACATCTCGCCGAGCGCGTGGCGCGCAGTGTGCCCCGCCCAGGGCAGGCGTTCTGCCGTGTCGAGCATGGTGACGACCGGCGCGGCGCCGCCTTCCGCAATCAGGATGTCGGCCTGCGCGGGCGCGTCGGGACGCTGGGCGACCAGATAGCGGGCAAGTTCGACCGGCGTCGCGACAGTGGCGGAAAGCCCGATGGTCGTCAGCGACGGTGCAATACGGTGAAGCCGCGCGAGCCCGAGCGAGAGCAGATCGCCGCGTTTCGACATCACCAGCGCATGCAATTCGTCGAGGACGACGCGCTTGAGCGCCGCGAACAAATACGGCGCATCAGCCGTCGACAATAAGAGTGCCACCTGCTCAGGGGTCGTGAGGAGGATGTCGGGCGGATACCGGCGTTGCCGTACGCGCTTCGATGGAGGCGTGTCACCGCTGCGGGTCTCGACCCGGATCGGCAACCCCATCTCGGCGACGGGTTGCTCCAGATTCCGCGCGACATCCACCGCCAAGGCCTTGAGGGGGGATACGTACAGTGTATGCAGACCGCTGCTCGGCGCGCTGCCGCCGCGCGCAAAGCCGCTTCGCGATGAGCGCACGGCGAGTTCTACAAGCGTGGGCAGGAATCCCGCCAGCGTCTTGCCAGCGCCGGTCGGCGCAATCAGCAGGGTGGAACGGCCCGCGCGCGCTTTTTCGAGCAGCGCCATCTGGTGGAAGCGAGGCATCCAGCCACGTGCCGCGAACCAACGGCCGAAAGGGTCGGGCAGCATCGGGGAGGACACTTCCGGTTGCGCTGCGGACATGAGTCGAACCCATTTCTTTCACAGGACGAAACCGCCCGACCAGTTTTCATCAAGCCGGCGCGAATGCCGGCAACTTGCACAAAGAGATCGGCCGGCAGCGTCGAAATCGCCGCGCCGTCTATTCGATCCGCGCCTCGATGATCTTGATGAGATCATCCACCACGAAGCGCGATTGCACGAGACGTAAACCGGCCTCCGGAACATGTTGTTCGGTCCCGCGGTCGAAACTCGCGCCGTAGGCCCAGTGGGCCCAGGGCTCCCAAAGCCTGCTCATGGCGCGGCGAAAGGCACCCCGCGGACGCGTATACTCGAGCAGCCGAATAACTCCGCCCGGCTTCGTCACGCGCTTGAGTTCACGCAACGCCGGCACCTGCAACTCCTCGGCAAGGACACAGAACAGGAACGTCGCAATGGCTGCATCGAAATGGCCGTCCGGCAGGTCGATCCGGGTCACGTCCATGTGCCGCAACTCAATTTCGGCCGACGCGAGAGAACGCCTGCGCGCGGCGCGCGCCAGCATCGCGGGGCTGAAGTCGATGCCCACGATCCTGGCACCGGGCGGATAAAATGGAAAATTTCGTCCTGTGCCGACGCCCGCGTCCAGTATCAGGCCTGAAAGTCCGGCAAAGAGCTGCGGCCTGATTTTGCGGTAACGCCCGTATTCGAACGGCAGGTCCAATAGATCGTAGAATGGCGCAATCCGCTGGTAGCGCGCGAAGTTCGAGGTCTCGGGCTCCGTCATGTCTCGATCATAGCCCCCGTTTTCGCGAAGCATTAACGCAAGTGTGATCCGGAGGTCTCCCAATCGGCTTGACCTCGGGTTCGTGACGAATTATCAATTTTGTCACTATTCAGAGCCCTCGCGCTTTCAAACCGGGCAAAGCCATGAATCCGCAGGTGAGGACCAGGCCAGATGATACCCGCGCCCGGATCATGGAAACCGCCGAGGCGCTGTTCCGCCGTCTCGGCTACGCCAAAACGGCGGTGGCGGATATCGCGGCTGAGCTTGGAATGTCGCCCGCCAATGTGTACCGCTTTTTCCCTTCCAAAAACGCGATTGTAGAGGCGATTTGCCAGCGCTGCCTGGCGGACGTGGAAAACAAGGCCTGGGCAGTCGCGCGCGCCAAAGGGCCGGCCAGTGACAGGATCGAGCGTTTGGTCTTGGAAATCCTGGCGTATCACAAGGAAAACGTGCTTGTCGATCAGCGCGTTAACGATATGGTCTTGGCGGCGATCGAACTGAGCTGGAATGCCATCCGGGCGCACAAGGATGTTATGCGCACGGTGGTGGAAGTGATCTTGCGGGACGGTATTGAGTCGGGCGAATTCGAGCCTGTGGAGCCGCGCGAGACCGCCGAACTATTCCTTCGCGCAGTGATGTGTTTCACGCACCCCATGGTGATCGGGCAATGCCTCGAGGAAGGCCAGGACCTTGAGGCCGCGGCACGGGCGTCGGTCCGTTTCATCCTCCGCGCTATCACCCGCCGTTAGTCCTATGTTGAATGTATTGAGAGCACCTTTATGCCTGATATGTGACGAAAAACGAATTTCGTCAGTTCTTACAATTCACATGCGGCTGCATCTCGGTGCGGACCCGCCTTGGCAGAACGAGTCGAAAAAAGGAGTGCCGTCATGTCCTCGCCGATGTCACGCCATCACACTGTGAGTCCCAGCATCACAAGGCTCCGCGCGGTCGGGGCGATCCTGGCCGTGACGGCGCTCGCGCCCGTGCTTGCGGCCTGCGACGATCGGGCGACATCCGCGACCGCACCGCCACCGCGGCCCGTGCAGGTGCAACGTGTCACATTCGCCCCTGCGGACGAGACCCGTGAATTCGCCGGCGTGGTGCGGGCGCGCTACGAGACCGACCTCGGATTTCGAGTCGCCGGCAAGATGGTGGCGCGTCTCATCAACGTGGGGGACCGGGTTCAGGTGGGGGATATTGTGGCGCGACTCGATCCTCGCGATCTCCAGTTGCAGGTCGAAAGCGCCGAGGCCGAGCTTGCGGCCGCCACATCAAGTCTGGCCCAGGCGGCTGCCGATGAGTTGCGCTACCAGAACCTGCGGGTGCGCGGCTTTGCGGCGGTGGCGGATTACGAGCGCAAGAAAGCCGCCAAGGACGAGGCCGAGGGCCGGACAGAGCGGGCGCAGCGCGCGCTTGAGCTTGCTCGCAATCAACTCGCCTATGCGGACCTGCACGCTGACGCCGACGGCGTCATCACCGCGACCCTCGCGGAGCCGGGGCAAGTGGTGGCGCTCGGCCAAGCCGTCGCGCGGCTCGCTCACCGCGGCGAGAAGGAAGCCGTCGTCGCATTGCCGGAGACCCGGCTTGGCGAAGCGCACCACGCAAATGCAAGCGTGCGGCTATGGTCGGACCCGGATCGCCGGTTTGCCGCGCATTTGCG
>Ga0070734_10005359_pt1 | contig 11401 bp, 8 predicted proteins | sample Coa_R1_8_FD_66444 | JGI IMG/M metagenome (GOLD analysis project Ga0070734, IMG submission 66444) | Surface soil microbial communities from Centralia Pennsylvania, which are recovering from an underground coalmine fire - Coalmine... | ecosystem: Environmental > Terrestrial > Soil > Unclassified ...
TGAACGGTCGCTCCGACGAGCGTGATCAAGTTCGGCAAGGACCCGGCAGGCGAGGCTTCGATCGGGCGGGACAGAAAGACGCGCTTCGCGCCGTAGTCGATGAGCACGTCGTGGTTCGACAGAAAATCGGCGGCGAGGATGCCCTGAACATGGAGCCGGCTCAGGCGGTCGACGAGGTCCTGGTTGAACTGAGCGAGATCGGGCGCGGCGAAGTCCTGGAAACCGGCGTAGAGCGTACTCGAGCCTGGGATCAGCAGTCCGCGCTTCCCTTGTTCGAACGTGCGCTCTTTCCCGACACCCGCGTTGAGAAGCATGGATCGGGTGGCGCCGCTATCGAGGAGGAAGTCGAGGGGTTGGCGTCCATGCTGTTCGGACGCGAGATCGAGGGAAAGGATCGGGCAGCCCATCTCGAACCGAGCGGGCACCTCGAACAGGGCCGTCGGCGGTTGCTCGATCACCTGGGCGCGAACGGCGAGGAGCAATAACGGTGCAAGTCCCACGATCATCAGACGTGATGTCGCCCCGGTTATGGCACTGCGGGCCATGGATCGCGGGATCCATGGCGCGGGGTTTACCTGGCAGCGAGAGGGCTAGTTCTTGCCGGACGTCGCGATGCTCGGGTAGGTCGGGGTTTTCACGGGCTTCTTCCCTTCGCCTTTCTTGAGCTTCTCGAGGAGAACCTCAACCGCGCGCTCGAGCTGTGGATCGGCCCCTTTGGCGACAAGGTCCGGCCTGAGATCGACCTCGATATCCGGATCGATGCCGTGGTTCTCGGCAATCCACTTGCCGTTCGAGGGGTCGTAGAGACCGAACTGCGGAGCCGTGAGCTGCCCTCCGTCGACCAGCCGGTAGGGCTGCATGTAGCCCACCAGGCCGCCCCAGGTTCGGGTGCCGATGAGCTGGCCCAATGACTGCTTGCGGAACAGATACGCGAACATGTCGCCACCTGAGCCGCTGTAGCCGTTGATGAGCAAGACTTTGGGGCCCTCGATCGCCTCAGTCGGAACGCGGACGTCGCGCCCGTAGCGGTCCTTAATGACGGCTTGCGACGTACGAGCGAGCTTCTCGGTGAAGAAGGTCGGAATATCGCCGCCGGAGTTCCACCGCTCGTCGACCACCAGCGCGAGCTTGTCGCTCTGCGAGTAGAAGCCTTTCACGAAGCCGACGATGCCCTCGGCATCGGTATCGGGGACGTGCATGTAGCCGATACGGCCCCCGGAGAGCTTCGAAACGGTGATGCGGTTCGCTTCCACCCAATCGATGTAGCGCAGATCCGATTCCGACGCGAGCGGTTTGACGATGACCCGCCGCGCCCCTTCCAAGACCGGTTTGTCGTTCACGGTAAGAGTCACCGAGCGGTTCGCCTTGTCGACGAGCATCGAGCTCGGGTCCTGGTCGGGCGGCACGGGCATGCCGTTGATCTCCAGCAGATACTCGCCTTCCTGCAGATTCAAGCCGGGCTCGGCGAGGGGGCTTCGGTGGACCTCGTCGAAGCTTAAGCCTCGATAGATCTTCTTGAACCGGATCTTGCCGTTGGCGGTTTCGTAGTCGGCGCCGAGTTGGCCCACCGAGATGGCGGCCGGGCGGGGGCCATAGTCGCCACCGGCAACATAGGCGTGAGACGTGCCGAGTTCCCCGATCATGAGGCCGATCACATAGTTGAGGTCCGTGCGGTCGGTTACGCCGTCCAGGTAGGCGGCATACTTGTTGCCGATCGCCTTCCAGTCGATGCCGGTGAACTTGGGATCGTAGAAGGCGTCGCGCTCCCAGCGCCACGCATCCCAGAAGATCTGGCGCCATTCCTTGCGCGGGTCGACGACCGCTTCGAGACCGCTGAGGTCGGTGCGGCCCTCGAAGGGACGCATGCCGGGGTGGGCGTCGGCGATGCCGAGCACACCGTTGACGAAGTAGGCGAGTTTGGTGCGGGCGGCATTGAAGGTGACGGCGACGTGGATGCCCTCGATCACGGGCGCCGCTTCGGGCGCGCCGAGCTCGTAGCGGAACAAGTTCTCCCCGTCCGAGTAGAAGAGGCCGTGCTCGGCGCCGGTGACGAACGCCACCTCGCCGGCGGGCATGGGCAGGGCCACGATTCGCTCGCCCAAGCCGTCGAGGTCAATCTTGACGGTCGGGGCGTCACCTTCGCCCTCGTCCCCTTCCTCGGTGGGCGGCTTTCCGCGCTCGGGCTTTCCGCGCTTGGCGGAGATGGCGCCGCCGGCGCCGTCGTTGCGGCCGGCAGGCTCCTCATCCGGTTCAGTCGCGAACGGGCTCTTGAGGTCCTTGGTGAGGAGGATGGCGTAAAGGCGCTGAGCGCCGAAGGTAGTCAATCCTCGCTCGAAGTCGCCGGGAATCGCATTGACGGTTCGGGCCGAAACGAGATAGAGGTACTTGCCGGAACGGTCGAACGCGACGAGGTCGTCGCGGTAGTAACCCTCGGTGACGCGGGTCGACTTGCCCGACTTCATGTCGTAGAGCCACACGGCCGAGAAACCATTGGTTTCCGGCCGGACGTAGGCAATCCAGGCGCTGTCCGCCGAGTAGTCGTAGCTGGTGATGCCGGGGTCGGCCTTGGCGACTTCGCGGGCAGCTCCGGACTCCATATCCAGAACGAGAAGTCGGCTATCGAGGGTAGTGAGGACGAGATGCTTGGAGTCGGGCATCCAGTCCAGCGTCTCGAGCTTGAGCTCGGGCGAGGTGGGATACATTCGCGGCTTTTGGCCGGGCGCAACGCCCATCTGCGGCGAGGTGTAGATCTGATACTCGCCGGTTTCGTCACTTAGGAAGGCGATGGTCTTCCCGTCCGGGCTCCAGTCCGGTTGCTTGGCCCGGACCCCGTCGGTGGAAGCAATCGCGCGAATTTCGCCGGTGTGGGCGGGGACCGTGAAGATTCGACCGCGGGCCTCGACGGCAACGCGGTTGCCGGAGGGCGAAAGCGAGAAGTCGGTGATCTGGGCGGCCAGCCGCTTCAGGGTGGGCCGGGCGAGCACGTTATCGGAGCGCACGTCGGGGCGGAGTTGCTCGACCTTCTTGGTGGCGAGGTTGATATCGAAGAGGTAGCCGTCGCGCTCGAAAACGATCTGCTTTCCGTCGGTCCGGATCGCCTTGATGTCGGAATCGTTGTAATCGGTGAGCTGGGTCTCCTTCTTTCGGTCGAGATCGTAGGCGAAAAGGTTAACCGTGCTGCGCTTCTTGTCAGACTCGAAGTAGATCGTACGGCCGACCCAGAGGGGATCCCAGGAGTTCTCCTCTCCGTGCGGCAACTCGGAGTAGGCGTTCGTTTTGAGGTTGTAGATCGAGATGACGCCCTGCGAGCCGCCACGGTAGCGGCGCCAATTGAGCTGGTTAGAGGGGATGCGGTCGTAGGCGACTTCGTGCCCGTCCGGTGAGAAGGCGGCGTTGCCGACCTCGAGGAGGGGGGTACTGATGGGCATTCCACCCATCGGGTCGACGAGCTTAAGGCGGGGTTGACGCGCCATCGGCATGCCATGGGCGGTGACGTAGGCGACCTTTCCATCGGGGGTCCAGCCGACGACTTCGTCGCCCTCGGGCTCGAAGGTGAGGCGTTTGGGTTCTCCGCCCTCGGCAGGCATGACGTAGACGTCGGCGACGCCGTCGTAGGTGCCGGTGAAGGCGAGGAGCTTGCCGTCCGGCGAGAAGTAGGGGTAGCCGGCCGGGCCGGCAGCGGTTAAACGTCGAGCGAGGCCGCCTTTGGTGTCACCCAGCCAAATGCTCGCGCCATAGGTGAATACGAGACGGTTCTCATAAACAGCGGGGTAGCGCAGAAGCCGGGGGGCAGGAGCGGGGGCGGAAAGGGAGAGTAAAGCCGCGGCGACAAGCAACATGTGGGAGGTTCCGTCGGGAACGTCGGCGCGTCAAGCGGCGATGCTTGTCCGTGCGGCGGTCCAGCCTACATTATCAGGACACTCTTGTTCAGACGGTAGGGTTCGCGTTCTGTATCACTTCTCAGAACGTGGGATCCGGGGGCTTTGTGCCCAGCCGGCCCGATTTGTTGCTTAGTTGTTCGGAGCCGCGCGCTCGAAGTGAAAATCGATCGGATCGATTCGATACGCGACTACCCTTGCGCTAGACGCTTCGGGAAGTTCCGCGATTTCGAGATGTCGCTCCGTCCGCTCTTGGCTCAAAAGGCGTGCCGCTGATTTCAGGACTCTTTGCTCGTCGTCCGGAAATCGCCCCGGACGGGTTATCACGAGGGTTGGCCCTTTCAAGTGGAGGAGTTCGTCGAAGGAATCCGTCTCCGCAACCGCGACCTCGCCTCCCGCTTGACGAACCTTTGTTAGAAGCGGGTCGAGATAGAACAGGAGTGAAGGCAGGCTCGTTTCGTTTAGTCCGACGGGAATGCGGCCCAGGAGCATCGGCTTCGGCACCGACGGATACTTACCGGCCGGCTGTCCACCCAGCCTGTACATGGCGACCGACTCGGTCCGTCCAGGTGAGGCCAGGGTTGCCGTTGCGATCCGTTTCGGTTCCGCGTTCGCGGCTTCGTACCAAGCCGAGAAACCGAATGTCAGTAAGCTCGCGAGGCAAGCGGCGCCAAGCGCGATGGCTGCCGCGCGAGTCGCCGGGAATCCTTTCCAACGGGTTGCGAGGTCATGCCCGACCAGGAGGGCCAGGGGTGGGAAGCAGGGCAGGACATAGTGGGGCAGCTTGGTGCCGCTCACCGTGAAGAAAGCGAGGACGACGACCGCCCACGTGGCCAGGTAGCGGCGGACCGGGGCGTCGGCCGCGTCGTCGCCGCGGCGCGGCCAAGCCCGCGGAACGAAGAGCGACCATGGGATCATCCCGATGAGCACGACCGGGATGTAGTAGACGAGCCCGGCCGGCATCGGCACGGCGTGGGCTTCGTCGCCGCCCCGGAAGCGCTGTAGGTTCTGCTTGATGAGGAATTCGTCGACAAACACTTGATGGTTGGCGAGGTAGGCAGGGACGTACCAGGCGGCGACGACGCCGAGAAAGACGAGGGTGCCGAAGAGCCAGACGCCGACGCCGCCGAAAGCGGCGCGCAGCTCCCGCTCGCGCCAAATCGTGTAGAACACGACGGCCGCAAAGAGGACGCAGGAGACCGGTCCTTTTGCCAGTACGGCCAAGCCGAGCAGCGCGGCGGTCGCCAGCCGCCACCGGCGGTCGCCGATGAGCGACTCCCAAAGGGTGACAAACGCGCCGGTCAGGCAGGTGATGAGGATCGGATCCACCAGTACCATGCGCCCGACGGCGGCAAAGAAAAGGCTGGTGGAGAGGACGAGGGCGGCGACGAGGCCGCTGTGCGGGCCGAGGCGGCGCTTTCCGAACCAGAGGAGAAGCGCAAACGTGGCCAGGCTGGCCAGAATCGAAGGCAGCCGGATGCCGAACTCCCCGCCGAACAGGGCGAGGGACGGCTTGGCCAGCCAGTAGAGGAGAACCGGCTTTTCGAACCAGGGTTTGCCGTTGTAGAAGGGAGTGATCCACTCGCCGCGACGGTTCATTTCGGCGACGACGGCTGCGTAGAAGCCTTCGTCGAGGTCGAAGAGGCCGTACATCCACCAGCCGAGGAGGGGGATCGCGCAGATCACCGGCGCCAGTAAGACGGCGCGCGGGTTCTTCACGGCGATAGCGTACACCCAGGGAGGAGGTTAGAGGATCGAGGATGGAGGTTGGGAACCAATCCGCTTCGCCGCCTGTTGCACTCCTCGCTCGATACCGGTTTTCGACGATTTGGCACCTCAGGCGTCGAGAAGAAACCGGAGCGAGCCGATAAGGAAGAACGTAAGTGGCTTACGCCTTAAGTAGTCACGCGGGAAGGCTGACCTAGCTAAGTCGGAAAACGCCTCCCGAGCAGATCGGAGTCTAGCGGACCTCTCCCCGCTAGACTCTTTTTTTGTCACCCTTAGCGGTATCCTCCCTCGCGCATGGCAGACCGGAGCGCGCTCATTGTTTACGGCGGCTGGGATGGGCACGAGCCCGACAAAGTCGCCGACCTCTTCGCCACGATCCTCCGAGATGAAGGATTCGCCGTCGAACTGAACGAGTCGCTCGACGCGTTCAAGGACGCCGAGAAGCTAAGCCGGCTGAGCCTGATCGTCCCGATTTACACGATGAGCAAGATCACGCCCGAGCAGCGGGACCCCGTGTGCAAGGCGGTGAGGGATCACGGCGTCGGGTTGGCCGGGTGCCACGGTGGAATGTGCGACGCGTTTCGCGAGGACACCGAATGGCAGTTCATGACGGGCGGCCAGTGGGTTGCCCACCCCGGCAACGACGGGGTCGAGTACATGCTGCGGATCAATCGCGATAACCCACACCCGATCACCGACGGCATTCCGGATTTCAAGGTTTGCAGCGAGCAGTACTACCTTCACGTCGATCCGGGCAACAACGTGCTCGCCTACTGCGACTTCCCAACCGCCGGTGTGGACGGGCCGCACGTGGCGAACAAGTGCCGGATGCCGCAGGTGTTCACGAAGATGTATGGAAACGGACGGGTCTTCTACACGGCGCTCGGGCATCACCGAGACGTGCTCGAGCCATACGAGCCGCGGGAGCTTTGCCGGCGCGGCTTTCTTTGGGCGGCGAAGGGAGTCGGGCTCTGAGTTCCTAGGGTTCTAGGGTGCTAGGGTTCTAGGGTTCCAGGGTTCCAGGTTTTGGAGCGACACCTGCTCTAGCGAATCAACTATCCTGTCGGCGGCGCTGAGATCGAGTAGCTTGGTGAGCGGGTTGGGTACGGCGATGACCTTGATCCCGGCCGCTTTGGCGGCGGAGATGCCGTTCGGCGAGTCCTCGAAGACGAGCGCCGCGTCGGCTGAAACCCCAAGCGTGCCAAGGGCAAGCAAGTAGAGATCGGGAAATGGCTTGGTTCGCGCGACGTCGTCGGCGCAGAAGGATCGCTCGAAGTGATCCCAGAGCCCCAAGCGCTGCAAGTGGCCCTCCACCCAGGAACGCTTGGAACTGCTCACGGCGGCGACGGTGAGCCCCAGAGCACGAGCCTCCTCCAGCCGGTCAATGATCCCGGGCAGAACCGGCTGAGCCAGAATTTGTCGCATTCGGCGCGCCTGGTATTCCGCCTCGAGTTCGTAAGCCGGGACATCGCACCACTTGGACAGGACCGTCTCGGCGCGAAGAGCCTCTTGCTCGGGTCCGCGGCCAATGGTTCCCTTCCAGACCTCATCCGGAAACTCGTGGCCGTGCTCCCGGTAGATCCCCCGCCAGGTTTCCACCTCGGGCCACTCCGTGTCGAGAATGAGGCCGTCGAAGTCGAAGAAGACCGCTTGAAGGGGCACTACGCCTGCGCCTCGACCCGACCTGCGCGACGATACTCGGATGCGGTTTGACCGGTGGCGGCCTTGAAACGGTTGGCGAAGTAGTACTCGTCGTAGAAGCCCAGGCTGATCGCGATTTGGCGGTGGGTCATTTCGGTTTGGCGAAGCAGCGTCTTGGCGGCTTCGATACGGCGCCCGGCCCGATACCGGGTCGGGGTCATCCCGGTGAGCGAAGAAAAGCGCTTGCGGAACGTTTGGGGGGAGACGTGGAGGCGTGTCGCCACCGCCTCGGCGTCGAGCGACGACGACAGGTCCTGGCCAAGCAAGGACTTGGCCCGATCCAGCCAAGACCGGTGCCGGTGCTCGTGGTGCATGAGCGGTTCGGTCAGCAGCCGCACGAAGTCGATGATGTCCAACTCGTCGCCGGTCAGCGGCTTGCGGGCAAACGCCATCACCCGGTCGAACCAGTCGGAGCCCTGCCCCCGAAAGACCGGTCGGCCGGGATCGAGGAGCCCGGCTGCACGGAGCACTTCGAAAGCCGGTCCGTTGAACACGACGTAGAGCTCGTCCCATTCCTCGCGGGGGCCGGGTCCGTAGCGGTGCGCCACCTCGGGAAACAGGACAAGAAAATCGCCCTCCGCTACCCGCTCACGCGTGCCCTGGGCGTCGTAGAAGGAGCCCGAACCGTGAAGCAAGAGGACGAGGGCGAAGTCGCCCAGCACGCGCATCGGTCCGGGAACGCCCATGCTGTCCCTGAGCGTCCCGATGACCTTGATCTCGCCGAGCGGTGTCGTGATTCCGCTTCGAAAAAGCAGCTCGCTCCGGACCCTCGGCCGCGTGTTCGGCACGGGCAGACGGTACCCTCTCAGCGTATGAGGTCATCTCCCCGTTGAGCAGCTTGCGCGTGATCGCGCTCGGAGGCGTCGGGGAAATCGGCAAGAACTGCACGGCGATCGAGCAGGGCGACGACATCGTCGTTATCGATTGCGGGCTCAGCTTTCCCAACGAGGAGATGCTCGGGGTCGATATCGTCATCCCCGATTTCACCTACCTGGTTCAGAACAAGGAACGGGTTCGCGGAGTCTTTCTTACCCACGCCCACGAGGACCACGTCGGCGCCCTTCCCTACCTGTTGGACCAGATCAAGGTTCCGGTCTTCGCAACCGAATTCACCCACGCCCTCGTGCGGCAGAAGCTGGAAGAGCGCACCCACTCCAAGCAGCTCGACCTGAGGACCTTCAAGCCGGGCGACATCATCGAAGCGGGATCGATGAGCGTCGAGCCGGTGCGGGTAACCCACTCCATCCCCGAGAACTGCGCGATGGCAGTGCGGACCGGGCACGGAATCCTGCTCTTCACCGGCGACTTCAAGTTCGACTTCACGCCGATCGATGGGAAGCTCGCCAACATCACCCGGTTCGGAGAGTTGGGGAACGAGGGCGTACTCTGCCTGTTCAGCGACTCGACGAACGTGGAGCGGCCGGGATGGGGGCCGAGCGAACGCCAGGTGACGCTTGGCCTTCGCAAGGTGTTCACCGAGAGCCAGGGGCGTGTGCTGCTGACGACGTTCGCCAGCAACATCCACCGGATGCAGCAGGTGTTCGACGTGGCGGCAGAAACCGGCCGCAAGGTCGCCGTGGTCGGTCGGCGGATGGAGCAGAACCTCGAGATCTGCGAGCGGCTCGGTTACCTCAAGAAGCCGAAGGGAACCCACCTGAACCTCGACGAGCTTAAGCTTCAGCCGGACGACAAGGTGGCGATTCTGACGACCGGCTCCCAGGGCGAGCCCCTCAGCGCATTGGTTCAGATGTCGAAGGGGTCGTACGGGCGGCTTCAGATCAAGGCGGGCGACACCCTGATCTACTCCGCTCGCCCAATTCCCGGCAACGAGGGCGCGATTTGGCGGACGATCAACCGGCTCTTCCGGCAGGGGTGCGAGGTGATCTACGAGAGCCCGACCCCGATCCACGTGAGCGGGCACGCGTACCAGGAGGAGCTCAAGATGATGATCAATCTCACGAAGCCCTTCTACATCGCCCCGGTTCACGGCGAGCCCCGGCATCAGCACCTTTACAACAAAATCGCGTCAGGCATGGGCTACCCCGAACACCGTATCTTCACGATGGAAGACGGCAAGCCGCTCGTTTTCGAGGAGACGACCGCCAGTTTCGGGGAGGCGGTCCCAAGCGGCCGCGTGCTGATCGACAACAGCGGCACGCCGGGGGTGACGGACGAGGTGCTTCGCGACCGGTACAACATCGCGAACGACGGGATCGTCATCATCACGGTCGTGTTGGACGCCGAGCTGGGCGAGCTCGTCGGCGATCCGATCCTTCAGTCGAAGGCGTTCCACGGGCCCGAGGGACTCATAGAGTCGGCATTCGACCACCTGGTAGATGCGCTCGGAGCTCTATCACGCGAGGAGCTTCGAGACGTTAATAGAGTGATGCACGACTCCGCGGACGTGGTCCGCCGGCTTATCCAGAAACGCACCCAACTCCGGCCCCTCGTCCTTCCGACGATCGTCGAGGTTTAGCCGGGCTTGATTCCTGCTTCCGATCCGTACATCCGGTTCGAGGATGTCCACGTTCGCTACACCGAGCTGGTGCATGGCCTGCGCGGGGTGAGCCTGTCCGTACAGGCGGGCGAGTTCGTCTTTTTCGTCGGCCCCACCGGAGCCGGAAAGAGCACCCTGATCAAGCTGCTGACGCGGGAAGTGCGGCACGATTCCGGCCGGGTGCTGCTGGCGGGGCGCGACCTTGGAAAGATGCGCAGTCGCGACATTCCCGCCCTCCGGCGGCAAATGGGGATCGTGCCTCAGGACTTCGCTTTGCTGCCGAGGAAGAAGGTCTGGGAGAACGTGGCCTACGCCATGCGCGCCGCGGGGCACAGCCGGAAGGCGGTGCGGACGCGGGTGCCCGAACTGCTGGAACGTGTGAACCTGGCGCATCGGCTCGACGCCTATCCGCACGAGCTTTCGGGCGGGGAGCAGCAGCGTGCCGCGATTGCGCGGGCGTTGATCAACGAGCCCCCGCTCCTTCTGGCTGACGAGCCGACCGGAAACCTCGACCCCGATCACTCGTGGGAGATCATGGAGCTCCTCCAAAAGCTCAACGCGAAGGGGACGACGGTGCTGGTGGCAAGCCACGACATGGTGGTCGTCGACCGCATGAACCGGCGGATCGTCCGGCTAGAGGAGGGTCTAGTCGCAAGCGACTCCCACGTTCCACCCACGCAAGCGGTGGCCGAGGAGCCAACGCCGAACGCGGATTCCGAGGAGCTCGACGTCCATGAGTGATTGGCTCGAGTTCGTGATCGGCGAGGCCTTTCTCGCGTTGCGGCGAAACCTGCTCTTCACTTTTGCGGCGATCACCACGGTGGCGATGGCGCTCTTTCTGATCGGCGGCTTTGCTTACACGTATTACCAAGCCGACCGGTATATCCATGCGCTGCCAACGCAGCTCGAAGTGAGGGTGTTCCTGAAGGACGGGATGCCGCAGGACGTGGTGACGCAACTCGGGGGGTCGATTCAGAATCTGGCCGGCGAGGCGAGCTCCGTTTTCATCTCGAAGGAGACGGCGTGGGATAAGATGCGCGCCGACCACCCCGACTACCCGAACGACCTGGAGAATCCGCTTCCGGACGCGTACACGGTGACCTTCAAGTCGGTCGAAGCGGCGACGGCGGGAGCGGCGACCCTGGCCAACGATCCGGCGGTCGACAAGGTCGTCTATCTCAAGGAGCTGGCGGCCGAGCTCAAGCGGGGGCTGAGCGTGCTTCGATACGTCGGCTACTGCGGCTTGGTGTTGCTCTTCGTCGGCGGGATCATCATCTTCAACGCGATCGAGCTGACGGTGGTCGCCCGGCGCCGCGAGGTTCGGATCATGCAGCTCGTAGGCGCCTCGATCGCAACGATTCGAATTCCCTTCGTGCTGGAGGGAACGATTCACGGGGTTCTCGGCGGGGCGGTGGCGGCCGGCTTCCTGGCGGGCGCGAATGCGGTGGTCGGCGAGTCGGTTCGGGGGCTGGGCCGGACGATTCCCGCGTACCCGTGGCTGCCGGTGAGCCTGATCATGGTTGCCGCCGGCGCGCTGATCGGGTTCCTCTGCTCGACGATCGCCACTCGGGCGATGGTGCGGTTTTAGTGGCGTCCA
>Ga0070734_10005361_pt1 | contig 11401 bp, 6 predicted proteins | sample Coa_R1_8_FD_66444 | JGI IMG/M metagenome (GOLD analysis project Ga0070734, IMG submission 66444) | Surface soil microbial communities from Centralia Pennsylvania, which are recovering from an underground coalmine fire - Coalmine... | ecosystem: Environmental > Terrestrial > Soil > Unclassified ...
GCGCGCGGCGTCGAATTCGAAGCGGCCCATGAGACCGACGCCGCGGTTGAGCTCGCCCTGCTCGGCGGCAGTCGGTGCCGGCGGCGGCCGGACCGGCGCGTCCTCGCGGCGGCACGCCCCGACAAGTGACGCCACGGCGGCGAACAGCGCCGCGGCGAGCGCGCGACGCCGCAGCCTCCACAAGCCCGTGAGCTCACGCATCAGCAGCGCGCTTGTACGCCACCGCGGCCACGTCAGGACTCGAGCTTGCGCTTGGCGCGTGCGATACGGTCCTGCAGCGCGTCCCGCGAGATGGCGCCCGCCCCGCCGGGAGGCAGCCAGGAGCGCTCCATGTAGCCGTGCACCTCGCTGCGCAGATGCGCCCGCATGTCGTGTCCGAGACGCCGCTGCCGAGCCGCGCGCAGGGCCTGCAGGTCGATTTCCGCCACGACCACCTTTTCGCCGGGCCCCGGGTCGGCTTGCGCCAGAATGCGGCCGTCGTAGTCGACGATCATACTGCCGCCCGGCCAGCTGAAGGGCGGGTAATGGCGCAGCTGCGCCCCCTGGTTGGCGGCCACGACGAATGCGGTGTTCTCGACCGCGCGCGCGCGGTTGAACAGCGTCCACCAGTCCATGGGTGGCGTCGCGCCCCACGGGTCCATGTACGCGGAGACCCGCACGAGGATCTCGGCGCCGTTGAAGGCAAGCTGGCGGAGCGTCTCCGGAAACAGCCAGTCGTAGCAGATCGCCGCGCCGATGGCGCCGAGCTCCGTGTGGGCCACCGGGAAAGGCTGTGCGGCGTAGCCGGGCAGGTCGTGCGGACTGGCGTGCAGCTCCCACGGAATCCACGGATTGATCTTGCGGTACTTGCAGAGCAGCCCGCCGGGACCGACGAGCGCCGTCGTGTTGAAGATGGCTTCGGGATAATCGGGATCGGCTTCCAGGAACGTGCCGGTCTGTATGTAGCAGCCGTGCCTGCGGGCGACCGCTTCGTAAGCCAGGGTGTGCTCGTTGGGCACCGGCACCGCCAGATGGCGGCGGAGATCGGCGACGGTTTCGTAGACCGGCGCGGCGTGAGCGAATTCCGGAAAGGCGAACAGACGCACGTCGAAAAACGGCTCGTAGCCGAGGATGGTCTGCTCGACCACGTCGCACATGCGCCGTGTCCGCTCGCCGATCTCGGCCCGGGTCGCCGGGCAGGAAAAATCGGTCTGGCAGGCGGCAGCGTGGAACCGCGTCGGCGTGGATTGTGACACGCGGCTGTGCTCCTCAATGATCGACGGTGGCGGTGATCGACACGATCCCCCAGCGGTCGCCAGTGCGTTGCGACACGACGGCGACGTTGTCATACGGCGCGTGGTGCAGCCTCACAACCGCCACCGCCCGGGCCGTGGCGCCTTCATTCCACACCTTGATGAAGAAAGGCAGCAGCGGAGAGACGTCTTTGGTCCGCGGCAGGAACGGGAAGAACGCATCGGCGACGGTGTCGTAGACGGCGTAGACGCGCGGGTCGCGTCCGAGCGCATCGACGCTGGAACGGTCGGCCGCGCTGAGCGGCTTGTCCGAATGCGCCAGCGCGGCCACCCGGCCGTGGTCGCGCATCCGCCAGATTTTGAGCCGCGCCGCAAGCTCCGCCCGGGCGGTCGACTTGGCGCCGAAATCCGCGGCGAGGCGGTTGAAGTCGCCGGCCTTCATCCAGCTCTCGAAAAAGCGATTGTAGAAATCGAGGACAGCCGAATCGAGATCGTGCTGCCGCGACTGCGGCGATTCGAGCGGCGGCAGCTTGCGTCCCTCCCAGCGCAGCGTGAATGGGACGGCGCCGTCCTTCAGAGAGATGCCCTCGAGGAACGACGCGTCGGCGATGTTCTGCCGGGCGAACCACTCTTTTTTCTCCGCTTTGGTGGACGCACGGGCGAACTTCTCCACCAGCGGCCGCAGATCGTCCCACGGCTTCGCCGTACGTTTGACCCCGTCCAGGGGCGGGTATTGCTTCAGCATCTGGTAGGTTGCTTCAGCCATGGCCACCGTATCGGCCGGCCAGAACATGGTGAGATCGGCCTTGTGCGAGTTCCATCCGCCGCGGGCTTTGGGATGGCCCCAGGCGAGCAGCGGGTCGCACGACAGCAGCGCCGGCGCCGGAACATCCGCGATGCCCTGGTGCGACCACGAATCCTGCAGCTCGTGCAGACCTTCGCCGAGCATGAACAGCATGAAGGACGATTTGCTGGCGTCGATACGGGTGACGGCCAGGGCCGCCTTCTTCGCGGCGTCGCTGCCGGCTGCGACCGGGCGGGTATCCGGCGCCCCCGGGATCTTTCCGGCAGAGGGGTAGTGATGCTCGCCGATCAGGCTGGCGCCGAGCGGATCGTGGGCGACGCAGGCGTTCACCACAGCCATCTCCTCGTACTGCATGTCGCCGGAATCGACACGCTGATTGCCCGTGGCGATAGTCTGTGCTGCCTGCTCATCGAAGCCGGCCTGGATGGCCAGCCACTCGGTGAGCCCGAAATGCACGTCGCTTTCAAAAGCGCGTGCCGCCGGCAAGGCCAGAATGGCGGCGGCGAGGCACAGCGCCTGCGCCAGACTTCGGCTTGATCTGATCATTGTCTCCCTTGAGCGGCCTGGGGCCGCTGCTGCGGCCTGCCTGTTGGCTGTTCTGGATGATTGTCGCTGCTCGATTGTCGCCTGGATTGACTGCTCCTGCGCGAGTCCGCCGCTTCAGTACTCGCTTTGCGTCGCCGGCATGCCATGTGCGCGCATGTACTGGTCGACACCCTGCTGGGATTCGAACTCCTGCATCGGCGTCGGTGGCGCCGGCTGCTGGGGCAGCGGTGGGGCCGCCGCCGCCGTCGCGTTCCCCCCGGGCAGGACCCATACCTTCAACAGCCGCATACGCCGCGGGCAGCGCGGATTGCGCGCCTGGATGGTGCTCAGGTTCATCGAGCCCGCTGCGCGGGTGACCAGTTCGCCCGGCTGACCGGTGGCGTCAAAGCTGACGATCGGATCCACATCGGCTTCGAAGCGAAGCTGGAATCCGAGCGCCCGCGCCATGCTTCCCAGAACGTCGGACAGCCGCGCATCGCGCGCGGTGAGATGGACGCCGGCGGCGCAGTTGACGGGCTGCACCCGCACGTCCTGCGCGCTTGCTGCGGCGCTGCCGGACGCTAGCAACATTGCGGCCAGCAGTGCGCGGACGGGACGACAGGGCGGGTTTCCGAAACTTGAACGCGACATGGTGTGATTTTAAATATAGACTTCGCGCTGGAGACAAGGCGCGTACGAGTTATCGCCGCCGAAAATGACGATCGTTCAGAAATCTGCAGTGGTGGAACGCAAGCAGCCGGCCATGGAGGGTTTCCGGGCGCCGGGAGACACGCCCGCAGCGGCGACACTGATCATCGCCGACGATCATCCTCTGGTCCGCGCGTCGCTGCGCGAAGCGGTCGGGCGCTTGCTGCCCGGGACCCGCGTCGTCGAGGCAGCCAGTCTCGAGAGCCTGGAAGAAGCGGTGCAGGCTCATCCGAATGCCGATCTCGTCCTGCTGGACTTGCGGATGCCGGGCGCGCGAGGCTTCTCGGCGCTGATCGAGCTGCGCGCGCAGTATCCGTCCATTCCGGTCAGCATCGTATCCGGGGTGGAAGATCCCGCCATTGTGCGCCGCGCTTTCGATTTCGGCGCCTCCGGGTTCATTCCGAAGTCGGCGAGCATCGAAACGATCGGCAACATGCTCCGTGCCATGCTGCAGGGGCGGGTCGCCCTGCCGCCCGGCTACGCCGAGATTCTCAACGACGACAGAAAGCAGGAGCGGGAGCTGGCGCGGCGCTTCTCCAGCCTGACGCAGCAGCAGCTGCGCGTGCTGCTGCTCCTCGAGGACGGCTATCCCAACAAGGCGATTGCCGCCGATCTGCGCGTCTCCGAAGCGACAGTGAAGGCGCATGTGACCGTGATCCTGCGCAAGCTGGGCCTGGAAAGCCGTACGCAGGCCGCGCTGCTTGCGCAGCGGCTGCTGCACACGAAGCATCTCGCGCCGGGACGCCAGGGGGATGAGGAGCGCAGCGAGCTGGACTGACGCTCGCGTCGTTCAGCCGGTGTCAGTCCGCGGCCGACGCGCTTGAGGGACGGTGTCGCGCCGCGGTCGGCGTCCGGTTGGGCCGGCGACGCGGAGTCGGCCGGCTTTCCCGGGTGAACAGGAAACGCCGGGCCGGGCGGCCCGGCGGAGGGTCAGTTCTGCTGACCAGCGGGTGTGGAGCTTTCCGGGAATGGCCAGACACCGTTCTCGAACTTGAGCATCAGCAGACCATTGTCCTGGCAGGTGGACCACACGGTGCCGCGCCTGGCGTCGAGGTGAACCTGGGCAGAGCACCAGTCCGGACCGCCCGCAACCCAGTTGTTCGCCAGCGGGTGATTGGATCCGGGGCTGAGCGTCGTCACGCCGGCGGGGTTGTAATACGCGATCTCACGCGGCCGCCGCGGGTTGCGGATATCGAAGATCCGGATGCCGGAATTGAAGAATCCGCACGCCAGGGTCGTGGCGTTCTGCCGGTTGTCGACGCTGCAGTAGTGGCTGCCGTAGGTGAAGATCGACAGTCCGGTGAGGTCAGGCAGCACCTTGGAGCAGTTGGCCGGGTCGTGAGTCTCCAGCATGATGCGCGACACCAGCTTCGGGTTCTTCTCGTCGCTCATGTCGACGATTCGCGGCATCGGGAACAGCGGCATGTTGGCGGCGCAGGCGGACTGCCATCCGGCCAGGAAAAGCCCTCCGCTGCCGCCCTCGTCGACATGGATGATGTAGGGCTTGCCCTTGATCTTGACCGGGATGGTGTGCTGCGCGACGCTGCCGTCGTTGAACAGGTACTGGCTGATGTATTTCATCTGCGCGTTCGGTTTGCGTGCCTGCACTTCGCTGAGATCGAGCACGACAAAGCCGTTGGTCGGCGTCGCCGCCGGATTGGCCACGCTGGGAATGCCGGGCGTCACCATGTAGCCCCGGTTGCCGTCATCGCTGATCGACAGCCCGTGGCTGGCGAGGCCGAGCGTCTTCATATCGAATGTCGCGATATGGCGCGGATGCTTCGGATCGGACACGTCGACGGCGTGATACGAGCGATTGGTCGTGTCGCCGATGTAATAGGTCAATCCGTCCGGCGCCCACGAGCCCTCGTGACCGATCGGCTTGACCGGCGCCAGCGTGCCGCCGTCCGTCCCGGTACCGATCGCCGTGACGGCGAGCAGCTGGGGATGGCTGCAGTCCATGGAGAGGTCGTAGACGTCCACCTCGGGCCCGCCGCCGCCGTTGTGACCGTTGTCCGCCATCAGAAGCTGGCGGCGCTCGTTCACTTTGAGGGACTCCCAGGGATCCAGCATCGAGGTGGTCTGCAGATACCCCGTGCGATTCGGGTGGTTCGCGTCCGTGAGGTCGATCACCGGAACGCCATAGGAGGCGTGGTTGCGCGTGGCCGGGCTGAGCTCCGGGGACTGCGAGCCATAGTAGCCGCAGGTGCGGCGCGGCCGATCGCCGTCACCGCGATCGTCGTCGCGGCCGGATGAGCCGTGCCGCTCCTTGTATTCAGCCGTCTGCCAGTTTGCGCCGTCGTTGCGGCTCTGGCCGATCAGCTCCAGATTGCAGTTGAATCCCTTGAAGCCGTTCAGCCGCATGGTGAGCGGGACCTGGCCCTGCAATGCAGTTTCCGGATGGTCGCGCGGCCCGCACCGCGCTTTGGGCACTGCGAACGGAACGCCTCCCTGATCCCGGTCGTCATCGTCAGCGCGCCCGGTGCCCGTCACAGCGAGGCAGGCCAGCGCAATGAACGCGACGCCGAGTGACCGCACCGGCTGCGAACCGGCTGTTCTCCACGACATGCTGTTCTCCTTGGAAGATTGGAACGCCGTGGGCAGGCGTGCGAACGGCTTCCGCAGCTTTTCCGCCAGCGTCGGGCCACGACGGTAATGTGGCGTCGACCGCTTGTAAATTAGACGAAAGTCTTTTTCGAGAAAAAGACGTTCGCAGGAGCTCGGCCCGAAACAGGGGCGCCGCGGCGCTTCGCGTCCGCAATGCGGACCGGCAGGGGTGCGTGTGCGGCCGCATCGACCTAAGTCTAATTTACTTGTGGACGCCGGCCGGCTAGCTTGGCAGACCCTCGCAGGTTCTCTCATCGGCGCCAGCGCGCACGACAGGCTGCGGCCGCGGGGCCCGGAGCGGCGCGCCGCGCACCTCGGGCGGGCTCGCACAAAGGAGACAGTCGCAAATGGCTCGACAAAACTCGCGCCGGCGGATCTGCACCGCCGGTCTGGTGGTGGCTTCACTCTTCCTGGTTCAGGCGAGCCACGCGCGCGTGGTGAAATTCGCCGTCGAACAGCGCAGCGCTTATGTCGGCGGCGCCGCCTGGGGAAGCGCCGGACCATACGAAATCCTGCGCGGGACGGCATACATGGAAGCCGATCCGCAGGACCGGCGCGACGCCGTCATTGTCGATATCGGCAATGCGCCGCGCCAGGCCAGCGGCAGGGTGGCCTACAGCACCCAGTTCATGATCTTGAAGCCGGTCGACATGGGCCGCAGCAACCACAAGATCTTCTATGCGGTGAACAACCGCGGCAACAGCCTGGAAGGGCTGGTCACGGCCACCACACCCGCGCAGATCGCCGGCACCGATGCCGGCTGGGCGATGACCCAGGGATACACCATTGTCGATGCGGGCTGGGAGGGCGATGTCGTCCCGGCGGCCGGCAAGCTGGTCGCCAGCCTGCCGCGGGCGCGCCATGCGAACGGCAGCCCGATCACCGGGCTCATGCGCTACGAGTACTCCGACCGGGCAGCGGGCAGCTTCACGACCAACCTGGAGGGAACGGCGGGGTTTCTCTCCTACGAAACGGCCGATACGAACCCGGCGCACGCAAGCTTCACGGTGAGCGGCTCGGAGTACGGGCCCAAGCTGCCCATCGCGCCGGACCGCTGGGCATTCGGCTCCTGCCCCACCGGTAAGGCCAGTCTCGTCCCGACCACCACCGACATCTGCTACTTCGACGGCTTCGACAACACCAAGGTCTACGAGCTGATCTACACGGCCAGGGACCCGATCGTGATGGGGCTCGGCTTCGCCGCCACCCGCGACGTGGCGTCCTTTCTGCGCTACCGCGACCGCGACGACGCCGGCAATCCGAACCCCATCGGACGCGGCACCCGCCGCGCGTATGCCGCCGGCGGCTCGCAGACGGGCGGTTTCCTGCGCGACTACATCTACCTCGGCTTCAATGAGGACGAGAGGGGGCGCAAGGTCTTTGACGGCATCATCCCGTGGATCGCCGGCACTGACCGCGTGTTCATCAACGTCCGCTTCGCCGATCCGAACACATACTCGGAGCAGGATCGCCAGCACAATTACCTGCAGTCCAGCTACCCGCCGTTCACCTACGCCATCACCACCGATCCGATCTCCGGGATTCGCGACGGCATCATGAAACGGCCGCACACGGACCCGCTGGTGATGCAGGTGGATTCGCAGAGCGAATTCTGGCAGCTGCACGGATCGCTCAACGTGGTGGACGGCCGCGGCCAGGCGGTCGCCATCCCGGAAAACGTGCGCCTGTACTTCTTCAATAACTCGGCCCACGGCTTCGTTGCCGGCAGCTTCCTGGCGCCGACTCCCGGCAGCTCCGCACTGTGCTCCTACGGGACGCCGGCGAGCGGCCTCAGCTGGAGCGTGCTGCGCGCCAGTCTGCGCAACATGGACCGCTGGGCGGCCGGCGATCGCGACGGCGATGACGAAGACGGGGAGGACGCCGATCCGCCGTCGAGCAACTATCCGAGCCTGCTGAACGGAACGCTTGCCGTCCTGCACGAGGCGGCCGCAGCGTTCCCGCGCATTCCGAAGGTGAGCTTCCCCACCGTGGTCGATACCTACGAGCTGCTGCAGTTCGGCCCGCGGTTCAGCTCGCTGGGCGGAATTCTCGATGAGCAGCCCCCGTTCAGCGGGCCGTCCTACACCATCCTGGTCCCGCGCAGCGACGAGCGCGGCATCGATCTGGCCGGCATCCATACGATCGAATCGCGCGCACCGGTGGGAACGAGCGTCGGCTGGAACATCCGGACTCCGGCGCACCGCGGTCCCAATCTGTGCGGCCTCACCGGCTCCTATTTCCCCTTTGCCACCACCAGGGCGGAGCGCTTGTCGTCCGGCGATCCCCGTCCGTCGCTGCAGGAGCTCTATGGCAGCCACGACGGTTTCGTGGCCGCCGTGAAGAAGGCGGCGGCGCAGCTGGTCGCCCGTCGCTTCCTGCTCCAGGAAGACGCCGACAGCTATGTCGCCGCCGCCGAGGCGAGCAGCGTGCTCAAGTAGTCAAGCAGTCAGGGCTACGCCAGCATGCGGTTCATCAATGCCCGCAACGCGGCCGGCTTGACCGGCTTCGGGAGGACCTGATAGCCCTGCGCGCTGGCGGCCCGCTTGGCGTCCTGGGTGTGGTCGGCGGTGATGATGATGCTCGGAACGTCGCTGCCCCACAGCGCATGCAGCTCGCCGGCGACACTGATGCCGCTGATGCCGCCGTCAAGTTGATAATCGGCGAGCAGCAGGTGCGGCACGGTCGGCGTCGCGGCGACGGTGGCCAGTGCGGAGGCACGATCGCCGACGGCGATGACGGTGCAGCCCCAGTCGCTGAGCAGGCTCTGGATGCCGGCGAGAACGGCCGGCTCGTTCTCCAGGCACATCACCAGCGATCCGGCGACAAGATCACGGCCGCTGGAAATCAACGCCGGCGGAGCGACGGCGATCTCAGCCGGGTCGCCCAGCGGCACGGTGATGGAAAAGACGCTGCCGCGCCCGGGCCAGGAGCGCAGCCCGAGGCGGTGGCCGAGGACGCCGGCGATGCGCTCGGCGATGGCCAGACCGAGGCCGAGACCGCGCTCGCCGCGGCGGGTCGGACTGTCCAGGCGGCGGAACTCCTCGAAGATCTCGCGTTGCTTGTCCGCCGGGATACCGGGACCGGAGTCCCACACCTCGATGCGCAGCCAGCCCTGCCGCCGGCGGCAGCCGATGAGCACTCTTCCTTTGGTGGTGTAGCGCACGGCGTTCGACAGGAAGTTCTGCAGGACCCGGCGCAGCAGGCGCGCGTCGGAGTACACCACCTGGCCGCAGCGGGCCACGCGAAGAGTCAGTCCGCGATCTCCCGCGAGGACGCGAAATTCGGCGGCCAGCGGCTCGAGCAGCGTCGACAGCTCGAAATGCTCGCAGCGCACTTCCTCCGCGCCGGCGTCCAGCCGTGAGATATCGAGCAGGCTGGTCAGCAGGCCTTCCGCGGCGGTGAGCGCGTTCTCCGCCTGATCGATGAGCGAGGCGGCGCGGGGGGAGCAGGCGTCGCGGTCCGCCGCGGACAGGAACAGACGCGCCGCGGTGATCGGCTGGGCCAGGTCGTGCGAGGCGGCCGCGAGGAAGCGGGTCTTCGAGAAATTCGCCCGTTCGGCCTCCCATTTCGCCTCGGCCAGGGCGCGGTTGAGGCTGGTCAGTTCCTGAGTCCGGTCGGCCACCCGGACCTCCAGCATTTCGTTGGCTTCCACCAGCGCGCGCTGCGTGCGCTTGCGCGCCGTCACATCCGCATAGCTGGTGACGAAGCCGCCGCCCGGCATCGGGTTGCCGACGATCTCGAGGACGGTGCCGTCGGGCAGCTGGCGCTCGTGGCTGTAGGCATGGCCGTTGCGCATGTGCTCCAGACGCCGGGCGACCGCCTCTTCGATGTTGCCGCCGGGCATGAGACCGCGCGAGGCGTTGTGACGCATCAGCTCCTCGATCGGACGCCCCACGGTGACCAGCCCGACCGGGTACTTGAACAGCTCCAGATAGCGGCGATTCCAGGCGACCAGCCGCTGCTCGGAGTCGACGACGCTGATGCCCTGCGGCAGGTGCTCCAGCGCGGCGCGAAGCTGCTCGCGGTTGACCTGTATGACGTGCGACGTCTCGTCGAGAAGGCGCACCACATCCTCGAGCTGCATGTCGCGGCCGCGCAGCATGGAGGCCATGATCAGCCGGGCGCTCGAGGCGCCCAGCGCACCGGCGAGCACGTGCTCGGTAAAGCGCAGCAGGCCGGGGTCCGCCCGCTGGTCGGAGTGAACGATGGGTTGTCCTGAACGGACCGCATAATCGGCAAGCAGCGAGCGGCAGCGATCCGCGCCGACGAAGCACTCGAGCAGCTCCTGGACGTCGCCCACCGTCGCCGATGTCCGCGGCAGCAGATCGCTGCTGGCCGGGTGCTCGTTGGCCCGCTCGAGGAACCGCGCGGACTGCAGTCGCTCGCGCAGGCTGGGTGCGGCGCGCAGCGACACGCCGACGTAGCCGGCGATGTTTGCGCACAGGCTCCACAGGGTTCCATGGGCGATCGGATCCAGTCCCGACAGGCCGAACAGCGCCTGCGGCCTCAGCCAGGAGATGCCGAAGGGACCGCTCTGCAGGAGCGAGGACGGGCCGCCGCTGGCGCCCAGGAGCTCGGGCAGCAGCAGCGTGTAGACCCAGAAGAGGGTGCCCAGAATCAGCCCGACGAGCACACCCTGATAGCGGCCGCGCTTCCAGAACGCACCGCCCACCACGCTGGGCGCGAACTGGGCGACGGCAGTGAAGCTGAGCAGGCCGATCTGGCTCAGCGTGCCCGGACCGGTGAAGAAGACGTAATACAGATAGGCGAGCGCGACGATCGCCACGATGGTCGCGCGGCGAGTGGCTTTGATCAGGCCGGACAGGTCCTGGCCGCGGCGATGCTTCAGCTTGCCCGAATGCAGCAGGACCGGCATCAGCACTTCGTTGCTCAGCATCGTGGACAGCGCGATGGTTTCGACGATCACCATGCTGGTGGCGGCCGAGAAACCGCCCAGGTAGGCGATCAGCGCCAGCGTGGGATGAGCCCCGGCCAGCGGGAGGGCGAGCACATAAGTGTCGGCGGCGACGCCGGAATGGGTGAATTGCTGCAGACCGCCGGCGGCGATCGGCAGGACGAACAGCGTGATCAGCGCCAGGTAGGCCGGGAACAGCCAGCGCGCGAGCCGCACGTCGGACAGGGCAGTGCTTTCCACCACCGCCACGTGAAACTGCCGCGGCAGGCAGAACACCGCGGCACCGGCGAGGATGGTTTGAGCGAGAAAGCCGAAACGCCAGGCGGCATCGCCGACCGGCTCGCGCACCTGCGGCATCGCCAGTGCACGGCTGTAGGCATCGATGAAGCCGTCCTGCAGGCCGTACACGGCGTAGACGCCGACTGCGAGGAAGGCCACCAGCTTGACGACGGATTCGAAGGCGATCGCGAGCACCATGCCGTGATGGTTCTCGCTGCTCACCACCTCGCGCGTCCCGAACAGAATGGAGAAGGCGGCGAGGAGGGCGGCGATCAGCATGGCGTTGCTCGGCCACAGACCGTTGCCGCTGGCGCTCGCCGATAGCACGTC
>Ga0070734_10005366_pt1 | contig 11389 bp, 3 predicted proteins | sample Coa_R1_8_FD_66444 | JGI IMG/M metagenome (GOLD analysis project Ga0070734, IMG submission 66444) | Surface soil microbial communities from Centralia Pennsylvania, which are recovering from an underground coalmine fire - Coalmine... | ecosystem: Environmental > Terrestrial > Soil > Unclassified ...
GGATTGTGGCGGCGAACTGAAAACGGCACTGGTAGCGCAGCAGGCTCGTCTCTCCCCGGAGGCAGCGCGAGCTCGGCTACAATCCAGCGGAGGACAGGTCCGCAAAGCCTTAGAGCACGATCGCCCGGCGGCTCGACCTCCGGCATCCACCCCGTTGGTCGGAGAGCTGCTCCTCGGGATTGACGGCGGCGGCAGTCGTACCGTCGCTCTGCTAACCTCTTCAGGAAGCAGTTCAACTTCGCCGGATTGGCCAAAACGCGGAATCCTTGGCCGGGGGGAAGCGGGGCCTTCCAATCTCCAGGCCGTGGGTGCGGAGCGGGCCTTGGCAGCGCTGGATAAGGCCGTAGCCAGCGCGTTTGCCGCGGCCCAATTGCCCCGCATGCCCGTTTCGGCCGCATGCCTGGGTCTGGCGGGCGCTGGCCGGCCAGAGGACCAGAAGGTCATCCAAGACTGGGCCCGCCGGGTATCGTTGGCCAATTCAGTGGACGTGACGACCGATGCCGCGGTGCTGCTGGCCGGCGGCACGCCAGAGGGCTGGGGCCTTGCGCTGGTTGCCGGAACCGGGTCGATCGCCTATGGGCAAACTCCTGCCGGCACCACGGCCAGGGCAGGCGGCTGGGGTTATTTGATAGGGGATGAAGGAAGCGCCTATGCCTTGGTTCAGGCTGGGCTCCGAGCCATTGCCCGAGCTGCCGATGGCCGCGATGCGGCCACTGATCTGACGCAGCGATTTCTCACGCAAATCGGACTTGAACGGCCCGAGGAACTGGTGAGGGTCATCTACCGCGGCAACCCGGACCGGACAGTCTTTGCATCGTGGGCCCCGCTCATCCTGGACGCCGCCGAAGCCGGCGATGCTGTCGCGCTGGGAATCATGGAAGCGGCGGGTCGGCAACTGGCTCACACGGTCGCGGCCGTGGCTCGGGCCCTCGGCTTGAATCGACACGCCGTGCCGTTGGCCCTATCGGGCGGCGTTCTGCTGGCCAGCTCCAGCTATCGCTGCCGAGTGTTGACGGCCCTGGAATCCTTGGGCATTCAGCCAAACCCCGTGACGGTCGTACACGAACCGGCGGAGGGGGCTCTTCGGCTGGCGTGGTCGAAAGCGAGATCGTAACGCGCTACGGCGGCGACTGGAAACAGGGCAACAGCACCGGATGCAAGGGCCCATTGCTGGCCAGGCCATCCGGCGTAAACGGATCGAACGGACTACCGTCGACATTTGTGATCATCCCGCCAGCTTCGCGGACAAGCACCGCGCCGGCGGCCACATCCCAGGCATGATTGTCAAAAGCGTAATAGGCATCGAATCGCCCCGCGGCCACATAAGCAAGGTTGAGGGCCGTGGACCCGGTCCGCCGTAGGGCGTGAGTGCGAAGCCCGAAATACCGCCAATAATGATACAGATCGTCGCGGTCACGCATGTCGGAGGGGAAGCCCGTCCCCAACATGGCATCCTCAAGCTGGGTCACCCGGCTGGTCGCGAGCCGTTCATCACCGAGCCAAGCACCTTGCCCCTTGGCCGCCTTGAACAACTCCGGCCGGCTGGGATCCAGGACCACGCCCACGACCAAGTCGCCGGCGACCTGCAACCCAATCGAGACGCTATAGAGCGGGCAATCATGGAGATAGTTGGTCGTGCCATCGAGCGGATCGACAATCCAGGTCGGCGGCGAATCGGCATCCGGACGAACTCGAACGGACTTGTCCTCTTCGCCGAGGAATTCATGCTGCGGGAAACGCCGGCCAATGATTTCACGGATCGTCTGCTGCGAGGCGAGGTCGGCATCGGTGACAAAGTCGAACCGTCCCTTGGTACTGACCCGGAAGCGGTGACGCCAATCTTGCAAAACCGCTGCGGCGCGCTGAGCAGCTTCTTGGGCCACCTCCAAGCATTCCGTCAGCGCGGCACTCGAGAGCATTGGTTGAACTACCTTTTGGTTTCGCGGCGGTTCGCAGAACCGCGAGGCCTCCACGCAGCTGTGCGAACCGCCACCAAGCCGAACTATGCCTGTCGCAATCCCTGCACCTGGTAGACCGCCACCTTTTGCTTCTTGCCCTTGAGAGATTCATAGCCTAGAAAGGCGGTCTCGGCCACGCCCAGGCGCTGTTGGCCTTCTTGAGTTTTTTCACTGATGAGGATATCCGAGCCGGGATAATCCTTGGTGGCGGACTCGAGTCGGCTGGCCGTGTTGACCGTGTCGCCGATGGCCGTGTACGACTGCCGCATGTGGGAGCCAATGAAGCCGACCACAACTTCGCCGGTGTCGATACCAATTCCGATCTCGAACTCCTTGCCGCCCAAGACGCGCTGACGGAGATTGAGCGCGCTGAGAGCATCGCGCATTTCCAGGGCCGCCCGCACCGCGTCGGCGGCCGCATCGTCGCGCGGTTGGGGCACACCAAATAGGGCCATCACTGCGTCGCCAATGAATTTGTCCACAACCCCGCCGTAACGCCTTATGGCCCGGGTTGCCTCGGTGAACCATTCGTTGAGGAGCTCGACAACCTGCTCCGGCGGCAGACCTTCGGACAGCGGAGTGAAGTTCCGCACATCGCAAAACAGAACGGTGGCCTCTTGTTTGTGACTCACCCTGCGGCTCAGTCGGCCGTTCAGAATCCCTTCAACCACATGATCCGGAAGATGCTGTTCGAGTGCCAGCCGGGTCAGGCTTGGACAGTCTACCTGATGTAGCCATTCTTCTGCGTCGTCCATGCCACGTTCGGAGCCACATTCACTCAAGAGCTCCAGTGCCCTGGCCATGACCTTGACCGCCTGGGCAATTTGCCCCGCGCGCTGGTGCAAATCGCGCAATTCGTACAGGAGAGGAATCGTATCCAGCGGATGGCCCTGTTGGCAGAGGGAATCGATGGCTTGTTTCAGCAACCGCTCCCCTTGTGCCGGGTCTCCCTTTCTCCAGGCTAGCGTTCCCCGGAGACCTGCCAGGAAATCGCTCAAGCCATGAATGCTGGGGTGCTGCTCCAGGAGATTGGCCGCCTCGTCGCAGGAGGCGGCGGCCTTGTCGGGTTGGTTGGTCTCCAGTTGGACCCGCGCCAAACCGAGGTGAGCGTAGATGGCATGGTAAGGGCCGCTCTGGACCTCCAGGCTGCGCCCGTAGAAGTCAGCCGCCACGCCGAGGTTCTTCTGTAGGAGGGCGACCTCGCCGAGGCTATTGAGCATGATCCCGATGCCGCGCTGGTCCTTCAGCTCATGGGCGATGGCCAAGTTTTGCGTGAAGGCATCACAGGCTTCGGGGTAGCGAGCTTGAAGCAAGTGGATCCGCCCAATTGTGCCCAGCGTGATCGCCTCGCCAAGGCGGTCTTTCACTTGCTTCTTGAGTTCCAGGCTTCTCTGGGCAAACGTGAGGGCCGTCCGGCTTTTGCCGAGCCGGAGCAGAAGATTGGCCAGCGAATCGCAGACCTCGCCCTGCCCCGGAGCAAAATGCACTTCCTGATAGACCTGGTACGCCCGGAAATAAAGCCGCTCGGCGTTGTTCAGCTCTCCTTTCCCGGCCAGGATCAAGCCGCGGTAGTGAAACCATTGAGCCGTCTCTGGTCCAGGGGCGGAGAGCTGCTTGGGGGCCGGGCTGGTATCAAGGCGCCGTAGGGCTTCATCGTAGTGGCCGCGGTGCCGTTCCAGGAGCGCACGCAGATGAATGGCGGTGGCGGCTTGGCGGGGGAAGCTTCCCTGTTCTGCTTGGGACTGCGCGATGACAAGGTGCGATTCCGCCTCTTCGTAGGAGGGTGCACCGGCGTAGATCAACAACTTGGCGAGACGGAGCCGGGCATCCAGCGCTTCGGCCGTTTCGGATCCTGCCAAGGCGGCGCGGAGCTTGTCGCGTGCTTCGACAAACCGGCCGGCGCGCTCGGCTTTGAGGGCCTGATCAAGCAGGTCTCGGACGGCGATCGCTTCCATGTGGCGTTCTCCGCGTTGCCCAAGTCCGCCCGGTATGGCCGGCGGATTGGTCAACGTTGGTTGTCCTTACTTCGCCCCTCGGTCTCCGCTAGCAACTTTTGAAACTCAGGATTCGACCGCAGCGGATCAAGCTGTTTGTCCGTTCGCAATCGGTCTACGTCCTTGAATTTTTTGGCCACGGCTCGCCGAATTAAATCCAGGGCTTGCGTGGCGTATTGCTGCCGGTTGGCTTGCTCCTGGTCCGTGAGTGAGTTCTGATTGTGTCCCACCAGCGGAATGCTCTGGGCCACTTCACAGGCTGCGCAATAAAGTTGCTCGGGGTCGTTGGGCCAAAGCTGCGATCGTTGCGCCGCCATTGCAACCGCATCCGCCGATCGGCCACTGTCCAGGTAAAGCCGAACCAAGTTGCTCATTGCGACAACCATCTCCGAGTCGGGAGGATTGACGCTGCTCGGTATGCGAAGGAACCCGGGCAGCTTGGACATGACCTGCCCACCGTCGCCTCCACGAAAGATGTCCAGCGCCTCGCGGAGCACTCGCTCCGCTTCGGCGTACTTCCTTTGGTGGAGCAGGGCCGCGCCCTGAGTGCCTAGCACCACGGCCACGTTCCGAGCCTTCTCTCCAAATTGCTTGCGCGTCGGCTGAACATTCGCGCGCGCCAACGATTCCGCTTCGGCGAAGTTTTGATCCTGTAGCTCCAAATCTGCCAGACTGAACAGGCACTGCGTATAAGCCCTTGGCTGATAGGCACGCCGATGATTGCGATAGATCGTCAAGGCCTCGCGCAGTGTTTCCTTCGCCCGGCTCCTCTTCTCTACTTTGCGCAGAAACACGCCATACTCTGTCAGTGCCTCTGCTAGCAGGATTGGTTCCTGGTTTGCGAACCGCTGCCGGTGGGCTGTGACAAGCTCTTCAAAAAGGTCCACTGCCTCCGCCGCCTTGCCTTGGCGACTCAAAAGGCGCGCGTAGTTTTTCACGGGGTGGATAGCCATGGGGTGACTGAGCCCAACTTTTTCGCGCACGATATCGAGGCATTCTTGGTAGTAATGTCCTGCGTCCGCTTCCTCGCCTTTTCTGTCGAGGGTGAAGGCCAATTCGTGCACAACGAGGGAGACAAAGATGTGCTTTTCTCCCAATGCAGTTTTGGTAATCCGGCGGCAGTCGGTTAGGAGCTGTTTGGCCTGTACAAAGTCCCTGGTCATCTCGCGCGCCAGGACTCCGCTTTGAAAGAGCTTAAAGGCCTGAGCGAGAGCTTCATTGCCCTCCAGTTTGATCAGGATGCGGCTAGCCTCCATGCTGGGCGCAACGGCCTTGAAATTATCACCCTTAAAAATGTAAAGGGAAGCAAGGCCACCCAGGGCAATTGCGAGGTCACGGTGATCGCCTCCGAGGACCTTGCGGCGTACTTCGATAACGGAATGGAACAACGGCTCTGCGCGGTCGAAGTCCCCCAATTGCGTCAGCAGCCAGGCCAAATTGAACTGCGTGACTGCCGCAAGGAGGGGCTCCTTATCCTGATGCTTTAGCCGGATAGCAAGAGCCTTCTGATAGAACTGCTCGGCCTTCGTGTAATCGCCGAGGTCATGGTAGAGCCAGCCTAGATTGTGAAGGGTGGCCGCCGTCTCTAAGCTGGTTGCCACGGGCTCCAGTCCCCGCCGTATTCCGTTCAGATTCTGGCGCAATTCGTATGCTTGCTGAAGCAACTGTTTTGCTCGCTTATATTGCCCAAGGCTGCGGAACGCATTTCCGATGTGGTCCAGTAGAGTCGCCTTGATTTCAGGCTGGTTGGCCAGCTCCTGGTTGATTCGCTTGGCTCCCCGTTCGAGGATGTCATATGCAGTGAGGCGCTCTCCGGTCACCTTCGCGGACAAGAAAGAGACACCTTCCAGGCCGAGCGGGTCTGAATCCTCGAACAGTCCCTGTAGAAACTTCAGAGCCTCCTCCGCCCGCCGGGCGTGAAGATCGGCCTCGCGGGCATTTTGATCGGCCAGCTTCTTCGCATCCAGAGCTCGCTGAGCGTTAGTTTGGGCTTCGTCGGCGGCCGACCGAGCCTCGGCTTCCGCTTTCCGGGCCTCCTCTTCCAATGTCTTGGCAATCCGACGCGCCTGCTCTTTCTCTTCCAGGTTGGCCGTTGCCTTGAGGGCAAAGAATGTGGCCACGACCGTGCCCAGCAGCAGACTTAGCATGACGGCTCCGGCCAGTCCAGCCACCATCCGATTCCGCCGGCACCAGCGCCACAATCGTTCGGCCTCTCCCACCGGGCGCGCCAGTACCGGCTCGCCCGCCAGGAACTGGTGCAGCTCGTGGGCGAATTCCCGAGCCGTGGCATACCGTCGTTTGGGATCCTTCTCCAAACACTTCAGCACAATCGCGTCCAGATCGCGCGCGATGCCAGGATGATACTTGCGGAGCCGCGCTGGCTCTTCGTACTGAATGCGCGGCATCAATTCTGCCTCCGGCGTCTGCTCGGTGGCGTCGAACAAGGGGCGGAGCGTGAGCAGCTCCCAAAGCGTCGCGCCAAGGCTGTACACATCGCTCCGGGGATCGAGCTTTCCGACTGCGAGCACCTGCTCAGGACTGGCGTAGCGGAGCGTGCCGACAAAGTGCCGGGTCCGTGTCAAACGGCCTTCGACCTCGTCGGCGAGCTGTGCGAGCCCGAGGTCCATGAGAACCGCCTGGCGGCCGTCAGCCGTCACCATGATGTTGCCTGGCTTGATGTCGCGGTGAATGATGCCATGCTCGTGGAGCGCATGCGCCGCCTCGGCCACTTGCTGCATCAACTGAACCACGTGGCGGACATAGCCCGGCTGAACAACAATTTCAGCAGGGTGCGATGGGCTTGCCTCGGCGTCGGGAGAGATCGGTCGATTGCCCGCCTCCGCGGGCGTATCGCTCAGGGGCTTTTCCGCCTGCCGGGCTTCCACACAGGCAGTACTCAGGGTTTGCTGCCAGGTGTTCAGGTCGACGTCGGCGGCACTTCTCGTACTCGTTTGCAGCCGATCACACACCGCGGACAGATTTGCCCCCTCCACCAATTCCATTGCGTAGAACCACTGGTCGCCATCCGCTCCCGAAAGAAAAATCTTGACGAGGTGTGGATGGTCCACCTTGCCCAGCGCCCGAATCTCGCGGCGGAAGCGCGCTTCAGTCTTGGTGTCGCCGGTGTGCAAGAGCTTTTTCAGCGCTACTTGGCGGCCCAGCGATGGTTGCCAGGCGCGATAGACGATGCCCATGCCGCCCCGGCCCAGCTCGCTGAGCAGTTCGAATTCACCCAGCGATCGCCGCACGGTGTTGGGTGCTGGTCCGCCGATCGGCTCCTCCGAAGGGAACGACTCGGCCCCCTGATCCGTCTGGCCTGCTTCGGCCACCGGGCCGAAGACGCTGGCCAGAAGCCCGCGCTGCTCACTGCCCAAATCCTCCCGAGTGGCTCTGTCTCCGGTGGTGTAGCACAAGTACTCGATCTTCCGTTGGCCGCGCCGGCCATTGAGAAACCCGATCTCCTCCGCCTCCGCCTCATAAACCAAGAGCGGGTGCAAGAGCCGATATGTCGCCAGCGCATCCGCAACGTTGGCGGCCTGTTCCTCCGCCGGGTCATCCAGGTACAGCCGCTCGGAGTCGGGCAATCGGGCCAATTCCGTGCGGGGCAGCTCCAGCGACGCGATGCGGCGCGCGCTTTCGCCGACCAACTCGTAGCGCTGCACTAACCAGACGCCACCGACCTGGCGCACTTCGGCAATGTAAACCAGGCGCCGCCCCGCCAACACATCCATCCGGCCCAGGATCTCGGCTACTCCCGTGAGCAACGCCCTCGCCATGCGCTCACTGAAGTCGTCCTTCGATTGCCCCAGTGCACCGTGCCCGATGATTTTGTTGCGGTATTCCACCAGCCGATCGTACAATTCGGTGAAGCGAACGGTGGCCCGAGCATCTCCTTTGCTTCCGAGGGCTTCCCGTAGTGCCGCATCAAGCCCGGCAGCGCGCGGAAAATCGTCGCGGCTCCGACCCAGGAGCAGCTCGCGGATCTGCTGAAAGCCAACGAGCCCTTGCTCAGCCAGGACCGGCACAAGGATCCGGACGAATTCCCACCATTTGCCCAGCGTCGGGCGGGCCAAATTCTGCAGCCGCAGCGCTATTTGCGCGTCAGATTCGCCATGCTGGGCATATTCGACAATCGCCACCGAAGCCAGCAGTTTGAGGCTGGCTTCCCAGAAGTAAAAGGCTGCCAAATGCCGTTCCAAGGGACGCTTGGCATTATGGGCCCGGCGATAAAGCTGGGCCAGCGGCAACGGTAACCGTTGGACCAATCCCTCATCGGGAGCGGCGTACTGGCGCATGGGCTAAGTTCTCTCCGTGGCGCGCTGATGATCGGCACTTGTCGAGTCACTCTGATCTTAACGGCCGAGTTAGATAATGCAACTCTCTAAGACACGGTCCGGCTGAAGGCGTCCATTTTTGTTTAGCGGCGGTTCGCAGAACCGCCGCTTAGCAGACAGCGTGAACTGGACCGTGGATAAGCCAACGAGAGTCATCTTCCTCCAGGCGCAGGCTCGGGCAGTTTACACGCCTGACGCGCCAGCGAAGGATTGTCGCAGTCCTTTGCTGGCGCGTCAGGCGTGTACAACAGTTTTACACACGCTGATATGGCACGTTACACAGAATCCAGCTATGCTGCGCATTGGAAGAGACACTTTCTGGCGAGGGAAATCCTGTGGCGGTGGACAAGCGGGACCAAGATCTGGACAAGCTCGGATCCCTGCAGGGATTGCTGGGCTATCTCAATTTTGCCGGCGGCAAAACCGACCCCCGCTTCCAGAAACAGGTCAACGAAGTCTATGCGTTTCTCGCCGAGCGCGGTGAAGAGGCCCCCTGGAAAGCGCTGCACGAGCTGCTCCGCTCCGAACTCGAGTCCCTCAAAGCTAGCGGCGCGGGTGCGTTCCGAGACGTCAAGCAAGCCAAGGCTGTCCTCGAGCTCACCTTCACCAAGGTGCTTCCCACGTATCGCCAACATCACGCCGATCTGCTGTTCCATTTGAGTGATCGCGAACTCTTCCAGCCTTTCTTTTTAGTGCGGGTGTTCGAGGCCGTCTTGCTTCAGGGGCCAGCCTGGGACGATGACCGCCGGATTGGCACCGATGCAATTCGATCGCTCAACGACTACGTCGGCCACCGCCCCATCGCCATTTTGGAATCCCGGCCAAAGGGCGAGCCGTATGAGCATGAGCGGGTACGGCCCATTCCGCTGTATCTCCGTGGGGCCGGCGTCGCCTGGGGAAAATACCACGAGCTGGTCAGCAAGGCGTTGGAAATCCTTCTGGCCACCGACCCGGCATTGTTGGCGGAAGCGTATCTCGATCCCGAGCTGCTGGACGAGTTGGCAATCGATCCGCGCGCCTATGACCACGGCCACCCGGTCAACCGCCGCCCAAACTATGTCTTCGGCGAATGGGATCCCCATCATCTCGATGGCCAGAGCCGGTATCGCCGCTATGTGGCTCGCAAGTTGATTCTGGATGCGTTGCTGGACCGCGTGGAACGAGCGGAGGCGGGCAGCCGCTCCGAAATGCTATTTGAAGCGGCCGCCGTGCTTGCGGGAACCATGCTGATGGCCACGGGAACGAGCGGCAACAGCCCGGCAACCCACGACTCCTTCACCACCTTGGCCACGCTGATGCCGCGGATCGCCCGATATCGGGACAGCTTTTACGCCAACCTGCTGCAAACCGTCCAGGGCGCTCATGGCGAACGCTTGCAGCAGGAAGCCCAAACGACGCGGCAACCCTTCGGCGGCGCCCGGCAGCATCTGAATCAGTACCTGGCCCGGCACCGTGCGGCCCAGCTTCAACAGCGTCAGTTGGCGGTGCTGTTCGCGGACATGGGCTATCCCCAGGCCAGCCGTCGTGAAGCCGCCCGTATCCCCGCCGCCTCCGTGCGCTTGCTGAGCGAAATCTTTGGCCGCCTCACCACGGGACAGCTCCTCGTCGAGCAAGGCCGGCTCGCCGATGCGGCCGCGCTGTTGCCGGAGGTGGAAGACCTACTGCGGCGCGGCATCGCATGCGGGGCGTTTGTCGATCCGTGGAATATCCTCGGCTTTCAGGGACTCTTTCCGCTCTTCACCGCCCGTGAGGATAGCATCCGCGATCCGCGCATCGATGAGCTAGTCCACGTGATCGAGCACACCTTCAATCTGTACGCGCGGCTAGCCAGCGAAGCGGCCGCGGTGGGGGATAAAACCCTGGGTGCCCCGCTCCGCTCCAATTTGAAACGCCTGGCAGCGTGGTGGGACCGCTTTGCCAGCACCTCGGTCAGCGATGTACGGCGGGTGCACGGCGGCGAGACCGTGGCTTCGACGGATCATGTGGTCACCGCTCTGTCCCATTGGCACGAGCGAGGCGAAACTACCGCCGACCTGGCATTCTGGCGCGAACACCTCGAGGGCTTCCAGTCTCCCAAAGCCTTCGCGCTGGTCGTGGACGCGCTGCTCCGCAAGCATGATCACCGTGCGGCCATGGGGCTGCTCATGAATTGGCTCGGCCAGGCCGAGCGGGTGCCCTTGGAGGATGGCCAATACTCGTTCCATGCACTGGCGTTGCAATGGATTCTGAGTTTGATCGGCACTGAACGGGAGCCGGCGGGTGAATCGGGGTCGGCGCCGCGCCCGCGTAACACCATCTGGCCGTTGCTGCGGAGGTTTTTCGATCATCTGGAAGCCAACGCCGAGGAGTACTGGCAGGTGCCGGTCCTGGAGATCGGAGACGGCGGCGCGGAGAAGGAGTCCGAAGACGAAGCGGAATCGCTGTACAGTGCTGCCTACGAGGATGTCACGTACCGGGACAGCGCCGATGATAACCAGGAAGGATCCGTTGCCGACGGAGCAGAGGAGCCGGGAGAATTCGATCTCGAACGAGAAGGCGAACGCATTGCCCGCCGGCTCCGCTTTCTGTCCACGGTGGCCCGGCTGTGGCAGATTGCCGCCCATAAGGAACCGGCGGGAGGAGCGATCGCCGCAGCCAAGAGCAAGGAACAGAAGGACGCCTTTGCCCAATGGCTGGGGACGGCGCGCGAGAACCAGCAGCGGCTCTTGGCTCTGCTGGATGCAATCCACGAACATCAGGTTCCCCAACCCCTGGGTTCCTACGATTCGCTGGTCGAATACGACCGCCGCAGGCAAATGAAAGAGCAGTTGCTCTACACCGCAATCAGCACCTGTCTCGATACCGCCATGACGGTCGCCACGTTAGAAGGAGTCGTCGGCGGACCAGCATTGCCGGCCAAAGCCGACAGTACGCGGCCGCCGTGGGAGCCCCAAGCCATTCAGTTGGAGCAAGCCCTCCTGCGCGGCGATGCCGCGGCCGTGCGAGCGATCTTGCCGGCTTTCGTCGAGCTGTTTCAGCATGAGCAGCTTCTCTTGACAGCACTGGCCGACGGCGGCGAGCCGAGGCAAATCCTGCGCGTGCGGATTGCTCAAACCGTCTTGCG
>Ga0070734_10005367_pt1 | contig 11387 bp, 8 predicted proteins | sample Coa_R1_8_FD_66444 | JGI IMG/M metagenome (GOLD analysis project Ga0070734, IMG submission 66444) | Surface soil microbial communities from Centralia Pennsylvania, which are recovering from an underground coalmine fire - Coalmine... | ecosystem: Environmental > Terrestrial > Soil > Unclassified ...
CATGCGCGCATTGCGTCGGAATGACTGCGCGCTTTGGAATGGAATGGGTGCGCTTTTTCAAGCGGAATCACTGCGCACTTTCGAGTGGAACGAGTGCGCGCTTTCGAGCGGAATTTGCACTGATTGCTTTGTATGCCTGTCAATTTCCTGTACTCGCGCAGCAATCACTTCGGGAACTTACTGAAATAGGTGAGACTACGAGCGAACGCAACCACATGAAATTGGCAGCCGTCGATTGTTTGTCCGAATATGTCAGAAACGAACTTTTGAAATGGTTGAGAAAGAAGCCGACCGCACTTATTCATAAAATGTACGGATCCAAAATATTAATTGATTTCATAAAGAGGTCACCCGAACATGAAAAACAAAGACGAGTAGAAGAAATTTTTATAGAAGTTGTCCACAAAAAAAATATATGTTTAGAAGACAGCGTAGAGTATATGAATCTATTTTCCAAGGAGCAGATGTGGGAAATACTAATATCAATCCAAAAAGTCAATGATATCCCTGCAAAGGAGACATCCCTTGAAGCTATTGCTGTTTTTGCAGTAATATCGAATGATTATAGTGTGTTATATAGCATATTCGGGGCGATTTTGAATGAGTCCCAACTTTCAAGAGCACTTGTTAAAACTGCCCCATATGTTGCACCTCAAGAATGGATGCAATTTACCAGTGTCTTAGACCGCCTTACTACTATGAAGGGGCCAACGATATGTAGCATAGCACCCTTCTTGCCAGGAGAAGGATTAGACCTTGTTAGTGAACAACTCGTCCAGTACACGCGTGCCATTTCAGAACAAGCCGCAAAAGCCGAGACCTTAGCAACTCTTGCTCTGCACGTTCCAAAGCGGTTGCGCCAATCATTGCTGACGGAGGCATTATCAATAACCGAACAACGCGACTTTGAAGAGGAACCGAAAAGACCAACCATTCAACTTATCATCGCCCAGGGTTTTGTAGCCATATGTGAAGATACTATTGCTCGCAAAATTGCCAGCAAATTGGATACTCAGCAGGCCCGGTCAGGTCACTCCTCTGATAGCCAGCATTATATATCTCGAATTCTACGAGAAATAAATCAACGTCATCAGTTGCTTGGTGATGAGCATGAAGAAATCTCTAGGGCTTCAACATCCCACCGTTCGAAATACAGAAAGGCAAACAATCATGAAGAAATATCCAATCATTTGATGCAATATGCCAATAAGACACGGGCACAACTGTTTGAAGAGTTACCAATGTTGCTAAATCAATTTGCTCAAGTGTCTGATGGGAAGTTATTTCGTCAAGCCGTTGATGCGATCAATGATGTAACGAGATGGTGGACATAATTTTGAATCGCTCGCGTGTTTTAGGCTTCTGGCTGGCAGCATCAAAAAGCTATCGGATTCCGTAGCAATCACAAGGTGTCGCTGGTCCGGTAAAACCAGTGGCACTTCTATGCAGGGCTGTCTCCCACATATCTTACGGTTCACTTGTCGGCAGTCCAGGTCAGCGTGCTGCCGACTGCAAAGACGGCATCGTAACCGATGCGAATCGCGAACAGATTGTAGGGATCGGTGTTAGGATAGCGAGTACGCAGTCGCTTGTTGGCCTGAAGACCGTCTGAATCGATCTCGTAGTGCCCGTTTTCTACATCCAGGACAATGATCTTGCCGATGTTCTCTTCTATCTCAACGTTCGCCCGTAGTTGCTGCTCATAGAGCAGGTGTCCTCGCCGGCTGATTTCGGAATTGCTGAGATGGGTTTTCGTCATAGTGCATCGCCTCCGGAAGCAGAGATATCGAATTTATTCTACCAACCCCTACAGAACGAGGGCGCTCCGATCCGAATCCTGTAGAAGAGTGCTAACAAATGGAACGTGATAGAGGTCTTTCGCGGACATGCGTTCCTCGCATTTTGTATCATTATACCATGCCTTCACCCGCGTAGGAATCGTGTTCTCACCAGAGCGAAGGCATCTCTAACTGGACAAAAACCGCTTCAACTGTTGCGAACATCGAAGTTCTCTTGGAAACCTGATGCGACTCCGCTTCTGTTCAGAGAGCGGCCAACCCGGCTTCCAACTGCTCGATAACGGGCAGATTGCTTTGAATCTATGAAGGTCAATAATACCAGTCGCAAAAGAGGTCGATCTGGGGCGAACGTCACGAATTGCGTTAACGGGTGTCAACAACCCATAGAGTTCTCAGTCTGTTAATGCGGGGTTGGGAACGCACAGCTATTCCTGTTTAATGCATTCCGCAAACATATTGACGCCTGTCTGTTCAAAAAGGATCTGAGTGCATGGCTGCGCAAAGCTGGAGCACGCGTAGAGACGGTTCATATCGTCTTCCGTACGATGGATCAATTTCCAGTCGAGGATATAGTCCATCATCGCCTTATCTGGATTCCTAGAATGAAAGTTTCCCAGCACCACCTTGCCGCCCGGACGCAGCAGCGTATGGACATAATTCAGCAGCGCAATGACGAATTTATCGCTGAAATAGTCGATCAGCCCAATACTATACACGAGATCCTGATCGCTGAGTTTGAGCTTCTGTCTTCCTGTGGCGAGATAAACCAGGTTGCCCTGGATGAGTTCCAGTTGCCGTCGCAGTTTAAGTCGGTCGCCCCGGTCGCTGACGAACGCGAGAGCTTGCAGATCAATGTCAATCAGGGTCGCGCGTATCTGTGTCGGATCGTCGAGCATGGCGAACACATCGAAGATTTCCGCCGCCGGTCCGCAGGCCATGCTGGTAATCTGTGCAGTGCGTCCCTGGGCTCGTCCGCGTGCGTCCTGAATATGTTTGGCCAGCAGGCCTCGCCGATTACGAACCGCCTGCGCTGCCATCAAGTTCAAGAAGCAGCGGTCCAACAACGGACCCAATCGGCCCACGCCCTGTGGTTTATTCTCATACACCCATTCGATGGTTAGAAAATCGCCGGCATAGCCACGTGGCTTGGCATAGTAGCGCTCCCCTATCCGCGTGAGCAGTATATAAGGAAGGATCTCGCGCTGCAACTGTGCCCCGATCTTATCCCGCACCGATTCGCTCAAGCCGGAGAGGTCACCGATCTCCGTATTGAGGAAAGCCATGAGGTTCCTAAAGCCTTCCATGATCTCCGTCGCCAGACTCTCCGGTATCTCATCGTTATTTCGGATGGCGTCTCGATCCGCCTTGCGCAGCATCTCCTTGATGGTCTCGACAGGTTCGCAGACTCGCGCCCAGACACTCGCAAGCACCCCTTCCTGGAGCGGTTTGTGTGTGGTCTGAAGTCCGATATCCCCGATGCGCTCCCGCAGGCGCTGGGAGATAATCAGCGCGCAGGCCTGGTAGAAGCGGACCGCAAAGGCCGTATCCTCCGACAGTTTCGCTTTCAGCATCGCATGCGTCAGCGCCAGCAGGAGACTGTTCTCTACAGCCAGGACGGTCGCTGAAGCAGGACGGCCATCAAGAAACGAGAGTTCTCCCAACAGGGCGCCCGGCCCACGGTAGACGATTCTCTGATCGCTCACTGTGTCGATCTCGATTCCGACCAGGCCCTCCAGCAGGATTAAGATTTCATCTGGTCTCTCACCTTCCCGAATCAACACGGTGTTGGCAATGACCTGTTGCTCCCGGCCCTGTTCCTGGATCCAGGAGATGTCGTCCTCGGTAAGTTCTGAAAAGAGTTTGAGTGTTTCTTGCATGGCAACCTGTCTTTGGATGGCGTCTTGTGAATTCTCCACCATTCTACCTTAATTGTTGGGCCTACAATTAGCCCTGTCGAAACAAGTCTTCTACAACAGAAATACCACGTAAGGATTGGCTCACGAGCGGCGAAAGAACTCCGACCAGTGATCTCATGGACGATCTTAATAGGGAATAGATCCTCTATGGGTTGTAAGGAATGAGGAGCATGCCGGTGCCATATCCATCTGCACAAAAACCACTTCAACTGTTGCGAACATCGAACTCATCGATTCCTCCTGATACGGAAAACCCCGATCCGAAGCGGAAGGAGCAGGAATCAGGATGCGGCAGGCGAATCATGGTTCAGGCTGACCATCGCCGTGAGGGGGACTGTGGTGAAGATCTTTATCATGACCGACCTTGAGGGTCCGGCAGGGGTCAATCGCTGGATACAGACCCGCGAAGGGGAGACGCCGGAAAAGGCGGCGGCGATGCGGCTGCTGACGGCGGAAGTCAACGCCGCCATCGAGGGGATCCATCTGTCCGCTCCGGACGCGGACGTAATCGTCTACGATGGACACGGGACGGGCGGCCTGGTCTTCGAGGAGCTCAGCCCACGAGCGCAGGTGATTATGCATGGTGTCGGCATGAAGCTCCCCTGCAATCTCGACCCCACCTACGACGCCCTCTGCTTTGTCGGCCAGCACGCCATGGCCGGCACGCCTAACGCCCCACTCTGCCACACCTACTCCTCACGCCGCATCGAACACTACAAGCTCAACGGCCGCTGCATCGGCGAGATCGGCTGTCTGGCAGCCCTCGCAGGAAATATGGGCGTTCCCACGATCTTCCTCAGCGGGGACGACAAAGCGTGCGCCGAGGCGGCGGCGCTTCAGCCGCAGATGGAGACCGTCCCCACCAAGCAGGGATTGGGCATCGAACTGGCCCTACATCTGTCGGCGTACCGCGCCCGCCAGGCCATTCGCGACGGAGCGGCCAGGGCTATCCAACTCCTTCCAACCATTGCTCCCGTCCGCATCCCGCCACCCTATGAACTGGAGATCCGAGTCCTGGAGGGCTGCAGTATCGCGACCTATCTCCAATCGGGGATGGAGCCGCTGGACGAGCGTACCGTCCTTCGGCGCAGTGAGGACCTCCTGGCCCTCTTTGCTTGAGCCGCTCGCCATGGGAAAGGGAAGACCATGTATCCGATCAAAGTAAGTGAGAACCGGCGGTATTTCACCGATCAGGAGGGCGTTCCCGTCTTCTGGCTGGGCACGACCCAGTGGCAGCTCTTCCGCGAATACACCCTGGAGGAAGCCCGGATCATTCTGGAGAGTTGCAAGGCCAGGGGCTTTGCCTTCGCGCAGGTGATACTGATGGGCGTCGGAGACGGAACGAAACCCAACGTTTATGGGGAGAAGCCCTGGCACGACGACAATCCGCTTACGCCTAACGAAGCCTTCTTCCGGAACGTGGACGCCGTCCTTCGGCTCGCCTGTGAGAACAATGTCGTTATCTCCATGACCCTCTTCCACCAACGTTATCGCAACTACATCACGGTCGAAAACGGCCGCGCCTGGGCGAAGTGGCTGGCGCAGCGTTACCGGGATGTCTCACACCTCCTCTGGTCCCTGACGCCCGAGGCCAATGCGGCATTCGTTCCGATCTTGCGGGAGCTGGCGGCGGGGCTGCGCGAGGGGGACGGAGACTGTCGGCCATGTTGCGACAACGGGAGTACAGTCGTTTTCGACGCCCGCTGCCTGGGAGGACGCCCTGCTGATCCTGGAGAACTAGCCAGCAGGAGCGCAGGTGTGCGTCCTCGACGCCCAAATTCGCCGATAGTCGCCGCATCACCGTCCCCGCGCCAAGTCGAACGCATCGAAACCGTGTGAAATCCGTATTTCTTTAGTTGTGAATAGGAGCCAGATTCAAATGGCATTGAGGTCCATGTGGACCTGGAGGCGGTGGCATATCATCACCATGGAGGTAAGCTTATGAAGCGCGCGTTTCTTGCTGGGGTTGCCCTGGCTATTGCCCTCTTCCTTAACTCCCCGGAGGTCTCGACAGGTATGGCTCCCCAGGAACCCCATGCTGCTCAGAAACCCGAAGTCATCTTCTTCGACGATTTCTCCGGCCCCGCGCTCGACCGCTCCAAGTGGAACGTGATCGTCACCGGGATGACGGTGAACAATGAGCAGCAAGCCTACGTGGATTCCGCCGATACGATCTCCCTGGTGCATGGCGCGCAAGCCGAAGGCGCGAAAAACGGAGCGCTCGCCCTACAACCGCGCTATCGGGCCGGCTTCACCACCCCGCAGAACAGGAAGTTCGATTTCATCTCCGGGCGCATAGACACGCGCGGCAAGGTGGAGTTCACCTACGGAACGGTGTCCGCGCGTATCAAGCTCCCGGCGGGTGCAGGGTTGTGGCCGGCGTTCTGGCTGTTAGGGAAGGGACGATGGCCCGACACCGGCGAGATAGATATTATGGAGAATGTCGGCGCGCCGGATTGGGTAAGCTCCGCGCTGCATGGCCCCGGTTATTCCGGCAACACGCCGCTGACCAAGCGGACCTCCTTGCCACCCAAGAAAGACGTCACCGACTGGCATGTCTACTCGGTAGACTGGAAGCCCCAGGAGATCACGTTCAAGCTGGATGAGGAAGTCGTGTACCACGTCACGCGCCCGATGGTCGAGCGCTACGGCGCCTGGGCCTACGACAACCCCAAGTTCCTGATCCTGAACTTCGCGCTGGGAGGCGGCTATCCTGCAGCCATCAACAGGGTGAGCGCGCCGTATCCCGGCCTTCCCGATGCGACCGTCCAGTTGATCAAGGAGGACAAAGTCCGGGTGCTCGTGGATTGGGTGCGTGTGACGAAGAATTAAGGATTTTGCCACGACGGCTCCGTTGGATAGGTTACCGCCGGATTGGGCTTGCTCCTGGGTCTCCTCCTCGATTCCGCAGGTAGTCCGTTCCTTATTGCCTCTAATGATGCTCTTGCATCGCCGCGCGCATTTTGCCGCCTGGATCCAATACCTCTACGGTGGTTTCATCCTGATTGGCGGTGGTATGTGCCTTGCGAAGATCCGTATATGCCTCTTCCTGGACTTTCACCTGATGGGTCGCTTCCTCTACTTTCTGTCTGGTATGGATGCCGGTGAGGATGAGGAGCCCGATGCAGAATACCCCGAAGCCCAGCGATGCAAACCACGCCGGACGGCTCGAAAGCAGCACCGCAAGCGAAGCCAATACAATGCCGATTTCGGCGATCAATTGTCCGTGCTCGAAGCTTTCCGCCGCAGTAAAATGCGCTTCGACCAGAGGTTGATAGACCTCCGCCCACTTGCTGGATAAGGCGCGCTCCTGGGAATAGTCGAGATACAGTTGCAGAAGGCGTTTCAACACCACCTGTTCCGGTGAATCGGCCCCTGTGGCGGGTTCCGCCGCGGCGAGATGGGATGCATGCGGCATCACCCCGCGCTGCTTTTCCAGTTCGATCATAATGATGCGGAATTTGGTGCTGGCGCTGGTGGAGAGAGAGTTGGCCTGCGTCTGCTCGATCATAGAGCGCGTCAACTCATTGCGCTGGGCGCCGACCAGGGCCGCGCACAGCGCAATGAGGACGCCCATGAGCGCCATCGTCAGTCCCATAACCTTGCCGTTGCCTTTATGGTCTCCGGAGTGCTCTGCACTGTGTCCTGCATGTTCCGCCCGCTCCAGGGATTCGTGTGCTGTCGACATGATAGGTGTACTTTCTGTCTGAATTTCCGGCACGTTACGTACTCCCTGCGTCGTTTCTCCACAGAGACAACTGCTGGCTCTCAAAACGGAAACTCTGAGAGAGACGCCTATATCGGGCGGACCAGGCAATTGTGCCGGATTACGTCCTATTATCGGAAAAGCGGGTTTGATCTTAAGCGTGAGGACTTCCATATCCCAATTGCCCTCAGCGAGCTGTTGAGAACCTTGTGCATTTGAATGCAACTCCCACTCCCGCAACGCGTCTATCCTATACATTCGTATCATCACCCTGGAGGTCGAGAATAGGATGGCGTCGCTCCTCTCTCCCGATGTGGGCCTAAAATTTGAATCGCGCTACCGTTGTGAAGCCCTCCGCTTTGAGGAAGTGCGTTATGCCCCAGACCACTGGGTCCCTTCCCATAGCCACCAGGAGGCATATCTCGTTTTGTGTCTTCAGGGCAATATCGAGGAGTTCTCCAACAGGCAGAAATTGTTTATCGGGCCTGCAATGCTCAGCTTCCTGCCTATCGGCGCACCCCATGCCTGCCGGTTCACAGAGAGTGTCCGAACCTTTCAGATGGTGCTGAACGCCTCCTGGCTGGAGCGTTTCCGGCAGGTAGCGCCTCTGACGGAGGAGCCTGCCATCTATCAGAATGGCCTGCCAAGCTGGATAGCGGCACGCATCTATCGCGAATTCCAACAGCGGGACAATCTGTCTTCCCTGGTGATGCAAGGCATGCTGCTGGAACTCCTGGCGGAGATGTCACGGCATGCCGTCGGCCCGGACGAGACAGACTGCCCACACTGGCTCCGGCAGGCAAAAGACTACCTGCATGCCCACTTCACAGAGAGCATCTCGCTGGAAGCCCTCGCATCCGCGGTCGGCGTCCACCCTTCGCATCTGATGCGCAGCTTCCGCCGGCACTGCCGTTGTACTGTCGGTGACTATATCCGCAGGCTGCGGGTGGAGTACGCCAGCCATCTGCTTGCCACGTCGGATGCCTCCCCCACCCAGATCGCCATGGAGGTCGGCTTTGCCGATCAGAGCCACTTCAACCGTACGTTCAAAGGGTTCACCAGCATGACCCCCATCGAATTTCAAAAAGCCTCCGGACGTGCAAGTTACAGACAAAAAGAGCGGATCTGATCCAAGACAGCGTCGTGCCGACAGAGTATGCTATTCCAAACTCAGCTTTTGGAAAGGCGATTGTCCATGCATACTCGGCGCTTCACCCAGCGGCTGCTGCCGCTCTTCGCAGTTCTATCCCTCCTCTTCCCCTGGCCCGATCGAGGCTCCGTGCGGGCGCAGGCGCCGCCTCAAGAGGATCGGCGTATCGAACGGCTGTCCGGCCTATGTAAGCTGTGGGGGACCATCAAGTACTTTCACCCCTCCCTCGCCTACCGAGACATCGATTGGGACCTGGCTCTGGTCCACGCCATTCCCGAAGTAGATGCCGCGCAATCCTCACAGGAGTATCGGACCGCCATTGCACACCTGCTTACCGCGCTGCACGATCCCATGACGACGACCGAGCAGTCGGCGCAGACTGTGCCACAAGCTCTCTCCGCTGCACCTGATGGCAAGCCTCCCCTCGTTTCCGAGCCGGTGGAGGACGCGCAGGTGGTCCATGCCGAGGCCCTGCTTATGCAGACATTTCCTTCGCCACAAGCCGAACAGGAGTTCCTACTCGGCCTTGAGAAAGATCCGAAGACGCCGCTGCGCATTTTGGATTGTCGTAGGATCCCGAATGGGACAGATCCGGCCCAGTTGATACGCCTGGTCCGCGCTACCGCCCTGAGCGGCGTGCCCGCGCCTGTGCCCCTGGGAACCTGGAGGCATCGCTCCCACTCCGGTTACGCCACCCAGACCGGCTACTCCAGCGGCAATTACTACTCCGCTCTGGTCACAGAGACCAGAGAGGCGGCGATCAGCGCCAACCCCACGGGCAAATTTCGTCCCACAGCGATCCTTGTGGACGCCACCACCCCCTCCGAATTGTTGCCTCTCCTCAGCGGCCTGCAGGCGCGGGGCCAGGGCGTGGTGGTAGCGGAGGAGCGAAACGCGCCGGAGGACGGCAAGACCGTGGAGGTCCCTCTTCCGGAGGGCGTGACCGTGACGCTACGCGTGGGGGAGTTTGTCAATCCGGACGGCGGCATCGGCTTTCACCCGGATGTGGCGGTCCCTCCCGGTTCGGCCAAGTCGCCCCCAGCCGACCCATGCCTGCATGCAGCGCTGGAAGCATTGCGCCATCCCCTATCGGCCCGCCCACCCTCGCCGGAGGCCACGACGACAACGGCGATTGCCGACCGTCCTTATGCGGAGATGCGCTATCCCAACCGGGAGTATCGCCTGCTGGCCCTCTTCCGCTACTGGAACATCATCCGCTACTTCTTCGCCTATCGCGATCTGATGGACGAGCCCTGGGACGAGGTACTGACCCGGTTTATCCCGCGCTTCGAGACCGCGAAAAATGCGACCGAATATGGACTTGCCGTCGCGGAGTTGTCCACCCACCTGCACGATTCGCACGCTTTTCTCAGCGATTTTCCACGGGACCTCTACGTCGGTTATTATGGGCCGCTGCTGCTGGTAAGTCCCGTGCGGGGGCAAACGGTAGTAACCAAAATCGTGGACGCCGACGCCGCGAAGACCGCAGGCATTCAGATAGGCGATGTGATTCAGGCGGTAGATGGCGAGCCCGTAGCGAAGCGGTTGGAGCGCCTGGGGCGCTTCTACGCCGCCTCCACACCGCAGGCGCAGAGTGTGAATCTGCACCATATCCTGCTTGCCGGACAACCCAATACAAAGGCAATATTGCAGGTCGTGGGGCGGAACGGCAAAACGCGTGAGGTGGAGATGCCTCGCTCTGCCAACGTCTACACCCTTCCCCTGCCGAAACGCGAGACACCGGTCTATGGCGTCCTCCCCAGCGGCTTCGGCTACATCGACCTGGATCGCCTGACATGGGCAGATTCGGACAAGGCGATGGACGCCGTTCAGAACACGCCGGGACTGATCTTCGATATGCGCGGCTATCCCAATGGGACTGCCTGGACGATCTCGCCGCGCCTGGCAAGCCAGCGCGTGAAGACGGTGCGCTTCCGCACGCCGACATGGGACAACCCTCGGGAAGAGCTGCAGGTCTTCTTCGATCAGACCACCGAGCCGAACGGCAAACCGCGCTATCAGGGCAAGGTGGTCATGCTCATTGACGCATCGGCCGGCAGTCAGGCGGAGCACACCTGCCTCTACTTCGAGGCGGCGACCCACGTCACCTTCATCGGAACGCCTACCGGCGGATACGATGGCGACGTCACTTACTTCTATCTTCCCGGCGGCATCGTCGCCTCCTTCTCCGGCCATGAGGTGCGCCATGCGGATGGGCGTCAACTGCAACGGATAGGCATCCAGCCGCAGGTTCGGGTGGAACCCTCCGTGCGCGGCATTCGGGAAGGCCGCGACGAGATCCTGGAAGCCGCCATTCGCTACCTGCACAAGCAGGCGCCCCATTGAAACCGTTGCAACGTTTTTTGCCGTGCAGGGAATGCCGGAGCGTGCGTGGAACCTTAAGCTCGGTTCGATGTCCGTTTCTACAAGGAGATTACCGCATGAAGCTTTCGATCTCGGCACGTACCAGGCTCGCGCAGACCGTGACCGGCGGCGTTCTGGTCGTCCTGTTCGGCAATGGGGGGATATGGGGAGCGCCCTGCGCCCATGCGGCGCAACAACCCGGCGAGGATAGCACGACATACGATTTTCAGCGGCACTACCATGCCGGTGATGTCGACCGTTACAAAGCCACGGTGCTGGTGATCACCAACGGCCCAAAGACGGGCGGAAAAGAAGTAACCGTCAAGTATACCATCGTTTCCCGCGAGACCGTAAAGTCGGTGGATCCCGATGGCGCGATCACGCTGGTGATGGAGTTTGAGCAGGCAGTCGGCTCTTTTGACGGCCAGACCCTCGACGTTACGGCGAAGATG
>Ga0070734_10005368_pt1 | contig 11387 bp, 7 predicted proteins | sample Coa_R1_8_FD_66444 | JGI IMG/M metagenome (GOLD analysis project Ga0070734, IMG submission 66444) | Surface soil microbial communities from Centralia Pennsylvania, which are recovering from an underground coalmine fire - Coalmine... | ecosystem: Environmental > Terrestrial > Soil > Unclassified ...
AAGTTGTGGAACCGGAGCGCTACGAACTCCAGGCCGAACCTCCGTATCGCTTTGCGCTCAATCGGCGCGACCTCTTCCGGCTATTGGGGGCGGGTATTCTGGTCTTTGTCGCCCTGCAAGAGGCGGGCGACGCGCAGGAATCGGGCCGAGGGCAGGGCAGGGGAGGCCAGAACATGCCCCGCGATATCGGCGCCTGGCTGCACATCGGCGAGAACGGCATCGTGACGGCGTATACCGGCAAGGCGGAGGTCGGGCAGAATATCCGTACCTCGCTGACCCAGGCGGTTGCCGAAGAACTGCGCCTCCCCGCTGCTTCGGTGCAGATGGTGATGGCGGATACGGAGTTGACGCCCTACGACATGGGCACGTTCGGCAGCCGCACCACCCCCACCATGGCCCCGCAGATGCACAAGGCGGCGGCGGCGGCCCGCGAGTTGATGCTGGACCTCGCCGCGAAAGAGTGGCAAGTGGACCGTGCGACCTTGACCGTGTCGGATGGCAAAGTATTCCATGCCGGCTCCCACCGCGAGATCGGCTACGCCCAACTGGTGAAGGGGCAGAAGCTCTCCGAGACCATCGAGGCGTCGGTTACCACGACGCCTGCTGCGCAATGGAAAGTGGCGGGGACCTCCGTTCCCAAGATGGACGGGCGCGATTTCGTGACGGGCCGCCATCGCTATACTTCCGACGTCAAGCGCGATGGGATGCTCCATGGCAAAATCCTGCGCCCGGCGACCTACAACGCCACGTTGAAGTCCGTGGACACCCACGCCGCCGAGGCGATCCAGGGCGTTACGGTCGTCCACGATGGCAACTTCGTCGGGGTCGCCGCGACTACGCCGCACGATGCCGCCAGCGCGCTGGCGGCGCTGAAGGTCGAATGGCAGCCCGCGCCGCTGCTCTCCGAACAGGCTTTCTTCGATCAAATGCGCTCGCAGCCGGGACTGCCCGGCGCAACGCCCGATCACTCCCCGAAAGCCCCGCATCAGATCGGCGCGACCTACACCATCGCCTATATCGCCCACGCGCCGCTGGAGCCGCGCGCGGCGGTGGCCGAGTGGAACGGCGACAAGCTCACCGTCTGGACGGGCTCACAGCGTCCCTTCGGCGTCCGCAGCGAGCTGGCGGCGGCCTTCCATATTCCGGAGAGCAGTGTTCATGTCATCGTGCCGGATACGGGCGCCGGCTATGGCGGGAAGCATACCGGTGAGGCGGCCATCGAGGCCGCACGCCTGGCGAAAGCGGCGGGCAAGCCCGTCAAGCTGGTCTGGACACGGGAAGAGGAGTTCACCTGGGCCTATTTCCGCCCCGCAGGCGTCATCTCCGTGAATGCAGCCGCAGGCGACGATGGCACGATCACTCAGTGGGAATTCTCCAATGTCAACTCCGGCCCATCGGCCATCCGTTCGCCCTACGACATCCCGAACCAGAAGTCCGATTTTCGACAGGCGCAGGCGCCGCTTCGCCAGGGATCGTATCGTGGCCTGGCGGCTACCGCCAACCACTTTGCACGCGAAGTGCATATGGATGACCTGGCCCACTCCGTTAAGATGGACCCGCTGGCCTTTCGCCTGAAGAATTGCAAGGACGAGCGCCTGAAGGCCGTGCTGGAGGCGGTGGCCAAGCGCTTCGGCTGGGAGGGCCGCAAGCCCGCGCCGGGCCGGGGTTATGGGATCGCCGGAGGCACAGAGAAAGGGAGCTATGTCGCGAACTGCGTGGAGGTCTCCGTGGACAAATCCACCGGCAAGGTGGCTGTAACCCGCATCGTGACCGCCTTTGAGTGTGGAGCGGTCGTCAACCCGACCCACCTCCAGAACCAGGTCGAGGGGGCAGTGGTCATGGGCATGGGAGGGGCGCTCTTCGAGGCCGTTCACTTCGATCAGGAGCGGGTTCTCAATCCGCACTTCGCCAGCTATCGCGTGCCCCGGTTCGGGGACTGTCCGGAGATTGACGTGCTCCTGCTGGATCGGAAAGACCTGCCCTCCGCCGGAGCGGGCGAGACGCCCATCGTCACCATCGCGCCGGCCATCGGGAACGCGATCTTCGATGCGACCGGCATCCGCCTTCGTACCATGCCGCTCGTGCCTACGGGGTTGAAGGTGTAGCCCCTCAACCCCCCGCCCTTCTCCCCGAGGGGAGAAGGGAGAAAAACTGTGAGCGCATTCCGCTATCCGGGGCACCTTCCTCCTGGAGACGGAGGGGGAGATGCTGAATTGGCCCTCTCCCCTGCAGGAGTAGAGGCGCTGCTTGCTGCGCCCTGGAGTGAGGGGTTCAGTACCGATCCACGCGATGTGAGCCTGCGGGGATCGGATAGAGCTTTGTGCCGTTGTCGGTGCGTGTGGTGGTAAGCGGCATGCCGTCCACTTCGACCGTCTGGCTCTCTTCCGCCTCCAGGAGGAGGGTCATTCCGGTCGGGACGCGCAGGGTGGCGCGGAGCCCCTTCTCCTTCTTCTCCCAGCGGACTTCGATGTCGCCGAGTGGGGTGGGGACGGTCGCATACGCCCAATCCAGATCCCCTAAGTGCGGGCTGAGGCGTGTGACGGTCCAGCCATCCGCCTGGCTGTCGGGATGGATGCCCACGATGTAGGTGGGCAGCAGATTGGTCGGGCCGGACGACCAGCCGTGGCAGAGGCTGGCGCTCCGGTTCCAGACCTCCCAGGCGGAGGTCGCCCCAGCTTTCAGCATCTCGCCATAGTGCTTGCGCGTGTAGTCCAGCGCCTGCTGATGCCGGTCGGCGCGGTGCATGGCCCAGAGCCAGTAGAAGGAGAAGTAGGGCGACCCGCAACGGACCGTAGGCTTCGTCTGGCTCTCGTCCAGCCGGGCGAACATGGAACTCCAGCGGGAGCGCGGCGCGATGTCGAAGAGGATCGCTAGGGCGTTTGTCTGCTCGCTGATGGTCTTGCTGGGCGCGTCGGCATAGGCATCCACATACGCGCCCTCCGGTTCGCTCCAGAAGCGGGCGTTCCAGGCGTCGGCCAGGCGGTCCGCCTGCTGGCGATACGCTTCGCCCTCCTGCGCATGTCCGGTTAGCGGCCCCAGGCGTGCAGCGGCGCGTAACGCGGCGATGTAGTAGGCGTTGAGCGCGGCGCACTCGCCCCGCTTGTCCACATCCGCCCAGTCGATAAAGACCCAGCCGGGCACGTTCTTCAGCAGGCCGCTCTGCGGATTGGCGTACTGGGGAAACCAGGCCAGCGCCTTGACGACGTTGGGCCAGAGATCGGTCGCCAGGGACTTGTCGCCGGTGTAGTGGACATAGTCGTCCAGGGTCAGCATCCAGATCAGGCAGAAGTCCGGCAGCCAGCGGTTGTCGAAGTTGGCGGGATAGACCCCCGGCGTCAGGCCATCGTTCCGCTGCCCCTGCGCGATCTGCGTGATGGCGCGATGGATCAGCCGCGCATCCCCGAAGGCGTAGTAGGTGGTGATCGCCTCCACTCGCGAATCGCCCCACCACTGCCCCCGCTCCCGCCACGGACAGTCCATGTAGGCATCGTCCATGCAGAGTTCGACCGTCCGCCGGCCCAGGCCCCAGATCTGATTGAGGGCGTTGTCGCTGCAGCCGAACTGGCCTTTATAGACGACCGGGTAGCCGCTCTCATTCAGATAGACCGTCAGCGTAACGGGCCGCGCGGCGTTACGCACATCGATCTGAAGGTAGCGAAAGGCCCGTGGGCCGAAGAGCTCATGCTCCTGATCTCCCGCGCGGCAGATATAGCGGTCGGCGTAGTGGACATCGGCGCGGTTCATCACCACCCGCCCGTTCTCCATCTGCTCCGAGTAGCCCGTGTCCACCACCGTGCCCTCCGGCGCATCGATGTGCAGGTGCGGGTAGCCGGAGACCTCGTGGCCGAAATCCACCACAAAGTAGGTCCCGTCGGAGCCGGGAGTGAAGGTCCACTGGACGGGGGTAGGGACATCGTTGAGGCCGCTGGCGGAGGCCGGGCGGCCCTCCGGCCCCAGCTCCACGCTCCGCTGCAATTCGTCCTGGCTCATGCGCACCGCCAGGGGTTTACTTGCGTCCATAATCGTTGTGGAGGAACTCAGTTTCCCCTGGGCGATCAGGCGGCTGGCGACCCCGTACTGCTCCCGCAGCGGCGGAATATCGCGCGGGCGGAGATGGACCCAGGGCGGCATTCCCGCCGGGCCGAGCACCGTCGCCGTCTCCCAGGACGCGTCGTCGAACTCCCGCTTCTCCCAGCCTACAGGTTCTTTGCGGGCGTCATACTCCTCCCAGCAGGGCAGTTGCAGGTCGATCTTCTCCGTATCCGAACGCCAGCCCTCCGCCCGCTTCACCTTCCACGTGGCATCGCTGGCAAGGATCTGTTTGCCGATCTGCGCTTCGAAGAGCAGTCCCGCAGGGGCATCGAGCGACTGGAACGTCGGGACGCCGTAGTGCCATACCACCACGACGATCACGTTCGGTCCATGCTCCAGAAACTGCGCGATATTGTACTCATCGTAGTAGAGGTCGGCAGGTTGGAACCGTGCCGGACCCCGCCCGATGTAGTGTCCGTTCACATACAATTTGTAGCGGTCATCGGCGGCGATCCGGACAGGAGCCGTTAGGGGAATGGCGCCCAGAGTGAAGGTTTTGCGGGCATAGAGAAACGCATTGCGTGGGTTCGCCTCTTGCCCCTGCCAGATCCATTGCCCGGTCCAGACAACAGGCTTGGGCGCAGGGGGCGGCTTGGGGGCTGCTGCCAATGGCTGAATGGAACTTAGCAGGAGGATCCAACCAAGTAGCATATATGGATGTAATTTTGCGGTCATTTCGTTTTCCTAAGCCCTGACGTGACCGGGGACTTTCAACTTCCGGAACTCAAATCAAATTCAGCGCTTTGCCGACCTTGGCGAAGGCGGTCAGGGCGTCGTCCAGATCCTGGCGGGCGTGCATCGCGCTGGGCATGGTCCGAATGCGCGCTTTGCCCCGCGCCACCGTTGGGAAGACGATGGCCAGCGCCAACACGCCCTCCTCGAACAGGCCGCGCTGCAACTGCTGCGCTTTCGCTTCATCGCCCACCATGACCGGGGTGATGGGCGTCTGCGAAATGCCGGTATCGAAGCCCAGAGAGCGCAAGCCGGCTTTCCAGTAGTTGGTGTTCTCCCAGAGGCGCTCGGTGAAGGAGGAGTCGCTCTCCATCAGCTCGATGGCGGCGATGGTCGCGGCGGCGGTGGCGGGGGTATGCGCCGTGCTGAAGAGGAAGGGGCGCGCCCGCTGGATGAGCCAGTCGATGAGGGAGGCGCTGCCCGCGATGTAGCCGCCCATCACCCCGACCGCCTTGGAGAGCGTGCCCAACTGCACGTCGATCTTATCATGTACCCCGAAGTGGTAGGAGGTCCCGCGTCCGCCGCCCAGCACGCCCGAACCGTGTGCGTCGTCCACCATCGTCGCGGCATCATAGCGCTCTGCCAGGGCGACGATATCCGGCAGCGGCGCGATGTCGCCATCCATCGAGAAGACGCCATCGGTGATGATGAGCCGCTTCTTCGCACCCTGGCTCTCCTTGAGCGCATCCTCCAGGGAGTTCATGTCGTTGTGTTTGTAGATCTTGCGGGCCGCCTTGGAGAGCCGAACGCCGTCGATGATGCTGGCGTGGTTCAGTTCATCCGTAAGGATGACATCGTCTCCATCCGTGATGGTGGGGATCACGCCCGCGTTGGCGGTAAAGCCGGACTGGAAGACCAGCGTCGCCTCGACGTGTTTGAACGCCGCCAGCTTCTGCTCCAACTCCATGTGCAGCCGCATGGTCCCGATGATCGGGCGGACGGCGCCCGCCCCCGCGCCCCACTTCTCGACGGCCTGGATCGCCGCCTCTTTGAGCTTCGGATGGTTGGCGAGCCCGAGGTAGTTGTTGCTGGAGAGGTTGATGACATTGGGCTTGCCGTTGACCGTGATGCGTGCGCCGGAGGGGGTATCCATCACGACCAACGGCTTGTAGAGGTTCTGATCCTTGAGGGTCTGTATCTGATCGCAGAGCCAGTTCTGCAACGTCTCATTCATGGCGAATTCTCCTTGAGGGATTTGCCCATTATAGCCGTTGCGCGCGCCCATTGGCAAGCCCTCGCCGCCAAGAAAGAGCGGAGGATCAGCGGGCGTACTTCACCATCAGGCACTGGATATAGCTGGCGAGTTTCTCGTTCAGGTTGATCGCCTTCTCGATCCGCTCGTAAATATCCTTCCACTTGATGAGCAGGCGGGGCTCGACCTGTTCGTCCGCAAAGAGGTCTTCCAGGGCATGGCGGAACGCCATATCGCTCTGCGATTCCAGCGCGTGGATCCCGGCGATGGTGGCATGCAGCTCCATCTGGTCCAGGCCGTAGCGGAGCATTCCGATCATGCTCTGCATCTCGTAGGTGATGGTAATGAGCATCCGTACCAGGTTCTGGAGGTCATGGCGTGGGGCCGGGAGGTGGTACACGCCCATCCGTCCGACGACGGATTTGATGGCATCCGTGATGTCATCCAGGCGGTCCGTGAGACCATGCAGGTCCTCACGGTCCATCGGGGTAAAGTGGTGTGCGTTGATCTTCTTCACAAAGTCGTGGGTCAGCTCGTCGGCATTGTGTTCGATCTGTTCGATCCTGCGGATGGCGTCCGGCATGGCGCGGAAATCGGTGACGAAACTATCGAAGGTCGTGGCGGCCAGCACGGCCTGTTGCGCCTGGGACTCCAGCATATCGTAAAGGGGAGCGTTACGCGAGATGGCGAGTTTCATGGCTTGTCGTCTTTCCGGGGGGCGCTCTCTTCGGAGGGTTCTTTCGGATGGAGGAAGATCTGACGCGTCTTGGCCAGGTCACGGATCGCCAATTCGATCACGCCGGTCAGGGTGAGCCCCGTATCTTCCGCCAGCAACTCCAGGATGCGAACCGTGTCCGGTTTGAAGCGAATGGCAGTCTGTTTTTTCTTTGTGGGCATGCCTCTCCTCCATGAAATTGTACACCACGATGTTATACGTTGTCAAGGTGTTGTCGTGCCATTTTTGGGTTTCAGGAAGTAATACGGGGGTGTAGACCTGCGTTATACGCCGTTGCGTCGCGCCTCCAACTCCTCCCAGCGGGCATAGAGTTGAGCGACGCGCGCCTGGGCATCCTGAACGGCCTGCCAGGCAGCCTGCATTCGGGTGTGATCGGCGGCAAGTCCCGGATCGTTTAAGGCGGCTTGCAGCGTTTCGGCCTCCGCCTCCGCAGCGAGGATGGTCTCCTCCATACCGTTCAGTTCACGGAGTTCGGCGGTAGAGAGGCGGCGCGAGTTGGAGGGAGCCGGCTTCTGTGGGGCAGGCGCTGCCTTCCTGGCGGGGGCGGGCGCATTCACGCGGCCATACCGCGCCTCCCACTGCGCATAGTCGGCGAAGCGCTCCGCGCCGCCGTTGCCATCCAGCGCCAGCAGTTCGGTCGAGACCGTGTCCAGCATATAGCGGTCGTGGGTCACCAGCACCAGCGCGCCGGGAAAGTCGCTCAGGCTCTCCTCCAGGACCTCCAGCGAGGGGATGTCCAGGTCGTTGGTCGGTTCATCGAGGATGAGGATGTCCGCAGGGAGGCGCATGAGATTGGCCAGGAGGATGCGCGCCTGCTCGCCGCCGGACAGGGCCCCGACGGGCATCTCCAACTGCTCCGGGCGGAAGAGGAACCGTCTGGCCCAGGCGGAGACGTGCATGGAAGCCCCACGATAGACCACGTTGTCGCTCTCGGGGGAGAGCGCACGTCGCAGCGATTGCTGCCGGTCCAGCGGTGCGCGCGCCTGGTCGAAGTAGACGACGCGCAGCCCCTCCGCCTTTCGTATGACGCCGGTATCGGGCGTCAGTTCCTCCGTCAGGAGGCGCAACAGGGTGGTCTTGCCGCTGCCGTTCGGCCCCAGCAGCCCGAGCTTGGCGCCGGGCATGAGCGTGAGGTTGAGGTTGGAGAAGAGCGTGCGCCCGCCCAGAGCTTTGCTCAAGTTCTTGGCGACGAGCAGCTCCTTCGTTTTGCGGCCCGAAGCCGAGAAGTCCACATCGACGGTTTTGTCCTGCGCGTTGCGGACCTTCACCTCGGCCAGCTCCCCGATGAGCCGGTGCGCTTCGTCAATGCGGTACTGCGCCTTGGTCGTGCGGGCCTGCGGGCCACGGCGCAGCCACTCGACCTCTCGCTTCACCTGGCCTTCGAGCGCGTGCTGCTGCTGAGCCTGCGCCGTCAGGAAATCCTGCTTGCGGGTAAGGAAGTCGCTATAGGCCCCTTTGACGCTTAAGTAGCCCTCCGGATAGGCGCGGCTGAGCTCGATGATGCGGTTGGTGACGTTCTCCAGGAAGTAGCGGTCGTGGCTGATGAGCAGGAAGGCGAAGGGGGCGCTCCTGAGCAGCGCCTCCAGCCAGAGGACCCCGTTCAGGTCGAGGTGGTTGGTCGGCTCGTCCAGCAGCAGGAGGTCGGGGCGCTGGATCAGGGCGCGGGCCAGCGCGAGGCGTTTGCGCCAGCCGCCGGAGAGCGCGCCTGCCTGTTGGGCATCCTCCGCAAAGCCGACCTGAGCCAGGACTCTTTTCAGTAAGGCGGTCCGCTCGTAATCCTCCAGCGGCTCGTGGGCTATCGCCGATGTGAGGATGTCGCCCACCGTCTGCTCCGGCGGAAAGGCGTCCTCCTGGGCGACGGCGACCAGGCGCACGTCGCGCCGCTTCGAGACCTCGCCGCTGTCGGGCGTCTCCGCTCCGGAAAGGATATGCAGGAGCGTGGTTTTGCCGGAGCCGTTGGGGCCGATCAGGCCCAGGCGCTCGCCCTCCGAGATCCCAAGCGTGATGTCGGTGAACAGAGGGCGCGCGCTGAAGGCTTTGCTGAGTGATTGGACGCTGAGTAGTAGAGACATGCCTATAGTGTACCCCAGCGTCGGCAGGCGTTTATGCCGTGGGGGCGGGTGTGAGCCTCATTGACAGGACCTTTAGCGGACGGCTATACTCAACAGAGCCTTCGGACGGAGTTCCGAAGCGAATTTGCCCTCACCCCCAGCCCCTCTCCCAAAGTTGGGAGAGGGGGGGCTCTTCGCTGGAAGGTTATGTTTGAAGCACCTGTGAAAGGGATATAGAGGCGCAATCGAGAGGAGAAGATCATGTCACGACGGATGAAATTGGCTACGATGAGTGTGCTGCTTCTGCTGGCGCTGGGCGGGATCGCCTCGGCGCAATTGGGCGAGATCCTCAAGGTCGGCGGGGTCGCGCTCTTGGTGACGCAGTACGGCAAGCAGATCAACTCGGCCATCAATAAGGTGACCAAGACGCCGGAAGACAACCCGGAATTCTCTACCAAGGTGGTGCCGATCCTCTCCGGGGGAGACGGCAAAGAGATCGGGGCGGCGCAGGTGATGGGGCCGCGCGATGCCGTGGATAAAGTGAAGGCGGTCGCACAGGTCGAGGGCAAATTCAACCCCCTCTCGCTCCGTTTCCGTGCGCTGGTTCCCATCTCGGCGAAGAGCATCAGCAGCATCAAGCGCGTGCCGGGTGTGGGCATCAGCGGGATCATCGATGTGAAGTTCTGACGCGCCCATCGCGTCGGAAAAAGAAAAATCGAATACAGACAAATCGAAACCCCTCCTGCGTCTATGAGGTAGTAGACACAAAAGCAGAAGGAGGAGCGATCCATGCGTGGAAGCATCGCGCGCATTATCATCGGGCTGATCCTGGCGCTCTCCAGCGGAGCGACCCTGGCGCAGAACGGCGGCAATGCTCCGCCCGGCGCACAGCGCCAACCAGAGCTAAAGCCACCGAGTTTCCCCATCCTGTTCCCCAATCCCACCAACAACAACGGGTATGAGGAGTGGGTCAAGGCGGCGGATCTGATCCAGAACAACGACGCCATCGATACGGCGACGGAACCGGGGGCGACCCTCACCCTGAAACGACGCGTGCTGATGGATCGGGATGTGGTGCAGGCGCTGGAGTTGCTGCACGAGGGGTTGAAGAAGCCGATCGTGTCGCCCCATCACAATCTCGATGAGAACACGCTTCTTCCGGAACTGGCCCCATTCCGTAAGCTGGCGCGGCTGCTGAGTACGGAAATGTATGTACAGTTCGCGGACGGGAGGGTGGATGCGGCTATCGACAGCCTGCGCGATGGCCTCGCCTTCGGGTATTACATTCAGATGGATACGCTCATCAGCGGCCTGGTCGGCCTGGCGGTGGACGCCATCGTTCTGAATCAATTCGCCCGCCATTTCGACCAGATCTCGGTCCATCAGTGCGACCAGGTCTCACGGCTGGTGGAGGGCTTCCTGAAGGCGGAGAACCCGGCCGTTCATCTGCTGGCCATGGAAAAGAGCTATGCGCTGCAGATGCTGGAGATAAGGCGCTCGGATCCCAATGCGCTCCTGGACCTGCTGCCCAAGTTAAGCGGAGGCACGCAGGATCCCCAGACAACGTTGGATATTCAGCGGATCGAAGACCATCTTGCAACCCAGCCGGGCGGTCTGAGCGCGATGATCGATGAAGCACAGGCGCACGTCAACGCCCTGTACGGTCATGCGCTCCTCAATTTGAGCCTGCCGCTTTCAGAGCGGAAACCGTTCGTTCCGGATAAGTCCCGCAATCCCGGCTCCCTTCTGGCCCAACTGATCAGTGTGGATCCCGAGAGAATAGCGGATAAATATTCCATCAACCAGGCGCAGTTGCGCCTGCTCGGCCTGCATGCCCTCATCCATCGCTATCGGTGGGAGCACAACGCCCTGCCCGGCTCTCTCGTGGATCTCCATGCGGACCATCTGGTGATAGATCCCTTTACGGGCGATCAGATCCGATACGAGCGGAGCGGCGATCAGTATAAGCTCTACAGTGCGGGTCCGCTTGCCCGCAATGACGATGGTACCGTCCTCTCCAAGGAGCGTACGCCCGTCCAGCTCATCAAGTAGCGCCGGATTCTCCCTCATTTCCTCCGTCGACCCCATTCGCGGACGGTGTAAGGATGGGGCCACTTACCCCATCCTTACTTCGGCACCAAAACGCATCCGCCTCCTCCAACTTCCTACGGTAATTCCGAGCGATAGTCAACGATAGATGACTCACCAATGATTTCATCGTGAGTGCGGTACAATATAGAAGAGGATATTTGAGAGATACCGCCTGCAAATGTCGTCTTGTTGGCCATTCGTAACGAGGAATTCCTATGGCAATTGCACCCTGGCTGCCCAACCCGCAGCCCCCCAAAAACAAAAAGATCTCCTACCCGACATCCGATGGGAAACCCATGGCCGAAACCGATCTGCACCGCGAACAGATGTTCACCTGTATTCATTGTCTGCAAGATTGGTTCGCCGACCGACCGGATGTCTATGTGGGAGGCAACAACTTCGTCTACTTTGTCGAAGGCGATCCCCGCCAGGTCGTTTCGCCCGATTGCTATGTCGTCTTCGGCCCCGGGCGCAGGCTGCGCGATATCTATCA
>Ga0070734_10005369_pt1 | contig 11384 bp, 9 predicted proteins | sample Coa_R1_8_FD_66444 | JGI IMG/M metagenome (GOLD analysis project Ga0070734, IMG submission 66444) | Surface soil microbial communities from Centralia Pennsylvania, which are recovering from an underground coalmine fire - Coalmine... | ecosystem: Environmental > Terrestrial > Soil > Unclassified ...
AAGGCGGAAAGGCAGCTTCCTCGCGAGCTAAAGCTCGCTCGGAGGTCAAAATTGGGCGAGCTTAGACGCTGGCCTGAAGGCCAGCTCTACCCGAATCTGCTCGTCAGGCCCGCTCTACCCGAACGGCTCGTCGCAAAGAGTTTTGCAGCAAACTGTGAAGCCGGCTCGGAACCAGAAAAGTGGCGCGTGACGCGGCGCTGACCCTGTACCCGGGCCGGCACTACGGTCACCAAAGGCTAAACGCCCGCACACATGCATAGGAGCTACATGTCAGCAGCGCATTCCGACGCACTGGTTTTTTTCGGCGCAACCGGCGACCTGGCGTACAAGAAAATCTTTCCGGCCCTGCAGAGCATGGTGCAGCAGGGCACGCTGGAAGTGCCGGTGATCGGTGTGGCCAAGTCGGGATGGACGCTGGAGCAGTTGCGCGAACGGGCGCGTGACAGCATCGCCAAGCATGGCGGCGGAGTGGATGACGAAGCTTTTCAGCGCCTGTGCGAGCTACTCGACTATCTGGACGGCGACTATAAGGACGACAAGACCTACACCGATCTGCGCGCCAAGCTGGGCAATTCGCAACTGCCCACGCATTACCTGGCGATTCCGCCCAGCATGTTTCCGGTGGTGGTGCGCGGGCTGACGAAGTCGGGGTGCGCGAACAACGCGCGCGTGATCGTGGAGAAACCCTTCGGGCGGGACCTGGTGTCGGCGCGCAAGCTAAACCAGACGTTGCATGAGGCCTTTCCCGAGGAAAATATCTTTCGCATCGACCACTACCTGGGCAAAGAGGCGGTGGAGAACCTGCTCGTCTTTCGCTTCGCGAACAGTTTTCTGGAGCCGATCTGGAACCGCAACTACGTGCACAGCGTGCAGATCACGATGGCCGAGGCCTTCGGCGTGGAAGGCCGCGGCAAGTTTTACGAGGAGGCGGGCGCGATCCGTGACGTGGTGCAGAACCATTTGCTGCAGGTGATCGCCTTCCTCGCCATGGAGCCGCCGACGGCGATGTACGTCGATTCGGTGCGTGACGAACAGGTCAAGGTCTTCCGCACCATACCGCCGCTGAGTCCGGCGAACATCGTACGCGGCCAATTTGAAGGCTACCGAAGCGAGAAGGGAGTTTCGCCGCACTCCGATGTGGAGACGTTTGCGGCGGTGCGGCTGGAAGTCGACTCGTGGCGATGGGCGGGGGTGCCGTTCCTGATCCGCGCGGGCAAGCGGCTGCCGATCACCGCGACCGAGGTCTATGTCAAGTTGCGAAAACCGCCGCTCAGCAAAATGGGAGTCGATGGGCGCAATTATTTTCGCTTCCGCCTTGGGCCTGACATCGAGTTGAGCCTGGGCGGCCGGGTGAAGCGCCCTGGGCCGCAGCTGGTGCCGATGCCGGTGGAGCTCTCGGCGGTGAAGTACACGAGCAATGACGAGATGGACGCGTATCAGCGGTTGCTGACCGACGCCATGAAGGGCGATCCACTGCTGTTCGTGCGGCAGGACGCGGTGGAGGCGGCGTGGGCGATCGTCGATCCGATCCTGGGCGATTGCTGTCCGACCGAACTGTACCAGCCGGGCACCTGGGGTCCGCCGGATGCGCGCGAACTGGCGGCCGACATTGGCGGCTGGCACGACCCGAGCTGAGTAACAGTACCCAGTTAGTAACACACGGCCAACATCTGGCTCAATTCTTGCGAAGCTTTGCAAATCGCCTCGCTGCCGAGGCGTGCTCCCTCAACAACATCGAAAAACTGCGACAGTTTTGCTTGCAATTCCGGCGAACGGGTGTATGCTCCTTGCCAAAAACAAGCACAACGGCATCATCAAACGGTCGGAATGACCTTGAGGAGGGGTTTCTATGATGTTCGCAACCGCTTTGTGGCTGCAAAATGACACCGGAGCTGCGGGGGCTGGATTGCTCGGGGGCGGGATGATGCTGTTCCTGCTGGCCATCTCGGTGATTTGCATTGCCGCGTTCTGGAAGGTATTCACCAAGGCCGGGCAGCCGGGATGGGCGGCCATTATTCCCATCTACAACGCCTACATCATGCTGAAAATCGTGGGCCGTCCAGCTTGGTGGCTGATCCTCATGATCATCCCACTGGTCAATGTCATCATTGCCGCGATTGTGGCGATGGACATGGCGAAGTCGTTTGGGCAGAGTGCCGTGTTCGGCATTGTGATGCTGTTCTTCCTGTCGGTGATCGGATACCTGATTCTCGGCTTCGGCAGCGCGAAGTATGTGGGACCGGCCGCAGCGACGCCCCAGGCTCGGGCCGCAACGGTCTGAGAAGGCGTTGGCTGAAGGGTTTTGAGACAGGTGGAGGACGTCTTCAGGCGTTCATTTCCGAGCGCTAGACAAGTATCGGCTTCAGCCGCTGGGATACGCATTTACCACGGTGGCTGAAGCCGGATGTGTTTTGCGGTATGGCCGACATCTGCCGCCGGCTGAACGGCTCCTAAGTCAGAAATAAAGCTGTTGGACGCTGGCCTGAAGCCAGCTCTACCCGAACACCACGGCAGGGTTTCGCCCGAAGGCCCGCTCTACCCGAACAGCACGGCAGGGTTTCGCCCGAAGGCCAGCTCCACCCGAACGGCAGGGCAGGGTTTCGCCCGAAGGCCAGCTCCACCCGAACGGCAGGGCAGGGCTTCGCCCCATGCAGGTCGTGCTCCACCCCGGCCCGGAAATCCCGGCTATACGTTGATCGCCCGGCCGAAGACGGCGTTCGCAGCGTCCAGCATTGCCTCTGACAATGTGGGATGCGCGTGGATGATGTTGGCCAGCTCCTCGGCGGTACATTCCATTTCCAGCGCAACCACTGCTTCGGCGATCAGCTCGGTGGCACTCGGCCCGATGATGTGCACGCCCAGGATCTCGCCATACTTGGCATCGCTGACAATCTTGACGAAGCCGTCGTGCTGGCCCACGATACTGGCGCGTGAGTTGGCGGTGAAGGGGAACTTGCCGACCTTCACCTCAAAGCCGCGCTCCTTCGCCTTGGCTTCGGTCAGGCCGACGCTGCCGATCTCGGGATGGCAATAGGTGCAGTTGGGAATGCGAAGTGGGTTGATCTTCTTTACCGGCTGGCCGGCCATGTGGGTGACGGCCACGATGCCTTCCATGAAGCCGGAATGCGCGAGTTGCGGATATCCCGCGACGATGTCGCCGGCGGCGTAGATGCCGGGCTCGGCGGTACGCATAAAGCCGTCGACTTTGACGAAGCCGCGCTCGACCTCAATCTTCGTCTTGTCGACACCCACATTGTCGGTGAGCGGCGCGCGGCCGACGGCGATAAGGACTTTCTCAGCTTCCAATTTCTGCTGCTTGCCGTCGACCGTGAAGGTGACGGCGACGCCGGCCTTGGTTTTCTCGACCTTCTCGACCTTGGCATTGACAAATCCGTTGATGCCGCGCTTGCGGTAGACGCGCATCAGCTCCTTCGAGACTTCCTCGTCTTCCACGGGCACGTAGCGCGGCAGCATCTCCAGGATGGTCACGTCTACGTTGAACGACTTGTAGATGCTGGCGAACTCGACGCCCACCGCCCCTGAGCCGATGACAATCAGCGACTTCGGAATATCGTTCAGGCTCAACACCTCGATGTTAGTGAGGATCTGCGAGTCGGGTTGGAGGCCGGGCAGCATACGGGCGACGGAGCCCGAGGCCAGAAGTACGAATTTGGCCTTTATGGATTTCTGCTCGCTGCCTTCGAGGGCAACGGTGTGAATACCGCCCTGGGCAGGGCCGGTCAGCTTGCCGTAGGCGCGAATGACGTCGACCTTGTTCTTGCGCATCAGGAAGCCAAGCCCCTTGATGTGCTTGTCGACCACGCCCTGTTTGCGCTTCTGGATGGCAGCCCAGTTCAGGGCCACGGCGGCGGTATTGTCCAGGCCCCACTCCGCGCCTTCCTTCACGTGATCGAAGATTTCGGCGTTGAACAGCAGTGCCTTGGTGGGGATGCAGCCCACGTTAAGGCAGGTGCCACCGAGTTTGTTGTCCTTCTCGATGAGGGCGGTTTTTAATCCCAGCTGTCCGGCGCGAATGGCGGCGGTGTATCCGGCAGGTCCGCTGCCGATGATGGCGAGGTCGTAGATGATATCTGGCAAGTGCGTGCTCCAGTTCTGGTGATGATGGTTCGGAGAGTGGCCCGTCTAGTCAGGGAGGAGGCGCAGCTTGTGTCCGCGCGTTCTCCAGATTGCTCTAATGGGAATTGAAGCTACAAGCAAACAGATGATTGTAAATGACGAAAGACGCAGTGGGGCGCGGACGCCGGCGCACTCCTTCAGTGCTATGCTGGGCGTAGTCGTCCCATGAAGCGCGTGGTAGAAGAAGCTCCTGTCGCAGTCGATGTGCCGCCGCGGCCACGCCGTCTGGACGTGAAGTTCGTGGGCAACGCGCTGTTCGTGCTGCTGATCGTGATCGCGGCAGTCGCCGGCGCGCTCTCGGGGCTGCTGCTGGTCTACTCCACCGACCTGCCGCAGGTCACCGAACTGGAACAATACCGCCCCAGCACCATCACCCAACTCTACGACGACCAAGACCGCGTGATCGGGCAATTCGCGCTGCAGCGGCGGGTGATCGACAGCTACAACGACTTTCCCAAGGTGCTGCGCGACGCGCTGATCTCGACCGAAGACAAAGAATTCGAGCAGCACTGGGGCGTAGACCTGTGGCGCGTCTTCGGCGCAGCCTGGCGCGACATCGTGCTGGACAGCCGTGCGCAAGGCGCCTCCACACTCACCATGCAGCTGGCGCGCAACCTGTTTCTCTCGCCCGACCGCAACTTCCGCCGCAAGATGCAGGAGGTAATGCTGTCGATCCAGATCGAGCGGCGCTTCACCAAGCCGCAAATCTTCACTCTGTATGCCAACCAGATTTATCTGGGGCACGGCGTCTACGGCTTTGAGGCGGGCGCGAATTACTATTTCAGCAAAAAAGCCAAAGACCTGACGCTGGAAGAGGCGGCGGTGCTGGCAGGGCTGCCTAAGGCGCCGAATTATTACTCGCCGATCCTTAACCCGGAGCGCGCGTTGCGCCGCCGCAACCTCGTCATCAACAACATGCTGGAGGACGGCAAGATCACCGCGGCTGAGGCGCAGCGTGCGAAGGCCGCACCGCTCGGGCTGAAGCTGCAGGCCGAGGCGAACGATATCGCGCCGTATTTCGTCGAGGAGATCCGGCAATACCTGGAGAAAAAGTATGGAGCCGAAGAAGTCCACGAGGCGGGGCTGCGGGTGTACACGGGGCTCGACCTGCAAATGCAACAGACGGCGCAGCAGGCGGTGCGCGACGGGTTGGCGGCCTATGAGCGGCGGCATGGATGGAAGGGCAACCTGCTGAATGTCGTCGCCAATGGCGAATCGCTGGCGAGCTATCACCATGTGGATTGGGACTCGGCGATCCATGCCGGAAGTTATGTGCACGCGCTGGTGATCGCGGTCGAGCCGATGGCGGCGACGGTGAAGTTCGCAAATTACGAGGCGCGGCTGGGTCCGGAAGAGATCAAGTGGACGCATTTCAAGTCGCCGAAGGAGTTCCTGCGTGCCGGTGACATTGTTTATGTGAAGGTCGATGAGCTGAACGGCGCTGCGAGCCGCGTCTCGCTGGAGCAGGAATCGGGCGTGCAGGGCGCGCTGCTGGCGCTGGATAATTCCAGCGGCGACGTGAAGGCGATGGTTGGCGGCCGCGACTTCGAGCAGTCGAAGTTTAATCGCGCGACGCAGGCGCTGCGCCAGGTGGGCTCGTCGTTCAAGCCGTACATCTACACCGCCGCAATCGACGAGGGGCTCACGCCGGACGATACCGTGCTCGACGCGCCCGTCAGCTTCAACACGCCTTCGGGCGTCTACACGCCGCACAATTACGACGGCAAGTTCGAAGGCGTTATCACCTACCGCCATGCGCTGGCGGAGTCGCGTAACATACCCGCGCTGAAGGTGACCGAGCGCGTTGGCGGCATCAGGACGGTGATCGAGTATGCGCGCCGCTTCGGCATCACCTCGCCGCTGCTGCCATATCTGCCGGTGGCGTTGGGCGCGGCCGACATCACTCTGGCGGAGCAGACGGCGGCGTTTACCACCTTCCCCAACGATGGCGTGCGGGTCACGCCGCGCTACATCCGCAAGGTGACCGATTACGATGGCCGGGTGCTGGAAGAGAACTATCCCGAAGTGCACGACGTCGTCAGCGCGCGCACGGCGCGCATCATGGTCAGCATGCTGCGCGAGGTGGTGCTGCACGGGACCGGCTACCAGGCCAGCAAGCTGAAGCATCCGCTGGGCGGCAAGACCGGCACGACCAACGACTTCACCGACGCGTGGTTCGTGGGCTTCTCGCCCTCGCTGACCTGCGGCGTGTGGGTGGGCTTCGACGAGAAGAAGACGCTGGGCAACAAGGAGACGGGCGCGCAGGCGGCGCTGCCCATCTGGATCGACTTCATGCGCGAGGCGCTGGTGGGACGCGAGTCGGAAGACTTCGCTGCGCCGCCTACGACGGCTCCTGCGGCGGTGGCGCAGAAGGTAGACACGCCTGAGGGCGCGGCCGGCGACAGCGAGGCACACTGATGCGGCGGTTCTTTCGCTGGCTGCTGCGCGCGCTGGTGCTGGCGGTGGTCTTCATTGCCTCGGCGCTGACCGCCATGCGCTTCGCCATCCATGGACGGCAGACACAGATCCCGAAAGTCGTCGGCTTAAGCAAAGGGCAGGCCGAGCGCCTGCTGGCCGATCATGGGCTGGTGCTGGACGAGGGCGACCGCTACTTCAGCTCCGAGGTGCCGGAGGGCAGAGTGATGTCGCAAGCGCCCGCGCCGGGCGTGCAGGTGCGGCGCGGCTGGCATGTGCGCGTAGCCGAGAGCATGGGCCCGCAGCGCGTCGTCATCCCCAACCTGATCGGCAATAGCGAGCGCGCCGCGGAGATCAACATCCGGCGTCGCGGGCTGGAGCTGGGCAGCATTGCGAGCGCGACGATCCCAGGAGCGCCCGGCGATCAGATTGTGGCGCAAAGTCCGCCGGCAAACGCGGTGAACGTTTCGGAGCCGAAGATCAGCATTCTGATGGCTGCGCCCGGGGAGCGGCCCTCGTTCGTGATGCCGGACCTGGTGGGACAGAAGGAAGATACGGTGATCGATGCCATCGTGAATGCGGGATTGCGCGTGTCTGCCATCGTGACGCAGCCCTCGCCGGCGCAGCCTGCAGCCGCCAATGCCCAGAACGCCGGCCAGGTGGTGCCCCCCGGAACCCGCATGGTCACCAAGACTACGCCCAGCGCCGGCCAGCGCGTCTGGCAGGGACAAGGTATCGCGTTGGAAGTGACGCGGTAAGGCATGCAGTCGCAAGGCGAAAGGGCAAGCGCCGCTTTTAATGCCGGCCAATCAAGGCGTGCGACAACTCCCGCCATTCTCTGAAGGGCAGCGACTTAGGATCTTCCGGCAGGGCTTGAATACAGACGTGGCTCGCACCTGCGGCAAGCTGCGCGCGCACTCGCGCTGCGACAGCGTCGAGATCGCCCCATGCGATGACGGCATCGATCAGACGATCGCTGCCCCCATTCTGACAATCCGCTTCGCTGAAACCTAGCCGCAGAAAGTTGTTGGTGTAGTTGGGGAGCGTGAGATAGAAGCTTAAGAATGTGCGAGCGATCTCCCGTGCTTTGGCCGGATCGCGTTCCAGCACAACCGCCTGCTCGACGCACAACCACGGATCGGCACCCAAGATCTGCCGGGCAGTAGACGTGTGCTCCGGAGTTACGTTGTAGCTGTGAGCGCCATTGCTGTGTTTTGCAGAAAGCTCCAGCATCTTAGGACCGAGTGCGGCCAGCACGCGATAGGTAGCTTGGGGACGCACACTGTTGTACGGAGCTTTGTCCATGGCATCCAGGTAGCCGCTCATTTTGGCGAGGGGTTTCTCGTATTCATGACCGCGTAAGCGCTCGACCAGGGGGATGTGACTCACTCCCAATCCGAGGATGAACCGGTGGGGATAGGCTTCGCTCAGTGTTTTCTGGGCAGAGGCGGCGGTCACCGGGTCTCGCCCATAGATATTGCTGATCCCGGTTGCTACCACAATGTGAGATGAAGCGGAGAGCAACAGCCCGGCCTGCGTGAGCGACTCGCGTCCCAGGCCTTCGCTGAACCACACCGCGCCATACCCGAGCTGCTCCAGTTCGGCAACGGCTTCTCTAACTTTGCTTGCCGGCTGCGGTTCGAAGTTGCCCGTCCAGATCCCAATCGGCTTCAGCGCTAACGAGGTCGGCATCGTCTTTTCTCTCCCGGCGGTTCGATGAGCCGGTCAGTAGATAGGATAAGAAATTTCATCACGACGATTTCATAACTCTGCCGCAATAATCGCGTCGGCCTCAATCTCGACCAGCATCTCTGGGGAGACGAAGCCGGTGACCTCGACCATGGTTGCCGCCGGACGAATCTCGCCGAAGATCTCGCCGTGTGCCTTGCCAACCTTTTCCCACTGGCTGATGTCGGTGACGAACATGCGCGTGCGCACCACGTCGCGGAAGCTCGCGCCGGCCGCCTCGAGTGCGCGGCCAATGTTTTTCAGCGCCTGCACCGCCTGAGCGTAGATGTCGTCTCCGCCGACGATCTTGCCCTCATCGCCCGTTGCCACGGTGCCGCCGACGGTGAGGAACGGTCCTATCTTCACCGCGCGCGAAAATCCAACGATCGGTTCGTAGGGCGAATTGCCCTTGATGTTCTGACGTTGCATGCAGGCCTCCTGAGTTGTTCGAGGACACAATTTCGCCAAGTCGAGCTGCGGAGCAGCGCCTGCGATTTTAGCTGGGGCGCGAGGTCTCCCAAAAGGCCTCAGGGCCGCGTCGCGGCCGTGTACGCTCTATTACCTGGCAGGCCGCTACGCGGCAATATGGTTTGAAAATCGCATTGGACCCCGGGCTTGCGCCCGGGGCTAAAGACGGAGCCGCCGCTCCGCGGCTCGACTTGAGATTCGCAGAAAGATGGAGCCCAATCAAAGTTTCCCTGCTAGACCGACGGTAATTCAAGTGCGGCGCACCACCGACGCGCATAACTGCGCAACGCTACACAGTTGGGTTGAGACGCATGGCCGCGCAATTCAATAAGTCGCACGGCGCATGTCAGCGGAGGCAAGCGCCGGGTTGCCTGGAATTTGGCAGTCGACCTGCATCTATGCTGCTACCGAACCGCTCTGACGCTTCGCGGCAGCAAACCAAAGGCTCGCCAAACGCGCTCAAATTGTACATAGCCCCTGGCGCAAATGATGGAACGAAGCGTTTCGCATTCCGGCGGGTTTACACGAGTGAACCTTCCTGAACAACAAGGAACGCGAGTAACTCTTGCGCGCCGAAACGGAAGTGCGATAAGAGTCGCATCAGACGTTGTCAGAGGAAGGCAAGGAGAACCAGAATCAGGCCATGATCCCGGAATCGCACCCGCTGCAGGAACTGTTTACGGAGCTGGTCCACCAGCACTTCGACCACGACATCGGCTTACGCGACGCCGAGATGCAGGACTACGTCGCCAACATGCTCAGCGAGTTTTGCGAAGTGGAGCAGCTGTTCAAGCTGCGCAACGCGAACAATCGCGCGCTGGACGATGTGGGCGAGATGCTGCTGGAGGCGGATCCCGTGTACGGGCCGGCGCCGTCGTTTGACCGCGAGCGGCAGGTGCGCAAGCATATCGGCGACTACACGCTGTTTCTCTCCGGCATGTTTCCCGAGAGCATCAATCATTACCGGTTGCGGCGGCAGCGGCTGGAGAATTTCGTCGACTTCATCAAGGCGGGCAAGGAGAGCTATTACATCGTCTCCAAGTTCGATCAGTTCGAGTATGCGAATCTGGCGCCGTTGTTCGCCAAGCTGGCTCGCGAATTCGAATCGTGCGTCTATGGGCTGAACCTGGTGAAAGGCGATTTGCAGGAGATGCAGCACCCCATCACGCGCACCGCAAAAGAGATTGTGATGTAGGACGCCGCGATGGATACGCGGCCTGAGGCCGGCACTACCCGATCCGGCTCGGCAGGGTTTCGCCCCTGAAGGGGCTTGGAACTCAAATCGCAAGCCCACCCAGGGCTTCCGCCCTGGGCTAATCACTTTCGCCCTCCGGGCTAGGTGTGGCGGGCTTTAGGAGGACAAGCTTCTCACGCAGACACTGAGGCGCCGGGCGTTAGGACGACAAGGTTCTCACGCACTCACTGAAGGGCAGCACTATCCGAGCCGGAAGCGCCTGAGGCAGGACCATCCAAGCCAGCACGCCCGAGCCGGAAGCGCCCGAGGCAGCACCATCCAAGCCAGCACCACCCGAGCCGGAACCACCCGAAACGATTGACGATTACTGCTTCGCGGTTTGTGCCGGGGCCTTCTCTTTCAACTTCGCGAGCGCCTCTCGGGCTTTTTTGGCATACGGCCCGTTAGGAAGGATTTTCAGGTAAGCCTCGTAATTCTCGGTCGCGCCGGCGATATCCCCCGTTTTGTTGAGCGCCTCGGCGAGTTTGAAGGTGGCCTCCGCGTCGTGTGGCTTGTATTGCAGCGCCTCGCGATAGCGGCTGATCGCGGCCCCATAATTTTCCTTCTTGAAATAAAAATCGCCGACCTCCACGTCCTTCAGCGCCTTCATCGGATTGTAGGGAGTGAACTCATCGTCGCCGTCGCCGTTGCTGAGTTCGGCCTCGGGATGAGCCTTAGCATCGTTGGCGGGCGCCGACACGTCAATTTGGGTCTGCTTGCTGGAGCTTTCGCCCGCAGGAACATTGTCGGAGCGCGGCGGCTGCTTCCGATTGTCGCTGGGGGCAGGCGCCGACTTGTCGGTGGGCACCTGCTCGATGGGAGGCGCATCCTGCGCTGCGGCGACGCCCAGCAGCAAAATGCTGGCGACCGTGAGAAGAAGCACAAAACGAAATCGCACAGCCATATTGTAATCAACCCGCGCGACTTGGCGGCGACTCGCCAGAGTGACGAACGGCAGCCCTCAGGAGCGCTCCTGTTGAATGAACATGGAAAGAAAATTGCGAGTTGTTCTCTGGCAACCTTGGCAGGAACTCGCCTCTCTATATGAAAGGTGCGCTCTGATTACTAGGCAATGACTTCATATCCTGGGGACTCATTTGAATTCGCTTCGCCTGCTCAGCGAAGAACATCAACCGTTCGCGGCTGACCACCCGCCCCATACCCCCAGTTTGTTCGGAAGAATTCGCAAGCTGACGCCGGGGATTGTAGCTGGAGCCGCCGATCTGGATCCCGCCGCCGTGCTGACGGCGACGGTAGCGGGCGCATCCTTCGGATACTCGATCGGCTGGGTCGTGCTCTTGGCAATCCCGGTCGTCTGGGCCGTGTTCAGCGTCTCGGCAAGAATTGGACATCAGAGCAATCGCGGGCTAGTCGAGCTGATCCGCCGCAGTTACGGGCGGAC
>Ga0070734_10005370_pt1 | contig 11380 bp, 7 predicted proteins | sample Coa_R1_8_FD_66444 | JGI IMG/M metagenome (GOLD analysis project Ga0070734, IMG submission 66444) | Surface soil microbial communities from Centralia Pennsylvania, which are recovering from an underground coalmine fire - Coalmine... | ecosystem: Environmental > Terrestrial > Soil > Unclassified ...
GACCCTACGATCGCGGTCAACTATGGACTCGATGGACTGGGGCTGGCCGCAGCGACCCAGATGTTGAACGCGGTCGGCGCGCTGACGCTCGTATACGCGTTCCGCCACGGCAAGGCAATGGTGATATCCCCCCTCACGAACGCCGGCTCACCGCTCATCACCGCGCTCATCTCCATGTCGCTGTTGGGTGTCGTACCCCAAACCTCCAAGGCCATCGGCATCGTGCTCGCCTTCGTGGCCGCGGCGCTCCTCGCCATCGAGCCGGAGGAGGGCCTCATGGAGGAGCGCGCATGAATCCGTTGCTCGAAGTCGTTGCACGTCACCGCGCGGGCGAGCCCGTAGGCATCTACTCGGTGTGCTCGGCGAATCCGCTGGTCATCCAGGCGGCACTCGTGCATGCGCGCGCGGCCGACCGGCCGGCACTGATCGAGGCGACGTCCAACCAGGTCAATCAATACGGCGGCTACACCGGCATGAGGCCGAAGCAGTTTCGAGACGCTGTCTTGAAGATCGCCGATGAGGTGGCGATGCCACACGAGCGCATCGTGCTGGGCGGCGATCACCTCGGACCGCATTGCTGGCGCATGGAGCTCGCCACGGAGGCTCTTGCGCAGGCGGAGCAGATGATAAGCGAGTACTGTCGAACAGGATTTCGCAAAATCCACCTGGATTGCTCGATGCCATGCCGGGATGATCCGCGGCCGCTTCCCGATGAGATCATCGCGGAGCGAACTGCAGCCCTGTGCGCGGGTGCCGAGGCCGCGGCGCGCTCGAGCGGCGGCGAACTGCCGCTCTACGTGATCGGCTCGGAGGTCCCAGCCCCTGGGGGCGCGCAAACAGATCTGCACGACCTCGAGGTGACGCGACCGGAGGCCGCCAGCAGGACTCTGGACGCGCATCGCATCGCTTTCGCCCGTCGCGGGCTCGAGGCGGCGTGGCAGCGGGTCATCGGCCTCGTGGTCCAGCCGGGCGTCGAGTTCGACGACAGCCGCGTCATCGACTACAGTCCGGGCAACGCCCGCGGCTTGCGCGCCTGTCTGGCGCCGTACCTGCGGCTGGTGTTCGAGGCACATTCGACCGACTATCAGACGACTACAGCGCTGCGCGCCTTGGTGCGCGACCACTTCGCGATTCTCAAGGTGGGCCCGGCGCTCACCTTCGCGTTGCGCGAGGCCGTATGGGCGCTCGATCACATCGAACGTGAGTGGCTCGGCCCCGAGAAGGCATCGCAAGTGCGCGATACGATTCTCGCAGCGATGCGTCGGGACCCCACCTACTGGGCTACACATTATCGAGATACCGGCCGGGATCTCGGGCTCAAGCTCGAGTACAGTCTCAGTGACCGCATCCGCTACTATTGGCCGGTCGCCGAGGTTCGGAGCGCAATGTCGCGTCTAGCTGGGTCCTTCGAACGAGCCACGCCGCCCCTCGCTCTCTTGCATCAGTACCTGCCCGGGGCCTACGCGGCGGTACGTGCCGGTGAGGTTTCTGCCGGAGCGCAGGATCTCCTCATGTACCAGGTGCGACAGGTGCTGACTGAATACGCGAGCGCATGCGATCAACGGCACAACCCGGGAGGCTGCTGATGGCGCAGCAATCGGCCACGGGCGCATCGATCACGGCGCATGAAATCGCGCAACAACCCGCGGTCTGGCGCGAGGTGCTGCGTCTCGTCACCGGCGACCCGGTGCTGGCGGAATTCCTGCGCCCCAAGCTCGCGGATGCCTCACGACGCGTGGTGCTCACGGGAGCCGGCACTTCATCCTACGTGGGTGAATGCCTCCTGCCAGCGCTCGCGCGCTCAGGCCTCGCGCGTTTCGAGGCGATCTCCACGACGGATCTCGTGGCAAGCCCCTCGACCTGGCTCTCCTCGCGAGCACCGCTGCTGCTCGTGTCCTTCGCGCGCTCCGGGAACAGCCCAGAAAGCGTCGCTGCGGTGGAGCTCGCGGAGCAACTGGCACCCGGGTGCGCTCACCTCATCGTCACGTGCAGCAGAGATGGTTCGCTCTATCGGCGTGCCGGGTCCATGCGCGAGACGCATGCCGTGCTGCTACCCGAAGCCACGAACGACCAGGGATTTGCCATGACCTCGAGCTTTTCGGCAATGCTGCTCGCAGCTGGCACCGCACTCCGGGTGCTGCCGGCGGACGGCGCGCGCACGGCTCATCTTGCGCATCTGACGGCCGAGCTGCTCGAATCCCGCCGGCCGATCCTCGAGAGACTGGTGGCCTTGAATTTCCATCGTGTGGTCTATCTCGGAAGCAACGAGCTCAAGGGACTGGCGCGCGAGGCGGCGCTCAAGATGCTCGAGCTCAGCGACGGGCAAGTGGTCTCGATCGGAGACTCGCCTTTGGGCTTCCGCCATGGGCCGAAGACGATCCTCAATGGTCGCACGCTCGTGGTCATGTTCCTGAGCAATGATGTACACGCGCGCCGCTATGAGTTGGACCTGTTGCGCGAGTTGCGTCGCGAGGCGGTGGCGGGCCATGTGTTCGCGCTGTCGAACGCCTCGGACTTGCCCGAGGATGAGGAGACCCTGGTGCTCGCCGAGGTTACACCCTGTGCAGACGGTCGCGCTTCCCTCACGGATCTTGAGCTCTGCTTTCCGTACGTGGTCTTCGCTCAGTCGCTCGCGATGCTTCGCTCGCTGTCGCTCGGGCTATGGCCCGATCGGCCGAATGCGGCGGGTACCGTCAACAGAGTGGTACGAGGCGTTACCATCTACCCGTACCGGGGAGGGCGCTAAGGAGTCTCCGGAAATCGACTGACCGCGCGAGCGCATTGCGCCCGCCGTCTCAGCAAAGTAAACCCCGACTACACGTGACTAGCCCCATACCGCCCGCATGACGCGTAGCCAATTGCCGCCAAGGATCTTTCGAATGTCCGCTTCACTGTATGAGCGGCTCAATAGTTCCGCGGTCAGATTGAAAAGTGTCCTTGGCGTCTCAATTCCCTCGGGATAATGGTGGGGTGGCGGGGGGTAGGCAGTACTCCAGATTCCCGAGCGGATCGCCTCTTCATAACCGCGCCTTGCGACTTCGTCGGGCGCCACCCCGGCCTGCAATGGGTAGTAATCAATACCCAATGCCACGTGGTCAATGCCCACCGTTTCAACCGCGGCATCAATATGCGACATCAATGCCGCGATCGAGGGCCGCGCGTCCGACGACACGAGCCCGGGAAAGCCCACCATACCGATGAGTCCGCCGGACCTTGCAATCGCCCGGGCGAGCTCGAGGCTCACGTTGCGCGGGCTCGGGTGGACCGATGACAGGTTGGAGTGGGACAGGACTACAGGCGCTTTCGAGGCCGATATCGCATCGAGCGATGTCTTCTCGCCGGTGTGGCTGCAGTCAATGATCACACCGGCCTGATTCAGCCGTTCGATCAGCTTGAAGCCAAAGCGGCTCAGCCCCCCATCGGTGGGCTCTTCGCAGCCGTCTCCGACTCGGTTACGGATGTTGTACGTCAATTGCACGATGCCGACACCGAGACTCTTGTATAGATCGACTCGATCCAGGTCATTGGCTATGGGATCGGCGCCCTGGAAGTGAAACCAAAGTCCTAGCTTGTGCTGTGTCTTCGCCTGCTCGATGTCGGATGCCTTGCGTACGAGAAGTGAATCGCTGCGAACTCGGAGAAGTCGGTGCCAGGCACCCAGCTCGTGCAGTGTTCCCGAGGTGTGATCAGTCTCAATCGAGGGGGCAAGTGCGGTGACCCCCCCTTCGCGGTACCAATCCAGATATGGGGTATCTGATTGCGCGAGTGGGCAGACAGCATCGATGACGATGCTGTCGGCATGAAGCGCGCGGGCCTTCTCATTGAGCGAAGTATCTTTCGTCATAGCCCGGGCTCCTCAGACCTTGTGGAAAATTGCGGAGAACGCTTCAACGGCCGTCACCCGACCCTGGGGCCCGAGCGAGAAGGTGGCAAACTGGGAGCCAAACACCTCGTCGGCAATGTCCGATGCCACACGGAATACATCGTGGTGCCAATGCTGGAGTTCCGCTGAAAATGCGCCTTCTCCGGCAAAGCGCAGGTAAAGCCTTCCTCCGCGATGAGCGATCGTGATGTCCTCAGGACAGGCGCGGAGGCATCGATAGAGCCCCGCGTAGTCATCGAGCGGTCGCGAAGGCCGAGTATCAGGAATACGTGAGTTCTGCTCAGCAAGAATCGCTTTGCGCCGCGTGGCTTCAGTTGCCCGCAGTTGATTCGTAAATTGCGTGGCCCACTGCTGGGGCGCAGCGCCCAATGTTAGATCGAATACCTCGAAAACGATGCTCTTGAGAAACAGGGCATCCTCGGTGCCGGATGTATTGGATAGAACCGCGACCCCGAGTTTCTTCTCGGGCAGCAGGGCCACGAAGGCGGGAAACCCCAGCATCCCCCCTCCGTGCAGAAGACAGACCTGCCCCGCATATTGGGTACGAAACCAGCCCAGTGTGTATGCGCCTTCGCTCGACAGCGGCGGCGCGGAACGGGGCGCCTTAGCATTCTGCGGGGCGGTGAGCTCGTGGAGCGTTTGAGGGCTGATCAATGGCGCGCCATCGAAACGGTCTTCGCCCGCGTACAGGATCATCCATCTCGCCATGTCCGCTGCGGAACTGATGACGGCGCCTGCCGGGGCGGCGTTGTCATAGCTCTGCCACGGGAGCACGTGCGTCTGGCCATCCAAACTGCGGCGATGAGGCATAGCCACGTTGGTGTCCCTCGCGAGCGTCATGGTGGGTCGCTCGGTGCGTGCCGTGCCCAAAAAGGTTGGCGCGACGTGCTCCACTTGCCATACGCTGTACGGGCTCGTACGGCTGCGATGCATGCGGAGGGGTCTAAAGAGCCTGCTCGCGATGAACTCATCCCAGCCAATACCCGATGCGGACTCGATGACCTGCCCGAGGAGCGCATACATCAGATTGCTGTAGACGAAGCAGTCTCGAAAGCGACCCTCGGGTAGCAGATGGCGCAGCTGGCCAATGACCTCGTCGCGACTCATGACCGCCAGGAAAGGCCAAGGGCTGTGCGAGAAGCCACTTCGGTGGCTTGCGGCATCTCGGATCGTCAGTTCGCGGGTAAGCCATGGATCCTTGAGGCGAAACCTTGGGAGCCAGTCAATGATGCGGTCATCCCAGCCCAGCCGACCCTCATCGACCAGTAACGCAAGAGCCGCTGTCGTGAAGGCTTTAGTCGTCGACCCGACCTGAAACAGCGTGTCGCCATTCACCGGCGAGGTGAGGCCGAACTGTCTGGCTCCAAAGCCGCGCGCCAGCAGGACCTCACCGCCGAGGACCACGCTCACGGCGACGCCCACGTTGGACCACGCGGCGCGGCTACTTTCGATGCGCCGCTCAAGCTCAGCGATATCGAAGGGATTAGCCGCGACCATCGGGGTCAACCGTCGCCCCGACCATCGGGCTCGGCAGGCGCCTCCACCCACAGCTCGATGTGAGAGGGATGGGCGCGACTTGAATGCACGGTGTGCGTTGCGCTCGTATAGTCACTCTCTCGAGCGTCCATGATGGAGGACACGAAGCGCTGTGGATTGCGGTCGTATAAGGGAAACCAGGTGCTTTGCACTTGCACCATGAGCCGATGATGTTCAAGTACCGAGTGATTGAGATGCGGTAGCTCAAACACGTACTCGAGCGGCCTATTGGGGGTGAGAGGCTCTGGCTTCTGCGTGCTCACTCGGTAGCGGGCGCGGAAGATGTCACCGCTCAGCATGAGCTGATAGCCGCTCATGCGAGGCTCCGAGGTGTCGAAGTCCGGATAGACGTCGATGAGTTTCACGACCCAATCGGCATCGCTGCCGGTCGTTGATGCATGCAGATGGACAGTGACCGTGCCCCGCAGTCGAATCGGCGTCTCGAACGGCTCGCTCACATAGCTGAGCACATCGGGTCTTCCGTCGACAAATCGTTGATCACCCATCAGCCATGTTCGCCACGCATCCGGGTCAAGCTCATCGTGGAACACACGACGCACTGGTCGGGGTCGATAGGGCACGGGCTTTTGCGGATCTGAGATGTAGGAGCGACCGACGTCTGCGGAACCCACGGGCGGCTCCCAGGAGAGTGCGCCCGATGCGTGAAGGTATAGACATCGCGATTGCCCACCGGTGGGTGCCGGCCATGAATCGCTCGGCTCCCAGTGGCGCAGGCCCGTGTCGAACACCACGACCGCAGCGCCCGCGGGCCGCGGGGCTCCCCGCAGGTGGTGCCTCAGGAAGGGGGCGAGCAGCTCGCGGCGAAAGTACCTGGCAGGATCTTCACTCCAGGCCAATACTCCCGATGGGGGGCTCGCGAGCCAATTCTGACCGTGATACCAGGGACCTGCGATAAAGCGGATGTCGGACGCGGGGTTTGCGATCGCGCGGGCATGGAGGGCAGCGTAGGCCGCCGGCGCTCCATAGGCATCTTCCTGGTCAAACCAGCCATGGACCACGAGTGTCGGGACCTGACGGGCCTTACTTTTTTGCAGCATCCCGTCGAGTGCGTTCTGCTGCCAGACGGTTGAGTATTCGGGATTCTGCATGAGCGTCGTCCAAAATCGATGACGCTCGGGGTTCAAATACCGTCGCCCCACGTCAGCCGGGGAACCTGCCTTCAGCCACCAGTCGAAGGTGTCGTAGTGAGCGAAGGCGAAGGGCGTCGATCCATTAGGGTTGGATTCCATGGCATGAACGTATTCGAAGGCGTAGGCCTGCCGGAACGCGCCATGGTGGAACCAATCATCTCCCTTCCAGCCATCAACGAGCGGATTGACGGGCACTGCGGCATGAAGAGCCGGATGGGGATCGAGCAATGCCACGAGCGTTGCCCAACCCTCGTAGGAGGTTCCGTAGATGCCGACACGGCCGTTGGATTCGGGAAGGTTCTTGGTCAACCAGTCGACGGTGTCCCAGGCATCGGTGGCTTCGTCCGTCGCGGACGCATTCAATGGGCCCCGCAAGGGCCTGTTGATCTCGAAATGGCCCGCCGAGCCGAAGCGACCTCGAAGGTCTTGGAATGCGAAGATGTAGCCCTCGAGCTCCGCGTAGCCAGGCCCGAGGACGGCATGCAGTGCCGCGCGCTGTCGAAAGCGAACGTAACGACCCGCATCGTACGGTGTACGGAGTAACAGGATCGGCGCCGGTGTCTTTCGGGCTTTGGAAAGCAGGATGAGGGTATTGAGCTCCGTACCGTCCCGCATCGGTATCTTGACTTCACGCAGGTCGAAATCATCGTCCGGGTTAGGCTCACGCACGGGACCCGGCATCGCTCACGCTCCGGCCAGGGGTACGTGAAGCACGCTGGGCCGCGCTTTGTCGTGGAACAGTGAAACCGTCACGGGTCGGCCGTCTGCGCAGGACTCCTCCGCCACGATGCCGCCACCGTTGAAGTTCTTTTGATTGAAAATTGCATCAATCAAGCGACCCATCGGCGCGATGATCAGGCGCAGCCGGCATCCGCGCTGCACGCGACGGGCCACGAACGTGAACTGCTCGAAGCTGTACTTAAGAGGCTCGGTGCTGTCTACCAATCGCGGCGTGCGCAGCCCTAAGCGGTATCGGGCTCGCAATGCATCCGTGGAAAGACGCAGGCTGCCGCCCCGTGCATCGATCTCGTGAATCGAAACGTAAAGGTCAGTATCGGGGCAGTCGATGGCAATCCAGGCGGAGAGCTTGAAGAAGCCCGCGATCTCCAGTGGCTCCGGCAAGGGATCCGTATGATAAACGAGCAGGCGCCCGCTGAGCGCGTGGGCCACCCCTTGGTCAACCAGCCAGCGGCCCTGGGCGGCAATCTCAGCCTCGAGCTCGGGTCCGTCGCTGATCCGAGGATCGTAGGTGTAGGAATCCGGGGGTCCTTCGCTCGGGTGTAAGGTCAGCGAACCTGCGGTGTACAAATCGTTGGCGCCGCCTCGAGAAGCCAAGTAGTAAACGTTCTCACGCCCGCTAATCGCTGCGAGAGATTGCGCATAGCGCCACTCGCCTGCGCCCGTCATGTAATAGGTCACCGGTTTCTTGAGCAACGGGGGCGGTGGGCCTGCCATGAGAGTCCAGCGATACCAGTCGACATGAAGCGCACGCATGTCAATGACGGAGGACGACTCGAATTCGAAGCCACCGAACTGGGCAGTCGGCCACTGCGTACCCGCATGATCCCAGGGACCGATCAGCAGATAGTGGCGCGCGCTCGCAGTACCTGCTGCGCTACGGTGGTGGCGTCGATAGTGCTCAAGTGCGCCCGATTGCTCATCATCATAGGCGCCGGTAATCGTCAGTATCGGGATCTGCAGGCGCGCATAGTCCTCCGAAGCAGGGTTTTGTGCGTCCCAGTACGCATCCGGTTCGGGGTGATTCAACTCCGCTTGGAAGTGTGCCGAAGGGTTGCCGCACTCTGCATCTAGAGCGCGAAATCGCCGGCCGGAGCGGTGCCAGCGCCGCAGAACGGCGGACCACCATTGATCGTCGCCGGCGATCTTTGTCTGCAGCGTTCGGCCGCCCGTAAGGATCGCCCACCGGAGATTGAATGAATAAAAGATGTTGTTGCGCATCGGCACATCCACGCCGAGATACGGCGCCGCGGTGGGTACGATCGTATTGAGATGCGGTGGCTTCTCGGTAATCGTCGCCCACTGCACTTGCCCCATATACGAGGCGCCATACATGCCGACCTGGCCGTTGCAGAAGGGCTGCTTCGCCAGCCATTCGACCAGATCACAGCCATCGCTCGCTTCTTGCCGGTGGGGAAGAAAGTCCCCCTCCGAGTTTCCCCGGCCGCGAACGTCAGCAATCACAAATGGCAGTCCGCGCGCCGCAAAGTACACTCCAAACACGTGCCAACCATCCGCCGAGTACGGTGTCATCGCGCAAATGCTCGGCGCCGGGAGTGGCCGATCCCGCGGCAAGTAAATGATTGAGCTCAAATGAGCGCCGTCGCGCATCGGCACCTTGACGTCGAGGCGCAGGTCGATGCGCGCGCTGTCGGGCAGGCCCTCGCGTTCCAAAGAGCCACTCATCGACACACCTGCTCGAATACGCGCAGGGCGTTTTCTCCGAGAATTGCGCGAATCTCTTCATCGTCGTAGCCGCGCTTTACCAGGCCGCGGGTAATATTGGAAAAGTCGCGCGAGTCCTCAAAGCCCACCAGGGACTGGGTGAGATCGAGGCGGTCCTCGGGGCGAAATCCAATGCTCGAGGACACCTCGCCGAGCGTTGAACACAAGAGATCGAGCGGCGCCTGCAGCGGCCAATCGGTGCCGATTGCGACGTGGCACGGGCCCACGAGCTCAGCGATATAATCGATGTGATCGAGCATATCCTCGATCGTCGGGCGCGCCGCCCGGGACAAGAAGGCGGGTACCGCCACGACGCCAATCACGCCGCCCGTCCCGGCAATCGCGCGCAGCGCCTCATCGCTCTTGCCACGGGCGTGGCCACTCAATACCCTGGCGCATGTGTGATTGGCATTGACGGGCGAGGTGGAGTGGCGGCAGGCATCGAGCGTAGTCGCCTCACCGCAGTGACTGACATCGACCATCAACCCGAGCCTATTGCAGTGCTTCACGACCTCGACCCCGAACATGGAGAGGCCCGCATCGACGCGCTCCGTGCAGCCGACGCCCACGCGATCCATGCGGTTGTAAGTCAGCATCAAGGAGCGTAGGCCCTGCTCGTAGGCCCGATCGATCGCCCGGAGATCAAACGGCAGCGGCGTGACCGGCTGCCAATGGGCATAGAGCGCTATCAGTCCATCCCGCTTTGCCTCGCGTATCTGCTGCGCATGGGTGACGCAACGTAGCCAGGGCAATTGCGTGAGCCAACGATTGACTTCCTCGAGCTTGAGAGACAGCGGGTCATGTCCCTCATGGACGCCGATCCCATAAGTTCCACAGGTGAGGCCCGAAGATAGATACCAATCACGGATGAGATGCGATCGACCTTGCCGCGAGAGGTCGTACGGCCAATATTCCGCCTCGGTCAAGCGTTCCCACTCGGCACCGCTGGCGCTGGTCCTGGCTCGAAACTCGACACGAAGATCCGCGGGGTAATGCTCGAATATCTGGCTGCCGCCCGCGTGCTGGGCGAGCAGATCGACGATGATGCATTCGGCGTGGAGCCGCTCCGCGCGATCTTCCTGGGACGCGGAAAGCCCGTAATCGAATGGCCCTGGGGCCCTTTTTGAAGACGAGGCGCCTTTCATGCTACGGGTGCTCGAGGAGCGAGCTCGCAGGCGACGGTTGTGCTGGCTCGCCAGAGATGCCAGGTCACCCAGAGGTATCCGGGGCTTACGGCCAGTAGGGCGTATCGAAGCGACTCGGCTCCCAGCCAGTGACTGAACTCATTACTCAAAGCGCCGACGGCGAGCGGGCCCAGGCCAAGACCCACGAGGTTAGAAAAGAGATAAAGCACGGCGATCGTGGTGGCGCGCATGTTATCCGGAACGAGCGTCTGAATGACGGCGAAGAGCGGGGCTGCGGTGGCTGCGCCCCCCAAAAAGGCCAGTGCGGTGAGAGCAAATGCCCAGTACGCGCTGGACGCGAGATAGATACCGGTGGACACCACGCCAAAGAGGCCATAAAGGACCGCAATCGCTCGAAGCTGCAGCGCTTCATCATTACGCGCGAATCGCGTTGCCAGCTCCCCGCCCAGGTAAATACCAAGAAGTCCCCCGGCGCCGAAAATGCCCGTAAACCAAGTACCGAGCTCCCCGGTATTGAAGCCGTAGCTGCGAATAAAGAACGAGGGTTGCCACTGCGAAACCCCCGATGCAAAGAAGCTTGCGACGGAGAAGCCCAACAGGAGATGTCGAAAAGTGCGACTCGCGTACAGGGTGCGGGCCACCTCGCGCAGCGAGGGCACCTGCCCGGGTGCATCGAGCGGCGAGTGGTCTAGCGGTCGTGGACGCCTCTCTCCGCGCTCAGGGACCGCTCGCTCAAGACGCGGCTCACGGAGGGTAAACCATGCGACGCCCGCCACGATGAGACCCGGCAAGCCGAGCAGCCTAAAGGTGGCCCGCCAGCCTACGAGCTCGTTGAGCCAACCGGCGAGAAAAAACCCGACCACGACGCTCAAAGAGGAGCCCATGAGATAGATGCCCACGGCTCTCGGGCGCTCGGCTCTCGGGAAGTAGTCCGCGATCAGGGACTGCGCAGGGGCGATGCAGCCCGCCTCGCCGATCGCGACCAGGATCCGAATCCCGAGGAGCTCGCTGAAATTCCTGGCCACACTAGAGAGCGCAACCGCACCACACCACAGCGCCGTCGTCACGGCGATAATCAGCACGCGGTTGCCACGATCCGCCCAGCGGGCGATCGGGACACCGAGAACCGAATAGAACAACGCGAAAGCAATACCCGTGAGAACCCCCAGCTCGGCATCGCTCAGATGCAGGTCGGTCTTGAT
>Ga0070734_10005371_pt1 | contig 11379 bp, 7 predicted proteins | sample Coa_R1_8_FD_66444 | JGI IMG/M metagenome (GOLD analysis project Ga0070734, IMG submission 66444) | Surface soil microbial communities from Centralia Pennsylvania, which are recovering from an underground coalmine fire - Coalmine... | ecosystem: Environmental > Terrestrial > Soil > Unclassified ...
GCAATCTCGTTCAACCTGACCCGGCTCCTGGCCAACCGCCTGTCCGGACCAAAACCTTTACCGCATCCTGCTATTAGACCGCCTTTGACAGCCGTTCTCACGCGGTCTCTTTAGCCCCTGTGTGCGCTGATCCCAGGGGATAACTGCCAGTCGATCATTTAGAATTGAAGTGAGCCCGCTAGCCGAGCTGTTCCAGATTCCTGTGGTGGAAAGGGGAGTAGTGCGTTTCAAGGGATCCATTTTGTCGAGTTATCGTTGCGCATTAGCGACCCTCACCTGCCTGTTCGTGCTGCTCTCTGCCGCTGCCCACGCCGACTCTGCCGCATTCGACCTGACGGGGCCGAAGGTTGAAGTTCGCGTGCAACGCGCAGGAACGACACTGCCTATCGCGGAAGTTCCCAATCTGCAAGCCGGAGATCGTCTCTGGATTCATCCCGACCTGCCCGACAGCCAGTCCGTCCGTTACCTCATGATCGTCGCTTTTCTCCGCGGCGCTACGAATCCGCCGCCCGACTCCTGGTTTACTCGGGTCGAAACCTGGAGCCGCCCTGTTCACGACGAAGGCATTTTCGTTGTCGTCCCGGAAGAAGCGGAAGAGGCACTGGTTTTCCTCGCACCCGAAACTGGAGGAGCATTCAGTACTCTTCGCAGTGCAGTGAGAGGTAAGCCAGGAGCGTTCGTACGGGCCGCACAAGATCTTCAACAAGCCAGCCTCGACCGTCAGCGCCTCGAGAAGTATCTCGAATCCGTGCGCGAAACCTATATCGCCGATCCGGAGCAGGCGAAGACGCACACAACGCTTCTCGCGCGCAGTTTGGGCATGAAGCTGGATCAGCAATGTTTCGACAAGCCTAGCGCCCAGCAAGTCCCGTGCCTCACGCAGAACACCGACCAGCTTGTCCTCGACGATGCGCATAGCCAAACCATGGTCGCAGCTTTGACGTCGTCGACGTCCGCCGACCTGCTCGCGCAGATCAGTTCTACTCCCTCGGCGCGCAACGGTTTTTACAGTCCTTATATCGGAGCTGTAGTCGACGTCGTCCGCATTCTCGGCACGGCTCACACAGCTCAATACCAATACATCCCGGCGCTTGCACTTCCGAAACAGGACGATCTCAATTTACGGCTGAACAATCCGCCATCTTTCCGAAATCCGAAATCTGTTCTCGTGATTGGGCTGCCTCCGATCCGCACGGCTCCGCCCCCGCCGTTACGCGCGGTTGAGCCCAACCAGGTCCTATGCGCCGGCAAGCCGGAGCTCGTGCTTGCCGCGGAAGGCGCTCCTCTGGTTTTTGCTACTGAGCTTGCGCACAATGTAGTGCTGCACGTCGAGCCCAAGTCCGGTCCGGCCATCGATGTCCCCGCGAAGCCCGATGCCGAGCGTGGCGGATTCGTTATCGAAACGCATGCTCTCGAGTCTGCCGAGCTCGATGGCGAGGTCACCGGAACGATCCGTGGCGTTTGGGGATTCCATTCCTTCGACGGCCCGCACTATCGCTTCCGGACCTCCCGTCCAGCGCAGTGGACAGTCGCTTCCAAAGACGCCAGCGCCCTCATCGTAGGTCGCGAAGACACACTGCATCTTCAGTCTCAGGACGCCTGTTGCGTCAGTGAAGTCGGCCTCAAAGATGAACATGGAAAGTCCATCACAACGGAATGGAAGAGCTCCAAGCCAGATGAACTCGAGGTGAAAGCTCCACTCCAGAATGCCGGCGCAGGCTGGGTCACAATGGAGATCAAAAAGTTCGGTCTGCATGAGGTCGACGAGATTCCTCTTCATACCTACGCCGAGGCCGCGCGCCTCGACACTTTCGGGATTCATGCCGGCGACTCCGAAGGAATACTCAAAGGCACGCGTCTCGACCAGGTGGCCAGCCTCGAGCTAAACGGATTCCATTTCGCTCCCGGCCCCCTTACCCGTGCTAACCAGCAGGATGAGCTCAAACTCGCGACCACTGATGCAGCCGTTAAGGCCAAGCTTCAGTCCGGCGAATCGAATGTTGCGCACGTCACGCTCAAAGACGGACGCGTTTTGGACCTAAAGTCGGAAATCGACGCGCAACGCCCAGCTGTATCCGTGCTCACAAAGAGCATCCAACTTGATCCGTCCGGTCCTCCGGCTGTGCAACTCGGAAGCCAGGAGGAATTGCCCCAGGATGCGCGTCTCAACTTCTTCCTGAAGACCCAGGTTCCCGAAACTTTTCCTCCGGCAGAAAAAATCGAAGTCGCTACCTCCGATGAATCCTTCCGAGTCTTGCTGAGTTTCAAAGATGGCAATCTCACCATGCAAGACACGAAAACCGTTCTTGCGATTCTGGACCCGATGAAGCTGCTTGGCCCGTCTGCGTTCGGGCCTCTGAAGATTCGTCCAGTCTCGCCCGACGGCATCAACGGCGACTGGCAGCCGCTTGTGAATCTGGTCCGCATTCCACTGCTAAAGGCGGTTCGCTGCGTTCCCGGACCCGAAAAGCAATGCACTCTCAGCGGCGACAAGCTCTTTTTACTCGACTCAGTCAGCAGCGACGCGGATTTCGTAAACTCCGTCACGGTCCCCGAAGGCTTCGTCGAAGACGCCCTAGCCATCCCGCCGCCCAAAGGCAAGACTCTCTACATCAAACTTCGCGACGACCCCGCGACAATCGACACGGTCGCGTTGCCTGTCCCACAACCACAGCAGTAGGCAGCTCTACTTAGCATTCTCGACGTTGCCCACCCCCCGCTTCTTAACATACTTTTCACCAAAAGCTGTTGACACGCGCCTATATTGGAACCGGCATCGGCCGCCCGGATTCGAATTGCCGCGGCGAAAAGGTATCGTAGGACTAGCGACACTCCATCCAAGGCTCTGAAACTTCAAGCGCAGAAAGAGCAACCGCCCATGACAAGCAGAAGGCATGAAACGATGCACAGGGCTGGCGAAATGGCTTACCAGAAAACTCACTATCCTCGAGACCCCGGCATCCCAGCCTGGATGGTGATGGCGGTGCTCACACTGGTGCCGCTGACGGGAGGCTTGGCAACAGCGCAAGAGCCTGCGACGAGCTACTCAGTGCTCTACAACTTCGCCCAGGGTGGATCGTGGGGTCCGGGCTTCGGCCCTTTGGTTCAGGATGCGGCAGGCAACCTGTATGGCACAACCATCGATGGTGGCACTTCCAGTTGCGGAGTCGTGTACGAGCTGAGCGCGGACGGGACGTACATAGTGTTGCACAACTTTACCTGCGGGTACTACGGAGAATACCCCTACTATGGCGTAACCATCTCTGGGAACACCTTATACGGAACCACTGACAGCGGAGGCCCCGGCAACGCCGGGGTTGTGTATGCGGTGGACATCCCCACAGGCACCGAGACAGTGCTATATACCTTTGACGGCAGCGATGGACGGGAGCCGAGTTCAGGTTTGGTCCAGGACCAGGCGGGTAACCTTTATGGTTGCAGGTTTCGCGGAGGATATGAAAAAGGTTACGGAGTGCTATACAAACTGGATCCTGACACCCAGACGCAGACCGTACTCTACAAGTTTAAGAACAGTGGGGACGGTGGGGGGCCTTCTGGAAACCTAACTCTCGACGCAACCGGTACGGTCCTGTATGGGACCGCGATCAGTGGTGGCGCCTCGGGCTTTGGAGTAGTGTTCAGCCTAGCGTTAGAGACCGACACATACTCCGTTCTCCACTCATTTACTGGCGGACTCGATGGCTGGGGGCCAAACGGATTTCTGACTGTCGGCGAGGGAGGAGTCCTTCTCGGGGCGACGGACGCAGGAGGCAATAACGGCTTTTCCAGCTTCGGCCACGGCTACGGTGTGGTGTTTGAGCTTTTTCCCACCACTGGGAAAGAAACCGTGCTCCACACTCTCTCTGGGGGGCCGGACGGAGGGTTTCCGGAAGCAGGCGTCGTATTGAGCAATTCCAGCACTCTGGTAGGCACTACCGAGACTGGCGGTGCTAATGGCATGGGAACGATTTTCCAGGTGGACCCAACAACGGGGACCGAGACCGTACTGCATAGCTTTGACGGGACGGATGGCGCCAATCCCTTCAGCGCGTTGTTCCAAGACTCTGAGGGGAATTTCTACGGCACCACGACTTACGGGGGCTTACGCAATCTCGGGGTGATATTCAAGCTGACCCCGTAGTGGCGGGAGCGCCGCGTAAAGCGGATAGAAAGACCCGAGCTTTTGCCGCCGCATGGATTTGTACCCAAAACCTTCGACCCCACCGGAATCAGGTACGAACGTAACTTAAAACTCGCCTTTATTGCCTATACCATCATCCGAGCGCCGTGCCCCGCGGATCGCCGGAGGGGTTTCCATGCGAAGAATCTTCATCGCCTTTGCCGCTATTGGATTCCTGTGCGTCTTTTCCCAGGCTCAGGACGATCAGTCTTTAGGTGATCTTGCGCGCCAGGTCCGCGCCCAGAAACAGCAGAAGCCGTCTCAGACAAAAGACGCGTCTTTGCAAACGGACGGCAAGAACTCTGCACAATCCAAAGCTCCGCACGTGCTCAATAGCGACGATGACTCGGAAACCACCTCTCCGAAGTCCGCCGACTCAAATCACTCGGATTCCAAGAAAACTGGCTCTGCCGATGCGAAGAGCTCCGACGCCGATCCCGCCCAGCGCGACGCCGACGCCGAAAAATGGAAATCGCAGATCGAGGAGCAGAAGAGCAACATCGCCCAACTACAGCAGCAGATCGAGCAAGTCAGTGGCTCCATTCACTACACGGGCGCAAACTGCGTTTCCGGTTGTGAAAAGTGGAACGAGCACCAACAGCAGAAGCAGGAACAAGTGGAGACCATGAAATCACAGCTCGAAGAAATGCAGCGCCACCTCGAAGAGATGCAGGATTCAGCTCGCAAACAGGGCTTCGGCAGTTCTGTCTACGAACCGTAAAAAGCATCGCCACCAGAGAAAAGAGCCGCTGCGCGAAGCAGCGGCTCTTGTTCTTTTCCGAAAGCCTGAAGCCTACTCTTTTCCCGGATTCGGATTCGAATACCGCAACACCGTCGACAGATCGATCCCTCGAATGATGTTGTCCGAGTGATAAAACAGGCCCCACGAATCGATCGTCGAGTTGTCCGGGAAGATGCAGGCTTCCAGCACCTGATCGATCCCTCCCGCTGAAACCCAACCTCCGCCATTCAGATCGGTCGCGCCGATCTCTGCCCCACCCAGTTGCGTGCAGTAGTAAGACGCCGGATTCCCATTACCCTGGCCATTCCACGGAACCTGCGAGTAGTAGGCCAAAGCTGCCAAAGTCGGTTTCGTCGTATACAGAGTCAACAGGGACAAGTGGATCCTCGATCCATCACTCTTCTGGGTGTATTGGCAAAACGGTTGCTCCGCCGCCAGATGCAGCCACTGGTTCGGTGGATTGTTTGTTCCATACACCGCTTGCCGCATCTCAACCCTTCCCCCTGTGCTCTTGCAATACTGAGCTGCCGCTCCAACCGTAGCAAGCTTGGCATCTTTCGCTGATGCCTCTTGCGCCGCGGCTCGAAGACCAAATCCTGATAATGCTAAAACCACCGCACCCGCCGAAACCGCCCAAATGACGCGCATTCCCGTCTCTCCTTTTGAAATCCAAGCCGCCGCGAAGTCTACCATACGTCGGCCAACCAGCGGGTTTCGCTCTCCCATCGATCCGACCCATGGCGCCTAGCAATTTTCCTTATTTCCTGAAACCGCTACTCCATGCGAAATTAGTGCATGGCCTTGGTCGTTCGTCCTTCACCCATTCACTCGGTCGGCGTTTACACCTCGACTCCGATTCGCAAAGGAACCCGCCTTGTCGAATACGCTGGCGAGCGCATCACACCCGAAGAAGCCGACCGCCGCTATGATGGCGCCTCCCGGACGTACTTGTACGGGCTCGAAGACGGCAAGACCGTCATCGACGGCGAGGGCCTCGGTGCTTTTTTGAATCACTCCTGCGAGCCCAACTGTGAAGTAGACGAAGTCAAAGGTCGCGTCTGGATTTTTGCGATCCGTGATATCGCCCCTGGCGAGGAATTGGTCTGGGACTATAACCTCTACGACGACGAAGATCCCGCCCCATGCTATTGTGGTTCCCCAAAATGCCGCGGCACGATGTATTCCCGCGACTGGATGGCCAAAATGCGCCGCAAAGAAGCGCGTGAGAAGAAAAAGCTTGAAGCGGCTAGGAACGGGAAAAACGTTACCGACGCCGGGAAGGGCACGACTCCGAGTCCTGCCGATGCTGAGTTGCCGAAAGCGGTCGGATTCAACGGCTGAGATCTGCCGTCTAAACAGATTGCGGGATTTCTATCTGCAGATTCTCCACCACGGGACGTCAGAATGACGTAGGCTACCGGTGCTCCGGCGCCTTCCCTCGCTCTCTCCATCCCTCGACGATCAAATACAGCACGGGGATGAAAAAAAGGTTTAGTACCGTCGACATAATCATTCCGCCAAATACGGTCGTTCCTACGGAATGCCGGCCATTTTCCCCCGCGCCGGTTGCTACCACGAGCGGAACCACACCCAAAATAAATGCCAATGAAGTCATCAAAATCGGACGCAGTCGAATGGATGCTGCCTGGATGGTTGCTTCCACCAGCGGCAACCCGCGTTCCCGCAGCTGTTCTGCGAATTCGACAATCAGAATTGCATTCTTGCTCGACAATCCGACGAGCATGACCAGTCCCACCTGGCAGAAGACGTCATCATTCAATCCGCGAGTCCACTGAGCTGCGAGTGCCCCGAGAAGCGCCATCGGGACCGCCAGTAGCACGATGAACGGCAGTACGAAGCTTTCATATTGGGCAGATAGAGTCAGGTACACGACCAGCGTTCCCAGCCCAAACAGAATCAGTGACGTTCCACCGGCCTGCAATTCTTCCAGCGACAATCCAGTCCAGCTATATGAAAATCCCTGTGGCAACTTCTTCGCCAATTCCTCCATTGCGTCGATGGCCTGCCCAGAGCTATACCCCGGCGCTGCCGACCCATCGATCTCCGCCGAGCGGAACAGGTTGTAGTGGCTGATCACCTGCGGAGTAGTTGTCTGCGAAATGCTGATCAGATTATCCAGCGGAACCATCGCCCCGCTGTCGGATCGAACGTAGAACTCCTTCATGTCTTTGGCTGTCGCCCGAAACTGTTTGTCGGCTTGCACATAAACCCGGTACGAACGGTTATTGAAGTCGAAGTCATTCACATATGCGGACCCCATGTACACGCCCAGCGTGTCGGTGATCTGCGAGAGCGGCACATGAAGGCTCTTCGCTTTTTCGCGATCAATCGTCACCACAAATTGTGGATCGTTCGCCGTAAACGGCGTGTACAGACTGACGAGATCCTTCCGTTGTGAACCTGCCCGTATCAGACTCTGAGTTGCGGCGGCCAGTTCATCCAAGCGGTGGGCAGCCAGGTCTTGAACCACAAACTGAAATCCGCCGAAAGCGCCTAACCCTTGTATCGTTGGCGGCAGCGTTGCAAACACGATTGCCCCCGACACTCCAAACAATTGCGGACGGACCCGGTTCAAAATCGCGGCTGCGGTGTGCTGCTTGCCCTTTCTCTGCGAATAGGGCCTCAACGAAACGAACATCAGTCCCTGGTTGGCCGCCGCTCCTGAGAAGCTGAACCCAGCAACCGAAAAGACGTCCTCGACTTCCGGTTGCCTTGCCATGATTTGTGTCACTTGCGTCCCGATTGCAGTCGTGTACTCCAGTGATGCTCCGGCGGGAGACTGCATCACCACGATCAAAAACCCCTGGTCCTCATCCGGCACGAAAGACCTCGGTACGCGCATAAAGAGAAAGTATGTGAACCCAAGACCCGCTAAGAACAGGGTCACCATCACAAATCGGTGTTCCAGGAAGTGATGGAGCGAGCGGCGGTACCAGCCGATCATCACGGTGACGCCATCATCGAACTTCTGCAGCAGCCACATTTTCTTGTGATGGCCACCTGCCAAGAAAATTGCTGCCAGTGCTGGTGCCAACGTGAGTGCGTTGAAGGCGGATATCGCAATCGAGAACGCAATGGTCAGAGCAAACTGGCGGAACAGGATGCCCGTCGTTCCTGGAAAAAACGCTACTGGTACAAACACGGCGACCAGGACGAGAGAGGTCGCGATGACAGCGCTAGTGATCTCGGCCGTCGCCGCCGCCGCTGCTTTGCGGGAGTCATGTTCTCCCGCAGCCATATGTCGCTCGATGTTTTCAATGACAACGATGGCATCGTCGACCACCAGTCCCGTGGCCAGCGTGATTCCGAACAATGTCAACGTGTTAATCGAGAATCCGAGCAACTTCACGAAGGCAAACGTGCCGATCAGCGAGACGGGAGTCGCGATGAAGTGAATCATCGTCGTCCTCCAGTCGCCCAGGAAAATAAAGATCACCAGGATGACAAGCAGGATTGCCGACCCCACCGTAAATAACACGTCGCGAATCGATTCGCTGACGGCATCTGTGGTGTCGAAAGCCAGCTTGTAATGCATCCCCGGCGGAAAGCTTTTCGAAAGCCGGTCAAGCTCTGCGATCGCCCGCCGGTCCACGTCCAGCGCGTTCGCGGTCGAGAGCTGCGTGACTCCGATTCCGACCGCATCCTGCCCGTTGAATTTCAGGTCCGACCCATACCCTTCGGCGCCCAGTTCGGCCCGTCCCACATCCTTCAGGCGAACCAGCGTTCCGTCTGCATTCGTTTTAAGAATGATGTTGTCGAACTGCGCGGGCTCGCTAAGCCTGCCCACAGCACGTACGCTGACCTGATACTGCTGTCCCGGCATGGCCGGTTGCTGTCCAACTTGCCCGGCTGCGACTTCGACGTTCTGCTCCGCGAGAGCATTCACCACGTCGGGAGCGGTGAGACCCCGTCCTGCCATTCGTACCGGATCGAGCCACAGCCGCATCGAGTACTTGCGCTCGCCAAAAATTAATACGTCTGCGACGCCCGGAATCCGCTTGAGCGAGTCCCTCACATACACGTCGAGGTAATTGCTCATGAACAGCGTGGAATATTTGTTGTTATCGGAAATCACCGCGGCGCCGAAGACGAAGTTCTGCGAGCTTTTCTGCGTCGTGATGCCGACAGACTTCACGGCTCCCGGCAGTCGTCCCTGCGCGGTGTTCACCCGGTTCTGAATGTCCACGGTAGCCAGATCCGGATCGCGCGTTAGATCGAACGTCACCGTTATGCCACTCGACCCATCGTTGCCGCTGGTCGACGTAATGTACTTCATTCCCTCGGCACCGTTGATCTGCTGCTCCAAGGGAATTGTGACTGCGCTCTCGACAGTTTGAGCGCTGGCGCCAATGTAGAAACTCGAAACGCCGACTTGCGGCGGCGCGAGATTCGGAAACTGAGCGATCGGAAGAGACGGAATCACAGCCGCGCCCGCCAGCACAATTAACATTGCGCAGACTGACGCGAACACCGGACGCCGGATGAAGAAATTAACGAACATGAAGATTGGCCCTTAGCGGTCGACCCTTGGCACTTGGTCCTTTGTGAATTGCGAAAAAACCACTGAACACTCCAGCGGCTAAATGCCCACACCAATTGGTAAGTGCTTCTCTGGAGAGTCGAAGAATTCTAGATGACACGATTAGGCTCGCCGCTCACTGCTCAAAGCTCACCACTAACTCTGCGGAACCACCGGCATCCCATCCATCAGGAACTGCGTTCCAGAAACGATGATCTTGTCTCCCGACTTGATGCCGTCTCGCACTTCATAATTGTTGCCAACGGTTTCACCGATCGTGAGAGGTCTCTGCTTGGCCGCGAATGAGCCGTTCGCTTGCGGTTCTGCCACGAACGCAAAGTACTGCCCCGCCAGCCGCGATACCGACAGGATCGGAACTTCCGGATTCTGATGGGTTCCCCAGATCAGCCGCGCACGGATGAACTGCGACTGACGTAGCGCGTCGTTTCCGTTCGCAATGCGTGCCTTCACCAATACGGTTTGCGTCGTGTTATCAACCTGCGGAGAGATGAACGTGATGCGACTGTCAGCAAGCACCTTGCCGGTACTGTCCAGCACCTGCACTGGCAAGTTCATCTTCAGCTGTGCCGATCGTTCGATCGGAACATAGACGTATGCTTCAAGGCTTCCGGGCTGATCGACGGTCGTCAGTTGCGTCGTCGTCGTCACCCGATCCCCAACCCGCACGGGAATGTCTCCGACGATCCCGCTTCGCGGGGCGACAACCTTGTAATAATGGAGTTGCACTTCCTGTTCTCGAACCTGCGCATCGAGCGCGTCCATCTGCGCTTGTGCAGCATCAAGAGTCGCTTTCGCTTGGTCAAGATCCTGCTTGCTCACCACGCCTGCTGCCGATAAACCCTGTGCCCGTTCATACTGCTGCTTGGCCAAGTTTAGCTGTGCTTGCTGCGCCGCCCGAGCGCTTACCTGGCTCTTTACCGTGGCCTGCTGCTTCAGCGGATCGATCTCCATCAACGCCGCGCCGCTCTCGACCCGGTCTCCGGAATGAACGAAAATCTGCGTAACCTGCCCTTCGACCTGCGGCATGATCACGGCGGAGTCCCGGGACTTCAGGGTTGCCACGTACTCACTACTGTCGTTTACGGGCACTGCTTTCGCTTCCATCACGTGTACGGGCATGGCTTGAAATCCGCCACCGGGCGGTGCATTCGACTTCGCATTTCCGGAGCAGGCCAACGCTGACGCCATCAGCGCGAAAGCGAGTGTAGACGGGCTCTTTGCGAACAGTGTCTGATACCCCTGTGTCATAGCGGTGATCTTTAACAAGACTCGCGATTGTACTCTAGCGTAGGGATATTTTCCGTGTTTCAAGTCTCTGCCGTATCTTGGCTTTCCTCTATCGGGATTTTCCCAGGGGCGCGGAAAACCTACCCGCTGATCATTCTTCCCAGAATCTCCTTCACGATCTTCGCCGCCACAGTCGCGGTCATCCCTGCCAAATCCTGCACCGGGTTGTACTCGACTATGTCCGCCCCAACGATATTTCCTTGAATTGCGTGCAGATGCGCAATGGCCTCACGCACCGTCATCCCTCCCGGCTCGCGATGCGAGACCCCTGGAGCAAACGCCGGATCGAGCACATCGATATCGAACGAGATATAGACGGGTTTGTCAGCCGTTAGCTTTTCGTACGCCGGAAGCCCGCTCATTTTCACCATCTCGACGCCGAATTTTCGCGCCTGCTCTCGCTGATGAGCCGTGGCTGTCCGAATCCCGACCTGCACCAATGTCTTTGCCAACCCGGCCTCCATGATCCGCGCGAACGGGCAGGCATGCGACAGCCGGTTTCCTTCGAATTCGTCATATAAATCTGGGTGCGCATCGAAATGAAAAATCGTCAGCTCCGGATATCGTCCCGCAAATGCCTTCACAATCGGATACGTAATCGAGTGATCA